>JGI12109J20283_10016827_pt1 | contig 20800 bp, 23 predicted proteins | sample ElkSlonscriptome_12_FD_20283 | JGI IMG/M metagenome (IMG submission 20283)
CTTTGCCAAGTTTCCGGTGGTCGCGCTTTCGCGCCTCTTCTCGCTGGGCTTTGTATGCGACGAGTGCCTCGTTGTTTTCGAACGCAAGGCCGTAGATGCGGGTAAGCATTGGGTTGTGTTCGTCCCCACGCCAGTACGCGCCTGCGATACGGTCGAGACAAAAAGCAGTTGAGGGTATTTCCTTGTTTGGGTGTTTGGCGTGGCCGCCACGACACAGGTCGGTGAAGCGATGAGTATCTTCGCCGGATTTGTCTGAGTGGTACAAGGTAAGCACTTCTTTGCGGTCGAGTATTTCGTTTATGAGCTCAAGCTTGTACGGGTTGTGTTCAAAGTATGCTCGCGCGTCTTTCTCTGTTGTTTCTTCAGCCTGTATCAAGTCCCAGTGTTTAAGGTGTTCTCGCATCTTCTGTTCGATCTTGGTGAGTTCCGCCTCGGAAGGTTTTGGGCCATCGGAAAAATCGAAGTCGTAATAAAAGCCATTATCGATCGCCGGGCCAATAGTGGGTTGCGCGTGGGGGTAGAGTTCTTTGACGGCCACCGCGAGCAGGTGTGCGAGCGTATGGCGAAGTGCATCGAGTGCTTCTTGGTTCATGGTGGGCGTGTGAAGTGGTAAATGGTAACTTGTAATAAAAAACCCGCGCCTTGCGGGAACCTGGCATACACCCGCAAGGCGGTCATCAGGTTGTTGTTGTGGTTGTTGTGTATAGCGTATGCATACTGGCATCGTAGCGCGGCTCGCAGGTGTTGTAAAGGTGTACATGTCCGCCCAGGTCGTCGTGCTAGGCGGTCTGTTAACGGCACTGAAGGTCTGGGGCGTGTCTGTGGTGAGTACACTGGCGCAGGCGAGTAAAACAGAGTACCATATACCGCAATGAACAAGAATATGGTTCTCGGTGGCATTGTTGCGGTCATGCTCCTCGTAGGTGGTGCGTGGGCGCTGCCGGTGTACGGTGGCACGTTTCAGCTCCATACGGTGAATAGTTTTGTTGAGGGACTCATAGCACAGGGCATTATTCCGCCTGCGATGGCTGATAAGGCGCGTGTGGTCGCAGGGGTCTTTGTGCGGACTGAGGCCGCAAGTGAGGTGCCCACGCCTGTGGCTGGAATGGGTGCGGAGCATGTGCAGGTGAGTGCGTCGCAGTACATAAACTATAGCGACCGCACGTACGCACCGGGTGAAGATATCGAGGGTCTGATACTACTCGTCGAGAATACGAGCGATGAGACGATCGAGCTTGAGGCGAAGCGCGGGTGTCAGATTACGTATCGGATCTATCGAGGTGACGAGTTAGTGTTCGACCGTGATGCGACCGAGCGTTGTCAGACGGATGAGCGAGTGCAGTACCTGCTTGAAGCCCGCACGACACGCATGTTCCCAGTTCGGTACGTGCTCGAAGAGTATGGCGAGCTACAAGTAGGTGGGTACCGGATGGAGATCGAGTACCCGGGATATGGAGAAGGGGAGTTGACGTTTACGGTTGTTGAGTAGCGAGACGTCTGGTAGACACACAGAGACGGCGCCGTGTGGCGCCGCTTTCGATGTCAGGGGTGTGGTACTTGCCTTGCTTGCTCGCGTTGCATTTCGAGCAAAGAATGCCGCTGCTCGACCAGTAGACCGATCACAACCAAAACTGGCACGCACGCTCCCGCGAACACGAACGTGATAGCGTATGTCGCCAGGCCGAGCGTGATATTGCCTGACTGCAGCAGTTCATGGGCACCTAGTGCGCTTGCGACAGCTACGCTTACGCGCAGCATGGTAATCAGTAGCGCTGCTAGATTTTGCAGCAAATGCTTGACGCTCATCGAATCGTCTCCATTTATGGTTGCACACTATCCACAACAGACCTTATCCGAGTGCTTTCACCTTATCCACCACAAAGCTTCGCTCGCCGTTCCGTTCATTGAGCTTCCCCTTGAATGCGACACACGCCTCCGGTACCAGTACCTCACGGTGCTCTGCGTAGGTCTTAGGGAATACGACCGCTTCGATGAAGCTCTCGTAGTCCGCAAGTTTCAAGAACGCCATCTTGTCTCCCTTTTTCGTGGTAAAGGGCTTCACTTCGGTTAGGATGCCTGCGACCTTGAGCTCGATGCCAATGTACTGCTGCTTGATCTGCTCGATGGTACCAAACCGTGCGATCCGTTCCTTGTGTTCGTCGAGCGGGTGGCCGGATACGTACAAACCGAGGAGCTCCTTTTCCCACTTGAGCATATCGCGCATGGAGGCTTGTTCGCCCTCGGGTAATGTGAGGGTGCTCGTGCCACCGCCAAAGAGCGACGCTTGTGCGACCTCAGCCCCTTGCTCGCGATTGAACGTCAAGAGTTCGTCGAGATAGGTGAGCATGCGGCCACGTTTGAATTCAAAGGAGTCGAGGGCTCCGCACTTCACCAAGGCCTCGAGTGATTTTTTGTTGAGATTGCGATTGTGGATGCGAGTGAGGAAGTCTGCGAGCGAGGTGAACTTGCCATTCTGCTCACGTTCGTCGATGATCGCTTGTGCGATGCCTTCGCCGAAGTTCTTGATGGAGTTGAGTCCGAACCGTATAGCATCCTCGCCGTCCTTGGTAACGCAGGTGAAGGTGCCAAAGCTTTCGTTCACGTCCGGCTTTAAGACGCGGATACCCATTCGTGCACACTCAGTCACTGCCTCGCTCACCTTATCAATGTCGCCGGAGTCTGCAGTGAGGATCGCCGCCATGTACTCGACGGGGAAGTTTGCCTTCATGTATGCCGTTTGGTACGCCACTTTTCCATAACTTGCCGCGTGGGCTTTGTTAAAGCCGTACCCTTGAAACGGTTCGAAGAGATCCCAGATTTTCTCAGCCGCCTCCTTGGTCATGCCGGAGTACTTCTGGCAGCCGTCAACGAACTTTACGTGCTGCTTTGCCATTTCCTCCGGGATCTTCTTTCCAACTGCCTTACGGAATTTGTCGACCGTTGCCCAGTCGTAGCCGGCAAGCTCGAGCGCGCAGAAGAGGAGGTCGTCCTGGTAGACTAATATGCCATAGGATGGTTCGAGGAAGCCCCTTGCTTTGGGGTGGAAGTATCGAACCGGTGCGCGACCTTGTTTGCGGGCAATGTACTCAGGGATGTTCTTCATCGGGCCGGGACGATAGAGGGCGATCATAGCGTTAATGTCTTCGATTTTGGTCGGCTTGAGTTCTTTGAGGTAGCGGGTCATCGCTGCACCATTGAGCTGAAAAACGCCACCAGTCTCGCCGCGCGCGAGCATCTCGTAGGTTTTGTTGTCATCAAGCGGGATATTCTCGATGTCGATGTCGATACCGTGCCGCTCCTTCACGCGTTCCATGGCGTCGGCGAGGATGGAGAGGTTCTTGATTCCGAGGAAGTCGAACTTGAGGAGGCCGACGCCATCTTCCCCCACACCATGCATGTCGTACTGTGTGATGAACTTGCCGCCACCTTTCGGGTCTGGCTGTACCGGCACAAAGTCGTCCAAGGGGCCCGGTGCGATAACGACGCCTGCAGCATGGACGCCGACGTGCCGTGCACAGCCTTCGATTTTCTTTGAGAGATCGACGATACGTTTGACGTCCGCATCTTTCTTGTAGAGGTCCGCGAACTCTTTTTCGGTTTCAAGTGCGGTGTCGATTGTCATGGGGAATCCTTGTGAACCGAAAGGAATAGCCTTTGCTATTTTGTCGCCGATCGCGTACGGGTAGCCGAGCGCACGGGAGACGTCCCGTACGACAGCGCGCGCCATCATGGTGCCGAAGGTACCGATCTGCGCAACGTTGGGATGCCCGTACTTCTCCTTCGAGTACTCGATCATTTCATCGCGGCGGTTGTCGGCGAAGTCCATGTCGATATCCGGTGCGGAGGGGCGGTGAGGATTTAAGAAACGTTCAAAGGGCAGCTGGAGCTTGATGGGATTGACGTTCGTAATACCAAGCACATATGTTGCAAGCGAACCGGCGACCGAGCCACGAATGGTCGTTAGGATGCCGCGGGCACGTGCTTCGCGCAGCAGGTCACCCACTGCGAGAAAGTACGCGCCATATCCCTTCGTCTCAATGACCTCGAGTTCGTAGTCAAGTCGTTTTCTGAGCTCACCTTCATAGGGGAGGTCGCGCCACCTCATTCCCTCAAGTGCTAGGTGGCGGAGCTCTTCGTCAGCCGTGCGGCCTGACTCGATAGGGAACTCGGGAAAGTACCAGTGCCCGAGTTCGATGTGTATCTTACAGCGGTCTGCAACCGTGCGGGTGTTGTTGAGTGCGTCTTGTTCGTCCTTGAACAATGCTTCCGCTTTCTCCGGTGAAATGAACGAACGGTCTTCATCCTCGTGAAAGCCCTCGACTTCGAGGTCGCCGCCGTTCTGGATACGTATCATGACCTCGCGTGCCACACGGTCTTCCGGCTCGAGGTAGTAGGTGTCGTGTGCGGCGATGAGGGGTATGCCACTTCGTTTTGAAAGCTCCTTGATTTGGGTTTGGAGGTACTCGTGCCCCTCTATCTCGGGGTGGTGGCTGAGTTCGAGGAAGACATTGCCCTCACCAAAGACCTCCTTGTACCACGCGAGCGGCTCCATGGCTTTTTCGGTGTCGAGGCCGCGGAGTGCGCTCACATGTTCGCCGGCGTAGGAGGGAATAATGGCAATCACGCCTTCGTGCCATTGTTCGAGTATCTCGCGGTCCATGCGCGGCTTGCCGGCAAACATGCCATCATTGTACGAGGCGGTTACGAGCTTGATGAGGCGGTTGTAGCCGGTGTCGTTCTCGGCAAGCAAGACGAGGCGTGAGCGGAACTCGTCAATGCCGTGCTCTTGGTCTTTGCGCGAGCGCGGAGCGAGGTATGCGTCGACGCCGATGATCGGCTTGATGTCGTTCTTTTCGCACTGCTCGTAGAATTCAATAGCCCCGTACATCGCGCCGTTGTCGGTAAGGGCAAGTGCGTCCATGCGGTACTCTTTCGCGCGTGCGACAAGTGGTTTGATCTTTGGCACTGCACCGAGCAGCGAGTAGTGAGAGTGGGTGTGCAGGTGGACGAAGCGTGACATCGGGTAGAGTATAGCACAGGTGGTAACTGACCATGACGGTTCAGTGTGTCCTTCCTGCGGAGAGCCCGTGCTCGACCTTCGATGTGTCCGCCCGCATTCCGTTCGCGTGTTCGGGCGGACGGGCGGACGAGGGCAGGCTCCCTTCGAGTACAGGAATCTGTATAATGACCAACATAACACCTGCCCACCATTCCTGCGCCCCGTGCTGTCATTCCTGCGGAGGCAGGAATCACGTATAGGGACGCAGGAATGACACAAAGGGCGCAAGGAATAACCTTAAGGCGCAGGAATAACAAAGGAGAGAGTAGAACAGCCCACACCCTTGATTTAACTACATTCCTATGCTTTTATTCTGGTAGGAACATTCGTCTTTCCCATCGACCTGTAGGAGGTCATCATGCTTCGCGAACTTCGCAATCAGGCGGTCTGGTTTCTTGGAGTGTATTTCACCGTGTCGGTGCTGCTGTACGTACTCATCGCTGGACACAATCCCGCCGCCCTCACGACACCGTGGTTCATGTTCACAGTACCCTCCTACGTACTCACGTGGGGTCCGGCTGCGCTCGCGCTCGTACTTCTTACCCGCGGGCTGGTGGGGAGCGATGAGCGACTCAAAATTGAGGGCAAGCGTCTCTCAGGTTTTGAGTTTGGTACCATGCTAGGTGTTGGTTGCATGGTGGCGTTGATCATTCTCCAACCTCTACTGCAGTACGAGGGTGGGGTTCCGAACGGCTTTCGAGACCGTGCCTGGTATCTATATCTAGTGGTCGTGTGGCTTAGCTTTCTTGCTCTGATGAGTACGTGGGCAGCGGTCCAGCAACGTGTCCGTCCCTCGCGTCCGTACCTGCGTGGTGGCAAGCTGGTGACTCATCGGTCTGAGTACTGGCGTCCCCTCTGGACCGGCAAGAAGCACAAGGTCGAGGCGCTGCCGAAAACAATCTCGGTCGACTGCAGGTGGGTTCCTCGTCCGTTCACCGAAGATGAAATCCATGTACGCGCAGACTGGTACGTCTGCTTCGGCGAAGCAGGATTGTCTGCGGGAACTGAAGTGAACAAGGGTGTGCTCACGCTCGTCGCTACGCAGCTTCTGCAGAAACGCTTGCATGAGTTGGAGCAACCCGACGCCCTGTCCGACCTTCGAAAGATCTTCGTCTTGGACGGCTTTAGCAACGTGACCCTCAGTTTTCCTTAGTGACCCCGTGTCGGCGCCGTTCCAGCCTCCACGTCCCCGGACGTGGAGGTTCTGTGTATGCACCCGCACCCTACCGACGTTGTTATGTTTTGCAATGAACATACCAGGATATGTTCATCTGCTGATGTGCGAAAGTGGCAGAAGATCTGCACCATGTATCGCGCTACGCCAGCACAGTGTCGCCTTTCCGTATCCCCAATGCTTCCGCAGCGTGCGCGCCTTGGATGACAATCTCTACGAAGCGCTTGTCGCTGTAGCCCGAGCTGCCCACGGTGACAGCTGCCGCCTTGTCCTCGACATCCTTGAGTGAGTGCACGATCGGTAGTTCGCCCCAAGCAGTCGTGAGTGACGTCTTGTCTGCAATGTCGCTTCCAAGGAGTGTGGTTTTAGCATTACCAAAATTATCGATGGTCCATACCCGCGCCCCGGGGTCCTTGATATCTGCAAGGTCAAGTGGGGTCGTTTCCGGTTCGCCGCCCTCACTGAGCCAGTGTGCGACGCGAGGCACAAAGTCGAGACTGCGGAACTGCGTCTTCCTGATGCGCTCGTACTCGTCCTTGGTGACCGCAGCACTCTCATGCATGCGCTCTGCGGTTGCGTCGAGGTCGAATACATGTACTTCCTCGAGGAGCCCAAGTTTGTGGGGCAGGGAGAGCGTGAGGCCGGACACTGTGCTTACGATGAGGAGCTTCCCGATACGGGTGTAGCAGAACGGGGTGCCATTGCCCCAGACCTTCTCCACGCCGTTTCGCGGCGCGACATTGACGAGCAGGACACCCTCGTGACCATCTGAGGCATCGAGCATGTCGATGATGTTGCCGGAGGCTTCGAGCTGGGCGGCTTCGTTCATGCTCCCTGCAAGGCCGATGAAATTTGGGGTACTGCCAAACAGGGCAGACACACGCGTGGTTTGGCGCCCCTTCGCATTATCGTCGGAGCAATCGTTGATGATGGTGACAAACATATTTTGTGTGGTTACTATAAAAATCGGCCTGCGCGGCCGTTTGTTTGTGAGTAAATGTAGAAACAACACGCCGCGCGCTAATAGGTTTCCATGCCCATCATCATGCTCATGTGTTGTGTCATGTTGGTATCATACCTAATACTACCCGGACGTCAAATACCAAAATATCCAGCACCGCTCTTAAATATGGACTTACGAAGTCCATATTTAAGAGCGCGCATATAGGGGGAGCGTGATTCTGGTCAGACTACTCTAGACAGAGTGTGCTGTACTCGTCGTATTGTGGTGAAGCGCGCAAGAAGTCGCTTATTGCTGATTGGTAGTTGGGATACAGTTCGCGACCGAAATGATCGGAAAGCAGGGAGGGGAAGTTTTTGATGTTGCAGTAGTCTTGATAGCTGCTCCAACGGTAGCCATTGAGATGTGCGAGTGCGGCACGTGTACTGCCGACCACACCAGAGCGCCACCCACGAGCGCTTTCCAAAAAGTCGAGCGGGTTGCAGTGTATGTAATGGAATATATAGAACAGTTGTGCGTCTTCTTCAATTGATACTTTCTTTGTGCGACCTTGGTAGAGCGCTCCAGAACGGCTGTGCCTCTCGTTGAAGTAGTTTGCGTAGCCGACATTGAACTTACGCAAGAACTTTGTTATGCCACCATCGACACGTTCGCTGAGTAAGAGGTGGTAGTGGTTACCCATGAGGCACCACGCGTGAATGTCCACAAGTAGCTCACGTTCACGCCGATCCCTATTACGCTTTCTTACATATGGACTTCGTAAGTCCATATGTAAGAAGTGTCCCGCGTTTCCAGCAGGGTGTGCGTCATTCATTGCGTAAAGTTCGTGGACAAAACGCACCCGGTCTTTTTCATCACGCACGATGTCACGTTTCTCAACACCTCTGTTGCAACAGTGAAATAGCTCCATGGCTATAGTGTACTAAATATGGACTTACGAAGTCCATATTTAAGGTGTGGATGTGTGGTGGTGGGGTATGATGGTGGAATGCAATGGATTATCGGAATTGACGAAGCGGGGCGCGGGCCGCTTGCTGGACCGGTTGCGGTTGGAGTGTTTGCGGTGCCTGTAGGGTTCGACATAGAATCACTTTCCGGTATTCGCGACTCAAAGGCGCTCAGTGCATGGCAGCGTGAGGAGTGGTATGCAACACTGAAAACACTCGATGGAGTTCGCTATGCAGTTTCGCAGGTCGGACCGAGGCACATTGATACAAAGGGTATCGTGCATGCGGTGAATGTTGCTATCAAGCGCGCACTGAAACGCCTCGATATTGCGCCAGAGTGCGCACGCGTGCTTCTTGATGGTGGTCTGGGTGCCCCGGTAGAGTATAGTGACCAGGTGACCATCATAAAGGGAGACACAATAGAGCCAACCATATCCGCTGCGGCGATTCTAGCCAAAGTGACGCGTGACCGCTACATGGTGCGACAGGCGCAGCGATACCCGCAGTATGGGTTTGAGCAGCACAAAGGGTATGGCACGTTGACACATCGACAGTCCATCCAGCAGTGCGGCTTCTCACCACTTCATCGCACGACCTTCTGTCGCTCGATCATGCCTGGCCGGATGCCTGGTCGAACCGCCACGTGATTGTAGTGTGCCAAAGACTGTAGTATGCAGCCGACCGTCTGCATACTACAGTCTTTGGCGTAACCCATTATTGGGGCACAGCACCCAGGGTGCGTGCCGAATACCGCCCCGATGGTGCGCTATCCCCAGGTGGACAAAAATGCTTGCAAAATCGGGAAAATCGCGTATAGTAGCCCCAATGTCAGTCCGAATGAAGTTAACCCATAGCAAGACAGCAAGTCGCCGCGCACATCATCGCGCTGGTGTACCGAGTCTTGTGAAGACGGCGACCGGCGTGCGTCGGCGTCACTTTGTTGACCCTGAGACTGGCATGTACCGCGGTAAGCAGATCATTGCGGTAGGGAAAAGCACAGCCGAGTCGGCACCAAAGGCAGGGAAGCGCACCAAGACCACAAAGAAGTCTGATGGCGATTCTGCTTCTGTGCAAGCATCTGCACCTGAGAGCAAGTAGGCTCCACGAAGCCCCCAGCCTGTAGTATTGTAGCTGTGGACTTCGTCGCGTCTCACGCGTTACGTACTTTCGAGCACCATACACTATGTCGAACAGGCACCTATCGAGATCGATCGTCCTGCAGACACTCTTTGAGTGGGACATGAACCTTGAAGAGGGTTCCTCTGGCGTACAGGGTACTGAGGAAATACTTGAGCGCAATATTGTCGAGTTTGCTCCGGAATCCAAGGATAGGCCGTACATGAAACGGCTGCTTTCTGGTGTGCTCGCAAAACAGGCTGATCTTGATGCGGTTATTACGAAAGCTGCACCAGAGTGGCCGATAGACAAGATTAGTCGGGTTGATCGCAATATCTTGCGTATCGGACTCTACGAACTTCTGTTTGCAGATCGGAGCGAGGTGCCTGCAAAGGTCGCTATCAACGAAGCAATCGAGCTTGGAAAAAATTTTGGTGGCGAGTCGTCAGGTAGATTCATAAATGGCGTGCTTGGGTCGGTCTACAAAGAGCTCGGTGAGCCCGGAAAAGATGAGACAGGTGGTAAAAAGAAGCGACACACTGATCGACCACTTGTTCCATACGAAAAGATGCCGGTCGAACGCAAGGGTGGGGCTGTCGTTTTTGCGCGTGAGGGAGATGATGTGTATGTCGCACTCGTGCATGATGTGTTTGGGCACTGGACTTTACCGAAGGGTGGTATAGAGGATGTGGAGACGGGCGAGGAAGGTGTTATCCGTGAGATAAAACAGGAGCTTGGACTTGATGCTGCGGTTGTTGAAAAGCTCGGAGAGAACGAGTATGTGGCAAGCAATCCCGAGAAAGGAAAGATCCGCAAGCATGTGACTTACTATCTCATGGAGGCAGTATTCACAGACATTCAACTCGAGGAAAAGGGCGGTCTTGATGATGCTCGATGGTTCAAGTTGGCGGACATCCTTGACCTCAACTTCTATCACGACATCTTACCCATCATCACGAAGGCGATCAATATTTTGCTCAATCCGGGGAAGTAGCTGCTACTATAACCGATTGCACGTGTCGTGCGGGCAAGATAGTCGGTGGTGCGTGTGCACTGATGTTGTCGAGGTTACATGGCCGGACCGGTGTTGCGCTGTTCATGTAGGTGGATTTTTGCGCTTGTGATGATGGCTCCGAACAGGTTACAGTAATCAGAAGTGTAATTTGACCAAGTCTATGACAGAAGCCAATTTAGCATGTATAGAGCAGTTTACGGAACGTATCGGCGTCACATTCAATGACCCAGCGTTCATTCGTACTGCTTTTACTCATCGCAGCTATGTAAACGAACATCGCGGTGCACCGATCGAGCACAATGAGCGGCTTGAGTTCCTTGGTGATGCGGTGCTCGAGCTTGTGGTGACACGATTTCTTTTTGAGAAGTATCCGGACAAGCCTGAGGGTGAACTTACGGCGTACCGTGCAGCATTGGTAAACACACATACGATTAGCGAGGCAGCCACTCAGTTAGGTGCGAACGACTGCATGTTGCTTTCCAAGGGAGAGTCGCGAGACACCGGCCGCGCACGCCAGTATATCTTGGCAAATGCGTTCGAAGCTATTATCGGTGCAATTTATCTTGACCAGGGGTATGATGCTGCCCAAGCGTTCATTGCCGCCAACATTTTTCCTCGTACGGAGGAGGTGGTGGCAAAACGCCTTTGGCAAGACAATAAGAGTCGATTTCAAGAAGAGGCGCAGGAGCGAGTGTCGATCACACCAAATTACACTGTACTCGAAGAGAGCGGTCCGGATCATGACAAGCAGTTCACGGTTGGTGCGTACCTCAAAACCGAACTCATTGCCAAGGGTGTAGGGAAGAGTAAGCAAGAGGCGGAACAGAGTGCGGCACGTGCCGCCCTTGAAGCGAAGGGGTGGTTGTAGCACCACAAGGCGCATGGCGGCCCCAGCTATTGTCTTTTGGGGATAATTCGCGTACTATGCGAGTATAAGCCCAATATTTATTGTATATGAAAGTGATCTTACTTCAGGACGTACCCAAGGTGGGTCATAAGTACGACGTGGTCGATGTGGCTGATGGGTACGCGAACAACTTGCTATTCCCACAGAAGCTTGCAGAAAAGGCAACACCACAGCGAATCGCGGAGCTTGCACGCAAGCGTGAAGGTGCAAAGGCGGCGGAGGATGCTCGACGCGCAGACTTGGCAGAAAAGCTTACTGAGATAGCAGAGCATACCTTGACGATTACCGCAAAAGCGGATGACCAGGGGCATCTCTACAAGAAGATACATGCCGCAGACATCATGCAGGCGCTCAATGACGAGCATGGTGTTGATTTACCAAAAGGGGCGATAGAGCTAGATGAGCCGCTTCATGAGGTTGGTGACCACGAGGTTTCGGTTAGTGCCGTAGACCAGACAGTCACTGTACGTGTACAGATCGTTGCTGAGTAAGGTCGTGAGTGCTTTTTAGTCCGCAACGTCTTGCGTTCAGCTTCGTTGCAGCAGTTTGTTGTGACGTTGTTGAACGCTGTGTGCTAAGTATTTTTCGCGAAATGGGGCTTACGCACAAATGACACACCCTCCGTGCTGCGGAGGGTGTGTTGCGTAGCTATGTAGAAATATGAAGACTAACGCACATCAACCACTTTCTTGCGCGAGCTCGTGCCGTCAAACTTGGTCTTGCGAACCTCGCGAAAAGAGACAGTGCCCGGCTTGACTGCAAAAAGTGTGTGGTCTTTGCCGGCACGTACGTTGTCGCCTGCGAGGATCTTAGTTCCGCGTTGGCGCACGATGATACTGCCCGCCTTGGCTGTTTGGCCGGCGTAGAGCTTCGTCCCAAGGTATTTTGGCTGTGAGTCACGCAAGTTTCTCGCTGTGCCGCCTGCTTTTCTATGTGCCATAACGAAATAGAATGGATACTGTGGTAATAAGAAATGCTTTCTCTGTGTTGCGTTGCTACAAAATGCACGCGTTGTCCGAAGTGGAAATGTCGCCTGTGTGCTGTGTAGCTACTACGATATACTACCACTATCGTGCATGAAAAGATAGCAGACTTTTTTCGATCGCGCAAGGGGCAGGATGTGCTGCTCGTGAGCACGATGGTTCTCCTTGCAATGACATCGTTCGGGCTCGGGCGTCTCTCCGAGCGTAGCACACCCCTTGATCCGGTGACCTTGTATCTGCCCGGAGGCGACCCGGCAGCCGCTGCTCTGGTTTCTGCATCACCAGGACAAGTAGGTCAATCTGTGGCAACAGCGTCTGCCGGTAGCGCGTACGTTGCCTCAAGGAATAGTGATGTGTACCATGCGCCTGAGTGCTCTGGGGCGCAGCGTATCAAAGAGGAAAACAAGATCTGGTTCACCACACAAGAGGAAGCGCGCGCAGCAGGGCTCCGTCCCGCGGCGAACTGTCCGGTACTTGAGTGAGGTTAGGTGAACAGTGCAGCGTGGCCTGGTACAATACATAGCATAGTCGTATGCAAGAACATCCCGAGTATCGAAAGGTGAGGAGACGTACGCGAGTCTTTGGGTATGGGGCACTCGGTACAGGACTCGTTGGGTGCGTGCTGCCTCTTCTGCCCGGGTTGGTGTTTGTTTTGTTGGGACTTTCGGTGCTCTCTGTGCACTCTCGACGGGCTCACGGTCTCCTTGTGCATCTGCGTGGTAAATACCCCCAAACGGCGCGCTCGCTCTGTAGTCTTGAGAGTTGGGTACTCGAGCAATTACATCTGGTGACACATACGCGCACGTACCTAGACATTCCAACAGCGCGTGGCACAACCCTTTCTGCGCTCCTAGAGCGTTCACATATCGCAGGTGCCCCGGTCGCGATTGTGCTGCATGGGGCGAGTGGTACGATGGAGACTGCGACGAATGTGCGTCTGGCAGAAGTACTTCGCCGCACAGGTGCGAGCGTGCTTCGCTTCGATGCACACGATGGGCTGGGGACGGGTCAGGGTGTATACACCGCGTTTACGACCACCGGGTACCGTTCTGATCTTACTGATGTGTTGGCGTGGGTACGTACGCAGGAGTGGTGGACCGGATCAGTACGTCTCGTTGGTCACTCGATTGGGGGTACCGTCGCCGCACTTGCAGCAGTAGCGCAGCCGGACATCGTTGCAGACCTTGTATTGGTGAATCCGACTATAAACGGCAGCACACTGGAGACGCTCTACCGTGAGCGCGACGCTGCCGGGTTTGAGAAGTGGAAAAAGGAAGGTGCGCGCGTAGTGAAGCATCCGCTGACCGGTGAAGACCACACTATGGGCTTCACGTTTGTGACTGATGCAGCACAGTATGATCTCGCACAGCTTGCCAGACGTATTACCATGCCGGTGACACTGCTCGTGAGTACGCCGAAGGGGAGTACTGTTCTACCGGAGGCAGAGCGTGTATTTGCCGAGACGCTTCCAGGTGATGTGCGGACAGTGCCGCTCCCCGGGGTGCCACATACACCGGAATCGAGACACGACCTACAGGTACTTGAAAACGCATTATCCTAACTATTACAGTATGATCGTCATAGATATCGAAGCGACCGGCACAAATTACGAGAAGCACTCGATTTTATCGCTTGGCGCACTTGATTTTGATAATCCGGATAATCGGCTGTATCTTGAGTGTCAGGCGTGGGAGGGTGCACATCTTGATCCTGAGGCGCTCAAGGTGTGTGGTTTTTCTGAGGCAGAAGCGACCGATGATACCAAGCAGACCGAGGGACAATTGATTGCTCAGTTCATGACGTGGGCAGAGGGAATCGAAGATCAAACGTTTGCAGGGCAGAACGTTTCATTCGATCGGGACTTTGTGAAGGCAGCCTGCGAGCGGGCAGGGTATAACTACCCCTTCGCACATCGAACGATCGATACTCACTCGCTCGCGTACATGCACTTCATACTCCATGGGAAAGCGGTTCCCGTAGAGAAGCGTCATAGTGCACTAAACATGGATGCAATTACTGAGCACCTCGGCATGCCTCCTGAGCCCGATCCGCACAACGCATTGACCGGTGCACTTGTCCATGCGGAGATGATCTCACGCCTGCTCTACGCAACACCCCTATTGCCCGAGTTTAGCAACTATCCGCTTCCAGCATATGATGCCTAAGGTACTCCTTGCAGTCCTCGTACTGACCGGTCTTGGTGGAGGAGTGTATATGATCGCAGGTACGCAGGCGATGGACGAGCAAGAACTTGCAGCGTTGGCAGCGAGGGTGAACGCAGAGCAGGCAGACCGTGCAACACAGCAGGCGATACCGGAAACACAGCCTCGCTCGGTAGAGCCGACGGTTTTCGCGCAGGCACTTGAAGAGGAGCACCGTGTCGTGCTCGATGTGCGAACAGTCGACGAGTACAACGAGGGGCATGTGCCAGGGGCACGTATAATTGATTTCTCCGGAGAAAACTTTTTGTCAGAGCTTGATGCACTCGACAGAGCGACGCCGTACGCAGTTTATTGCCGGAGTGGCAACCGGAGCGGTCAGGTACTTGAAATAATGCGTTCACTCGGATTTCGTGATGTAGTTGACCTTAGTGGCGGCAAGAACGCATGGCTTGCTGCAGATGGCGCGTGGTGTACCGGTACTACATGTTAACCTACATGCCACGTGGACTCGCCCGTTTTGTGAAGTACTCGAGTGTTGGGTGCTCTACGTTTGCGTTCGACCTCGTACTCTTGTACCTGCTTATAGACTACGCACAGGTGCCGTATATATACGCGACCGCGCTCGCTTTTTTGGTTGCGATCAGTATCCATTATGTGGTGAGCAGACGCTACGTGTTTCAAGGAACATTGCGTCAAGCCCATAGCGGGTACGCCATCTTTGTGGTGATAGCGTTTGGTGGGCTGCTGCTCGTAACCGGTGGTATGTACGTTATGGTTGAGTATGCTCACGTACAGCCCCTTCTTGCACGTGTTGCGGTCGCGGGTGTCGTAGGATTTTGGAATTACCTGATGAACCTCTACGTAAACTTTCGGGTTGCCGGTCTTCATGGTGTGGTAGTCCACAGCCGCGGAGATGATGAATAGTGGTATACTGACAACATATGCAACTACAACCAAAACGTCCGTCAGTAGAGCACGAGCTCTTCCAGCAGGGTGACGAAGATGTCTCCCTCACGTCCTGGCGCATTTTTCGCATTATGGCAGAGTTTGTCTCAGGTTTTGAGCTGCTGCGCAGGTACCGTCTTGCGGCCACCATATTCGGATCGGCACGAGCGTTGCCGGACAGTAGGTGGTATCAAGAGTCACAGCAACTCGGGTACTTGCTTGCAAAAGATGGCTTTGCAATCATTACCGGCGGAGGTGGCGGGGTAATGGGTGCGGCAAACAAGGGTGCGTATGAAGCGGGGGGTGATTCTGTGGGGCTCAATATCAAGTTGCCGCACGAGCAGCGCCTTAACAGTTACGTGACCGATAGTGAGACATTTCATTTTTTCTTTCCACGCAAGGTGATGCTCTCGTTTGCGAGTGAAGTATACATCTACTTTCCGGGTGGTTTTGGAACACTTGATGAGTTTTTCGAGCTACTTACCCTTGTGCAGACAAAAAAGATCGTACAGGTACCCATCGTACTTGTTGGCAAGGATTACTGGCAACCACTGATGGAGTGGTTTCGACACTCACTCCTGGAGGAGTACCATGCGATAAGTGAGGGTGATCTGCAGTTGGTGCAAGTGGTTGATTCGGCGCATGAGGCGCATGACCTCATCTCACGCTTGGACGGAAAGGGGGCACACTCGCATGATGGAACACCTGTGTCCACCGATCAGTAACACTAAACCCGCTATGCAGATACAAACGGAACATGTCACCGGTGCAGATCATGAAGCGATTGCAGCAAAGCTGCGCACGCTTCGTGCATACCAGCAAGTCTTGCATGAGTCGGTCGTAGATACTCGGTACGAGCGACCGGAGGCTGCACTCGCTGCCGCGGGAGACCATGAGGTGATTGCCTCTGCACAAGCTATTGCAGCTAAGTATGGGGAAAAGTTACGCACCGTTTTGTTGGTCGGCATAGGCGGCAGTGATCTCGGGACTCGTGCAGTGTATGAGGCACTGCGCGGTCATACCGGGCACCTGAAGCATGGTGGGGTGCCGCGCCTGATCACGTTATCGACCATAGAACCGGATTTGCTTGAGCGTGCACGTGACGTACTTAGAGACCATTACGATCCACAGGAAATCGTGCTCGTCGTCGTCACAAAGTCCGGAACTACAACTGAGGCGGTTGTTAACGCAAACATCCTATTTGAAATGATGCGTGCACAGTTTGGTGAGCGTGCTGCGGTGCGCCAGACAGTACTCGTTTCTACTGAAGACGCCCCGCTTGTTGCAACTGCACAAGCCGCGGGTGTGACGCATGTCGCTATGCCCAAGACTGTCGGAGGTCGCTACTCGGTCTGTACAGCAGTCGGCTTGGTCCCACTTGCACTCGTTGGCATTGATGTGCGTGCGTTTACCGACGGCGCCTTTCGCGGTGCGCGTGCAGCAGCGCCGGAATCGGGGGTTTCGCCTGCCGCACTGCTTGCAGCGCATCTTGCCTGTGCATACGAACAGGGGCTACGCATGCACGAGCTTTTCGTGTGGCACCCCGGTCTGGAGACGCTCGGAAAGTGGTACAGACAGCTTCTTGCTGAATCAATCGGTAAAAAGAATGCATCGGGTGAGCCGGTGGGGATCACGCCGACTGTAGCGGTGGGTTCGGATGATTTGCACTCTCACGGACAACTCGTGTTTAGTGGACCTGCGACACGCTTCACGACACATGTCGTTGTGCCGTCCATGTGGGAAGGTGGCTTGACTGTGGATAGTTCTTCTCCGTTTGTGTTGCCGATGCTTGCCAATAAGGAAACGGGCACGGTCATGCGGGCGATATACGATGGCGTACTTACTACGTATCGCGCTCATGAGTTACCCTACATTACGGTAGAGCTCGATGCGCTCACGGAGCGGGAGCTTGGGGCGTTCATGAGCGTACATATGGCAAGTGTGATGTACCTTGCTCAGCTCCTTGATGTAAATGCATTTGATCAGCCGGATGTCGAGCATTACAAAACAGAGACCAAGCGGCTTTTAGATAGCACGACGTAATCAATTCGATCATGTACGTATATTTTGATATTGGTGGCACAAAAACCCGAGTTGCTACAAGCACCGACGAGACAACATTCACTGAGCCGGTGAAGTTTGCAACACCGCGCGACCTTGACGCATTATTTGAAGAGATTGAGCGTGTTGCGCGAGAGCTTGGGGGTGATGATACCATCGAGGCTGCGGGTGGTGGTATAGCCTGTCCGGTCGACCGAACCAATCATGCCCTTGGGTGGGCACCGAACCTTCCGGAAGAATGGACGCAGCGTTCGTTCGTAGACGAGCTTGGCACAAAGCTCGGATGTCCCGTGTACATCGACAATGATACTGCGGTCATAGGTGTTGGTGAGGCGCACCACGGTTCAGGGCAGGGGTATGAGGTGATGGTATACATTACAATATCGACCGGTGTGGGTGGTGCGCGTATCGTAAATGGCAGTAGTGCGTCAATCGGTATGAGTGCTGAACCTGGGCGGCAGTACATCGATATCAGTAAGCAGGCCTGCGCGAATTGCGACTCTGGCAATGCGCAGCTCATGCTTTCAGGCGCGAATATGGAGCGACGGTATGGGGTCAAGCCCTACGAGGTGACCGATCCGGAGGTGTGGGAAGAGATGTCTCTGTGGGCGGCATACATGCTTGCAAATACCACGGTGCACTGGGCACCCGACTGTATCGTGCTTGGTGGTTCGATGATTACCGGTGACCCTGCAATAGCGGTCGACCGTATTGCCGCACACCTCAAGGATGTGCTTGTGTTTCCTAAGGTGCCGGAACTAAGGCAGGCAGCACTTGGAGATTTTGGTGGCATCTACGGCGCGATGGAATTCGTGCGTCAGCGGCATACCGGCGCTTAGGCTACGCTTGGACAGAATGGCAAGTAGGCTAATGCAGTCCAGTTGCCCTAACGGGCGCTCGTGTCAGCGTTTGCGGCTTCTTTCAGTGGTGCTACGTGCAGGAGCACGTGGAGCGGTGCGTGATGGAGAAGTCTGTGTCTGCGAGCGGACGCTGTATAGCTACGTGGGGCAGTGAGCTGTCGTGCTGCTCGGTCAGAGTACTTTACAATTAGTAAAACTATTGCATAACGCTCTATTGAGTAGGGTGCAAATGTTCTGCATGGAACGCGCTGTACGCATGGTTTGTCCTGCTCAGGAATTGCGCCACATTTTCGGTGTAGACGTGGTCACAAGACTGTGAAGTGGCCGTGAAAAATAGGAACACAAAAAAGTATTGACTGTCAATGGTGTGTATGCTATAGTTACCCGTGCCCCCTACAGTACTGCTGTAGTTTCTCGTACAATCAAAACGGTACTCTGTATCATGTACAGAGCATAGAGGTACCTCATATGAGGTACTGTGTACCGTGTTGCAGTATGAGGAGCGAGCAGCGCTGTGGCGGGGTGGTCTTTGGACACTTCTTCACAAATACATACAAGCAGGGAATGGTTCAGTGGCCGCGTACATACATAATCGTGTGTATGTACCGCACTACTAGGGTTCCGTTGCGTGTATGCTGTGAGTATGGTCACACACAAGGGCCCTTACCATTAGTCTGTGCCTATTTTAGGAACATTTATTGCGTACGGGGCGGCAGTGGCAACTCAGGTTGTCGGTCTCCCTACTATCCATCTTGAGCTTGTGCCTGATGCGACACCGCAGCAAGTCCTCGCATATGAGGAGGTGGCGGAACCGGAGCACTACTATGTGGAGGACACCGAGGATGAGGTGCGTGAGTATTTCAGTGATATACCAATCATGGTCAAAGTAGCGTACTGTGAGTCACGCTTCACTCACATTGACCCATCGACCGGAACGGTACTTCGCGGTTACATTAATTCGTCAGACGTTGGTGTGATGCAAATCAACAAGTACTACCACCAGGAGACGGCAGAGCGACTAGGACTTGATTTGTACAAACTTGAAGATAATATGGCATATGCACGCAATCTCTATGAACGGGAAGGGACTCGGCCGTGGAGCGCGAGTCAGGCGTGTTGGCAAGGAGGAGCGCTTGCTATGAAATAAAAGGACGGGGTATGCTTACTAGTGAGCATACCCCGCTCTCGTATGGACTTCAAACTAATACTAAAAATCGCTAGCGGCATTGTCGTGGTACCGATATCGCTGCTTGCAAACAGTCTTTGGCCGTGGTGGTGTAAAGCGAGCCTGCCTGTAAAGATACTCACCGGCATTTTCGTGTTGCCGATCACCGGCATTGCATACGCGTGCAGTTTTTGGTGGAACGATCTTTGAACCATACTATCTCGTGCGTGCTGCATCACGAACACACATGTCGCGGCGACAGAGAAAAAAGACATCGGCTACTCGTCTGATGTAAAAACGTTGCATGACGTCAAACCGGAGTCCACATACTTTTTATGTAGAATAAGCCTCTAGGTCATCATGCAATCAGCATGCGCATGCAGGCAGTCCGCATTGACAGACGGTTTTCTCTTTGTCTGTGTTTTGCCCTCATCTACACGACTGCTTTGTTGCGCAGTTGTGGTGCGTGCTACGTAGAGGGGTTGACAGTAGTATCTGTGTTAGTAGGTTGAGGTTACTGTACTGTAATTTGTAACTAAAGCGGCGTATGCATACATACAGAACCTTACCAAACAAAGAAGAGGCACAGGCACTCCTTGAAAGGGAAGGGTACGTGCCGGTCGAACACTTAGAAACGCTTACCTTGGTGCCTAACCATGCTATTCCTGTTGATTCGACCACCGTCGAATGGGATACCTTTTTTCAGTATCTTGAACAAGAGAATCTGACGGTCGAGGTTGATGAGGCTGCAGATGGTACGGTTACTGCGCTGCATATAGTTCCGTACATGCCGGAACATGCCACGCTTGGAGAGGAGGCAGACTACGATGTGTTCGACGCGGGCGATCAGGGACCTCTCGACGACAACGTGCTGCCGAGTGCTGATTAACATCATTGATACTAAGCTATGCAAATACCCAAAGAATTACCACAATACACAGACATCTACGGACTTGTGCTGGTACTTGGGGGTCTTGAGGGTGCAGGGTACTTCTGCAACAGTGGCACCATCGAGCCGGTTTTTACCTACGAGCAACCAACTCCCTCGTATAGCGACAAGGAAGGATTCTTTCAGGAGTCGGGCAACGGGCAGACGTTTGGAACCGGGTCTGTGCGTGAGGATGATGTGGGCGAGCAACACAAACGTTTTGCGATAGCGATTGCGGAACGAGTTGCCGCTGTTGATACCGCAACCCCACTCTCATGTATCGATTTATGCGCTCCGCAACATCTGCTCTCGGGTATTGAGAGTCATTTGCCGGCACAGTTACGTAGCAAGATCCGCGTGCGTATTGATGCACAACTCACAAAAGTGCACGTGACCGACGTCCTTGCACGTATCGCTGATGCTCTTGAGCGGCAAGGCGAGTAAGCATGTATTGGTGCATAAGCCGCCCTGTGTTCGGGGCAGTGTAGTGTTGCTGTGTGTGAGCAGAGCAAGTGCC
>JGI12109J20283_10027012_pt1 | contig 20780 bp, 13 predicted proteins | sample ElkSlonscriptome_12_FD_20283 | JGI IMG/M metagenome (IMG submission 20283)
TGAGCATCCGGATCAATTTGCTGATGAAGTTTTACCTCAAACCAGCCGTCATTTTCAATACCAAGGCTGATCTCAATTGGTTCAAAATGCCATTCCTTCGTGTCCTTTTCTTCCTGCTGGGTAGCGCTGAAAATGAAATGTCGATCACCATCCATGGCAATAGCTGATTTTGGCAAGACCAATGATTGATGATCGTCTATGATGACTTTCCCTCTGGCATACATCCCCGCTAAAAGCGTTCCATCTTCATTGTCCAATTCCGCATGGATATTGATGGCTTTCACATCGGTTTCAAATACCTTCCCAACCGAAAAGATCGTCGCTTGATGCTGGGTTTCAGGGTCAGACTCCACAATAAACCTCACCAGCTGTCCTTCTTTTACTTTTTGCGCATCACTTTCGAATACTTTGAAGTGCGCATGGATGTGATCATTATTGACAATTTCAAATAAAATCTCCTCAGGACCAACGTATTGTCCCGTGCGGACTGATATCCCTTGAATGTAGCCGCTAATCGGCGACTTCAACTGAACCTGTTCCTGAATGCTGCCTGACCTCACAGAATTGGGAGAGATCGAAAGCAGTCTCAAGCTGGCTTCCATGCCTTTCACAGAGGCCTTTAGCGACTGGAACTCTGACTTAATCTTTTGGAAGTCTCTTCCCGAGCCTACCGACTCCTGGAAAAGCTTCTCTTGCCGATGGTATTCTTTTTCAATGAATACCAATTGTTGAAACTGCTGGGCGTATTGGGTCTGCAATTCGATCAAGTCTGGATGATACAAACTGGCCAACACTTGGCCCTTTTCAACCCTATTGCCTTCGATCACCTCAATGCTTCCCACATTAGCCCCAACCATTGAGGTCACAGCGGCCTCACTCTTTGGCGGCAGGGTTAATTGTCCGTTGGTTTCAATAAATCCTTCCATTACTCTGCGATGAAGCGTATCTACCTTGATTCCCAAGGCATTGAATTGCTGTTCAGACAAATGCACTTCGTCGTGGTGCTCTTGGGCTTCACCTTCATGCTTGCTCGTGTGTTCCTGCTCAACGCTTGTGCATCCTAGCGTCAACATCAATAGGTAGATCAGGTGGTAACTTGATTTCATAATCGCTTTATTTTCTTTGTAAATACATTAAGTAAAACTTTGCTTGTAAATAGCGCCTCATCGCCTCTAGACCTTGCAACTCGGTTTCTATGGCGGCCTGAGTATTCTGTAAAAAAGAAACATAGTCAATGGCTCCTTCTTCGTACGACAAATTCGCTCCTTCTAGCTGTTGCTTTGCAAGGGGTATGGCTTCTTCCTGGTAATATTTCCAGCTTTTAAGCCATTTTTGATATCGGGCAAAAGCCACTTCATACTGTCTATTCAATTGAATGCTTGAAGCCGCTAGTTTTTGCTCGGCAATAGCGGTTTCCAGTTTAGCAGCCTGCGCTCTTCCTTTTTGTTGATTAAAAAACAGTGGCAGACTAAGCCCTAATTGATACTGATAAAACCCTTCCTCTCCGTCAACAGATTGAATGCCGTATTGTGCACTGATCTTGGGGAGGTAGGCTGCCTTTTCCACATTAAACTCTTGCTGACTAAGCCAAAGTTGATCTTGAGCCAATTGAATCTCCGGGTGGTTTTGAATACTGTCACTCGAGCTTATTAATGGTTCTGTAAAAGCAGTCTCCTCGCGCCTGATTTGATACATCGTATCGCTCATTAACCACTGGTTAAGCTGTCTCATGGCAATCTGATAATCGTAGTTGGCCTGCTCCTTTTGAATGCTCACTTTTCGCGATCGGTTGGCTGCGGCTAAATATTCTAGCTTAGAACTTGCATCTACCTCCTCCTTCAATTTCGCAGCTCTTTCAAAACCCTCAAAAATAGAATCGATCTTTTCGTACAGCTTTAATCTTCTTAAGGCTATGAAGGCGTCGGCGTAATCCGAACGCACGTTTCGCTTCAAATCTAACATCACCAATGATCTGTTCGTTTCAGATAGCCTTCGATTGGCTTCAATGCTCTTTTTCCTGGCCGAGTAGGAAAACAGATCAATGTTCTGCTGCTGAAAACCAATGATGGTGATCACTCCGTCATTACCTTCCCCGATTTCTTCTCCGGCATGATAAATTCCGGAATTGCCCATATTCAAGCTGGTCTTCTTCAATTTCTGCTGCTTTTCAATCATCAATTCTGCTGCTTGCACAGAAGGATAGTATTCCAAAGCACTTTGAACCGCCTCCTCCATTGAGACCACCCTTTTTTCCTGAGCTGTTGCGCCTTGCCATGAACCCATCAATATGAACAATACCACTGCAATAGAGGACTTTGGAAGCCTTCCCTTGGATTTTTCGATCCATGCGTATAGGATCGGTAGAATGAAAAGGGTAAGCAGGGTTGCGGTGAGCATTCCCCCTATTACCACCGTCGCCAATGGTCGCTGAACTTCTGCGCCCGCAGAAGTGGATAAAGCCATGGGTAAAAAACCCAAAATATCAGTAGATGCTGTAAGTAAGATCGGCCTGATCCTGCGCCTAGCCCCTTGAAGAATTCGATCTTTTAAGGCCAGATCTCCATTGGCCCGAAGCTCATTCCAGCCATTGATCAGCACAAGGCCATTGAGCACCGCAATACCGAAAAGCACAATGAAACCAATGCCGGCTGAAATACTAAAGGGCATGTCTCTAAACCAAAGGGAAAATACGCCCCCAATGGCAGCAAAGGGAATGGCTAAATAGATCATGATGGATTGTTTAATGGAACGCAAGGCAATGAATACGAGAATAAAGATCAAGGCTAGAGAAATGGGAACCACAAGCTGCAGTCTGGCGGAAGCCCTTTCCAAATTTTCAAATGCACCCCCGTAGTGAATGTAATAGCCGGGAGGCAAATCGAGTTTTTCATCCAATACGCCCCTGATCTCTTCGATCAGTGATTTCACATCTCTTCCTCTTACGTTGATTCCTACGTACGTCCTGCGATGGGTGTCGTCTCTCCCAATTTGCATAGGACCCGGACGATAGGCAATATCCGCAAGCTCTATAAGCGGAACTTGCTTTCCGTTGGGTAAATTCACCAGCAGGTTTTTGACGTCATCCAAGCCATCCCTGAATTGGTCTTGCAGCCTGATCACCAGATCGAATTTGCGTTCACCTTCAAAAACAGTTCCCGCCGTTCTTCCAGCCATAGCCGAGGAGAGTAAATTGTTCAATTGACTGATATTCACCCCATAATAGGCCAATTTATTTCGATCGTATTGCACGCTAATTTGCGGTTGGCCTTCGGTAGCCTCAACCCTCAGGTCTCCAACCCCTTCGATATCGACGATCAGCTTGCTTACCTCTTTTGCCTTGGCGGCCAACACATCCAGGTCTTCTCCGTATATTTTGACGGCCACATCCTGACGAATCCCCGTCATCAATTCATTGAACCGCATTTCAATTGGCTGGGTGAACTCATAATTTACTCCCGGAATTTGTAGAAGCCGTTCCTTCATCTTTTCAACCAGCTCTTCTTTGGTTTCGGCAGTCACCCATTCACTTTTGGGTTTCAATATGATGAAACAATCTGCCAGGTCCATAGGCATGATATCAGTAGGCAGCTCTGCTACCCCCACTTTACTGAGTACCTGTTCAACTTCCGGAAACTCCTCCAGAAGCACTTGCTCCACTTGAGAGGTGATTTTGACCGATTCACTAAGTGCCGTACCTGGTCTAAGGATATCGTGAAAGGCAATGTCTCCTTCATCCAGCCTAGGTATGAACTCTCCGCCTAAATTGGAAAAAGTTACATACGCTAAGACAAACAAGATCACCGCAGCCCCTATTACCACTCCACTCACCTTCATTGTGGACTGAAGCAAGGCCTCGTATCGATCTTCCAGCCAGTTTATCAGCTTATCTCCTCTGGAGGGCTTGCTTGGAGCCACTCTTAAGAACCAGGCCGACATCATCGGCACGTAAGTAAAGCACAAGATCATCACCCCGATCATGGCAAAAATGAAGGTAAGGGCCATGGGTTGGAACATTTTGCCTTCAATACCTTGTAGCGCTAGGATTGGCAAGAATACGATCAGGATGATCAGTTGGCCGAAAAAGGCAGAACGCATCATCTGTTTGGAGGCTTTTTCTGCGGTCTCATTTCTCACGCTTGCAGTAATGGTCTCCTGTTTGTTAAGTCGTTGGTAGAGCAAAAAAACGGTACTTTCTACAATGATCACTGCTCCATCTACAATGATTCCAAAGTCGATCGCTCCCAGACTCATTAGGTTGGCCCAAACATCAAAGACGTTCATCAATATAAAGGCAAACAAAAGCGAGATCGGGATGGTCGAGGCCACGATCAGGCCACCTCGCCAATTGCCCAAAAGAAAAACCAAGACAAAGATCACGATCAAAGCCCCTTCGATCAGATTAGTTGCCACGGTGTTCGTGGTATTACTGATCAACTCACTTCGGTCTAGAAAACCCTCAATATGCACCCCTTCGGGCAAGCTAGTCTGGATCTCCTTCATTCGTGCCTTCACGGCTTGGATCACCTCATTGGAATTTGCCCCTTTCAACATCATCACGATTCCGCCGACGGCTTCTCCTTCTGCATTTTTTGTGAAGGCTCCGTAACGGACCGCATTGCCGAAATCGACCTTTGCCACATCCTTTACCATGATTGGTGTTCCACCCACCGTTTTAACCACGATGTTCTCGATATCGCTGATGCGCTTCACTAAGCCTTCCCCTCTGATGAAGTTGGCTCGATAATCAAACTCGATATACGCTCCGCCGGTATTGGCATTGTTGTTCTTTAAGGCCTGGTACACCTCTTCCATTGAAATGCCCATCGCATTCAGTTGGTGGGGGTTAATGGCTACTTCGTATTGTTTTACCGCTCCGCCAAAGGCATTGATCTCGATCACTCCTGGAATCATCGACATTTGTCGCTTCACGATCCAGTCTTGCATGCTTCTCAGCTCGTATAAGGAATATTTATCCTTATATGCTGAATCTACTTCAAGCGTATATTGGTAGATCTCACCCAAACCGGTGGTGATTGGCCCCATATATGGACTGCCAAAATTTTCGGGAATTTCATCACGCAATTGGTCAAGTTTCTCCGCAACCAGCTGTCGAGGAAGATAAGTGCCCATCTCATCTTCGAACACAATGGTAACTACGGATAAACCAAAACGCGAAACCGAACGGATTTCAATTACTCCCGGCAGGTTAGACACGGCAAGCTCCACAGGATAAGAGACGTATTGTTCGATCTCTTCTGTTCCAAGATTAGGTGATTGCGTGATCACTTGCACCTGGTTATTGGTAATATCAGGCACGGCGTCTATGGGCACTTTGGAAATGCTCCAAATTCCGGCTACGATGATGGCGAGCGTAAAAAGAAGTACGATTAGTTTATTCCTTATCGAAAAGGAAATGATTCCATTGATCATGAATGCGATAGTTTAATTGAAAAATAAATTCAACTATCTGATTATCAGATAGTTGAAATTCATTAGAAGGCCTAATCTTAACTAGGCCACGCAATTAAACAGAGGGTGGATGGTCAATAGACGCCGAAAAGCCTATTGGATAAAATTCCGCATCACTGAAGTCGTAATCCGGATCATAGGAAAAGTAAATCGGACTGAGCTGTGCTTTCTGATTCAATACATAAAAGCCGCTAGAAGTGAACTCTTTGAACGGAAGTTCTTCATGTTCTCCTTCATCCTGATGTTCGTGTTGAAGTGCGCTGTAGTGTTCTGCAATAAATTCCAAAAAGGCCAGACCATCAGCATCTTGTTCCTCACTGGCATGGTAATCGGAAAAATGAGTAAAAAGATTGCCCAACAGTTTAAGCTGGCTGATATCCGCTTTGGGAATCACCGCCGTAAGACTAATTAGAAATATGAAAAAACAGCTTAACGTTTTCACCTTGTAAAATTGCAAAAAAAACTTCAATTCCCTCTGCTGCTTATACGACAATCCAAAAGACTGGCTGAATTCCTTGGCCCAATGGGTCTAATTCAAGGCAAATTTCAAGCCCACAAAGAAAGTCCTGGGCCTTAAGGGACCATAGACATAGCCGGCATCACGATCAGCTCCCCGATCGAAGTCCTCCTGATAACTATTGCTTAGGTTTTGTACTCCCCCAAAAAATTCGAGTCTATATTGATCAGCTGTTTTTAGCGTATAGGTCAATTTGAGATTATGCTCAAAAAAGCTCGGGGTCTTTTCGATGATGGTTCGCTCAGATTCTATATCGATCACATGAGGCACCTCCATCTGACCGGTATATATGCCTGAGTATGACAAAGAGAGCGCATCAGTCGGACTGTACACCAAGGAAAAGAAACCGTAAAGATCAGGGGTTCTCAATAAGCGGTCGGTAGTGGTAGCAGGGATGTCTTCCGTAGTCGTTTCAGGCGCCCAAAGTTCTTCTTCCACATCGAAAAGCGCATTCTGGATCGTGGCTCCCGACTGCAAAACCAGCTTACTACCCAAGGCAAGATTGGCCTCGAGATTGATCCCTGAAACGGTAGCTCCATCCCCATTTCTTTTAGTGACTACCGCCACTCCACTTGGAAGCTCTTCTTGGTCGGCAAAAATAAAGGGATTGCTGAGCTGGGTGTAAAACCCTTCTACCACCAAATTCATTTGCTTATTCCCGATATACTGGTCGTAATTCAAGGAAACCACCGCACTATTGGATCGCTCCACTTGCAGTTCTCTTCCCAGCCGGATGAATCTTGCCGCACCACCCACTGTTTCGATATGCAAATCTTCGTCGAAAGCCTGCGGGCCTCGGTAACCTTCTGCATAGGATGCTCTTAGCTTCAGATTCTCTCTGATTTGGTACATGACTGATAATCGAGGGACGAACACCTTGAGCTGCTCGTCGTTGTCGAAGGTTTCATCTTCAAGCTCATATTGTCCCATGATGCTCAATTGATCGTAACGACCGCCGGCCAATAAGGTCAATTTCTCATTGAGAGTAAACTCCAGTTCTGCAAAGGTTCCCCAACTGCCTACCCGCTGATCGATCAAACGACCGTAACCGGACATTTCGTCAATTACATCGTTGTAAATGTATTCCGATCCGAGGGTAAGCGAAACCAATGAATTAAGGTAATGATTATACTGTATCCCGCTCACCGTTGAAATATCTTCTGAGTTGCCATAGGCGTTAATGGCTAGAATGTCTTCTTCAGTAATGCTGTCTCCTTCGGCGATCACCCTTCCGCCACCACCGTAGTAACTGGCGCGATCCACTTGCTGAAGCGAACCATAGATGGATAACTTGTGCTTATTGTTTTTACTGTAGTGCTCAAAAGCAAGGTTGGTGCTAAGAATATCATGTTCGAGCTGCTCGGTAAGATCGGTTTGATGTGGAGCAAGATCGAACTTGTTACCCCCTCTTCTGAACTCATTGATGTAGTAAGCACCCAATTCGATTTTATCTCGATCATTAAGGTGGTAAAAAGCGTCAAATCCGAAGGTATTGTTCTTTAAGGCAACAATTTCAGAGAAGCCGTCGCCGTTGGCGTCCCAATGGTCTCGCTTGCGATTGAAGCCGAAAAAAGTGATCCCTTGATTCAGATCATCTGAAACCATCGCTCCGTTGAAGTTCACGGTACGATCGGAAACTTCTCCATTGATCAGAGACTGATTGATTCCCGCTTCAAAGTTATTTTCTACAGGGTCTTTGGTGACGATATTTACCGTACCGGCAATGGCGTTACCGCCATACATCACCGAACCACCGCCTCTCACCACTTCTATTCTATCTACCATATTGGCAGGAATCATCTCCAATCCGTAAACCCCGGCCAGTGCAGAAAATACCGGACGAGAGTTGATCAAAACCTGAGAATACGCTCCATCTAATCCGTTCATTCTCAATTGAGTAAAGCCGCAGTTTTGACAATTATTCTCCACTCTAAGCCCGGGAGAAAAATTTAAGCCGTCGGCCACATTGATCGATTGTGTGGCTTCAAAGGTCTTCGCATCAATAGTATTCACGATCACTGGAGAATTATATCGCTCTATTTGGTTTCGTGAGCCGGTCACCACCACCTGAGATAAGTTTAGTACGTCTTTTTTTAGCGAAAAGTCGATGGCTAAATCCTGACCCGCTTCTAAATGAATCGACCGGTTGATCGTCATGTAGCCGAGCGCACTCACCTGAACATCATACGCACCCCCGCTAAGCGCATTGATCTCAAATTCTCCTCGCTCATCGGCGGATGTCCCCTTTTCAACTCCTTCGATGTACACCGCAGCATACGGCACTGCCTCTCCCTCAGAAAGCACTTTACCTTTGATGCTCGCCGTTTGTGCACTAAGGGTAAGGTTCGCGAAAAAAGCCACAAGGAATATGATGTGCTTCGATGCCATAGGAAGGCGGGCTATTTTAGGATTATAATTTTGCTTGCAAAAATAATAATTTAGTTATGTCTAAATATGTATTTAGATAATATTAATTTTGTACTGGATTAAAATCGTGACCATGCCCTCACTAAGTGAAGAGAATTATTTGAAAGCCATCTTTATGTTGGAACAGGATGAGGCTTCAAAATCAAACACCAATGCGATTGCTGAAAAGCTTGAAACCAAAGCTTCATCGGTGACCGCCATGCTTCAAAAATTGAGTGCTAAGCAACTCGTGAAATACGAAAAGTATCAAGCCGTGGAACTCACCGAGTCTGGCCGAAAGGTTGCGATATCAGTGCTGCGTAAGCATCGTTTGTGGGAGTATTTCCTTTACGAAAAGTTAAAGTTCAACTGGTCTGAGGTACATGAATTGGCCGAGCAACTAGAGCATATTCAGTCGACCGAGCTCACCGACCGCCTGGATCATTTCTTGGGGCACCCTCCCCGAGATCCTCACGGAGATCCGATCCCAAACAAAGAAGGGCAGTTCCCTCCTGCCTTGGACCTGAGCCTCATCGACCTAGAAGCTGGGGATAAAGCCAGGGTTTTGGGGGTAAAAGACCACAGTCCTGAATTCTTCAATTACCTTAAATCACTTTCTTTAACACTCGGCGATGAATGTGAATGCCTGAAACGCAATGATTACGACGGTTCAATGGAAGTGAAGATCGACCGTCGTAAGGTAAGCCTATCCAAAGAAGTGGCCGAAAATCTATTGGTGAAGACGGAATGAAAAGGTTCTTCACATATCTGATCGCCTTGGTCTTGCTTGCGTGTAGCGATCCCTCGGGGAAAAACATCGATCAAAGACCGCAGATTGTCTGCACCACGGGCATGCTAGGTGATGCGATCAAAAAGATCACCGAGGGGCAGGCTGATGTAACTCATTTGATGGGTCCTGGAGTTGATCCTCACCTTTACAAAGCTACGCAGGGCGACTTAAAACTGCTGACCAATGCCGATGTGATCATCTACAACGGACTTCATTTAGAAGGAAAGATGGGCGAAATCTTTGAAAAACTCGAAAATCGGAAAAAGATCCTCCTTGCAGCAGATGGCGTGGATAGCACTTTGCTACTAAATAGCAGTGATTATCAAAATACCTATGACCCCCATCTTTGGTTCGACGTGTCGATCTGGGCGCAGTGCTGTCGTTACCTCGGCAATAGCTTGGCCAAACTTGAAGGCATGGATCGGCAAACTATTCTTGACCAAACCAAGGCATACACTGACAGCCTTTCAAAATTGCATGCCTGGGTGCTCCGGCAAGTATCCACTATTCCCGACAGTCAAAGGGTATTGATCACTGCCCACGATGCCTTTGGCTATTTTGGCAGAGCCTATGATGTGGAGGTGAGAGGATTGCAGGGCATATCTACCTTGTCAGAATATGGCTTGAAGGACGTCAGCGAATTGGTGAACTTCATCACAGATCGTAACATAAAAGCAGTTTTTGTAGAAAGTTCAGTTTCGGATCGCTCTCTTAAAGCAGTGGTAGAAGGTTGCCGAGAAAAAGGCCATGCAGTAAAAATTGGCGGCACCTTATACAGTGATGCCATGGGCAAAGCGGATAGTCCGGAAGGCAATTACATGGGCATGGTACGTTACAACATCCAACGCATAGTGGAGGCATTGAAATGAAAGACATCGCCATAGAAACCCATAACCTTACGGTCAGCTATAACCGGCGACCGGTATTGTGGAACATCGACTTCAAATTACCTGTAGGACAAATCATAGGTATTATTGGTCCGAACGGCTCTGGAAAAACGACCTTGCTAAAAGCCATTATGGGTTTAGTGAAAAGCAGTAGCGGTTACGTCAAGATCTTCGACCAAGAGCTGGAAGATGTTAGAGCCCGGATCTCCTACGTACCTCAAAGAGAGTCGGTAGATTGGGACTTCCCGGCATCGGTGATGGATGTAGTCTTAATGGGTCGGTACCGNTCGCATAATCTCTTCAAACGAATTCAGCAAAAAGACCGCGATCTAGCCGCAGAAGCTCTGGAAAAAGTAAATATGCTCGAGTACAGTAAACGACAGATCAACCAACTGTCGGGTGGTCAACAACAACGCGTATTTATCGCCAGATCATTGGCTCAAGGAGCCGATCTCTACATCATGGATGAACCTTTTGTGGGGGTTGATGCAGCTACGGAAGAAGCTATCCTTAAGCTGTTTGCTGAGATGAAAGCAGAAGGAAAAACCGTTGTGGTGGTGCACCATGATCTGCAAACTGCCAAGGACTATTTTGATTGGATCGTACTGCTCAATACCCGCATGGTGGCAGCCGGTCCGAAAGAAGAAATTTTCAACCAAGACCTTCTGCAAGAAGCTTATGGCGGAAAACTTGACGTATTGAGCAAGGTGGGCGAATTGGTTAGAGAGCGTGATTTCCCGATTCGGGAAAAATAGTGGGGAGTGCGACTAAAGTGAACTAAAGTTGAAGTATCTGAACGAAATAAATACTAGCTGTCTAGGCTCTAAATTCTAGTCCATCAAGGAAATGAACGACACGATCCGCTTTTTAAGTTTCACTGACCCCAACGTACGATATGTGGTGCTGGGTAGCATGATCCTGGGCGCCACAGCCGCCATGGTGGGCTGTTTTTCGTTTTTGAGAAAGCGAGCGTTGGTAGGCGATGCCATTGCCCACTCTATCTTACCCGGAGTATGTTTATCCTTTATGATCAGCGGAGAAAAGGATCCACTTTGGCTGATACTTGGCGCCATCTTTTCAGGCTGGTTATCGCTTTTGATGATCGACGGGATCAGTCGCACCACAAAACTTAAAAGTGATGCCGCCATTGGCATTGTGCTCTCGGTTTTTTTCGGCTTTGGTATACTCTTACTCACTACGATTCAACATTCCGGCAATGCCGCCCAAGCCGGATTAGACAAATTCCTATTTGGCAAGGCCGCTTCGCTCACCAAAGATGACATCATGATCTTTAGTGGAATTGGCTTGTTCCTGATCCTGATCATTCTCTTGCTCTACAAAGAATTCAAATTGATCAGCTTTAATCCTGAATATGCGAAGGTTATTGGGCTACCGGTTAAATTCCTCGAATTTCTATTGGCCACCATTACCATCCTTTCGGTTGCTGTGGGCATCCAGGCGGTGGGCGTGGTATTGATGGCTGCCTTACTAATCACGCCGGCTTCTGGAGCCAGGTTTTGGTCGGATCGATTGGGGATTATGATCATTATTGCCTGTGTGTTTGGAGCGGCTTCTGGCTTTTTAGGCTCCTACGTCAGTTATATTGCGCCTGCCATGCCTACCGGACCTTGGGTGGTGATGGCGCTTTCCGTGCTGACGATCGGATCGATCTGGTTTGCGCCGAAACGGGGAGTATTTTCAAAATGGAGGACCTTCTGGAAAAATAAAGACCAAATCCTCACTGAAAACATCCTCAAGCTCTTTTACCACCTTGGAGAGGCGGACGGCAATTTCGAGACTGCTCGCAGCTTCCAGTCCTTAATGGAAAGTGATCGATTCAGAGCCTATGATCTTGGGAAAGGCTTACGCAAACTAAAAAAGCGTAATCTGATCCGTAAAAAGGACGGCCAATGGTTCATCACGGCAAGTGGACTAAAAGAGGCGAGTAGAATTGTTCGCCTTCACCGACTTTGGGAGCTTTACCTAAACCAACGCTTGAAGTTAGAGCCCGACCATGTGCACAATGACGCCGAAGCCATCGAGCACATCATAACCCCGGAAATTGAGGCTCAATTAGCCAGTGAGCTAGACAGTCCCACCGAAGACCCTCATGCCAGTAAAATCCCTTACCCAACTCAAAGCTAGATGGAAGCAATTTGGATCATCGCAGTCGGCAGTTTGATCGCCATAAGTTGTGGCTTACTGGGTAGTTTTTTGGTACTTCGAAAGATGGCTATGGTGGGAGATGCCATTTCCCACGCGGTTTTACCGGGAATTGTACTGGCTTATCTGTTTTCCGGATCAAGAGGCACCATACCCATGTTGATCGGGGCCGCGGCACTGGGAGTGCTCACTACCCTTCTGATCGAATTATTCTACAAGCAAGCCAAACTGCAAGTGGATGCCTCTATTGGCATCACCTTTACTTGGTTATTCGCCATAGGCATCATTCTGATTTCCTTGTTTGCCGGTCAGGTGGATCTTGATCAGGATTGTGTGCTTTACGGAGAAATTGCTTACGTCCCTCTAGACCTATGGATTATCGGCGATTTCAATCTCGGTCCGAGAACCCTTTACATTGCGGGCTTCATGCTATTGGTCGTGCTATTCATCATTGTTCGTGGCTACAAAGGTCTCTTTCTCACTACCTTCAATGAAGAATACGCCTCAGCCCTGGGAATCAAAGTAGCTTTCTGGCACTATTTATTAATGAGCTCGGTTTCGCTCACCACGGTGATCTCCTTTGAATCTGTGGGGGCAATTTTGGTGGTGGCATTCCTGATCGTCCCCCCCGCCACCGCTTATTTGCTTACCAACCAACTGAAAAGCATGCTATGGCTTACGGCTTTGTTTGCGGTACTTTCCTCAGTATTTGGCTATTATCTGGCAGTGTTGATCAACGGTTCCATTGCCGGGGCCATGGCAAGCGTGGCGGGCATCCTTTTTGTCATGGTGTGGGGGTATACGGTATTGAAAAGACGGGTAGAGAGGGAAGGCGGCAATAATCAGGCAGACAACTTGGCCTAAGCTCTATGATCTGTTATAACAAACGTATTGGCGAGCTTATCGTGTAAGGCTTGTTTCCTGCTGTCAAAGGCAGCCATCAAGTATCCGATCAGTAAAATGAGCGCAGAGAGAAACTTCCCCAGATACCTGCCGAGGGCTCGCAAAGGAGTGAGGCGCTGTCCTTCAATATCGATCACTTTTAGTCCCAATACCATCTTTCCGGGCGACGCTTGAAATTTGGAACTTTCAAACCCCACATAGTAAAGTAAATTCAAAATCAAATTGGATGACGCAAGTAACCAATAATCTCTTCCAAGAGCCGTGGGGTCGATTTTTGACTGATAGAAGAGATCCCCAGTGGCCACAAAAACAAGGATACTAAAGGCTAAGTACAATACGATCCCATCCAGGAGGTAGGCCACAAAGCGAATCCAAAAGCCGCCGTAATGGTATTTTTCTTCCTCGTCTATCAATTCCATTTTTTTGTTTCGAAGATATTAATTCTGTTTAAATGTGCGTTATATCATGAATCAAGATTTATGCATAAGTTTAAAGGCACTGACGACTCAAGCATCGTGAAAAAACCAGTAATCTACAGCTCCCTTTGCATAGCAATTTTCCTTGTTGGTGCCATGAAGCTTGCCGCTCAATCATCACTAAATTGTAAGTTAATTGGATTAGAAAGCTCCAAATTCAAAAAATACCAACAACTAAAGTCGCTGCCTCAAATCTCCGGATATGACGTAAAATCATATCGCTTGGATCTGCAGCTCGATCCAAATTTCAATTACATCAGTGGCTCCGTAGATGTGCAATTTGAAGTCACGGGCGACAGCATTAGCCAATTCCGGTTGCTACTTTCAGATTCCTTGCAAGTCGATTCGGTGGTATATGCTGAAACGTCGATCAATTACAATCATCAAAATCGCATCATTACCGCTGACCTTCCTCAAGCGCTATTCAATGGAACTTTGGATGCGATAAGCGTTTACTATCGCGGTTCACCCCGATTCGGTGGTTTGGGCAATTTTGCTCAAGACACCCTTCCCGGTGGGGGTGAAATGATCTGGACCCTTTCTCAACCCTATGGCGCCTCTGAGTGGTGGCCGTGTAAAGACGACTTGCGCGACAAAGCCGATTCAGTAGAGATCAAGATCACCACTCCCCTGGCCTACAGAGTAGCTACGAACGGATTGAGGCAGTCGATCGACACCCTAGGTGGGCTGCATACTTACACCTACCAAACTCACTACCCCATTGCTACCTATCTGATTGCGGTAGCAGTAGGTAATTATCAATTTTTTGAAGAACAGTATGCTGTTGGTAACGACACCTTACTGATGGAGCATTTCCTTTTTCAAAACGAGACGCTTTTCGACTCGAATAACCCACTTGCCCCCTGGTTGAATTTGTATGATTCCTTGCTCGGAACTTATCCTTTCATCAATGAAAAATACGGTCACGCTTCATTTACCTTAAGTGGAGGCATGGAACATCAGACCATGAGCTTCATGGGAGGCTATGGTGGAGAGCTGATCGCTCATGAATTGGCGCACCAATGGTTTGGCAATAAGGTGAGCTGCGCAAGCTGGACAGATCTCTGGCTAAATGAAGGCTTTGCCACTTACTTGAACGGACTCACTTATGAATTTGACGTCGTACACGATGACTTTTATTGGCCGATCCTGCTAGACCTCTGGAAACAATCCGCCTTCCTATTTCCCGACCAATCTCTACATCGAACGGATACGACAAATGTAAACTCCCTTTTTAATCAGGTGGTTTATCAAAAGGGAGCCAGCGTGTTGCACATGCTTAGATGGGTCTGCGGCGATTCCGCTTTCTTCGCAGCGGTAAAAAACTATCTCAACGACCCTGAATTGGCTTATGGCTTTGCGAGTACCACAGACCTGAAACGTCATCTGGAATCAGCTTCTGGACTTGATCTCAACGAATTTTTCAAGGACTGGTTTTACGGTAAAGGCTTCCCGACCTATACCACTATTTGGTCTCAAACCGAAAATCGGGTGGAAATTGAAATCAATCAATTACCTTCAGATCCCTCGGTTTATTTTTTCAATATGCCACTACCCTATAAGTTGTACGCCGCAAATTGGGACAGCACGATCATTCTTGATCCCGCTTTCTCCTCAGCACAATTTCAAATTGAAGTCAACAAGAATATAGATAGCTTGGTCTTTGATCCCGAAGGTTGGATCCTCGCCAAGCATGAAATAATCACCAACCTAAGTGAATCAAAGATAAAGGACCTCCCTACTCTCAAAGTTTACCCCAATCCTTTTCAGGCTGAATTGACGATCAGTCAAGTCAAAGAAGGCACTCAAATCCGATTACTAGACGCAAAAACTCGTCTGATCGATCAATGGTACCATAAAAAACAAGCAGTTAATTTTCATCATCTTTCCAAAGGAATGTACTACTTGCAGATCACAGATCAAGCAGGAAGATCAATCTACCCCATCATAAAGGAATAGCCTGACTAAATGGCTTTCTTTTAGGTCATTAGAGAGTATTTTCTGCCATTTTTGCAGAAAAATACCCCCATTTTGCATTGGACGATAATTTGATGTGCCTCATCTGAAAACAGCAATCAAACATCAAATTATATACAATGAATTTTAAGAATTATACCATAAAATCGCAAGAGGCGGTGCAGCAAGCTCAGCAACTGGCGATGAACAGTGGGCATCAATCTATCGAAAATGGTCATTTACTGAAAGGGATCATGCAGGTTGATGAGAATGTTACGCCCTTTATTATGAAGAAGCTTGGCGTAAATCTAAGCATGCTTAATCAAGCTCTTGACAAAATAATCGAATCCTATCCCAAAGTGAGCGGAGGAGATCTTTACCTATCAAAGGCCGCCAATGAGAGTTTGAACAAGGCAACCAATTTTCTCAAGGATTTCGGGGATGAATATGTCTCTATCGAACACCTTCTGCTGGGAATCTTAAAAAGTACTGGTCAGGCTTCCCAGCTGCTAAAAGATAATGGCGTTGTGGAAAAAGAATTGATCGCAGCCATTAAAGAGCTACGAAAAGGAGAAAAAGTGACCTCTCAAACTGCAGAAGATACCTATAACGCCCTGAATAAATATGCCAACAACTTAAATCAACTGGCCAACGACAATAAGTTGGATCCGGTGATCGGCAGAGATGAAGAGATTAGAAGGGTTTTACAAATCCTGAGCAGAAGAACCAAGAACAATCCCATACTGATCGGGGAACCGGGGGTTGGTAAAACGGCCATTGCAGAAGGACTAGCCCATCGAATCATTGCTGGTGATGTTCCTGGTAATTTAAAATGTAAGCAGATCTATTCCCTAGACATGGGTGCTTTAGTGGCAGGGGCTAAATACAAGGGTGAATTCGAAGAAAGATTGAAATCTGTGGTAAAAGAAGTGATCGGCGCAGAGGGTGACATCGTACTCTTTATCGATGAGATCCATACCTTGGTAGGCGCAGGTGGTGGCGAAGGGGCCATGGACGCCGCAAATATCTTAAAACCGGCCCTGGCCAGAGGTGAACTGAGAGCCATCGGTGCCACTACCTTGAATGAATACCAGAAGTATTTTGAAAAGGACAAGGCTTTAGAACGACGTTTCCAGAAGGTAATGATCAATGAGCCCAATACCGAAGATGCAGTTTCTATCCTTCGCGGGATCAAAGAAAAGTACGAGACCCATCACAAGGTGCAGATTAAGGATGAGGCGATCATTGCGGCAGTAGAGCTTTCTCAGCGCTACATTACTGATCGATTCTTACCCGACAAAGCCATCGACCTGATCGATGAAGCGGCCTCTAAGCTGAGAATGGAGATCAACTCAAAGCCGGAAGAGCTGGATGAACTAGATCGTAAAGTCATGCAGTTAGAGATCGAGCGTGAAGCGATCAAAAGAGAAAAAGACCAAGCCAAACTAAAACAACTGAAAGAAGAGATAGCCAATCTCAATGAAAAACGTCAGGATCTCAACGCCAAGTGGCAGGCAGAACGTGAGATCGTGGATGGAATTCAAAGGGCAAAAGAACAGATCGATCAGTTGAAACATGAAGCAGAACAGGCCGAACGAGCAGGCCAATATGAGAAAGTAGCGGAAATTCGCTATGGAAGAATCAAAGAGGAAGAGGCTCAACTGGGTCAATTTAAAGCCCAATTGATTGAACTCAAAGAAAAATCGACCTTGATCAAGGAAGAAGTGGATGCGGAAGAAATCGCCGATGTGGTGAGCAGGTGGACGGGCATTCCGATCAGTAAAATGTTGCAATCGGAAAGAGAAAAACTACTCTATCTCGAGGATGAGCTTCACAAGCGTGTAATCGGTCAGGATGAAGCCATTGAAGCCGTTTCAGATGCAATTCGCAGAAGTAGAGCCGGATTGCAAGATGAGAAGAAACCCATTGGTTCCTTTATCTTCTTAGGCACCACGGGAGTAGGTAAAACCGAACTTGCCAAATCGCTGAGCGATTATTTATTCAACGATGAAAATGCCATGACCCGCATCGACATGAGCGAGTATCAGGAAAGACATGCGGTATCTCGATTATTGGGGGCTCCTCCAGGTTACGTGGGCTACGACGAAGGGGGCCAACTTACCGAAGCGGTGAGAAGAAAGCCTTATTCAGTGATCCTTTTGGATGAGATCGAAAAGGCGCATCCGGACGTGTTCAACATCTTACTTCAAGTATTGGACGACGGAAGATTAACGGACAACAAGGGCCGGGTGGTAAATTTTAAAAATACCATCATCATCATGACCTCAAATTTAGGATCTCAGATCATTCAGGAAAACTTTGATAATCTCGATACCGGAAATATTGAGTCGGTAATGGCATCCACCAAAAAGGAGGTGTTGGGCTTACTGAGAAAAACCATTCGCCCGGAATTCTTGAACAGAATTGACGAGACCATCATGTTTACCCCACTAAGTAAGTCTGACGTGAAGAAAATCGTTGGCTTGCAGCTTGAATGGGTGCGCAAACTGGCGGCTAAAAATCAAATAGAGATCAGCTTCACCAATGATGTGATCGATTACTTGGCTGAAGAAGGCTATGACCCTCAATTCGGCGCCAGACCGATAAAGCGGCTGATTCAAAAACGCGTGCTTAATCAATTGTCTAAAGACCTTTTAGCCAATAAAGTGGGCGCAGGAGAGGTGATCGTGATGGACGTCTTTGAAAGGGAGATCGTTTTTCGCAAACCACTTGAAGATGAGATCAAAGCAGCGGTAAGCAATCAATAAATCAAAAGAAAGGCTCTTAATCATGAGCCTTTTTTTATTTTTGAACTTTAAATCTGAAGAATGAAAATTGTAAAGTGGGTCTTGATTGTAGTTGCCGCATTGGCTGTATTGGCTTTAGGTGGGTTTCAATTCATGAAGTATCAAACCAAGAAAGCAAGCCCGGAAGCCACGGTGACCTACGATAGTGACGAGATCACCATTGAGGTAAACTATTGCCGACCTTCCAAGAACGGCCGTGAGATCTTCGGAGAATTGGTGCCTTTTGGCAAAGTATGGAGAACCGGGGCCAATGAGCCTACTACCTTTCTTTGTAGCAAGGACATTACTATTGCCGGAGAACGTCTTAAAGCAGGCAAGTATACCTTATGGACCATTCCGAACAAGACGCAGTGGACCATCATTTTCAACTCCAAAATGTACGACTGGGGGGTGAATTTTGATGGAGAACCAAGCAGAGATCCTCTTTTTGATGTAGTAAGGGTGAATGTGCCGGCTATGCCTACCAAAGAAACCGTGGAGCAATTCACCATTGAGTTCATCTACAATGTAAACATGGTGATGAAATGGGACACTGAAGAGGTAATCCTTCCCATTATTACCTATTGATCAAGAAAGAATCAGGACCTAAAGTCGATCTTTTGATGACTGCCATCACAAAATGGCTTATTGGATGAGGCACCGCACCTGCAAAAGGCCACTTTACTTTTTTCTTCCACGCTGCCGTTTTCCCTACTGATCAGAATCGGACCTTCGCAAATTAGGGGATCGTCTTTCAACACGCTAACCTTAGGAATAGCGTTATTCTGGCTTTGGTTTGTGGTTTCCGTTATGTATCCCAAGGCACCGGAAGGGCACTGTCTGATCTGTTGAATGAGTTTGTCAGCGGAGGCGTGCTACGTTTGGATCCACCTTTTTTCCTTTGGCTTGAATACTTGGGGTAATCCCCTTACACACTTCTCGGAATGAATACAAAGATGGGGCTTCCATATTACGGTCACCCCATCCCCTTTGTATTTTATACCTTTTATTCAGAAGTAATTTTATTTTTCGGTATTCAAGATAACCGGCAGACCATTTCCGCCTCCACCGATCACCACTACTTTGGCATTACTAGACTTCGATAAGGCTTCAGTTGCTGAGATACCTTTCTCTTGTAGGATCTTATCGGTAATTGACGCACTAAGAATTCGGTTGGCTGCCGCCTTACCTTCAGCGTCAATTCTTCTTCTCTCAGCTTCCTTCTTCTCTTTGGCGATCAAGTAATCATACTTCTGTGCCTCTTGCTCAGCAGCCAGTTTGGTTTCAATTGAAGTCTTGATCGTAGCGGGTAGCTTAATGGATCTAAAAAGTAGTGCCTTAAGCTCAATATTGTTATCCGCAAGGATCTGTCTGGTGCTTTCTTCGATCTTGGTTTCAATTTCCTGACGTTTAGAGGCATACAACTCTTCAGGCGTATACTGACCGATGATCTTTCTAACGGCAGACCTTAATTCCGGACGGATAAGAGATTCTATATAGCCCTTTCTAAACTTCCGGTATAAAAAACCAATTTGATCAGGTAAGGGGCGAAATCTCAAAGAAACATCAATATTGATCGAAAGTCCATCTCTGGATAGCACATCCATGGTTTCTTCAATTTGCTGCTCTGCGATTTCGAATATGATCAGGTCATTCCAGGGCGCGATCACATTAAGACCTTCGCCTTTCACATTATCCACATCAAGTCCTGAGGTATACTTCTTAAATACCACTCCCCTTTCTGTAGGCTGTAAGATCACAAATACGTTAGAAACCAGGATGAGTAAAATAATGATCCCGATACCAATGAAAATGTAAGGTCTAAATTTTGAAACGTCAAAAGATGGTTCGTTGAATTGATTCATGTTTTAATTTGTTTTTTACGGATTGTCAATTTATACCCTAAAAACCGCTTTTCAGGGTAATGGTTCTAGTTTTATACGAATAAGCCCCGACAAAGGTCAGGGCTTACCGTTTGCATAATCAAATATTGATTAAAATTTTAATGGTGAAACGTCTTTCTCAGTAAGATTTATCCACCCATGCAAACTGTTCGTGATGGTTAATTCAAAGATAAAAAATATATCCAAGGCCACAAATTTGTCGGTCCGGAATAAAAAACCCCGACCAATATTGATCGGGGTTTCACTTATTCATTCGCTTTGCTTATTGACCCAATTTCTTTTTCATGGCGGTATATTTTTCATCCTCACCTTGGATTGCATAGATCTTAGTGAGTGAAGCCATGGTGGCCTTGTCTTCTGGATTGATCGCATGTGCTTTCTCTAAAGCAGGCGCTGCCTTTGAAAAATAGGACTTCGCTTTGGCCTCAGCTTCCTTGTACTTGGTTTTGGCACTCAAAGGCAACGAACTGGCCGTATTGTTCCATTCTGCTCCTTTATTGTAATACATCGCGCCTAAATTGTA
>JGI12109J20283_10420682_pt1 | contig 20750 bp, 19 predicted proteins | sample ElkSlonscriptome_12_FD_20283 | JGI IMG/M metagenome (IMG submission 20283)
CTGCAGATCCTCTTCTCGGACGACGGCTACCGTGTCGTGGATGCCGCGGACACCACCAGCATCGTCCGCAAGCGCACCTACGAAGGCACGATCGCGGTCGCCGCCACCGGCAACCCGCTCGTCTTCCCGTGGGGAATGGTGCAGCCCGCCAACCTGAACGTCGCCCACCACGCCGGGTCACGGGACTTCCTGATCCTCCCGACCGGCCGGATCGAGAACGCCGAAGACTACAACGGAGGCAATGAGTAATGCGGACTCCCGAGTCCGGGACCCTCGTCTCGCTCTACAGAGATCAGCGGGGCTTCAGTGTCGTCGAGATGCTGCTCGTGTTCACCGTGCTGGCGATCGCAATGCTGCCGCTGGCCGCGGTTCAATTCGGCTCGCGACGCGAAGTCGCCGAGGCCCAACGCGAGAGCCAGGCGATGCAGATCGCTCTGCAGCAGATCGAGCGCGCGCGCATGGTCGGATTCGGCGAAGCCGCCGGCGACTCGCTGCACGACCCGCCTTTCGTCGCCGTGACCCAGGTCGTTCCCGATCCGGTGAATCCCTTCCTGGAAGAAGTCCAGGTCCGCGTGACCTGGAATCGCGGGACCGACGAACGCGAGCTGGTCGTCGCGGGAAAGCAGGCGCCTCGATGATCTCGACGAACCCGAAGAAGAAGCCGCCTCGCCTCGGTCAGGACGGCATGACCCTCATCGAATTGATGGTCGGCTTCTCCCTGGCCGCCGTCGCGGCCGTCGTGGTCTACACCGTCTTCGTGTCGACCCAGGGCGCGTACCACGACACCAAGGACATCACCGAGGTCCAGGGCGACGCGCGCGTGGTCCTGGGCATGATCGCTCAGGAGATCCGCGCCGCTGGCTCGGACCCCAACAACGACGACGCCCTCTTTCCGGAGCCGCTCGCTCAGTGCGACGAAGACACGCTTCGCATGCAGAGCGATTTCGACGGCAACGGCACCTTCGACGCACTCGCGGAACCGCCCGAAGACGTCATCTGGTTCTACGACGCAGGCAGCTTCACGATCGTTCGTCGTACCCCGGCTGGCGACATGCCGATCCTACGCAACGTGACCGACGTGGCCTTCGCCTACCTCGACGACCAGGGCAACGCCCTCGACACCTTCCCGCTGGACCTCGAGACCCGCCGCCGGGTGCGCGCCGTGCGCGTCGAGATCCAGGTCCGTGTGTCACGTGACATCAACCGCACGTGGACGACGGTCGCTGCCCTTCGCAACGACGCTCCCACCATCTGACCCCGTTCCGGAGACCCATCCATGCGAATTCCTCGCTGCCTGACGACGAGTCTCGAAAACCAGAACGGCATCGGCCTGGTCGGCGTCATGTTCGCCGTGAGCCTGCTGGCCATCTTCGCCCTGGTCGCGGCGAGCACCGCGGTGAACGAGCGCCGCACCGCCTTCAACGACTCGATCCACGAACGGTCCTTCCTCGCCGCCGACTCGGGCTCGGAAGCCGCGATCGCCTGGCTCTACGTCCAGGACCAGCAGATCCCCTACGACGCCGCGACCAAGAAGGTCACTTCGGCGGCGATGGACGACATGCTGATGGCCAACGACCAGGGTTTCGCCTTCGACATCGCCATGGAAGAGGACACGAGCCAGGCCAACGGCCTGCGCAAGGTCCTCGTGCGCGAAGGCTTCAGTGAAGACCTGAAGTACGTCTACTTCCACTACGAGATCGACGCTCAGGGCGAGGCCGGGCTCGAAGGCCGCAGTGAGGTCCGCTTGAACGTGAGCAAACTGACCAAGACGGGGTACTAGAAGCCATGGAGATCAAGATGAATCCGGTTCGCCTCCTTCTCGTCCCCGTACTGCTCGCGGTGGCCTTCGCGCCGTCGAACGCACATGCCGCGGCGTGCGACATCCCGCTGATCTCCCAGCAGGTCGCCGTGTCGCCGAACGTGATGATCATCATGGATTCATCGGGTTCGATGGCGCAGGCGATGGAGCATTCGGACTACGATCCGGACAAGTCGTGGTCGGGGTCGTTCAACCGCGGCACGAACTACAGCATCAACGAATCACGGCTGTTTTCTCCCGCCGATTGGGATTCGGCCTGGGGAACGACGCCCAGCGCACCGCTGGTGACCGCAGTCAACGGACGAGCCGGGCGCTACCGAGGCAACTATCTCAACTGGCTGTTCTTCCACGCCAGCGACGAGCAGCGGACGGAACTGCCCCAGGTGACGCGGCAGGACGTCCAGAATGCCGCCGTTCGATACATCATGAACAACACCGCGAACATGCGCTTCGGCCTCACGCGCTTCAACGGAGGCAACGGCGGCACGATCGTCGCGGACGTCGGAGCCGACGCGACGAACCTCGAAACCGCGGTCGACGTCATGGTCGCCGACGGCGTCACCCCGCTCGGCGAGGCGCTCTACGACGTCTACGAGTACTTCAAGGACAGCGCCCGGAGCCCGATCGAAGTGGAGTGTCAGCGCAACTTCGTCATCATGCTCACCGATGGTCAACCGAATGGCGACACCAGCTTCCCGGGACACATCGTCGACGAAGCCAACAACGGATATCTCGACGACGTCGCGAAGTACGTCGCGAACGAAGATCTGCGCAGCGACCTCGACGGCGAGCAGCAGATGGAGATCTACACGATCGGCTTCGGGATCAACGATCCGCTTCTGGAAACCACGGCGCAGAACGGTCGTGGCTTCTTCCGCGAGGCCTGGGATCTCGAAACGCTCGTCTTCGAGCTGGGCACGGTTCTGGGCGACATCGTGACGCGCATCTCGTCCGGCGCGGCCGTCGCCGTCGTCAGCACGGAGAGTGGCGACGACAGCTATCTGTATCGTGGCAAGTTCATGCCGGGTCTGTGGCGTGGCTTCCTCGAAGCCTTCGAGCTTCCCTTCGAGGAAGGCAACCCACCCGCATGGGAAGCCGGAGCGATGCTGCGCGAGCGTGATCCCGATTCGCGCGTGATCTTCACGAGCTTCAACGAGCAGATCGTCGAGTTCGACGTCTCGAACACCGACGTTCTCCGGTACGGAATCGCTCCCGACGGGCCGGGCAGCGGCGACGTGGACGACGGTTTCGGTCTCGACGACGCGGACAACGTCTTCGACTCGACCGATCAGAACCTCGGGACGAGCTACGACGAAGAGTACGTCGAGAAAGTCATCCAGTACGTCCGTGGCCACGACATCGACGGCTTCCGCGATCGCGAAGGTTGGAAGCTCGGTGACATCGTCTACTCCACGCCGGTGATCGTGGGCTCGCCCCGAGCCGCGACGTTGGATCCGGACTTCCAGGACTTCCTGGTCGCGAACACGAACCGCGAGCGTGTGGTCTACGTGGGCGCCAACGACGGCATGCTCCACGCCTTCCACGCCGATACGGGCAAGGAACTCTGGGCCTACGTTCCGCAGAACGTGCTCGGAACACTCGAGGAGATGACGAAGCCGGACTACTGCCGCCGATCCTACGTCGACCTCAGCCCGACCGCGGTCGACGTCGAGGTCTCGGAAGGAGACTGGCGCACGATCCTCGTCTGCGGCCTGCGCAAGGGCGGCGACGCCTACTTCGCACTCGACGTGACCGACCCCTACAACCCGAAGATGATGTGGGAGACGCAGATCTCGGACATGGTGAGTTCGTTCACCGACCCCGTGGTCCTGCAAACGCCAACGGGGCCTGTGATGTGGGCGGGCTCGGGTCCGAACACGTACGGCTACGCGGTGGCGCACGCGATCGCGATGGAATCCGGGAACATCGCCGGCTACGCATGGTTCGACTTCGGCGTCGGACTGAACGCCGCGACCGCACCTGCGCCGATCGACATCGACAACGACGGTATCGTCGACGTGGTCTACCAGGCCGATCTCCAGGGCGACGTGTACCGATTCGATCTGAACGACCCCTACTACGCATTCACGAAGCTCTACGACGGATCGCCGGACCAGCCGATCCAGGCGCGTCCTTCGCTCGTACGCGACGCCGACGGCGCGATCAACGTCGTCTTCGGAACGGGACGCTACCTCGTCGCGAGCGACCCCACCTCGACCGACCAGCAGTACTTCAACGTCGTCCGTGACTTCGGCACGGGTCAGACCTTCGGACCGGGAGATCTGGCGAGCGTGGGCGCGACGAACGCCGACGAGGTCCAGGGACCGGGTTGGCGCTTCCCGCTGTCGAACCGCAGCGGCGAGCGTGTGACCGAGCCGGCCATCGCGGTCGAGGGCGTCATCTACTTCACCTCCTTCGCGCCGAGTGACGAGGAATGTGCGTCGGGTGGCTACAGCTACCTCTACTCGGTCGACTACCGAACCGGTGGCGCCGTCGACGAGGACGGCGACGGGGAACTCACCGACGAGTCGCGTTCGGAGTCCATGGGCGAAGGCGTCGCTTCGCGCGCCGTGGTCGACATGGCCAGCGAGAACCTCATCGTCCAGACGAGTGATGCACGCCTGAGCGTTTCGGGCCTCAAGGTGGCGCCGCAGCGCATTCTCGTGCGCGGCTGGCGCGAGAGCTACGACCAAGACGATCCCGAGGACTAGACCCCGTGACCGGTACCCGTCGAGGAGAGACCACGATGTCCAAGATCATTTTCCGCACGCTCGTCGCGGTGACCGTGTTCGGGGTGCTGCTGGCCGGCGACGCCGACGCGTCCACTCGGCGCATGACCATCCTGAACGGTGGCGAGGGCGTCCGCTCGTTGCCGCAAAAGCACGCCGTGAGCACGCCGAGGACCAGCCCGCGCGTCGACATCGCCCCGTTGCAGGGCATCGTGCGCGGCGGAGGACGCGACGGCTTCCGCGTGGCCGGCTACGCCGTCCGCCTCACGCCCCAGACCGCCGTCCAATCCATCGTCTCGCGACACGAGGACGCGCTCGTACAGCCACGTGTGCTCCACGGTCGCACGGTGACCATCTACGGACGTCCGCTGCAGAGCGCCAAGATCGTCGAGGCCAACCTCGTGATCGTCCGGCCCGAGGCCCACGAACTCGCCACCCGTGCCGCCAAGATTCCCTTGGGGAGCGACGAGTCGCGCTACACGATTCCCGGGGCGAGCGCCGGTTGCGGGCAGCTGCGTCCGGGTGCGCCCGAGTAGTCGCGTCGGAACGAAGCGCCAGGAGGAACGAACATGACCGACAAGTCGCCGAACCAGCACTTCACACGGTGGATCCTCGTCGGTCTCGGCGGCGTGGTGATCCTCGCCGCCATCGGGTTCTTCTCGGCCGTACCGTCGGAGAGCATCACGTGGTTCCAACCACATGACCGCAGCGGATCCCAACTCAAGATCCTGCCGTCTCCGGCCTACAGCTTTCACGAGCTGCAAGTCTCGGGTCCGGCCGTGCCGACACTCGCGCGTGGCCGCCGAAGCGAGGACGAATCCCGTCCCCGCCTGGTATGGAGCGTCAACGGCGTCGACGTCGACGGAAGCCTGGTTCTGGCGAGCAGCGCGTTCCGTCGTGGTGACCTCGTGCGTGCGCGCATCGAAGTCCCGGGTCCCGACGGCGTCCTCGTCTCGGACGAAACGTCGATCGTGATCGCCAATGCCGCACCGCATGTCCGCGCCGCCTTCTTGAAACGTCCGGCCAATCAGCCCCACCAGGTCACGGCTCATGTCGAAGCCACCGATCCGGACGGCGATCCCCTCGACTACGAGTTCACCTGGCTCCTCGACGGAAAGCCCTGGCCCGGAACCTACGGCCGACGCGTGGACGTCTCGAAGATCGACAGTGGCGCGTCGATCCAGGTGAAAGTCTCGGTGGGCGACGGTGAGGCCGTCGTGGAACACCTGACGTCACCTCTGGGCGTCGACAACCAACCCCCTTCGCTCGAGGTCGCCGGTACACCGGAGATCGAGTCCGACGCGAACGGACAGCAACGTGCCGTGCTCGGTGCGCGCTCCGAGGATCCCGACGGCGACGACGTCACCATCGAAGCCGTCGACGCACCCGCGGGCGTACGCTGGGACGCACAGCGCGAAGCTCTCGTGTGGTCGGTCGTTGACGGAACCGAGCGCTTCGACGTGATCCTGCGCGCCTCGGACCCTCGAGGCGGTCAGGCGGAGCGCACGATCACGCTCAGCCGCTAAGCCTTCTCGCGCCGTGGCAGGTGGACCGGATGGACCACCTGCCCGGGTAGGCTCGCCGGGAACTCCTCGAGGCCCTCGAAACCCAGACGCCTCGGTTGCCGATCCTCTTCTGGAAGCCACGCGGTACCGAAGAGCCAGTCCCACACACTCAGATGGATCGCGAAGTTCACACCGGGCGGCGTGATCTCGTCACGGTCGTGATGCCAGACGTGCATACGCGGGTTGTTGAAGACGTACTTCAACGGCCCGATGTCCACGTCGAGGTTGCTGTGGTTGAAGAAGCCGCTCGCCGTCCCGAAGACGGCAAAAGCCAACAGCACGTTGCCGTCGAAACCGAGAAGGATCAGAGGCAGGTACTGCGCAGTCTTGTAGACGACCACTTCCATCCAGTGGAAGCGGAAGTTCCCGATCCAGTCGAGCTCCACGATGCTGTGGTGGACCTTGTGGAACTCCCACAGCCAGGGAACGCGGTGCAGGGCGTTGTGCACGCTCCACTGCACCAGGTCGAGTCCGACGAATGCCACCAGCACCTGTACCCAGATCGGCCAGTCCGACGCTACGCCTGCGTAGAGCAGATCACTCGCACCGACCCAACCCGTCACGTCGGCGAACCAGCGCGCCGTGTGGACGGTCACACTCGCGAGCATCAAGCCGAGGAAGTGCCCGTTGAAGGCCAAATAGAAGAGATCCATCCCGAGCCCACGGCGCACCAGGCGTTGCTTCCGGCGCCACGGACGCAGACGCTCGAGAAGCACGAAGATCACCGCCAGGATGATCAAGTAGTGGTGGTAGTAGAGTTCCACGGTCCGTCCTCGGGCGATCAGGCTTCCTTTGCGCGTGCCTTCATCTTTGGCGGTTTCTTCGCCGATCCGTCGCCGTTGGACGCCACCGTACGCGAACGAGGACGCTTCGTGCCCTTGTGCGTTTCCTTCCAATGCTCGGTGATGCCGATGAAGCAGTGCTTCTCGGCGTCGCGATGGATCTGGCGCACCGCATCCTCGCCGATGTCCGCGGCGACGACGGCGCTCTCCTTCGAGTGGCTCGTACGGCTCACGGTCACGTTGTCCGTGCAGATCGCCACCGGAATCCCGCGCTCGAGGAAGGTGAGGATGGGATGCGGTTCTCCCATCTTCACCGCGCCGGTCTGGTAGTTCGAGGTCGGCGCGCACTCGACGAGGATCTGATCGCGCTCCAAGCGCCTCATGAGAGCCTCGTCCTTGATCGCGCTGCAACCGTGTCCGATGCGCGTGCACCCGAGTTCGTCGATCGCCTCCCAGACGTACTTCGGATCCGCGTCCTCGCCCGCGTGGGCGGTCAGGCCCAGGCCACCACGCCGGGCGATCTCGTAGGCCGAGCCGAAGAGCCGCGGCGGATTTCCCCTCTCCATGCCGGCAATGTCGAATCCGACGACTCCACAGCGGTCGTGCAGCCACTCGGCCTCCGACACCGCGGCCTTGGCGAGGATCTTGGCCACATGCGGACCGTGCTGCCGCATGGCGATGATCGTCAGGCCGCACTGGATTCCGTATTTCTCGACAGACCGGTTGAGTCCGGTCAGCACGCTCCGGATCGCCTGGCGCACCGTGAGTCCGGCGTACATGTGGATGACGGGCGAGTAGCGCAGCTCGAAGGTCTTGACGCCGTCCTTCGCCGCGGCTCCGGTGACCGCCATCGTGGCCTCGATCAGGTTCTCGTAGAACTGCGTGACCCACATCGGGTAGTGGAACTTGTCGAGGTACTTGAGCAGCGAACCCTCTTCCTCGGGCTGGAGCACGAGCAGCTTTTTCATCTCGGCCAGCGTGTCGACCGGGTTCAGACCATAGCTCTTCATGATCCGCCAGGTGACCGCGGGCGGGATCGACCCGTCGAGGTGCTGGTGGAGCTCGACTTTCGGCATCGTTTTGATGGACGCGGGAATCTTCAAGAATCGGCCTCCGTCGCCTTGATTTCGTCTCGTGTGGTTTCCAGGCAGTATACGCACGAGTCGCCTTGAGCGGGATAGGTTCCGGGTGTACGGTCCCCGGCGAGCACCTGCCCTCGGTCCGTCCGCGCCCTCCGCGGCCGCGTAGGAGGTCCGTCCGTGTCCAGATCCAGCGAAGAAAACGGCCATCCGAAGGTGAAGAAGCTCGACAAGCGCCGCTACGAAAAGGAGCTGCGCCGCCTGCAGATCGAGCTGGTGAAAATGCAGGAGTGGGTGAGGCACTCCGGGGACCGGGTGGTGGTGCTCTTCGAGGGGCGGGACGCCGCGGGCAAGGGCGGTGTGATCAAACGGATCCTCGAGCCCTGCAATCCGCGCGTCGTCCGCGTGGTCGCGCTCGGCGTGCCGACCGAGCGCGAGAAGACCCAGTGGTACTTCCAGCGCTACGCGACCCACCTTCCCGCCGGTGGCGAGGTCGTCCTCTTCGACCGCAGCTGGTACAACCGTGCCGGCGTCGAGCGCGTCATGGGCTTCTGCACCGACGCGCAGTACGAGGAGTTCCTGCGCTCGTGCCCCTACTTCGAGCGCATGATCGTCCGCAGCGGGATCCGCTTGATCAAATACTGGTTCAGCGTCAGCGACGAGGAACAGGAACGCCGCTTCCAGGCGCGTATCGACGATCCGACCAAGCGCTGGAAGCTCAGTCCCATGGACCTCGAGTCGCGGCGGCGATGGGTCGACTACAGCAAGGCCAAGGACACGATGTTCGCCCACACCGACATCAAACAGGCACCCTGGTTCGTCGTCGAGGCCGACGACAAGCGCCGCGCGCGGCTGAACTGCATTGCCCACTTCCTCGACCAGATCCCCTACGAAGACCTCACACCGAAGCGGATCGAACTCCCCCCGCGCGAGGACTCCGGCGGCTACGTCCGTACCCCCTACGAGGAACAGACGATCGTTCCGGATCGGTACTCCTGACGCCATGGCCAAGCGGGCGAGCAAGGACCGCGGAGCCGGCGAACGGCTCTACGGGATCACACCGGTGGAGTCGGCGCTGGAAGCCCAGCGACGCTCACTGCACGGCATCTGGATCCGTCCGCCACGAGGATCCGAGCAGAACGAACGCCTGGCCGGGATCCGCGACCGCGCGGAAGGACTCGGCCTGCCCGTCCGCGAACTCGACTCCGATGGACTGGAACGCAGAGCCGGCACGCAGATGCACCAGGGCGTGGTGCTCGATTGCGGCGCACTCCCACTCCTGGCCGCGCGTGACCTGACCGACGAACCCCCATCGACAGGCGACGTGATCCTCGCACTCGACCAGATCGAGGATCCGCAGAACGTGGGCGGCCTGGTCCGGGCCGCGGCTTTCCTCGGCGCACGAGCCGTCCTGGTCCACCGATCCCGACGCGCACCTCTGAACGCCACCGTATCGAAGGCCTCGGCGGGCACGCTCGAGGCCTTCCCGATCGGAGAGTCTGGCAACCTCGCCGACGCCCTGCTGCGCTTCGCACGTGAAGGCTGGCGCATCGTGGGGAGCGCACTCGACCCCACGGCCGTCGACCATCGACGTGTCGATCCCGGTCCGCCGACCGTTCTGGTCGTCGGCAACGAAGGACGCGGGATCCGCACCCTCACGGCGAAGCGTTGCGACACGATCGTTTCGATCGCGCGGCGCGGACCTGCGGAGTCCTTGAACGTGACGGTGGCGGCGGCGATCCTGCTCGACCACCTGACGGCGCCGGGTCAGATGTAGCGACCGATCGGGATGTTCCGGATCACCGGGTCGATCGCCTCCTCGACGCTGTCGACGAAGCCGCCTGACGCGTCGTCCCGCGTGCGCAGGTCGATCAACTCGAGATTACGCGCCTTGCGACCGTCGGCCTTCTGGAGGATCCGCACGAGTGGCCGATCCGGGGCTTCCTGGTGGACGTCGACGACGAGCCCGATGCGTCCGCTCGTGAGCTTCAAGGTCGAACCGATCGGGTAGTCACCCATCATCTCGATGAAGGCCTCGACCAATTCGCCGTCGAACTGCTTGTCCGCCTGACTGCGAAGCATCTTCAGGACTTCCTTCGGACGCGTCTGGCTCCGGTAGGGTCGGATCGTCGTGAAGGCGTCGTAGGCGTCGGCGATCTTCACCATCTTGCTTCCCGGGTGCATCCTCTCCACCCCGTAGGGAAGGGGCGGATAGCCCACGCCGTCGGGTTGCGTGTGGTGCTCGATCGCGATGTAGGGCGCGATGTCGCTTCCGACGCCACCCTCTTTGAGGATGTCGAAGCCGTCCCGAGGATGTCGCTTCATCACGATCCATTCCTGGGGCGTGAGGCGTCCCGGCTTGTTCAGGACCTCGAGCGGTGTGTAGAGCTTGCCGACGTCGTGGATCAACGCGGCGACACCGAACTCGTGCAGATCCCGCCCGCGCCACCCCACGTGGCGGGCCAGACAGATGGACAGCAGGCCGACGTTGATCGAGTGGTCGTAGGTATAGGAGTCGTGACGACGCAGGCTCGAGAGGATCAGTGCGATCTCGGCATTGTGGCCGAGCTGATCGACCAGCTCGAGAAGGCTCGAAGGGTCGTCGTCGCTCGGCTTCGGCATCGACGGCGCGGCATCGGATTCCCCGTCGCTCGAGATGTTGTCGATGGCGCGCGTGATGTCGCACACGAGCGAGCGCACTTCGGTGTCGCCGTCAGCGTCTTCACGCAACGTCGATCCCAGTCGACTCGGCTCGAGGATCTCCGGAATCCGGATCCGATCCGGCTCGTCGGTCTCGATCAGGTTCACGAACCGGAGCTGGGCCCTGTCTTCACCGCTGATGGACTTCGACTTCGACTGGATCAGTTGCAGGAGCACGACGACGTCGAGCGGTCGCAGACCATCGACGAACTCGATCGCGCGCAGGCCCTTGCGATGCACCATGCCGATCAACTGGCGCGCCGCCTTCGGCGGATCTCCGAGTCGCGCGTCACCGATCCGGATGGCCTCGTTCTCGAAATGAATCCGGACTGGGCCCTCTTCGAGAATCCGGGTCAGATCTGCGTGCAGTGCGTCGATCTGCTCGCGCACCTCCGAAGCGAACCACGATAGCCGGTTGGCATCGCGCAGGGCATAGCAGAACCGGACCGTCAGGCGCGCGACCTGCTCGACTTCGGCGCTCGACGACCCGGCGGCTTCGGGACCGAACTCATACCCAAGCTGTTGATTATTAATATCTTCCAAGATTTGCCATGCTTCGGACGAAGTGACTCCAGGCTCGTGGACCACGTGCCGCAAGAACGCACTGCAATCGGTGTTCCACGAGGTCCCCGGCGCGTCCCTCCCGGCGCACCGGCTCCCAGACCACGTCGAGCAGCCCGATTTCTTCAGAAATTCCAGAAAAGCGAGTGGATCGAACTCCCGCGCAGGGCGTTCGATCGACACCAGTTGCGGGTTCCCCGAGCGACCTGGCCGTGACCGGTGCGGATCCATCCGACGCGGATCCATAGTAAGATCGTACATTGACCAGCTGAATCCTCGGTGGGTACGGCTCCACCCGCCGGAGGGAGAATCCGATCCATGCGTTGCCCCACGCCCACACCCGGCAGCGTCGCCCGTGTCCTGGCGCCCCTCCGCGAGCGCCTCGCGCCATCCCTCGGGACGGCCACCCTGGCGATTGCATGCCTCATCTCGATCCCGGGATGCGGTCCGGACGCCTCGCAGGCGCCCGCTTCTTCGCATGCCCGCGTCGCGGCGCAGCGGATCGACGTTCCCGAGCCCATGATCACGCGCGATCTGTCGGCCATCCGCCACGACGGAACCCTGCGTGTGCTGCTCGAAAACAGCTCGTCCAGCTACTACTTCCTGCGGGGCGGGGAGTACGGTTTCGAGTACGAGGTCGCGCGCGACGTCGCACGTGCACTGGACCTCCGCATGCAGATCGTGCTGCCGGACACCGTCCGCAATCCGATCGACGATCTGAACCTGGGCAACGTGGATCTCGTCGCGATGCCCCACCGGACGGCGGCATTGCCTCAGGCCGAACTCGCAACGACGCGAGCCTACGACAGCGCCCAACCGGTGATCGTCACACGGCAGGAACTGTCCGGCGAACTGCGCACGCCCGACGATCTCACCGGACACATGGTGGCGGCGCGACGCGCTGCGGTCGGTGAAGACCATCTCTTCGACCTGCGTCGCAACGGCGTGGGCGTCGGGATCGTCATGTATCCGGCCGAGACCACGATCGAGGAACTCCTCGACCTGGTCGCCGACGGCACCTATGCCGCGACCATTGCCACCGATCGTGAACTCGCCTCGGTCATGCGCTTCCGACCCAACCTGGTCGAGGCCTTCCCCATCGGTTCACGTCATTCGCTGCACTGGTTGGTGCGTTCGAACGCCCCGGCCTTGCAGGCCGCGATCGACAGCGTTCTCGAGCACCACTACCGAGCACGCGACGACGGATCGCACGCGGGTTCGACCTTCTACAACGTCGTGCACCAGCGCTACTTCGCCGACGACGACGTCGTGGTCGGCCACGCGAGTGACCCCTTCCGCCCGAGCCGCACCGGGCGGGTGTCGCCCTACGATGATCTCTTCCGCGCCAAGGCCGACAGTTTCGACCTCGACTGGCGCCTCCTGGCATCGATGGCCTTCCAAGAGAGCCGCTTCGACCCGAGCGCGGTGTCGTGGGCCGGCGCCGTCGGGATCATGCAGGTCAAACCGACGACTGCGGGGCTGCCCCAGCAGGAGCTCCACGATCCGCCGACGAATATCGCTGTCGGCGCGCGGCACCTGCGCTGGCTGCTCGATCGCTACGACTACCTTCCGGACGAAGAGCGTCTGCGCTTCGCTCTAGCGGCCTACAACTGCGGCCACGGTCACCTCGACGACGCGCGTATGCTGTCGATGAAGCGCGCACTCGATCCCAACCGCTGGGAAGGCTCCGTCCGCGAGAGCCTTTTGTTGCTGCGCATGCCGAAGTACCATCGCGAAGCCCGATTCGGCTACGTGCGGGGGAACGAGACGGTCGGCTACGTGCGTGAAATCCTCCACCGCTACGACATGCTCGTGCGCCTGACCGACCGGGCCGAGCGTGCCCGTGGCGTGCGTGCTACGCCCGCGGTCTCGATGAACAGCACGCGCTGATCGCCGCGCGGACCGCGCTCGGCTATACTGCGATTCCCAACGCCCCCTCTGGAGTCCCGATGTCGACGGACCTGTCCTCGCACCCCTATGCCTCGTTCCTACATGAGGTCGAGAAGCCGGCGCGCTATCTGGGCGGCGAGTACAACCAGATCGCGAAGGACCCGGACAGCGTCCGCGCCTCGCTGTGTCTCGCCTTCCCAGACCTCTACGACATCGGAATGAGCCATCTGGGGACGAAGATCCTCTATTCGCTCATCAACAAGCGCGACGATCTCCTGTGCGAGCGTGCCTTCGCACCATGGCCTGACATGGAAAAGGCACTCCGCGACCGCGGCCTGCCCGTACTGTCGCTGGAGAATCGTCGTCCGCTGAGCGACTTCGACGCCGTTGGATTCTCACTGCAGTACGAACTCACCTTCACCAACGTGCTGAACCTCCTCGACCTCTCGTGCATTCCGTTGCGCAGCGAAGAACGCACCGACGCCGATCCGATCATCCTCGCGGGTGGTCCGGTCGCGACGCAGCCCGAGCCCATCGCTCCTTTCATCGACGTCTTCCTGCTGGGAGACGCGGAAGAGAAGTTGCCCGAACTGCTGCTCGAGATCGCGGCGTGCCGTGACCAGCAGTTGGGGCGCCACGAAACACTGGTCCGCCTCGCGCGACTCGGCGGTCTGTACGTCCCGCAGCTCTACGAAACGAACGTCGATCTTCAGAGTGGCTTCGAAGTCGTCACCGGAACGAAGGCCGAGGGAATTCCCGAACGACCGCAGCGTGTGATCCTCGAGGACATCAACCGCTTTCCCTTCCCGGACGACTCTCCCGTCGCCGCCGCCGAAGCGATCTTCGATCGCATGAGCGTGGAGATCGCACGAGGTTGCACCGAGGGTTGTCGCTTCTGCCAAGCGGGAATGATCTATCGACCGGTACGTGAACGGGACCCGGAGCAGATCATCGACACCGTCCTCAGCGCGATCGACAAGGGCGGCTACGACGAGGCCGGACTCACGACCTTGAGCACGGCCGACTATTCGTGCATCAGTCCACTCATGAGCAAGCTCATGACGAAGCTCAAGGAGAAGAAGGTCTCCCTCAGTGTGGCGTCGTTGCGCGCCTACGGTCTCGAAGAGACCACGCTCGACGAGATGCAGAGCTATCGCGCGCAGGGGCTCACCTTCGCACCCGAAGCGGGAACACAGCGCATGCGTGACGTCGTGAACAAGAACGTCACCGAGGACGATCTCGAACGCACCGCACACCGCGTGTTCGAACGCGGTTGGAAGCGCATGAAACTCTACTTCATGATCGGCCTGCCCACCGAGGAGGACGAGGACGTCGCCGGGATCATGGAGACCGGTCGTCGCATGAAACAGATCGGCCGCGAGATCCACGGTGGCCGTGCCGGCGTGACCGTGAGCGTGAGCTCGCACGTGCCGAAGCCGCACACACCCTTCCAGTGGGTCGCGATGGATTCGCTCGAAGAGATCGAGCGCAAGCAGGACCTCCTGCAGGGACTGTCTCGTCGCTACAAGCTCGAGTTCCGTCGCCACGATCCGCGCACGAGCTTCCTCGAGGGCATTCTCGGCCGTGGGGATCGACGCGTGGCCAAGGTGATCGAGGGCGCCTTCCGTCGCGGCTGCCGCTTCGACGGTTGGGACGAGCACCTGAACTGGGACGCATGGATCGAAGCGATCGACGAGAGCGGGATCGATCCCCAGCTCTACCTGAGCACCATCGCCATCGACGCGCGCATGCCGTGGGACCACCTCGACATGCAACTCGACGACCGCTTCATGAAGACCGACTACAAGCGCTCGATGAAGTCCAAGCTCAGCCCGCCGTGCGGCAAGCCCGCCGGCGCCCAGGTCTTCCACACCAATGTCGAGGAACACGACGCCGATCAGCGTCGACTGGTCTGCTACCACTGCGGCGTGGCCTGTGACCTCGACGGAATGCGAACCGAGAGACGCGCCTTTCTGACCAAGCTGAAATCCTTCGGGCGCACCGATCGTGAAGTTGCCGCGACCGAGGCTCACGCCGATCGCATGGCCAAGAAGGAACGGATCGAACGCGGCGAGGCGGCCCACGATCTCGATCAGGGCACCGGGGTGCGCATGCGCCTCGTGATGCGCAAGACCGGCGCCGACGCGATGACCGGTCACCTGGATCTCGTGCGCAAGGTGCCGCGGATCTTCCGCCGCGCGGGACTGGAGATCTTCTACAGCGAGGGCTACCACCCGAAGCCCTCGATCACTTTTTCGCCCGCACTCGCACTCGGCGTGCAGAGCGTCGGCGAACTGCTCGAGGTCAAGCTGGTCGAGCGCCATGACCCGGCGGATGTCCTGCGACGGCTGAACGACGTCGCCGAGGCCGGGCTCGAATTCGAGGCCTGCCGTATCGTCGAAGACGGCGAGCGACGCATGACCGCCATGCTGCACCGCGCCGACTATCTCGTCCGCCTGCGCGATCTCGAAGCCGATCCCGGTGCGATCGACGCGGCCATCGCTCGCTTCGTGTCCGCGACCTCGCTTCCGATCACGATCCGTCGCAAGAAGAACGCGAAGACCCTCGACCTGAAGGAAATCGTCGCGCGGCTCGAGCGGGCCACGGACGCGGACTGCGCCGAGCTCCCAACAGGGCTCGCCGGTGGTCTTCGAGGTGCGCCCATCGCGCTCTCCCTGCGACTGGACGGCCCTGGTCAGGTGAAGCCCGAGGAAGCGCTCCGTGCGCTGTTCGGGGACGACGTGACCGTTCCTCCGGTCGACATCGTCCGCCTCGGCTTCTGGCGGCAGGACGGCGATCGAGTCCACTCGCCTTTCGACGCGACCTTCAAGTCCGCGGAGACCGCGACGGCAGGTCACAGCTCCTGACTTGCCGGGGCCACAGATTCGGCTACAATCCCGAAACCATGGACCCCGCACACACCTCACCCTGCTGGCACGTCGCCCTCGCAGCCGAATTGCGGGATGCGGACGGAAGACCGCTCCAGAAGGACCGTCCGCCGGCCCTGGACACGCTCGCGCGTGATCTCGAGGCCGAGTTGGGCGCTCAGCACCTCGCCGCACCACTGCAGGTCGAGCGTTCGGGAAGCGTCCAGGGGCTCTTCCGACGGGCCGAAGGCATCGCGCGCGTGATCGCGCATCTCGGCGACGGCGTGCATCCCTACCGTTGGGTGATCGGGGTCGGCTTCGGCCAGGTCGATTCCAGGTTGCGGGGAACCACGGTCGTGCTCGACGGTTCGGCCCTCGATCGCGCCCGCGCTGCCCTCTGGACGGCCCGCCGCGACCGGCGCGGCGCCGTGGCCGTCGGTTTCGGAACTCCCGACGACGAGACTCTCGCCAGCCTGATCGAGCTGATGGACCAGATCCGGGCCCGGTGGACCGAGCGCCAAGCCGAGACGGTCCGCGCCGCCCGCACCGAGAAGGGCAAGGACGTCGCGTCGCGCTTCGGCGTGAGTCCGTCGGTGGTCAGCGAGAGCCTGAAGGCCGCATCGTTCCGCCCGCTGTTGCGCAGCGAGTCGGCGTTGGCCCAACTCCTCGACCGCTACGGGACCGACGGTCCCTGGCGCGGTGAGAGTGTCGTGTACCCGGACATCCTCAGTCCGCTCTCGCGCGAGAGCCGGATGCTGGTGTCCAAGCGCTGACCTCGCGTCACCACCGCGGACTCAGACGCCCCGGGGCCACGATCTCGAAGTTCGTCGGCATCGGCGGCTCGAGCCCGAGACGAATCCGCACGTCTAGATCGACGTTCACGTAGGGGATCTCGTAGAGCGGGGTTTCGGGCCGGAGCGAGTCACGCGGGTATCCCCACCAGTCCGCGCCGGGGTGGTAGCGTCCGTCACCGTCCGAATCGTCGATCGCCAGAACCAGGAATCGGCGCGTTCTCGTCGTGTCGAGTCCCGAGACGCTGTAGGAGTTGGCTCCGCTCTGAATCGGATCGACTCTCGCGATGCGGTGGACGCGGCGCCCGAAGAACGTGAGCTGTCCCCCGGGGTCCGGATCCGCGGTCGAGTCGGCGATGAAGATCAAGGCGTCGTCCGCATGCGGTCGGGGAGTCCCGACGTCGATCGCTCCCGAGATCTTCCCGATGTCCACTGGATCCGAACGGGTCGTCGGATGGATCTCGACGATCACTGGATTGGCAAAGTCCGGCCCGTCGATCAGCCAGGTGCAGGTCGTGACGTCCGGATCGAGGACGACGTCGTACCACTCGATCTGCCTCGGCGTGTCGAAGGAGATTCCTCCTGACGAGATCGGCGCGGGGATCAGGAGATTCGTCGCGACCTCGTCCGGCACGACATCGCGATTGAAGCGGGCGATCAGCGTGCGACCCGTCGTCTCGTAGTGACCTTCCGTCCCGTTCTCCGGAATGGTCCAGCGGAGCAGCAACGGAGGCGTGTCGATTTCGGTCGGCGCGTCGTCACCGCATCCGGCGATCAGGACCAGGAGGATGAGAATCCAGTTCTGTTTCGGTTCGTGCATCAGTCTCCTTCGCGGTAGCCGACGACGACGAGCAGACAGCTGCCGTCGGCGATGACGCCGAGTCCTCGTTCCTCGGCAATGCGGATCGCCTCGTCGCTCTCCGCGCCGGGCTGCATCCAGACGAACTCGACTCCCAGATCGGCGGCCGCGGCCACGACCTTCTCCGTTACCGCGGGGGGCGTGATGATCGACACCCCGCGAGGGACTTCGGGCAGCGACGCGAGATCCGCGTAGGCCGCGTGCCCCTCGACCTCGTCGGCCTTCGGGTTGATGGGATAGGCCTCTCGACCGCTCTGGAAATACGCGCGCAAGACTTTGTTGCCGTACTTCTCGCGATTCGTCGACGCGCCGACGACGGCGTAGGGCCCGGAGGACAGGAAGGCATCGATGGTGGAACGGGTATCGCTCATGGCATCTCCGGCCCGTGCGACGGGCAACTCGAGGAAGACGGCGCGGTCTCGTCCGCGCTCGCACCGGACACTACGCGGTCGCGCCCCTTCGTAGGACGCGTCGCCGCGATCGATCCGGGATAGATCGGTGGATTCAGTCGACCCGGTGGATAGACGACGATCGGCGCCGTGCCTGGATTGTAACCGTCGAAGTCTCCGGACGACGCCGCCCACCAGGGATCGGGAACGTTCGGTCGGGAACTGTCGTGCGGATATCCGAACGCGTCGAGCCCTGGATTGAAGCGCCCGTCCCCATCGGTGTCCTTGACCGCGACGAGGATGTAGTTCCGGTAGGGATACAGGTTCGACACGAAGGATCCCGACGCCCCCGCCGACGCCGGGTCGATGCGGTGAATGGCGAAGATCGGCAGACCGAAGAGAGTCTCCTCGGTCGGAGGCAGCAACTCCGGCGGCACGTCGTAGGCCAGGACGAAGAGAATGGTTCCTTCGACGTCCTGCCCGGGCTGATTCATCGTGATCCGCGCCGAGACGTAGCCGGAGAGGCGATTCTGACCGACGGGATGCAATCGCACGACGACGGGCTCGACGAAGTCCGAACCGTGGATCAACCAGTAGTAGGTCGCGACGGCGGGATCGAGGACGACGTCCTCGACCACGTACTCGTTCTCGACCTCGAAGCTCTCACCACCGACGGAGACCGGCGTCGGGATGATCCGTGTCGTCGTCAGACGCTCGGCCGTGATCGGCTGACGGAAGCGCGCGACCAGGTCGATCCCCTCGTCATCGGCCAGTCCCGTCGCTCCGTCGTCCGGATAGGTCGATCGCAACCAGTCGGGCGGCGTTTCGGCGGGCTGACCCGGGTCGTCGAATCGGCAACCCGCGACGACGATCAGGATCGAGAGAACGAACAAGGAGCGCGGCACGGTTTCCTCGGAACTGGAGTCGAGTCCCGTTTCTGATCGCGGAACGGCGGAAACGGCGACGATCGAGGTGGCGGGCGCGGCGGCTGGTGCGATCGTGTGCCCAGCGCAGAAGCAACACCCGGTACCGGATGTCCACCCATGGCCCTGGATCCACTCGAAATCTACTACGGCGTCGACGGCGCACGCCAGGGGCCGGTCGAGATCGAAGCCCTTCGGGCCCGACTTTCGTCCGGGTCCCTTTCCGTCGACGATTTCGTCTGGGACGACGACCTCGACGACTGGCTACCGATCCGCGCCTATCCAGCACTGCTCGAGGATCGGCCCGTCGAGAGCGGCGACGAGGGGCTGAAGGCGCTCGAGGACGCACCCCGGACCACGGCGCGAAACTTCGCCCCGGGCCACCTGCGCTTCGCGGCGTGGATGCTCGACTCCTTCTTGATGTCGATCCCGGCGATGATCTGGGAGGTCACCGTCGAGTCGCTGCTCGGCGTGACCTTCGAGGACCTGCCCCAGCTCGATCCTCTTAGCCCGATCCCGCCCGAAACCCTCGAGTTCCTGCTCTGGTTCCACGGTGGCATGTTGGTCATCGGTGGGCTGTACTGGACATTCATGGAGTCGTCGCGGTGGCAGGGCACGGTGGGCAAGAAGCTGCTGGGCCTCGTGGTGACCGACGAGGCAGGCCGGCGTCCGACACCCCAACGTGCGTTCGTGCGCTACCTGGGGCGCATCGTGTGCGTTCTGACCTTCTGGATCGGCTATCTCCTGATCCTCTTCGACGCGCGACGCCAGGGACTGCACGATCGCATCGCGCAGACCTTCGTGATCCGCTCCTGACCTCGCAGGAAAACGAAACGAGCCGCATCCCGGTCGGGACGCGGCTCGTCATCGTGTGCTCGCGGGCCAGAACGAAGGCCGGAACGACTGCCAGGAATTACCGTCAGTCGCTCTCGTCAGTCGCTCTGCACCATCTCCAGCCAGTTGTGTGCGCGCAGGGCCTGCATGACCGCGATCGCACCCGTGTCCTCGAGAACGGCCACGTTGTGGAACTTGTCGCCGATCTCCTTGACCGAAGCCACGGCATGCCCGAACGCCGCACCGCGCCATCCGCGTCCGAAGAGGCAGTCGTCACCCTCGGCCGCTCCGATGGCCAGCACGTCGTTGGGGTTGACGTTCATCTCGACCAGGAAGCGACCGAGGGTCGTTCCCTTGTCGACGCCGTATGGCAGGACGTAGACCTCGCCCTCGGCCTTGTCGGCCACGGCGCAGCCCAGCTCGGTGACCTTCTCCTGCAGCGCAGTGAGGGACTCCTCGCCCTCGACCTTGATGCTGTGACGGCAGAGCGCGCCGTCTTCGAGGACGGTCAGGCCCGAGATGCCGTCGAGAGCCTTCAGAACCGATTCCTTACCCGGCCACAGCTGGATGATGTTGCGCTGCAGCGGCTCGACGGTGCCCGAGGCGTCGCCCTTGAGGACGGTGGTACCGGTGTCGGCCATGAACATGGCGGGAACCGGGAGCTCGGCGTTGGCCGCGAGCTCGATCAGGCGCTCGGCCGGATCATGGCTCGTGTAGACGAGCTGGACGTCGTCGGCGTGGGCCTCGAAGAGCGCGAACAGATCCGCGCTGGCTTCTTTGGTGGACTCGACGAAGGTCTCGTCGATGTCGATGGAGAGCACGAGGGGCCGGGCCAGACGCGCTCCCTTGAAGGAGATGGTCGACATGAAGAAGGATTCCTCGTTCGGCGGAATGTGGGGCGGGCGCAAAGAGGCGCCCATGCGAGCAACAGCCCTCGAAAGTAGACGCGTCCGGCCCGGGAC
>JGI12109J20283_10408260_pt1 | contig 20733 bp, 21 predicted proteins | sample ElkSlonscriptome_12_FD_20283 | JGI IMG/M metagenome (IMG submission 20283)
CCCATCCAGAACATCCCGCCCGGCAACTCGATCATGGTCAGCAGCCCCGGAATATCCTCCACCTCCCGGGGCAGTCGCGGTGGCTCCGGTTCCGGCGCCGGCCCGGGTCCGGGATCGGGCGCCGGCGCGGGTGGCGCGACGATCTCCACAATCGGCTCGGCCCGGAACCCCAACCACGTCGCCACCCCCAGCACCGGCACGCACAGCACCACCCCGATCAACCCGCCGATCCCCACCAGCGTCACCAGCCCAATACCGGCGCCGAGGCCAAGGCCCAGGGTCAGCACTAGCCAGGGTGGCTGATGGGCAAGCCAGCGTGCCCCTCTCTCAAGGAATATCCAGCCGGCGCCTTTCCCGTCTCCTCGCAGGTATCGAGAAGCTGTACCTGCCAAGGTGCTCACAACGGCAAATACTCGATCCAACCGCGAAAATCCTCCGGCTCACTCGCCTTGGCGAGTAATTCCAGATCGCTCAAACACTGACCGATGGTGATCCGCAGCGGATGCCCGTAGATCAGACCCGCAAAATGCCGACGATGGCGTTGTCGCCAGACCGCTTCCCGGAGAAGATCGTTATCCTGGCTGAACAACACGCGATTCAGCGCCGTGGCACGATCCAGTAACGCGGGGTCCGGTAACCGGGCCGCGCCGTCTTCCTGGGCCGTCAGGACGTCCACATCCCGGATACGTAACCCCACGGTGATCATGCGCTGCACATGCACATCCATGTAGAGTCGGATGGCCATCAACCTTTATCCCGGTCACTCCGGGCTTGCAACCGTCGTCGTACCGGTGAGCGCTCCCGCTGCGCCGCCGCCAGGGTGTCCACCTCCTGTAGCTGGCGCGCCATCAGCGCATCGAATGCCGCCCGGTGATCGTGATAATGGGCCAGCGCCGCGTGAATCTGCGCCAGGGACAGATGCGGGTGCTGAAAGTGGATCTCCTCGGGGCTCAGCCCATGGGCAAGCGTTTCCAGCGCCACCTCGATCACCTTCACGTTGGTGTCGTCGATCCAGGCGATGCCCTGCTGGTCGTGATGGATGTGCTGAATGGGTGTCGTGGCTTCCATAGGTGCTGTTCCGGAATAAACGGCTTCTGAATCCCCTAACAGTCTACCGATTGATGATCGAAGCGCTATCCCGAGTTCGCCGGTACCCTGGCCAGACACCGGGAACGGGGTCTTGGGAGTATCCTCAGTCCAGTCCCAAACCCGCGATGGCGATCACCATTACGGCAATCGCCACACCGTCCAGCAGCAACAGGCCACCGACCCGGGAAAAACCAGGGTCAGGCCGACGGTATCACCACCGTGAGAGGCACGAACAGCGCCGGCGAATCGGCCAGCAACCGACGGGCGAGGGGGCGCTGCATCGCCGCCTCCGGCTCCTCCGGATCCTCCACGTAGAAACGGGCGAGGATATTGGTATCAAGACCGATCATCGTCGTCGGATTCCCGCATCGCCCGGGCGACGTCGAAATCGGCCAGTCGACGTTTGCCGGGGCGACGGCAGACCAGCATGCCGTAACCCTCGTCGATGGTGCTGGGCGTGATCTGTCGCCTGACCTCCACGCGGATGGTATTGCCGTCGACACTGAAGTCGAGTTTACAGCCGGGGACGATACCGAGTTGGCGGCGGATCTCCGCCGGGATAACCACCTGACCCTTATCCGAGACGGTGACGGTTGCCATACGGGTTCCTCTTACCTGGTAAGAAGAATGATAATTCGACGGGTTGATGATGGCCATTGCGCTGATCGAAGCTACCTGATTCCAGGTGCAATTCGGCTACCCGGGGGTGGTGGAAAGCTTCGGTGCGGTCAGCGCAGTCCCGCGAAAACCCCCGCCACCAGCGCGCAGATTCCCAGGCTCGCCGTCAGCAACACCCCCGCCGCCACCTGCACCACCCGCCCCCGCAGCACCGCCGCCCCTTCCTTGAGCACCGGCGTGTCCCGGCTGAGGGTCATCCCCGGCGGTGGGAAGCGTCGGGCGCGGACGATCCGCTGGCCCAGCACCAGAAGATAGACCGACAACCCGATGACCGGACTCATCAACACCAGCATGCCGAGCCCCACGAGGAGCGGGTTATCCATCAGCGTATCGGCGTTGTCCAGAAACCAGGCCCGCACCCGCGCCTGGTTGCCGAGGAACAGCCACAGCAGGAGGGCACCCCCGGCGGCGCCGATCAGGCCCACCCACAATGCCTGGCGGCGGGCGCGGGGGTCGGCTTTCTGGATCTCGGGCACGTCCGCCTACCAGTGAACCCCCTTGGTCAACTCCGCGAACACGATCTGCTCCGGCGACGGCCGCGCCTGCGCCCCGTGCAGTCCCCGCGCCGCCGCCGAGTCGCCGAACAGCCGGAACGCGGTGTTCATGATCACCTGATACACCCGGGGGGCGAGCGCGTGCAGCACCTGGGCGAATACCCCGGTGCGGGTGGCGATCCGCACCGGCCGGTAGATGATCGATTGCACCACCAGCTCGGCGGCCTCCTCCGGCACCAGCGTGGGGACGCTGCGGTAGATGGGCGTGGGCGCGATCATGGGGGTGCGCACCAGCGGCATGTTGATGGTGGTGAAGAAGATGTTGTTGTCCACGAACTCCGAGGCGGCGCAGCGGGTGAAGGCGTCCAGCGCCGACTTCGAGGCCACATAGGCCGAGAAGCGTGGACTGTTGGCCAGCACCCCGATGGAGGAGATATTGATGATATGGCCCCGGCGGCGGCTCATCATCGACGGCAGAAAACCCATGATCAACCGTAGCGCCCCGAAGTAGTTCAACTGCATGGTGCGCTCGAAATCGTGGAAGCGGTCGAAGGAGGCGTTCACCGCCCGGCGGATGGAGCGTCCGGCGTTGTTCACCAGGACATCCACGCCGCCGTGTTCCTCCAGCACCTGCTTCACCAGCGCATCGCAGGATTGCATATCCGCCAGATCCGCCGAGTAACGATGCACCTGGCCCCCCGCGTCCTGCATCGGCCGCGCCGCCTCGGCGAGTTTTTCCTCGTCGCGGGCCACCATCAGCACCGTGGCGCCGGCCTCGGCGAGGCGCTGGGCGGTGGCCAGGCCGATGCCCGAGGAGGCGCCGGTGACCATCACCACCTTGTCCTTCACCCGCCCGGCCAGGCTGCGGTCGATGAAAAGATCCGGGTCCAGATGCCGCTCCCAGTAATCCCAGAGCCGCCAGGCGTAGTCCTCCAGGCGGGGTACTTCTATGCCGGTGCCGGCCAGCAGCTTCTGGGTCTCCCGGCAGTCGTAGCGGGTGGGCCAGTTGATGAATATGAGGACCTCGGCGGGCAGGCCCAGATCCTTCAACATCTGCCTCCCGATGCGCCTGAGCGGCGGCACCATGGCCAGCGCCATCTTCACCGAGTTGGGGATGTAGTTCAGCACCCGGGCGTTGATCCGCATGGACAGCTCCGGGCTGTGGCCGGCCCGGGCGAACACGTTGATGGCGTCCCCCACCCGCAAGGGTTTCGGGTCCACCAGATGGAAGCACTCGCCGTCGTGGCCCGGCAGGTGGGCGATGTGGTCCAGCGCCGCCACCACGAAATCCACCGGCACCATGTTGATGCGGCCACCCTCCAGTCCCACCACCGGCATCCAGGGGGGCAGCATTTTGCGGAGCTTTTGCAGGGGCTTGAACAGATAATAGGGGCCGTCGATCTTGTCCATCTCGCCGGTTTTCGAATCGCCCACCACGATGGCCGGGCGATACACCCGCCAGGGCAGCTTGCAGTCCCGCCGGACAATGGCCTCGGAATCGTGCTTGGTGCGAAAATACGGGTGATCCAGCCCCTCGGCCTCCTCGAACATATCCTCCCGGAACACGCCCTCGTAGAGCCCGGCGGCGGCGATGGAACTCACCAGCTGGAAGCAACTGGCCTGCAACGCGGTGGCGCAGGCCACGGCATTGCGGGTGCCGTCCACATTGGCGGCGATCTGCGCCTCGGCGCTGGCCTGCATATCGTAAACGGCCGCCAGGTGGAAGAAATGTTCCACTTTGCCGATGGCCTTCAGGGTCGCCCCGTCCACCCCGAGGCCCGGTTCGGTGAGATCCCCCGCCACCGGGATCACCCGGTCTCTACCCACGCCCCAGTACTGGTACAGGGCTTCCAGCTTCTCCGAATTCGGATCGCGCACCAGAATGTGGATGGGGCCGGGGCGGTTCAGTAGTGTCTTGACGAGACGACGGCCGATGAAACCGGTGGCGCCGGTCACGAAGTAGCTCATGGGAATGTTTCTCCGCGAAATTGGTTGTACAGGGTGGCAAAGCTGTCAAACATCTGTTGGAAGTATGGGTCCAAGCCGTGGAAAATTCACATCCCCTGGAGAACCCATGCGTAACCCCCATCGTCGGCTGAAACCGCGGGTGGTGGTGATCGGCGGCGGTTACGCCGGCCTCACCGCTGCCGTGGAACTGGCCCGCACCCGCCGCTTCGAGATCGTGCTGGTGGACCGCCATGCGGCCTACCTGGATCAGGTGCAGTTGCACCGCACCGTGCATACCCCGCTGGCCGAACTCCAGACCGATTACCGTCGGGTGCTGGACCCCTGGGGCATCGAGTTTCGCCAGAGCGAGCTGGATCTGTCGGGGCGGGCGCTGGTGGACTGGGAGACCGCCGGGGCGTTACCGGTGGACGGCGAGCATTTTTCCTTCGATTATCTGGTGGTGGCCAGCGGCGGGCGCACCCGCCTGCCGGGGCCGCTGGCCGGGCGGGTCGGCGGGCCGGATACCGTCACCCTGGAGGAACTCAAGGTGCAGGGGGCGAGGGGCTGGATCCAGCGCTTCCTGGAGACCACCCCGCCGGTGGAGCGGGTGCTCAGCATCGTCGGCGGCGGCGCCACCGGGGTGCAGTTCCTGTTCGAACTGGACGATCACCTGAGGCTCCACCGGGAGCGCTGTCTGATCAACTTCATCCATCACGAGGAGCGCTTGTTGACGGCCTTTCCGGAGAGTTTCGGGGATTACGCCGCCGGCAAACTCCGTAGCCGCAACGGCACCATCGAGTACTATCCCGGTACCCGCTTTCTGGGCCAGAGGGACGGGCGGGTGATCCTGCACCGCCAGGGCCAGAAGATTTCCACGGAATCGCGCCTGACGCTGCTGTTCACCGGGGTGGAGCCGGCCCCGCATATCCAGACCACGCCCACCGGGCAGGCCATCTGCGACGGCAAGTTGATGCCCCGGGTATTCGCGGCGGGCGACTGCGCGGATTTTGCCGGCGGCGGCCTGAACAGCCTCAGCGCCCAGGCCGCGGTGCGCAAGGCCAAGACCGTGGCGGAGAACGTGCTCCGCCATGCCACCGGGCGGGAATTGCAGGACTACAGCTACCGGGAGCTGGGCTACTTCGTGAGCCTCGGCTCCGGCGACGGGGTGGGCTGGATGCTACGCAAGCGCGGTACCCTCACGGGCTTGCCGGCGTTCGCGGTGAAGAACGCCATCGAGGCCCAGTGGTCGCTGTTCCTGCAAGGGGTGGATACCTATATCGATCTTTGATGCTCCCAGGCTGGGCGTGGATCGACCCATCGGCGATCCAGGCGTTTCAGCCCTTCAGTCCTTCGATGATCTCGATATAGCGCTGCTTTGCGTCCTCGCCGGACATCCCCTGCACCCCCGCCCAGGCGTCGTACTTGGCGCGGTTGACGAAATCCAGCATCCCCGGCCGGTCGCCGCTCACGTCGCCATCCTGCGCCTGCTTGTAGAGGGCGTAGAGTTCCAGCTTGGTGTCGTTGCCCGGATCCCGGGTGAGGGTCTTGCTGGTGGCCACCGCTTCCTGGAAGCGGGTATCGAAATCGTCCATCGTTTTCTCCCCTGTGTCGGCGTGGTATTTGCCAAAGTCAAAATGTGCAATATGCTCAGGGTAAACCCAGAACCCTATCCCTGACCACCGGAGCCCGTCCCACCCCGCCACCATGAGCCGACCCCGACGCGAGCGTCTGTCCGAGGTGGACAACGCATGGCTGCGCATGGAGCAGCCCACCAATCTGATGATGATCACCGGCGTGCTGGTGTTCGACCGGCCACTGGATTTCCAGCGCTTGCAGGCCGTCTACCAGGCGCGGCTGCTGCGCTACCGGCGCTTCCGGCAGCGGGTGGTGCAGACCCTCAGGGGCAACTACTGGGAACTGGATGCGGAGTTCGACCTGCGTCGCCACCTGCACCGCCGGGCGCTCCCCGGGGCCGCCGACAAGGCCGAGCTGGAGGCGCTGGCCTCGGATCTTCAAAGCACCCCGCTGGATTTCTCCAAGCCCCTGTGGCAGCTGGATTACGTGGAGAATTACCGGGACGGCAGTGCGCTGATCGTGCGCCTGCACCACTGCATCGCCGACGGCATCGCCATGATCTATGTGCTGCTGTCCATGGCCGACGGTGCCGGGGAGGCGCGGGTGACGCCGTCGCGGGCCGCGCCGCGCCCCGAGCGCGATGTGCTGGGGCGGCTGTTCGCGCCGGTCACCGGCACCGTGGAGAGCGTGCTGCGGCTGGCCCGGCGCACCCTCACCGAGGGGGGGCGGCTGTTGCTGCATCCCATGCGCCTCTATGGCTATCTGGGCCAGGGCGCCGGGGCGGCCCGGGAACTGGCGAACCTTGCGCTGATGAGCCAGGAGCCGGCCACCGTGTTGCAGGCCCGGCCCGGGGTCAACAAGCGGGTGGCCTGGGCCGAGCCGCTGCCGCTGGCCGAGGTAAAGGCCGTGGGCAAGGCGCTGGGCTGTTCGGTGAACGATGTGTTGCTGGCCGCCGCCAGCGGCGCGCTGCGGGAGTATCTGCTGGGCCGCAACGGCGAGATGGGCGCCGATCTCAACCTGCGGGCGGCGGTGCCGGTGAACCTGCGGCCGCTTAAGGATGCCCACAAGCTCGGTAACTACTTCGGGCTGGTGCTGCTGGAGTTGCCGGTGGGCGAGGCCAGTCCCCTGGCGCGGCTGTACCGCCTGCACCACACCATGGCCGGTCTCAAGAACTCCACCCAACCGGTGGTGACTTTTGCCCTGCTGGGGCTCCTCGGGCTGGTGCCGGCGGCCCTGCAATTGCCCACGCTCAACTATCTCAGCCGCAAGGCCACGGCGGTGATGACCAACGTGCCCGGCCCCAATGATGCGCTGTACCTGGCCGGCGGGCGCCTCTCGGAGATGATGTTCTGGGTGCCCCAGGCCGGCGAGATCACCCTCGGGATGAGTATCCTCAGCTACCACGGGCGGGTACATTTCGGGCTCACCGTGGACGAGCGGGCGGTGCCGGACCCGCACGCGCTGCTGGCGCGCTTCGGCCAGGAATTCGAACAACTGGCGCTGATCGCCCTGCTGGGGGGCGGGTCGCGCCCGCCGGATGCGGCGGGTTTTGCCCGGCGCTTCGGGTTGCAAGACACCACCACCGATTGAACGAGGAGCCTTGCCCATGACCATCCAGACCCGCCAGCTGTTCCAGGCCGATGTGGATACCCTGTACCGATTGCTCACCGACCGGGAATTCCTGGAGAAGAAATATCTCGCGGTGGGCTCCCGTAACCTGGCGTTTGTCGAGTGCGGACAGGACGAGGAGGTGTTTCGCATCGAGTGGCGCCGGGAGGTGCCCTCCAACCCCCCGGGATTCGCCCGTAAGGTGCTCTCCGAGTGGAACCAACTCGAAGAGATGATGGAGTGGGAGCGGCTCTCCGACGGCGGCGCCCGGGCGGATTATGCTTGCAAGGTGAAGGGCGTGCCCGGCGAACTGCGCGGCGAATTCCTGCTGAAGCCCGACCCTGACGGCTGCGTGGAGGAGATCGAGATGCAGGCCACCATCAACATCCCGTTGGTGGGCAGGAAGATCGCCAGTTTCGCCGAGGACGACGCGGCGGCCAATCTCAGCCGGGAATACGAGTTCACCCGGGAGTATCTGGGGGAAAAATAGCCCGGGCGGTGGCTGCTACACCGCCGCCACCGCCAGCGCCGCCAGAAACCCCAGCAGCGTGGCGATCCCGACGATGGAGCCGCCCTGCTCAAACGCCTCCGGCAACATGGTCTGGGCGATCATGGTGAGCATGGCGCCGGCCGCCAGCGCCTCCACCGACAGCATCACGAAAAACAGCGTGCCCGTCGGCTCCGGCGGGAACATCAACGCCCCGGCCAGCGCCCCCAGCCCGGTGAGCAGGCACAGCGAGCCCCACATGGTCATGATCCGGCGTCGGCGCATGCCGGCGCGGCGCAGGCTTGCGGCGCTGGACATGGCCTCCGGGAAGTTCGCCAGGAACACCCCCACCACGAAGGCCAGACTCATGCCTTCCGGGCCGATGGCCAGGGTGCCGATCACCAGCGACTCGGGTATCCCGTCGATGGCGATGCCCATCCACACCGCCATGGCCGCGCCCTTGGCCTCGCAGGCGCCCGCGCACTGGCGGCGCACCTCGGTCTCGGAGACCGGGATGTTCAACTGATCCAGTTCCCCCTCGGCGTCCTGTTCCCACTGGTCGGCGGTCACCGGATCGGTGCCGGGGGCGGCGTGGACGCGGGCCTCGGCGAGTTGCTGGATGGCCTCGCGCAGTTGCGGCAATTCCGCCAGCACCGCCTCCAGGTCGTCCTTCTCCAACGTGTAGAGGGTTACGTCGCCCACCGCCTGGGCGCTGGTGCGCCGTTCCTGCTCGCCGTACACCGCCAGTTCGCCGAAGGTGTCGTTTTTGTCCAGGCTATCCACCCGGCGCTCGCCGCCGGCATCGTCCGGGGCGAGGATATCCACCTGACCGCGGCGGACGAAATGTACCTCCCGGGCCTGATCGCCCGCGGTGAAGATCGTCTCGCCGTCCCGGTAGCGCTCGCGGCTCACGTGGCGTACCAGTTCGGCCATCTCCTCGGGGGGCAGGTCGCGAAGCGCGGGGATCTTCGACAGGCGCTTCAACAGCCGCTTGGCCCGGGCCTTCTTGGAACGGGCCACGAAGTCCTTGGCGCTGGAGAGGTTACGCAGGAAACCGCCGCGGTCGTTGAGGAGCTGGTTGAGGACCGCGAACAGCGTGCCGCCGGTCAGCGCCCCCACCATCGCGGTGACCAGGGCCAGCGTGCCGTGCTGCTCCACGTAATGGGGCACATGACCCAGCAACTCGATGCTGAGGGCGAACAGCAAGGCGCCCGCACCGAAGGCCATGAAGCCCGAAGTGATCCGCGAGCCGGGCCGCCACAGCAGACCCAGAATCGCGCCCAGCGGTAGGGATACCGCGCTGGCGATACCCCACCAGAATGCGCTGATGGCCAGAACACACCTCCCGGTTTTGGTGAACTTATGCAGAATTGGTACGGCGGAAGCCGGGGAGGTTTCATTTCCGCGCAGGGAACCGCCGACGCTTGCGGCGTCCCATAACAGATAGACCCGGCACCACAACCACAGGAACCTTCATGATTGTCCGCCTCGTTTGTCTCGCCCTGCTCGCCCTGGCCTGGACCGTCCCCAGCGTCGCCCAGCAGCCCCAGCCGCTGGTGCGGGTGGCCGTCAAGGAAGCGCCCCCCTTCGTGATGCGCCGGGTGGGCGGCGGCTGGGAGGGCATCAGCATCGACCTCTGGCGGGTGCTGGCCGAGCGCCTGGATCTGAACTACGAGCTTCGCGAACAATCCCTGGATTCCCTGCTGGAGAACGTGGCCAGCGGCGAGATGGACGCGGGCGTGGCGGCCATCACCATCTCCCCGGAGCGCGAAGCCCGTATGGACTTCAGCCATCCCTTCTACAGCAGCGGCTACGGGATCGCGGTGGGGGAGGAGTTCAGCCGGCCGTGGTTGTCGGTGGCGCGGCGCTTCCTCACCCTGGAGTTCTTGCAGGTGGTGGCGGCGCTGGTGGGCCTGCTCACCGCCATCGGGATCCTCATCTGGCTGCTGGAGCGGCGCCGCAACAGCGACGAGTTCGACCCCGGGGTGAGCCGCGGCATCGGTGGCGGCCTGTGGTGGGCAGCGGTGTCCATGACCACGGTGGGCTACGGCGATAAGGCACCCATCACCTTCTGGGGACGGATGCTGGCGCTGGTGTGGATGTTCGCCAGCGTGATCCTGGTGTCCACTTTCACCGCCGCCATCACCTCGGCGCTCACCGTGGGGCAACTGGAGTCCATGGTGCGCGGCCCCGGCGATCTGCAACGCCTGCAGGTGGGGGCGGTGGCCGACACTGCCGGGGCCGATTATCTGGCCCGCCAGCGCGTGGGCTTTTTCCGCTTCGAGACCCTGGAGGCGGCGTTGGAGTCCCTCAACGCGGGCAATATCCAGGTGGTGTTGCACGATGCGCCGCTGCTGCGCTACCGGGTCCAGGAGGATTACGCCAATCGCCTGCGGATGCTGTCTCGCACCTTCTCGCGCCAGGACTACGGCATCGCCCTGCCCGAGGACAGCCCCTTGCAGGAGTCGCTGGATCGGGCGCTGCTGGGGTTCGTGGGCACCGCCGAGTGGCGGGATATCCTGTATGAGTATCTGGACCGGCGCAGCGCCGGCAGCACCGAGGAGGCCTCCGGATGAGCGAGCGAAGCAGTGGCACCGGGCAACTGCCCGGGCGGATCTATCACCTGAGCCCGGCGTCGGAGTTGCGCGCCGGTCTGGACCACAGCCACTACACCCCGGCGCGCTTCGTGGTGGACGGCTTCGTCCACGCCACTGTGGAGCCGCAGATCGTGCGGGCGGTGGCCATGGATTATTTCGCCGATTGCCCGGAGGCCCTGCTGGTGCTGGCCATCGACACCCATCGGCTGGACGCCGAGGTGCGCATGGAGGCGCCGGCGCTGCTCCCGGGCGGGCGGGCGCACCTCACCATGACCCGCAGCTTTCCGCATATCTACGGACCGGTGGCGCGCGGCGCCATCGTCGGCGTGGCCGAGTTGCCGCGCGGTCAGACCGGCTTCGACTGGCCGGCGCGATTTTCCAGTCTCGACGAGTTTCTCGGCCAGCAGGCAGAATAGCCGGATCACCCCTGCCGGAGCGCCACCATGGCCGAGCCGTTGTTTCACCTGCTGGATGCCGCCCCCACCCCGGTGGCACCGTTCTCCCATGCCGTGGAGGTGGACGGCTGGGTGTTGCTCACCGGGCAGATGCCCACCGACCCCGAGGATCCTGACGCGCCGCTGCCCGCGGGCGTGGAGGCCCAGACCCGGCGGGTGATGGACAATCTCGCGCTGGTGCTGGGGGAACTGGGACTGGGACTCCAGCACGTGGTATCGGTGCGGGCCTTTCTCACCCACTTCGAGCGTGACTATGCGGCCATGAATGCAGTCTATGCCAGCTACTTTCCGGCGGATCGGCGTCCGGCGCGCACCTGCGTGGGCGTCACCGCGCTGGCCGTGGGGGCGCTGGTGGAGATCGACGCCATTGCCCGACGGCTCTGAGGGGAGCGCCATGGGTATGCTGGGTGTGGGGCTGGTGGTGCTGCTGGCGCTGGCGCTGGCGGCCGTGTACGCCATGGTTCGTGCCGGGCCGGACCGGCACTGGCGGCTGGTGCCGGGGGCACTGGCGCCGCTGGTGGTGCAACTGGCGGTGTTCGGCATCTGGATGTCGCTCACCGCCACCGAGGGCTATACCGCGCTGGGGGTATTGGCGCTGGGTCTGTTCAGCATTCCCCCCACTTTGGTGGCGAACGTGTTCATGAGCCTGCGGCACCGGGCTCTCACCACGCCCCGGCTGCTCACCGAGGGGATGCTGATGGCGCTGGTCGTGCCGCCGCTGATCTGGGGGGTGCTGGTGGGCATGAGGGAGGTGATCGGTGTCGGCCACTGAGGCGCTGCTTCGCATCGATGGCGCCGAGGGCGAGGGGGGTGGCCAGGTGCTGCGAAGCGCACTCAGCCTGTCCATGCTCACCGGGCGCCCGTTTCGCATGGACAACGTCCGCGCCGGGCGCCACAAGCCGGGCCTGATGCGCCAGCACCTCACCGCCGTGCGCGCCGCCTGTGCGCTGTGTCGGGGCGCGGTGCAGGGCGATGCGGTGGGCTCCCGGCAACTGGAATTCTGGCCCGGCGAGGTGCGCCCGGGACGCTACGAGTTCGCGGTGGGCACCGCCGGCAGCACCACGCTCGTCTTGCAGACCCTGCTGTATCCGCTGTTGACGGCCGCCGCTCCCAGCGAGATCGTCGTCGAGGGCGGTACCCATAATCCCATGGCGCCGCCCTTCGAATTCCTCCATGAGGTGTACGCGCCGCTGATCAACCGCATGGGGCCGGGGCTGGATCTGCAACTCCAGCGCCCCGGCTTCGCCCCGGCCGGTGGTGGGCGGTTGCGGGCTTCTATCCGCCCGGCGGCGCGGCTCCAGGGCCTGAGCCTGCTGGAACGTGGCGAGATCACCCGGCGGCAGGCGCGGGTGTATTATCCGGGCCTGCCCGGCCATGTGGCCCAGCGGGAACTCATGCGGGTCTCGGCGCGACTGGGCTGGCCGCGCACCGCCTGGCGCCAGGAGAAGCTCGGCGATGAATACGGCCCGGCGAACCTGCTGCTGCTCGGGGTGGCCAGCGAGACGGCCTCGGAACTGGTGAGCGCCTTCGGGCGCCGGGGCCTGCCCGCCGAGGCGGTGGCCGACCGGGCGGTGGATGAATTGCAGCGTTACCTGAATGCCCACGTGCCGGTGGGCGAGCGGCTGGCGGATCAGTTGCTGCTGGCGCTGGCAATCGCCGGGGAGGGGGAGTTCCTGACGCTCTCGCTGTCGCGCCATACCCGCACCCAGGCGGCGCTGATTCCGCGCTTTCTGCCGGTGCGGGTATTGATGGAGGCGCGGGGGGAGGACCGGACGCTGGTCCGGATCACCCGCTGATGCCTCGCTAGACCAGCGCCGCCTCGTCCACCTCGTCGCTCCACACCGTGAAACGCTCCAGCCGACTCGGCCCAAAGGAGGTGAGCAGCGCCACATCGGCCGCATCGCGGCCCCGGGCCATCAGCACCCGGCCGATGCGCGGGGCGTTGTGGCGGGCGTCGAAGGTGTACCAGCGGCCCCCCAGATAGGCCTCGAACCAGGCGCTGAAATCCATGGGCTCGGGCGATAGCGGCACCCCGAAATCCCCCAGATAACCGGTGCAGTAGCGGGCCGGGATGTTCAGGCAGCGGCACAGGGTCACCGCCAGATGGGCGAAATCCCGGCACACCCCCACGCCCTCCTGATGGGCCTCGAAGGCGCTGCGGGTGGGGCGGGCCTGGAGATAATCGAAATGGATATGGTTGTGGACGTAATCGCACACCGCCTGTGCCCGCGCCCAGCCCGCCGGCACATGGCTGAACAACTGCCAGGCGATGTCCACCATCCGGTCCACCTCGCAGTAGCGACTGGCCAGCAGAAACTGCAAGGCCTCGTCCGGTAACTCGTGGATCTGATGCTGGTCGGCGGCCGGGTTCTGGATATCGGGGGCGCCGTCGTCGCTCACCACCGCGTCGTTCCAGAGCCGGATCGGTCCGGCCGGCGCCACCAGCCGGGCGCAGCGGTTGCCGAACACGTCGGTGTAATCGTGGACCGTCACGGCCGGTTCCACCAGTAGGTGTTCGCCGCGGCGGATGGTGTCGGCGCGCCCCGGGTGCAGGTAGAGCATGGCGATGATGGGGGTGGGCGCCGGGTGTTCGAAGATGATGTCGTAGCCAACCTGAATGAGCATGTCGATCCTGATGATGGTGGGGAGTGGAAGCGGTTTGGACAGCGGAAAGCCCGTCAATGTCCGCCAGCGCCCGGCGCCCGATGCGCCGGTGCCCGCCTGTCGTCAAGGGTAGACACCGGCGGCGGGGTTGCGCCCGGGGCGCTGGCGCCGGGTCACCAGCCAGGCCAGCGACTCGTTGGTTGCCAGCCGGGCCAGATTGCCGGCGCTGAGCGGGCGGCTCAGAAAAAATCCCTGCACCGCGTGACAGCCCAGTTCCCGCAGGATCTGCAACTGCCGGGCGGTCTCCACCCCCTCGGCCACCGTGCCCATGCCCAGGGCATCGGCCATGGACAGGATCGCCTGTAGCAGTTGCCGTTGGCGAGGCTGTTCGCTGAGCTTGCGGACGAAGCTGCGGTCGATCTTCAGGGTGTCGAAGGGAAACCGGCTCAGTAGCGACAGCGACGAGTGGCCGGTGCCGAAATCGTCCAGATGCAGGCCCACCCCCAGCCGGCTGAGTTCCGCCAGCACCATCCGGGTGCGGTCGGGGGCGCGCATCACCGCCGTCTCGGTGATCTCCAGCACCAGCCGCGAGGGCACCAGATCATGGGTCTCCAGCAGGGTCGCCACCCGCTCCACCAGGCTGGCATCGCCCAGTTGCAACGGCGAGAGGTTCACCGCCACCGTCGGCACCATCACCCCCGCTGCCCGCCACTCGGCCAGTTGCCGGCAGGCCCGGGCCAGCGCCCAGTCGCCCACCTCCAGGATCAGGCCCATGCTCTCCAGCACCGGCACGAACTGCCCCGGCCAGCGCTGCCGGCCCCCGGCCGAGCGCCAGCGAAGGAGGGCTTCGCAACCGCTCAGGCGCAGATCGCGCAACCGCACCACCGGCTGATAGCGCAGCCGCATCTCGTCCCGGGCCAGCGCCTTGCGCAGGCGGGTCTCCAGGGCCAGCAGGGCGTGGCTGCGTTCGCCCAGGGCCGGCCGGTAGAACACCGGCTCGCCGCTGGCCTCACGCTTGGCCTGGTACATGGCGGCATCGGCGTTACGCAGCAGCACCTCGGCATCCTCGCCGTCGCGGGGATGGCAGGCGATGCCGATGCTGGCCTCGGCGTGCAGCCGGTGGTGTTCCACCAGATAGGGTTCCCGGAAAGCCCGGCGGACCTTCTCGGCCACCGCCCGCGCATCGTCCTCGCCGTGGGGCATGTCGATGACCACGCAGAACTCGTCGCCGCCGAGGCGCGCCAGCAGGTCGCCGGCGCGGGTGCAGTGGCGCAGCCGCCGGGCCGCCTCCATCAACACCTGATCGCCGATGCCGTGGCCGAGGGTGTCGTTGATGGTCTTGAAGCGGTTCAGGTCCAGGTACAGCAGCGCCAGCGGCTGCTGCTGGCGCCGGGCCTGGGCCAGCATGCGCCTGAGGCTGGCCAGCAGCAGGGCGCGATTGGCCAGTCCCGACAGGGCATCGTGCTCGGCATGGTAGCGTAGCGCCTCCTCGGCGCGCTTGCGCTCGGTGATATCGTGGATCATTACCAGCCAGGCGGGCTCGCCCTGCCATTGACTGTGACTGGCGGTGATCTCGGCCACCCCCAGTTCGCCGTTGGCGCGGACGATGTCCAGCTCGGTGCTGCCGGTCACGCTGGGAATGCCGAACTCACTGCCCAGCAACTGGTCCTGGCTGCGTCCCAGCGCGCCCCGGGCCGCCGGATTGGCAAACCGGATGCGCCCGTCGCGGCCCACCACCAGAAGCCCGGTGCGATTACGCATCACCAGTTGCGAGAAGCGCTCCTGGAGGTCGGCCAGTTCGGTGGCCAGTTGTAGGGTCTGGCGGTCGAAGTCCTCGGTATAGAGGAGCCAGCCGGAGCCGAGCCCGTGGCCGGTCTGCAGCGCTCGCAAGTGGAAGTGCAACGGCAGCGGGCGTCCGGCGCTGTCCTGGAGCAGTAGCTCGAGGGGCGAATCCGGGTGGCTGCCGTCGGCGCCGGTTGGCGTGGTGGCGGCGGGCAACTGGCTGTGCGGCGCCAGCAGGGCCGTGAACGGTTGCCCCACCAGCCGGTCGTCGGATGCCTCCAGCCGTTCCAGTAGGCTCGCGCTGGCGAACAGGATGCGCCAGTCGGTGTCCAGTACCAGCCAGTAGTCGCACTGGGTCGGGGTCGCGGTGGCGCCGGGGGGACTGTCGGGGGGCGTCACGGCCATCACTCCAGTAGGTTGCGGACGCCGTCGGCGTCGCTGAAATCGCCGATGATCCGCAACACCGGCTCCGGCCACTGGCGGATCAGGGTGGGCGCGGCCAGGATGCCGGCGCTCTCGGCGGCTTCCGGGTCGCTCTGGATATCCACCACCCGCAGTTCCACCCCTTCCGGATACAGGCTCTCCAGCAGGGTCTCCAGGCGCTTGCGGGCCTGGCGGTTGCGCGGCAGCGCAGCGCCGCAGAGGTACAGGCTGAAGCGGGGACGGCTCATGGGTTCTCGTTGCCGCCGGGAGGATCGCCCTGGCGGCGGCTGCGCATGGCCTGCTGGTCCCGGTGGTTCTGTTGCTCCTGCTCCTCCAGTTGGCGCAGTTCCTCCTGCAGACCCAGTTGCTCCTCCTGGAACTCCGCCCGGAGTCTGTCGATCTCCCGCTGCAAACGCTCCTGGCGCACCGCCAGACGCTGTTTGCGTACCTCAATGGCCTGTTGCCGGGCCAGCCGCTGGTTGCGCTCGCGCGCCTCCAGCGCCACCCGGGCGGTGCCGGTGAGCACCCCCTCCGGCCCCACGTAGACCGGCGGCAACTGAATGCCGTCATCGCTGATGCGGTACTCGCGGATCTGGTTGGAATGTTTCCGGCCGCGGTTTTTCACCACGTACAGGCCATGGTTGAATTCGCCGCCGCTCTCCACGTTACGCAGCACCAGCCACACATCGGCGACGCTGGACACCGACAGGGCGGTGGCCTCCTCCTCGTCCTGATGGCGGATCAGATAGGTCATCAGCAGGGTCTTCTGGCGGGATTTCAGCAGATCGATGAGGCGGATCAGCATGGCGGTGATCTGGTCGCGGTTGCCGATCAGGGTGAAGCAGGAGATGGGGTCCAGCACCACCACTGCCGGATCGAAGCGCCGTACATGCCCGGTGATCTCCGCCAGATGGTTCTCCAGTCCCTGCTTGGTGGGCCGCGAACCGACAATCTCCAGCAGTCCCGCTGTCCGCCAGGCCGCCAGATCCAGGCCCGCCGAGGCCATGTTGCGGATGATCTGCTCGGGGGATTCCTCGAACGACAGCAACAATGCCCGCTCGCCCCGGTCGCAGGCGGCGCACGCGAAACTCGCCCCGAAAGTGGATTTGCCCGAGCCCGCCGGCCCCGAGATCAGGGTGGTGCAGCCCTGCAACAACCCCCCGCCCAGCATCCGGTCCAGTTCCGCCACGCCGATGCCGAGCAGCCGGTCGGTGACGTCATAGTTCAGATCCAGGGAGGAGAGTGGCGCCACCACCGGCCCGTCGATGCCGATGAGAAAGGGATGATTGTTGGCGCTGTGGCGCCCGCCTCTGAGTTTCGCCACCCTGAGATGGCGGGTGGCGCTGTGTTCGCGCACCTCCAGGCTGAGCACGATCACCGTGTCGCAGAGATACTCGGCGATGCCGGAGCGGGTGAGCTGGCCGTCGCCGCTCTCCACCGTGAGCAGCGCCGTCACGCCCCGCTCCTTCAGCCAGCGTAGCAGCCGGCGGGTCTCGCGCCGGGCCAGCGCTTCGCCGACATTCAGCCGGCTGAAAAAATTATCCACCGCGTCCAGTACCACCCGGCGGGCGCCGCTGGCCTGGATGGCGTGTTCCAGGCGCAGCAGCAGCGGGGCGAGGTCGAATTGATCTCCCACCGCGTGCTCCTCCGGCGGCGGACTGGCATCGATGATGCGGATCCCGCCCAGATCCCAGCCCAGCGAGCGCACGTTGTCGGTCAGATCGGTGGGGGTCTCGTCGAAGCTCACCAGCACGCCGCGCTCGCCGTGGCGGCCACCCTCCACCAGGAAGGCCAGGCTCAGCAGGGTCTTGCCGGTGCCGGCCTGGCCCACCACCAGCGCGTTGCGGGCATGGGGATAACCGCCGCCGAGGATCTCGTCGAGACCGTCGACGCCGGTGCTGATACGGTCGGGACCGGCGGCGTTCATGGCGCCGATGCCTGGGAATCAGGGCTCATGAAATCAGAACACTCCCGGTGGTTGCTGTGCTGGGCCTGGTGGAGGCCGTGATGGCTTAACCATAGCGAAAACCCCGTGCTCTGCAAAACCGTCCGGGTGAGGATGGTTGGGGATGGTTCTGGTCCGGCGCCCGGATGGCGGCTAAGGTTAGGGTATGCATCCGCCGATCGCGCCGCCACGGAGGATCCCGCGCCCGTGCATCCGCTGCTCCGCTATATCCTCAGACGCCTGCTGCTGGCTGTCCCGGTGTTGCTGGGTATCTCGCTCATCGTGTTTCTGATGATGGCGCTGATCCCCGGCGACCCGGCGCTGGCGATCCTCGGCGCCTACGCCACCCCGGACAACGTGGCGAAACTCAATGCCGAGCTGGGGCTGGACCGGCCCCTACCGGTGCAGTATCTCACCTGGCTGGGTAATCTGCTCAGCGGCGATTTCGGGCGCTCCTACAGCCTCAACCGCCCGGTGCTCGACGAGATTCTGGAGCGCCTCGGCCCGACCCTGCTGCTGGCCGGCACGGCGCTGGTGCTTGCCACCGTGCTGGGGCTGGCCGCCGGGGTGGTGGCGGCGGTGCGCCAGTACGGCTGGCCGGACAGGCTTCTCACGCTGATCGTGCTGGTGGGCATCTCCACGCCCTCGTTCTGGCTGGGGTTGATACTGGTGTTGCTGTTCGCGGTGCGCCTGGGCTGGTTCCCGGCCAGCGGCATGGTGGCCATCTACGGCGGTGGCGGGCCGCTGGATATTCTACATCATCTGGTGCTACCGGCGCTGACCCTGGCGCTGGTGGCCACCGGGGTGATCGCCCGTCTCACCCGGGCCAATATGCTGGAGGTGCTCAGGCAGGATTTCATCCGCACGGCGCGGGCCAAGGGGGTGGACGAGTCCCGGGTGATCCGCCGCCACGCCTTTCGTAACGCGCTGGTGAACATCATCCCCATCATCGGCATCCAGGCCGGTTTTGTGCTGGGGGGCGCGGTGTACATCGAGACTGTGTTCCAGTGGCCGGGCATCGGCCGGATGCTGGTCACCGCCATCACCACCCGGGATATCCTGCTGGTGCAGGGGGGTGTGCTGGTGGTGGCGGCGGCCTACGTGGGCATCAACCTGCTCACCGATGTGGTGCAGCATCTGCTCGACCCGAGGATCGCGGCATGAGCGCGGTGGCCAGCGCCGACAGCGTACCCGGCGGCAAGGGCCGGCCCTCGGCGTGGGCGCGGCTGTCGCGCAATCGCCTCGCCGTGCTGGGGCTCGGTCTGGTGGTGGCGATCTTCACGATCGCCATCGCCGCACCCCTCCTGCCGCTGCCCGATCCCGATGCCATCGCCCCGGCGGATCGGCTGCAAACGCCGTTCAGTCCGGGGCATCTGCTCGGCACCGACCATCTGGGCCGGGATCTGCTGTCGCGGCTCATCTGGGGCACCCGGGTGAGCCTCGCGGTGGGGGTGGTGGCCACCGCCATTGCCGCGCTGGTGGGTTCCAGCATCGGCTTGCTGGCGGGTTTCTACGGGCGCTGGGTGGACAATCTGCTGATGCGCGGCATCGACATGCTGATGGCCTTTCCCTACCTGCTGCTGGCGCTGGGCATCGTCGCGGTGCTGGGGCCGGGATTGCTGAACGCGCTGTACGCCATTGCCATCGTCAATATTCCCTTCTTCGCCCGCTCGGTGCGGGGCATCACGGTGGGACTGGTGTGCCGGGAGTACGTGGACGCGGCGCGATTGGCGGGGTTCTCGGACCGGCGGATATTGCTCTCGGAACTGCTGCCCAATGTCATGCCCACGGTGGTGATCACCATCTCCACCACCCTGGGCTGGATGATCCTGGAGACCGCCGGCCTGTCCTTTCTCGGTCTCGGTGCCCAGCCGCCCCAGGCGGATCTGGGGTCCATGCTGGGCGAGGGGCGCAAGCTGATCGTCACCGCGCCCCACGTGGCCACGCTCCCCGGGCTGGTGATCCTGTTGCTGGTGGTGGGCATCAATCTGCTGGGCGATGGGCTGCGCGACGTGCTGGACCCGCGGCTGAAAAGCGGCGCGCTGCTGCGGCCCGGGGCTGCCACCGAGGTGCGCCCGGATCGCGAGCAGCCGAGGGGCGCACCGGGCGAGGCGCTGCTCACCGTGGAGAACCTTCGCACGTATTTTTTCGTGGGCAGCCAGATCCACCGGGCGGTGGACGGGGTGAGCTTCACCCTCTCTCCCGGCGAGTGCGTCGGCATCGTCGGTGAGTCCGGTTGCGGCAAGTCCGTCACCGCCCAGTCCATCCTCGGACTGGTGCCCTCGCCGCCGGGGCGGGTGGAGGCGGGCAGCATCCGCTTCCACGGCGAGGATCTGCTGGATCTGCCGCTATCCGCACTCCGGCGGGTGCGGGGCGGGCGCATCGGTTATGTGTTCCAGGATCCCCTGTCCACCCTGAATCCGCTGATGGGGGTGGGCGAGCAACTGGTGGAGGCGGTGCGCGAGCACCAGTCCCTGTCCGGTGAGGCGGCCTGGCAGCGGGCGGTGGATCTTCTCAGGCAGGTGCAGATCGCCGACCCCGAGGGACGCACCCGAAGCTATCCCCATGAACTCTCGGGGGGTATGCGCCAGCGGGTGGGCATCGCCATGGCGCTGGCCAACGACCCGGAGATCATCATCGCCGACGAGCCCAGCACCGCGCTGGATGTCACCGTGCAGGCGGAGATCCTGCGGCTGCTGGATAATCTTCGGCGGGAGCGCAACGCCGCGCTTCTGTTCATCACCCACGATTTCGGGGTGGTGTCGGCGGTGTGCGACCGACTGCTGGTGATGTACGCCGGCCGGGTGGTGGAGACCGGCACGGTGCAGGAACTCTTTGCCGATCCGCGCCACCCCTACACCCGCCGGCTGCTGGATTGCGTGCCGCGGCTCGGCGAACCGGGGCGGGCCATGGACGCCATCCCGGGGCTGCCGCCGCCGGTGCATGAGCTGCCGCCGGGGTGTCCGTTCGCACCACGTTGCGACCGGGTGGTGGCGGCCTGTCGGAAGCGGGAGATCCCGCTGGCGGGGTTTGCGCCGGGGCGGGCGGT
>JGI12109J20283_10123328_pt1 | contig 20705 bp, 20 predicted proteins | sample ElkSlonscriptome_12_FD_20283 | JGI IMG/M metagenome (IMG submission 20283)
GGAGAAAGCTGCGGCAACCTGTTGAGGTTGTTGTTGCACCGTGCCTCAGGCCCTCGGGCGCGCCGCGAGGAAGGTCTCCAGCAGGCCAGGGTGCACTTCCGCGAGCCCCTGGCGCCGCGCGATGGTGTCGCCATCGCCGGTCAGCGCATGGAGCAGGCGGTAGGCGGCGCCGCGCTCATCGCTCGGCGCGGCCTCGGGCGGCACCGCAGCGGCAGCAGGATCGGCGATCAGGAGCCAGGCCGGGAAGTCCTCGGTCGCGACCGCCTGATCGAGATCACCGAAGCGGCTCCAGTGATCGGATAGGCGTCGATCGGGAAACGCCCGGTAGGCGAATGCGTGCTCCGCGGCCGATGGGTGCTCCCAGCACAGCCACATCCAGTCGCGCCAGGCCGCGGCGGTCCGGCGTTGCCGCCAACAGGCCTCGCCATGCGACAGAACCAGGACCGGGTGGTCGCACCAATCGACCTCGGCCTCCACGGCGGCGCGCACCGCGTCCCAGCGCCCGGCCCGAGCCCAGGCGTGACTGGCGTGCAGCTGGGGATGCTCGGGTGCGAAGGCTTGTCCCGACAATTGCTCCGCAAAGCCGACCCAGAGCGGGGTCACGAGATCCCGGGCGCGGTGGCCGAGGAGCTCCTCGGCAAGCCGTTCGATGGCCTCGAGCTCGCCGAGTCGGTCTGCCGGGCGTGCCGCGCCGGCGGCGCCACCCTCATCGATCGCCTGAACCAGCTGCAGATAGCCGCCGAGGCGCGAATGGCGGGGATTCTGCTGGATCAGGCGCCCCATCTGCCGCCGCGCGTCCTCCATGCGGCGCTCGGCCAGGGCGCGGCGGATCTCCTCTTCGGCGAGGACGGCACTGGTGTCCTGGAAGAGGTCGAGCTGAGCCCGGTCCGCCGGCGGCGCATAGGCGATGGCGCAGGCCGCCACAAAACCCTCGTGGCTGCCGATACTCAGGGACCGATCGGCGCCGCCCCAGCCGCGGTACTCGACGTCGTTTGGTGCGAGCCGCTGACCGCTCGCGTAAGCCGCTGCCCGGCGCAGCAGCTCGGCGGCCTCATCCGGCCCGATCCGCAGCGCCCCCTGCAGGTCCGATCTCTGCCCGAGCCGCCAGGCCTCGTAGTCCTCATAGCCGAGAAGATCGGCGGCCAGCAAGAGCTCCATGGGCTCGAGCCGCCCGTGCTCCAATAGCAGGCGGTCGACCAATGCGTACCAGTCGAGCTCGGGCCGCGAATCGGGGTGTCTCTCGGTCATGTGTCCGTCACCGGTGCGAAGAGCAGATCCAGGTCATCGGCGCTCAGCGAACCCGCCGCAGCGCCGCCGCCGTCCAGCATGGCGTCGGCCAGGGCCTGTTTGCGGGCCTGTAGCTCGGCGACGCGCTGCTCGACTGTGCCCTCGGTCAGGAGCTTATAGACGAACACCGGCTTGTCCTGGCCGATGCGGTGGGCACGGTCGGTCGCCTGGCGCTCAGCGGCCGGGTTCCACCAGGGATCGTAGTGAATCACCGTGTCCGCCGCCGTGAGATTGAGCCCGCTGCCACCGGCCTTCAGGCTGATCAGAAAGAGCGGCACCTCGCCCGCCTGGAACCGATCCACGGGCAGAGCGCGGTTGCGGGTGCGGCCCGTAAGCTTGACGAAGTCGTCGCGTTCTCGCAGCCCGGTGCGCATCAGCTCCCCCTGGATCAAATCCAACATGCTGGTGAACTGAGAGAACAGCAGGATGCGCCGGCCCTCCTGGAGCAGCTCCGGAATCAGCGTCATTAAGAGCTCCAGCTTCGCCGAGCCCTTGACCTTACGGGCGCTCTCGAGCGCGACGAGGCGCGGATCGCAGCAGACCTGGCGCAGCTTGAGCAGGGCATCGAGGATGATGATGCCGCTCTGGGCCAGGCCCTTGCGGGCGACCTCGGCGAGCACCTTCTCGTGCAGGGCCAGGCGCAGGGTCTCATAGAGGTCGCGCTGATCGGGGGCGAGCGTCACCTCGCGCAGGATCTCGGTCTTCGCCGGCAGCTCGGCGGCGACCGCCTCCTTGGTGCGCCGCAGCAGAACCGGGGCGACCCGCCGGCGCAGCTGTTCCTGGCGGTGCGCATCGCCCATGCGTTCGATCGGGTTGCGAAACAGCCGCCGGAAGCGGCGCTCGTCGCCGAGCACCGATGGCATCAGAAAATCCATCAACGACCACAGCTCGCCGAGGTGGTTCTCGAGCGGCGTGCCGGTGAGGCAGATGCGGTGGCGGGCATCCAGGCAGCGGGCCGCCTCGGCGGCCTTGCTGCGCGGGTTCTTGATGGCCTGGGCCTCGTCGAGGACGAGCAGGTGAAATCCCTGGCCCCTGAGGGCATCGAGGTCCCTGGGGAGCAGCGGATAGGTGGTCAGCACCAAGTCGTGTTCGGCGATCGACTCGAACCTGCCCCGCCGTTCGGCGCCGTGCAGCGTCAAAACCCGCAGCGAACGAGCGAAGCGCTCGGCCTCGCGCCGCCAGTTGAACATCAGGCTAGTCGGCGCGACCACCAGGCTCGGCCGGTCGGCGCGGCCCTGCTCCTTCTCGACGAGCAGATGGGCCAGCGTCTGCACCGTCTTGCCGAGTCCCATATCATCGGCCAGGATGCCGCCGAGGCCGCAATCGCGCAGGAACTGGAGCCACGCGAGCCCCTCGAGCTGATAGGGCCTCAGCGCGGCGTCCAGCCCCTGCGGTGCCGCAACCTGGGGGAGGCGGCCGAGCTCGCGGAGCCGGCGGCCCCAGGCGCGCGCCGCCTCACCGCCGCGCCAGCGCAGGTCCGGATCCTTCTCGGCGAGCTCCGCGAGCTGCGTCGCCTGCAATGGATGCAACCGCAGCCGGCCGCCGCCGAGGACCCGCTCGGTATCAAAGAGCTCGACGAGTGTCGCGAGAATGGGACGCAGCCGGCGCACCGGCAGCAGGATGAGACGGCCGTCGTCGAGGCGCAGATCCACAACGTCGTCGGCTTCGCGTGCGGCCAACGCCTGCGGCGTCAGATCCGCCCGGTAACGGCGCAGCATGTCGACCAGCACCGGCAGCAAATCAAGGCGCTCGCCGTCGACCTCGACCCCCAGGTCCAGCTCCAGCCAGCGGCCGCCCTCGCCGCCCGAGACCTCGAGGTCCCAGTCGCCGACCCGCGCAACCTTGAATTGGAAATCATCGGCGATCTCGAGCCGCCAACCAGCGGACTCCAGCCGTGGGACGCCACGCTGCATGAAAGGCGGCCAGTGAGACTCGTCGGGGAACTCGAGCCAGAGCCCTGGGCGGTTCTCTGTGTTCCATGCCTGCTTCAGACCGAGTTCCAGGAGCGTCCGCAGGGCCTCGTCCTCGGCCTTGCGGTCACGCTCGATCTCGACCAGGACACCGCCCTCAGCGCGCGTGGCGAGCGGCGCCTGCGACTGGGGATCGACCCGCGCGCCGCGGTAGTCGAATGACAACACCGCGTTGTGCGCCCAACCCAAGTGGAGGCTGGCGGCCCAGTAGTGATAACCCTGCGGACCGGCCGCCGCCCGGTCGTTGCTCAGCAGCCGTAGACAGGGCAATGGCGCCTCGCCGCCGACGCGACGGCGCTCCGGGCAAGCCGGCAGGGGCAGGTTTAGCCCCGTGAAGCGCGCCTTGGCGGCCTCCTCGAGGGCCTCGGCTGCCTCCGGCGCGATCGACGGCGCCATTGCCAGGAGACCGGCCTCGCGGTCGCCAAGCCCGGTCTCTAACGGACCGCAGGCGCCGGTTTCGGGGTCCAAATACCAGGGCGGCGCCACCGGCAACAGCAGCAACCCAGGACGGTCGGCCTCCAAGCTGACCCGCAACCGGGCATCGTCTCCGAGCCGCCAACGAAGCCGACCCTGCAGCGGCCCGGCGTCGTGCAGCGCTTGGCTCGCGGTGCTCTCCCAGTAGCCGCGGCCGGATAGGGCAACGGCCTGCAGGACGTCCCGCCCGGTCTCCTCGCCGAGCCAGACCTCATCGTCAAAGCCGCCATGCGTGCCACCCTTGATCAGCGCCATGATGCGCTGGTCCTCGTGCGTCACGAAGGGCGCACGCGAGCCGCCGTCGACCTTGAATGCCTGCTCCTTGCCAAAGCCGCCCGCCTGCAGCCGCCGGACCTTGACGCCCTTGAGGTACAGCCGCCGGAAGCCGTGCCGCGCATCGCTGCGCAGCCGATACAGGATCAGATGGGGATCCTCCGAGGCCCGGCTGGAGGCCAGGCGCTCGACCCGCCCGAGCCAAGTGCGCACCTCCGGCGGCAGGGGTTTGGCAACGGTCTGAGTGGCTTCCCGGCCCGACTCGGCGATCAACGACAGCAGCACGGCCGCGACATGCTTGCAATTGTAGCCAACTGGGCAGGAGCACTGCCCGGCGACGCGCGGTCGGCCGTCGGCCTGGATCTCGATGTGGATGATGCTCTGATAGACACGATTGCCCGAACCGCGCACGCGCCCGACGACGATCCCCTGGCCGGCACTGAAGTCCGCGGTCAGGACACGACCCTCGCGCAGATAGCGCTCGGCCCGAGCGAGATAGACCGGCGCGAAGGCGCGATCAAGCGTCTCGGGATCAAGCCTAAGGGAAGGATCGGGCATCATATTGCGGGTTGCAAAAGTAATCGGAGGCGGCTCGCTGCGACCCTTTAAGAGGCCGATCGCGAGCAGAATCAGGCCAGCCGATCCAACGCGATCAGTCCCGCGAGTAGCGGCAGCACGCCGACCAGCACGGCCGTATCGGACCGATGCCAGCGGCTCGTGTGGAGCAGGTGGAGTCGCCCGTGAAAGCCCCGACAGCGCATGGCGGCCATCATGCGCCGCGAGCGCTCCAGGCTGCGCACCAGCAGCATGCCGATCAGATTGCCATAGCTTGCCCAGGTATGACGAGTGCTCCGCGCAACGAAGGCGCGCGCCTTCATCGCGCGGCGCAGGCGCTGCAGCTCCTGCTGCAGGAGCTCGATCTGGCCGACGGTCAGCAAGAGCAGATGCACCAACTTCTCGGACACCCCCAGGCGTGCGAGGGCATGGCCGAAAACCACGGGCTCGAGACGACCGACCATGGCCAGGACTGCGAGCATCACGGCGTTGGCCTTGAGGACGATAAGCAGGGCCGTTTGGAGGCCTTCGCGCGTCGCGGTAAGCGGGCCGATGGTGACCAGCGCCTCGCCAGCCGTGGTAAACGGCAACGTCACCACCAGGACGAGCATCATGCCCTCCAGCACGAGCAGCCGACGCACAACTCTGTGCAGCGACATCCCGCTCATGGCGACGAGGACTGTCGCCAGCGCGAAGGCGCCGCCAACGGCAGCCAAGGTCTGCAGGCCAACGGTGGAGCCTGCGAACAGCAGCAGCACCACGATCAGCAGCCGCGGATCACGACCGGCGAGACCGGCGCCGTCCCAGGGCGTCAGCAGCGCCTCCTGCGTCATCGACCCCTCTCGCGGCGGCGGCCGTGCCACCAGAAGCCAAGTCCAGCGAGCCCGAACAGGTAGCCGATGCCGCCCAGTACATCGCTGAAGCGCACGGCGTTGCGGGCGGCCAACATCTCCTCGCGCAGGGGCCGGACCTGGCGGGCGACGGCGCGCTCGATGGCCGCCTCCAGGGCGGGCTCAAGCGCCCCCCCGGCAGCGGGCGACGGGGCAGTGCCGACGACGGGCGCCGTGTTCTCACCGTCGGCGCCAGCGCGCAAAGCGCCGGTCGCTGACTGCGCGGCCATCTCCTTGGACGCCGGGAAGGCTCCGGCCAGCTCCTCGGCGGCGATCCGCCATTCCGCTCGGTGGCCGTCGTGGGTCTCGGCGACGATATGGTGCTCTACCGGCGCGCTTGCCCGATAGCTGAAGCTGCCGTCGCCGGCCGTGCTCAGCACGGTAAGGACCTCGCCCGCCGCATCCGTGACGAGGATTCTCGCACCGCGCGCCTTGCCGCCGCCGGCGAAATAGGCCGAGCCCTCGATGAGCGCGCCCTCGGCCGCAGCGAAGACGTTGAGCTTGTGAGCCCAGGCGGGAGCGCAGGCGAGGAGCGTACCGAGCAACATCGCAGCGGCAGCAAGAGGCGCACCCGCCCGGCAACCGTCAACGCAGCGAGCGATCTGGAACATGATTGCTTTCGCCGTGGAGAATGAATTCAGGAGCGACCCGGCGCATGAAGGCGATGACGGTGCCGGTGATCAGGGCCTCGACGAGGGCCAAAGGCAAATAGACGATCGCGATCGCCTTGGCGGCGGGGAGAAAGGGTTCGGCGCTGAGACCCAGGCTCAGAGCCACGAGGCCGGCGGTGAGCAGCACACCAACCGCGCCGGCCGCGGCGCCGACCCAGAAGGTGGCAACCGGCGGGGCGCGCCGCAACAATGGGCGCAAGGCTGCGGCGCAGAGGAGCGCGGGGACGACCATATTGAGTGTATTGGAACCAAGCACCAACACCCCGCCAAAGCCGAAGAAGGCGGCCTGCAGCACGAGCGCGACCAGCAGGGCCGGCACCGCCGTCCAACCCAGCACGAGGCCCATCAACCCATTGAGCAGTAGGTGCACACTGCTCGGGCCCAACGGAACCCTGATCAGGGACGCGACGAAGAAGGCCGCCGCGAGCGCCGCGGCCTGAGGCAGTCGTTCATAGTCGAGGCGGCGCAGGGCAAGGGCCAACAGCGCGGAGGAGACCACCGCGCCGGTGATCAGGACCGGCGCGCTGAGAACGCCGTCCGGGATGTGGGCCATGCGCGCGGCGACTAGTTCATGTCACGGGCGCGCACCCAAATGAGGGCGCCCTGCTCGACTGGCACTTCCTGGCCCTCGGGGTTTTGCATCGGCTCGTCCCCCTCGATCAGCGCCGCAAAGCCCCACCACCCGGCGCGCGGCATTGCATAGCTGAACACGCCGTTCACATCGGCCTTGAGCACCTGCGTCACGAACGGACCCGCCGGCGGCTCGACGCTGCCGTCGTTGCGCCACTCGACCTCGACCTCAGCGTTGGGCACCGGCTCGCCGCCTTTCGTGACCACCCCGGTGAAGAGATTGCCGGTCCACAGGCCATAGGGCCGTGTGAGCGGCTCGATCTCGACGGGCAGCCCGACCATCCGATCCCAGCCCTCCTCGGCACCGAAGGCGTCGACAACCGTCTTGGTGTAGTGCACGATCATGACCCCTTCGGCCGGCTCCCAGTAGGGCGCCGGCTCGACATAGAAGACATAGTCGCCAGGCCGCGGCACCTCGACCTCGGCCCGGTATGCGGCCTTGTCGTCGACCTGAACGGCTTCGAGCTCGCCTCTCAGGTCGCGCTTGCCGCTCGGCGTGAGGACCCCGAAGGCTGCAGGCTCGGCCATGGGCATGGCCGGCCCGCCTTCCATTGGATGGGTGAAGGTCAGCTCCAGCGTGAGCGGGCGCCCGGTCTCGGCATCGACGATCTCGGTCGCGGGGATCAGCTCCTGAAAGTGCGCCGTTGCGGCAAGCGGCATCAGCAGGCAGAACGCGGCGGCGGGCGGAGCCCAACGGGCATGATGGGCAGGTGCGTGCGACTGGTTCGGCATCATGGCGATGTCCTCAAGCGGCACAAAGCGGGATGGAGCGACCACCTGGGCAGCAGATCCCCTCTATGGGCGTTAGTATTGAGGGTTGCAAAAGTAATCGGAGGCGGCTCGCTGCGACACGCCTCCGATTACTTTCGGGACGATTGATATGATTATTTGTAGAATGATCATATCCGCATCGCGCAATGCCTGACAACCGCGAGTCATCTGCTGGCGAGCATGCCGGCGCCCCGCGAAACGAGACGCCGCCCATCCCGGGATTGGATTATCGAGGGTTGCAAAAGCAATCGGGGACGGCGCGCTACGACACGCTGCAAGGACGTCCACGTCAGCTTGGCAGCGGGCGCGACGGTGCGCACCAAGGCGCCCATGCTGATGCGCGCTCACAATCGTGCGGCCGTCGGGTTCGGCGCCCAGTTTCCACGCCGACCGCGATGCCCGCGATCGCTCATCGCAGCGTGAAGTTGATCGGCACCCGGATCGTCAGGCGCGGCCTATCGAGCGAGGCTGGAAAGGCGGGCAGCGGTGAGGCGCGCGCGAGCATGGCCTCGACCTCCCGATCGAGCTCGCGATGACCTGAGCTGTTGACGAGGCGATGCGACAGCAGGCGCCCCCGCCGATCGATCGTGAAGCTGACCACGACCAGGCCTTCCAAGCGGCGCTGCCGGGCTTCCCTGGGGTAGCGCTTGTGCCGGTGAAGCCAGGCCGCGAGTCTGCCGTAGTAGTTGGCGAGACCCCGATCGCCGGTCCCATCGCCCGGCCCCGCGCGAAGGCCGCCCGCGCCGCTGCCGCGTCCCGTTCGGCCTGAGCCGGAGCCTTGTGTGTCGCTTCGATGCGCTGTGCTTGGGGCCGGCCCGGCGCGGTCGATCTCGGTTGCGGCGTGTCGCCTGTGAGGGGGCGGAGGGCGGTCTGGCTCAGCGGACTCTCGAGCCCCCTGCCTGGCCTGTCGCCGGGCGGGCACGGCCGGGACGCCTTCAGCAGTCGGCGGCTTGGCGCGGGGGTGCGGCGGCGATTCCTCTGTTCTGCGCTCCTGCGGGGGCGTGTTCGCCGCTGGCTCCACGGCCTTGACGAGTGTCAGGTCTGAAGCAGGGGTGGGCTTGAGGACGGGGGCCGTCTTGAGGGCCGGTGTCTGAAGCGGGGCAAGAGCGGACAGCGCCGGCACGACGGGGACGACCTCGTCGATGGTCAGCCGGGCTGTTGCAGGAGCACCTGCGTCGTCATCGCCCCGCCCACCCGCACGGCCTTCGGGGGCGCCGGCCGCGCCGAGGCGAATGACAACGGGCTCGGCAGGCGCCGAGGCCTGGCTCAGGGCGAGCAGCACTGCCGTGTGCAGCGCCGTCGCGGCCAGCGACGCCAGCAGCCAATGCCGGGGGCAGATCCGCATCAATTGGCTGCGGCCGTCACGAGTCGCACCCGTTCGATCCCCGCCTCGCGCAGCCGTGCCAGCAGCATGCGCAGCTGCTCCGCGTGGACATTCGCATCGGCCTTGAGGGTGACTGGGGCAGCACCGAGCCCGACGGGGCCCGCCCCCGTCCGGCGCCCGTCCGCAGCCGACCAGTCACGCAGGGTTGCAGCGAGTGCCGCGGGCTCGACGATCCGCTCGCCCACGGCGACGCGCCCGTCGGCTGCGAGCAGGATGGTCCGGTCTGCCATCGATCCCGGCGGTGCCTGGGAGGACCTGGGCGGTGCGACATCGAGCGGCTCCAATGGCGCGAAGCGGGCCGCGATCATGAAGAAGATCAGCATCAGGAAGATGATGTTGATCAAGGGCACCAGGTGGTCGTCACCACCATCGCCGCGGTGCCGGTTGGGGCGGCGCAGCTTCATTGCAGGCGCAGCTCGGTCACGCCGGCGGCGGTGACCTGATCCAGAACGGCGACGAGGGCTTGGAGCCTCACTGCATCATCGGCCGCAACGAAAACGGCAAGCCCAGGATTGCTGGCGAGCCGTTCCGCGAGCGCAGTCTGCAGCGCGGCGACGGGCAAGGGCCGGCCGTTCAGGTCCACATCCCCGTGCTCGTGGACGCGCACCAGCACGGCGGGCCCCTCAGACCGCGCGCTTTGCGCCGCCGGCGGCGATGGATTTGCCAGATCCAACGCCTGCAAGGATTGCAGCCGAGACGCCAGCAGAAAGAACAACAGCAGGATGAACACGACGTCGATCAGCGGCGTCAGCCCGATGCGACGCGGGGCGCGCGTTCTCAGGGTCTCAAGCTGCATGGGCCGGTGCGGTCGGCGGCCGCGAGAATCGCGCAGCGACCCCGCCGCCCGCTGCGCCCTCGGTGGCGTCCAACGGAAAGGGGTCGGGCGGCAGTCCGCCGGCGCAGGTGAAGACCTGAGTCATGGCGTCCTCCATCGCGTGGCCGCAGCGCTCCACGCGCCTCTCCAACCAGCTGTGCATCAGCACGACCGGAATCGCCACTGCCAGCCCGACGGCGGTGGTTAGCAGGGCCTGCCAGATACCCCCCGAGAGCAGGGACGGGTCCACTTGGCTGCCCGCCGCCTCGAGTTGACGGAAGGCGGCGATCATGCCGAGGACGGTGCCGAGCAGCCCCAGCAGGGGGCTCAGCGTGCCGATCACCTCCAAGGCCCGCAGCCAGCTGCGGAGCTGCTCCAACTTGGCCCCTGCCACGCGCACCAATTCCTCGCGCAGCAGGGCTGGGTCGACACCGCGATGCAGGCCCGCTATCGCGATTCGCACGACCTGCGCCACAGGCTGCGGCCGGTCAGCGACGGCGTCGAGGGCCGCCTCCGGTGCCCCCTGATACCAGCACCGCAAGGCCTTAGCCACTGGTCCATTGTCGCCGATGCGAAGCTGTGCAAACTGCCATAGCTTGACGAGCGCGACGGTGAGCGCGAAGACCGACAGCAGCCCCAGAATCGCGATCACCGGTCCGCCGGCCTCGAGCAGTGTCCCGAGTTGCTCGACGGCGCTCGACAACGAAGCGGCGACTTGGCTGTCGGTGGGCGGCGGCGCTTGAATCGCTCGAATCGGCGCCGAGCCGTCGCCGTTCACGGCAGGGGCGAGTGCCGCATCGATGGGCAACCCAGCGCCAGACTCGCCGGCTGACGCGGCCTCGGCATCCGCCGGTGCGCTGCTGCCAGGCGCCGCCTCGGAATCGGGTGTTGGCCTTGCCTGGCCTTCAGGATTCAGCTCGGGCAAGACGTGCCTCCTCACCAGTCGGTCAGCACAGACAACCAGTAGGTCCGTGGCCAGGAGACCGCATAATTGGTCGTACCGAAGCCGCTGAAGACCGATTGGGAGTACCACTCATCGAAGACGTTCAGCACATCAAAGCCGATGCGCACCGAGCCGCCATTGCCGAGGCGATGACGGTAATGCAGCCCCAGGTCGACGACGTCATAGCCTTCGTAGGTCTCCGTGTTGAGCGCGTCGACAAAGTATTCGCCGACTTGGCGCCACTTGACGCGACCCCCGATACCCTGCGGTGTCTCGTACTCCAGGCCTAGGTTGAGCAAATGGCCGGGCACGCCGGCGATTTCCTTTCCTTCCAGGGCCGAATCATTGCTATCGAGGATCTCCGTCTCGATGAGGGTGAAGCTGGCGAACAGCTCAAGCCCCGGGATGGGGTAGGCCCGGGCTTCGGCCTCCATGCCGGTCCGCCGGGTCTTACCGAGATTCTCGAACAAGCCCGAGCCCACCGGAAACTCCTGGATTTCGTCGCTGCTATCGAGGATGAAGCCGGCGACATCGACCCAGAGTCCCGGGCCAGGCTCGTAGTTGAAGCCAACCTCGTATTGCTCAATGACCTCCGGCGAGACGTCCAGGTCGACTTGGTACTTGCCCTCACCGTCGGGCAGCGCGAAACCCTCGCTGTAGCTCGCACGCAGGTCCAATGCCGGCAGGAGCCGGCTGCGGAAGCCGAGCTTGGGGCTCCAATGCGCGTAGTCGTTCATGTCGCTGTCGAAGGGCTCCGCGCCGGGGTCGCGGTTGCGGTAATCGCCACCGAAGCTGTCGTAGCGCAGGCCGAGCGTCGGACGGAACCAGCGTGAGTACTCCCATTGCGCCTCGCCGAAGACGGACAGGGTGTTGATGTTGAATTCGCGATCCTGCGTCTGCGCGAGCCGGTGGCGATTGGCGGTGTCCCATCGCAGCCAGTCGGTATCCTCGTTGTAGTATTCGATGCCGAGGACACCGGACAACGGGCTGCCAGCCAGATCCGTGTCCAGGTTCAGGCTAGCGCCGGACCCCCAGACGCGGCGGTCGTAGCGCCGCTCGGTCTGACCCCCTGGCGCGTAGCCGAACTTGGCAAAACGGGTGAAGTCCTGCTGGGTCGCATAGGCCCAGTACAGGATTCGCAGTCGCTCGTCGGCGGACCATCCCAGGTCGAAGCGCTGGGTGTAAAAGGTCTTATCACCGCCGTCGTCCTCGGCATTCGGCGCCTGGCGCCGCGATTCGGCATCGAACATCGCCTGCGGGATATAGCCTGGGGCGTCCCAATCCGAATCATGTGCACGGAAACCGAGCCCCAGATCGAGGTCATCGTTCACATCCCAGGTGAAGCGGGTGGCGCCGTTGAGCCGCGACCAACCGGAGTTGTCCTGAAACCCGCCGGTGCGGGCCGCCTGCAAGGCCGTGTTGTTGTAAAGTCCCTCGGCGAGCGTCGCACCAAAGGCACCCTGCAGGTCCCAGGTGTCGAAGCTACCGTAGCCGGCCCGCAACTGCCGATACTCGCCACGCTGCTTGGTGTAGAAGGCCAGCACACCAGCGCGGGCGAAGTTGCCGAACAGCACCGACGATGGGCCCTTGTAGACCTCCAGCCGGTCAATCTCCAGGGGGATCAGGACATTGATGTCGGCGTAGCCATCGGCGTGCGACTCACCCTCGTTCAGGGGGATGCCATCGACGTAGACCGCCAGATCGCCGCCGTGGGCGCCGCTTGCGAAGCCACGCATCCGGATCACGTTGGCGACACCGCCTTGGCTGTAGTTGCCGATGTCGACGCCGGGCACTTCGAGCAGGATATCCTCGGTGCGGAGCAGGACCCGTTCCTCGAACTGCGCCGCCTCGACGACGTTCACTGTAGACGGAATGTTTCCGCGCGGAACCGCCTCCCCCTTCACGGTGATTGTCTCCAAGGACACGCCGCCATCGGGCAGCGTGACGGTGGGGCCGATTTCCCCTGCGGACCTCGCTGCGGAGGCAGGCGAGGCCATCAGCGGCAACGCGGCCACGACCAGCGGCACGAGCTGTACCCTGCTGAGCCGTGTCTTTTTGCGGATCGGCTTCATCGGCCGCCCTCCGCTGCCCCCACCTCGATCAGTATGTAGGCCCGGTAGTTCTCCCGGGCCAACCCGCTCACCGGTGGCGCCGGCCGATCGATCCGGGCATAGGTGAGCCAGCGTCCGGGGCGATCCAAGGGTACTTCGGCCAAACCCTGTTCATCGGTTTTGGTCTCGACTGCCACCTCCCGTTCTCGGTCGCCCTCAAATCCCTCGTAAACGGCCAGCACCTCGGCGCCGACCGCTGGCTCCCCCCTGAACAGCAGCTGCAACGGCAGCCGATCGCCTGCCCGCTGCGCCGTCGGGTCGGCTTGTGGCACCAGCTCGATTGGGTGTCCGAGAGGTTGTCGCCAGATCGGCGTCGGCTCACCGAACGCCAGGAACGTCTTCATGCCCTTGACGTATTGCGACGTGCTGACCGCCCCGGGCACCGCGGTCGCTCGCCCGGGTCGATAACCCTCCGCCGTGCGGCTCCAATATTCAGGCTTGGTGGAGTAGGCACCCAGGATATAGGTACCGGGTGCAGTGACGGGCGCCAGCAGCAAAGCGTGGTCCGAGGTCACGCGCTGAACCGGCAGCTCGACCTCGCGTCCATCTGGCTGCACAGCAAACACGCGCAACCGCGTGATATCCGGTAGCACCTCATTGCTGAAATAGCTGTGGCCAGAGGTGAGCACGGTTTCCAGCAACATCGGGGCAGGTGGGCTGAAGGTCTCTGGCGTAATCCAATAGTCGTGCGCCAACGCCGCAATCGGCGTGAGCAGAATGGAACCGGCACAGACGCCCAGACCCAGGCGCCGCCTCAGGCTTCGGGACATTCGGATTCTCCCCCTTTGTTATTCTTCAACTTGTCGTTATGGCCGCGGTGGCACCGCGCGGTCACTGTCGTCGAGAAGCCGACGACGCGCAACGCTGAACACGACGCACGCGTATTACGATATTAGTATTTATCATACGCCTCCGGCCATGCAAGCCTGCTCGGTCCTGACGGAGGCGACAAGTCGACTTTGCTCGCGGGCGCAATGGGGGTGCTGCGCCCGCTCGGATGCAAGGGACGCAGATCCAAGGCGTTCCTGGGATTGCGTGCAATCTCCGAATGGGTGAGGGTCGCTACGGCCGCCAGCGCGCGACGCCTGCAAAGGTCAGCAGCGCGGCAACCAGGATGGGTCCAAAGGGTTGATCGAGTGCCAGCGCTGCGGCGAACGCGACCAGATAGGCCCCGCTGCCAAGGATCACGGCGATGAGCAGCGCCCAGCGCCAGCCGGGCGCGATGCGGAAGGCGCACCAGGCCGGCACGAAGACGAGCGCGAAGGCACCCATGAGCCCCAGCGTCGCGGTCGCCACGGCGATGCCAGCCGCGGCGAGAAGATCGAAGCCCAGGTGCCACCGCCGGGCCGGCAACCGGTTGGCGGTCTCGTCCTGAGGGAAGAGCCGGGCGCGCACCAGTTTCGGGAGCAGCCAGGGCAGCGTCAGGGTCGCGATGAAGGTCAGCAGGATGGCCGCGCCCAGGTCGACGGGCCCGGCGAAGTAAAGCTGCCCCTCGACGAGCGCATGGCCGAGCGCGTCACCAATCGCGGTGTTCGCCGCAATCAGCAGCAGCGCGCTCCACCCCGCGAGGATCATGAAGGCGTAGGCGGCATTGCCGCGGACACCGAGCAGCGCCTTCGCGGTGCCGCCGCCCAGGGCCGCGAGGAGCCCACCAATGGGCGCCGTCATCCCGACGGCAAGGCCGAGCAAGGCGCCTGCCGCGGCGAGATGGGCAAGCCCGAGTGCGGCCAGCCACTCCTCGCGCAGCATCAAAAGCGTGCCGAGCAGCGGGAGCACCAAGGCCAGCAGCAGGCCGGTGGCGAAGGGCAGATGGAACAGCGGATCGAGGATCGCTTCGCTCATGCAGCGAGACTCCCAGCTCGGGCGGTGCTCAGCCGACCTCGATGACCCGCGAGCAGACGCGCTCGAGGAAGGCCTGCTCGTGGCTGACGAGCAGGACGGCGCGATCGGCGATCTGACCGCTCAGCATTTCGGCGAGCAGAGACTCGTGATCGGGGTCGAGATTGTTCGTCGGCTCATCGAGCAGGACCAGGTCGGCGCCGCTGGTCAGCGCGGCCCAGACGCAAAGGAGTTGATACTGACCGCCGCTCAGCCGGTCGACGCGCCGGCGCAGCGCGGCCGCCAGGGAGCCCGGGACGCCCCGGACATCGGCACCGGCCGTGCGCAACAGGTCCCGGCCGGTGAGCGGCAACGGCGCGATGCGCACCGGCTGCTGGGTTTGCACGGCCAGCCTCAGCTGCGGCGCCCGCCGGACCGTGCCGGCAAAGACGCGCGCGCCGTTGGCGATCGCCGCGAGCAGGGTCGACTTGCCGCTGCCGTTCGGGCCCCAGAGCCCGATGACCTCGCCGCGGTGCACCTCCAGCGACACGGGGCCGACGACCGGTCGATCCCAGCCGGCTCTCAGCCCCGTCAACGTGAGCAAGGGGCGCGCGGACATTGCCTAGAAAGCCCTCAGGATCGAGACCCCGCCGAACATTCAGCAGGCATGGTCCGCACAGCGGACCCTACGAGATTGCCGCAGTAGGGTCCGCTGTGCGGACCATGCCCCGGCACCCTTCACTCCGCGATCGCCTCGACCCAACGGCCGATGTGCTCGAGATAGCCGCCCCCATCAGACCCCAGCGGTGGCTCCAACGGCAGCTCCACGGCCGACCAGCCGAGTCGCTCGGCGAGGCGCCGCGGCGCCTTCGGCGAGTGATAGGGGGCATAGATGATGACGCCCTCGCGGCCGCTCAGCTGTGAGACCAGCTCCTGAAGGTGCCTGCCGCTCGGCGGCACACCGGGCACCGCCTCGATGGTCCCGAGGAGCGGCACGCCGAGACGCTCGAGCAGGTAGATCGCGTCGCGATGGTAGGGCACGACGCCGCGCGGCGCCTCGCCGACGCGCCGCTGCCAGACGGCCATCCGCTCATCGACCTGCGCGCCGAAGGCCGCCGCATTGCTCTGGTAGCGCGATGCGTCGCCAGGGTCGAGCCGAACGAATCGCTCGGCCAGGGTGGCGGCGATCGTCGCCATCCGCACCGGGTCCAAGTCCACGTGCGGGTTACCCACCGGGTGGACATCGCCGAGGGCACGGTCGGCGGGGCCACCGACGTCGAGCAGCGGCACCTGCGCCGCCGCCTCGAAGTAGCCGGGCTGGCCCGGCTGTATCGAACGGTTCGCCGCGCTCGCAATCGCCGGCGGCAGCCAGCCAATCTCGAGCTCGGCGCCAATAGCGACCACCAGGTCGGCGCTGCGCAGCGCGCGGATCATGCTCGGCTTGGCTTGCAGCCGATGCAGGTCGCGATCCGGCCCGGCCAAGACGGTGAGCTTGGCATCGGGCGCGACGGTGCGCACCAAGGCACCCATGCTCGGGCTGGTCGCGACGACCTCAAGGGCCGCGGCCGGCGCCGCCGCGAGCCCGAGCAGGATCGGAATCAACAGTAGCAGACGTCTCATCGTGTGGCTCCTCAAAACTCGTGCGCCCCGTGGCTCCCGAGGCTCATCAGGAACTGCAGGTAGAAGGCATTGAAGCGCTCGCGTTCGTCGGCGCTGACCAGGATGTCGTTGTAGGCATACTGGGCGCGCAGCTGCGAGAACTCGGAGAGGTTCCAGGTCAGGTCCAGGGTCCAGCGGTCCGAGGAGCCGAAGTCCTCATCGCGGCCGCCGCTGACCTCATTGGTCAGACCGAGCACGTCGTAGCGCAGCCCGGCCTTCCACTTCGGGGCGAAGCCGTAGTTCGCCTGGGCATAGAGGCCATCGGTCGTGAACTTGCGCCGCGAGCCGATCTGCTCGGGATGGGCGCTGGAGCGCACGCTGAGGTCCTTGATCGCGCGCAGGTACTCGGCCTGGAACTTAAAATTCCCCTGGCCGTAAGCGCCGGCGCCATCGTACTTGTAGACGACATCGAGACCCCAGAGCTCGGCATCGCCAGCCAACCCAGTCTCATGCAACTCCTCGGTGATGCCGTCGCCGCCGTGATCATGGCCGTGACCGTGCTCTTCCTCGTGAGCGTGCTCGTCTTCGTGGCCGTGCGCTTCTTCCTCATGCTCGTGTTCGTGTTCGTGCTCATGCTCATGTCCGTGCTCCTCGTCGTGCGCGACGGCATGGGAATGGGTCTGGACCTCCTGGTGCTGGGTGTTGTGTGCATAGGAGATGCCGAACTGCAGCGCCTGGTTGCGCCCGATGTCCGGTGCGAACTTCGCAAACCCAGTCCAGAGCCGCGGACCGTCCTCGGTCTCGCCCAGGTTCAAATGCTCCTGTTCCTCGTCACCAAGGGTCGCCCCAAAGATCTCCTGGTCACCCTGCAGCGCCTCGACGCCAAAGAGCGTGTAGACCGGGAGCTCGGGCAGCCAGGTGAGCTGCAGACCCGTGTCCTGCAGGCCGTGAAAGCCAAGGAGATTGAGATAGGGCAGGTTCTGGTCGACGAAATCCCACTGGTGCGGGTGTTGCTTGTTGATGTAGCCGAAGTCGCTCAGGAAGCGCCCGCCCTTGACGCGGAGCCCCTGGGGCAGCGAGCGCGTCTCGAAGTAGGCCTCCTCGAGCTCGACGTTGCCGTCGCCGTCGATCGAGATGTAGGTCGCGGCATCGAAATAGGGGTCGACCGTCGCCGAGAAGGCGAGCTCGGCCTCGCGGAAGTTGAAGCCGTTCGTCGCGACGGCGTGGGCATGACCGCCATCGCCGTGGCTGTGGCCGTCGCCGTGACTGTGACCGCCGCCGGAGGGCTGGAAGGCCTCGCCGACCAGCGCCGCGCCCTCACCGCCTGCGTCGTCCTGGTAGTAGTTGCCGTCGAGGATGACCGAGATCTGCGGATTGAAGGCCGTGCCGGAGGTCAGGGCGTCGAAGGCCCCTGCCCCGGACGGCTTGGCCGGCGCTGCCGCCGTCGCCGCGGCGCTGGGCGCCGTCATCGGCTGGGATTCGGCGCGGACCGCGGCCTGCTCGGCGCGCTGCGCGGCGGCTTCGGAGCGGCGCGCCGCCTGGGCGGCATCGCGCTCGGCCGCCGCGAGGCGCGCCTCCAGCTCGTCGATGCGCGTCTCGTACTGGCGCTTCATCTGCTGCAGCTCCGCGCGCAGCGCCGTGAGATCGGTGTCATCGGCCGCCCAGAGGCTGGCCGGTAGGGCAAGTGGCAATGCAAGTGCGGCGCACAGCGCCCCGCGTGAAGGGATCGGGCTCATGATCGGCTCCCAGACAAGCGACAAGGGCCCGCGGCGTCGGTTACCGACCCGCCGGCGCGGCGTCAGATCGATCGGGGTCGGTCAACGAGCGGGCGGCGCACGCGCGGCCTGGGGACGGTGGCCCGATCGCTGGAGCGGGCGGTGCTCGAGGAGAGAGGGCGTGCTTGCGGCGAGCCAAGCCGGCGCCGATGGCCGGGCGGGCCGCGACGGCGCCGCGGCCTGGCCACCGGTGCCGATGAGACAGATCGCGCAGGGCTCATCGTCGTGATGGAACAGGTGCTCGAGCTCATGGGCAGCCAGCCAGGCCTGGGCCAGGAACAGCGCCAACCCGAGCGCCACCGCCGCGAGCCACGGCCCGACCGCGAGGTTGGGCCGGGCGCGCCAAGCGCATCCATCGGCTCGTCGTAGTCGCGGAGGTCGGCTGAATGCGGCTTGCACAGAGGGCATCGGGGACAGTTGTTGCGGCAGTGGCCAGCGCGATGCAGAATGTTATCTCGTAACGACGCGACCCGCAACATGTTGTATCCACACCAATGAAGCCCCGGACGCGATCCGCGCTGGTGGCCGTCCTCGCGCTATTCTTCGCCTCCGGGGCGACTGGACTCGTTTTCCAGGCGCTGTGGATGCGGGAGCTGTCGCTGTTGTTCGGCAGCAGCGCCCAAGCGGCTGCCGGCGCTCCTGCCGGCCTTGAAGCTCGGCCTGGCGCTCGTGCTGCTCTTTCCGGCGGCCTTCTTCATGGGCGGCACGGTCGCCGTGGTCCGCAAGGGCGATACGCTGGCGATCAAGGTCGACAACCACTACACGCTCGGCGACAACACCGCCGGGCGCGGCTTCGAGGAGCGGCAGGCGCACTTCCCGCTGCTGCTCCACCCCGATCCGCGGAGCGCCTTCTTCATCGGGCTCGGCACCGGCCTCGAGGTGTTTCCGCAGGTCAGGCTTTGGCGCGGCGACTTCCTGCCGCGCGGGCCGATCGTCGCGCTGGTCGGGCAGGTCTCCGCCGGGCCCCTCGACTCGGTGCCGCTCCTGGCACGCGCCGAGCACCTGGTCGCGGATGATGCGGGCGAGCACGATGCCGAGACCCATGTCCACGCGGGGCGGCCAAGCGCCAAACGTACGCCGCCGTGTGCGTATGTTATATTCTTGCATTTAGTGCGGCCCGCCAACGAGTTCCAGCTAACGCACGCCTGCCGGCGCCGATGGTCTTGCGGCCAGGAGGACTCTTCGTGCGAACTATCTTGTTACTGCTGTTGATCATGCCGGTCCTGGGCCCATCCTTGGTATCAGCCGAGCCGTTGCGCGTGTTCGCCAGCGTGATCCCGATCCAGACGTTCGTCGAGAAGGTCGGCGGGGAGCACGTGGACGCGCGGGTGATGGTGCGCCCTGGCTTCAACCCGCACACCTACGATCCCACGCCGCAGCAGATCGCCGCCTTGGCGGGTGCGGTGCTCTACGTGCGCACCGGTGTGCCGTTCGAGCAGGCCTGGATGGAGCGGATCCGATCGGCCAACCCGAAGATGCAGGTGATCGACGCGCGTGGGGGTATCGCATTGCGCGAGATGAAGGCGCATACGCACGACGAGCATGAGCACGGCGACGAGCCGCATGCGGAAGATGAGCATGATCACGGGCCCGAAAGCGAGGTCGAGCACGACGATCAGGACGCAGGCGCGCCCGACTACGTCGATAACCTCCGCCGGGTCGGTCGCGAGTTTGCGAAGGCGCTGACAGTGCCCTAACGATCATGGGGCGACGCGAGCGACCCCAGATAGGACATGTCGCCTCGCCCCGGATCCTTCCCTCTCCCCAACCCTCTCCCCAACCCTCTCCCAGAGGGCGAAGGAGCGAAGGTGCTGCGCGGATTTCGTCGTCAGGAGCGCTTCGTGAATAGCAAGCTGGTGAACCGAGTGCTTGAGCGCGCCGAGGCCAGCGTGGCCGAGAGCTTGCGGGCCGCGGGTCAAGCCTGCGGATTCCGTACCAAGCGCCCGATCGTCGAGGTGCTAGGCACCTGCGCCGAGTGCGACGCGAAGCGGAACGATCAGGACGATGCTGCCGTGTTCGGATCAGGGCGCAGCGAAGATCGTCAACCCACGTGAACAGGAGATACGGACCATGCCCCTCAAGCAAGCCGTTCTGACCGCCGCTCTGGCCACTCCGCTGGTGCTCATCGCCCCCTGGGGGTCCGCGGAAGATGACCACCATCACGACCATCATACCGAGCACCGCCAGCACGGAGCTCACGTTCATGGCATCGCCGCGCTCAACCTGGCACTCGAAGACAACGAAGTCCGGATCGAGCTCGATAGCCCGGCGGCCAACGTCGTCGGCTTCGAGCATGCACCCTCATCCGAAGACGACCACGCGGCCTTGGACACGGCGGTCGCCACGCTGAAAGGCGGCGACCGGCTCTTCAAGCTCAATGACGAGGCGGGCTGCGGAATGGAAACGGCGACTGTCACCTCCGAGCTGCTTCACGAGGAGCACGACGAGCACGAGGGACACGCGGAAAAGGACGGGCACGACCATGCGGAGCACGAAGGCGAGCACGAGGGTGAAACACACTCGGACATCGAGGCCGCCTACCACTTCGAGTGTGATACGCCAGGAAAGCTGACGTCACTCACCGTCGAGTTGTTCGAGGCCTTTTCGGGCATGGAGAAGATCAACGTCCAGTACGTCATCGAGAGCAAAAAAGGGGCTGCCGAGCTGACAGCGAAGGACCACGTTGAAGTGGACCCCAAGTCCAGGACAATTTTCTCCCGAGTTTAAGCTGTGCCGGTTA
>JGI12109J20283_10242824_pt1 | contig 20690 bp, 23 predicted proteins | sample ElkSlonscriptome_12_FD_20283 | JGI IMG/M metagenome (IMG submission 20283)
GCTCCAGCAATGTGCGCGCCTCGACCAGTACTTCACTGACATCCACCACAGAGCTGGACGGGAAGGCGCGGACCATGGCGCGTAAGACAGTGCCGCGCTTTTCGGTGATTTCGCCTGCGCTGCCTGCCTCGTTCAGCTCCACCGAAGCGGCCAGATTGTGAGGCACATCGTCCAGCGTGTTGGGTGAAAAGACGAGCGTGAAGTTAAAGCCAAGGCTCTCCCAGTCGATCTCGCGCAGATTGGCGATGCGAACCTCACGCTCTGTGCCCAGCACGCCCAAAGTGATGTAATCGCCCACTTCCAGCCCCAGCGCCCGCGCGCCATCGACATTGATCGACACCAGCATTTCGCCGGTATGGTCTGCATCCCACCATTCGCCTTCGACCAGGCTGTTGCCCAGAGGCAGTTCGTCAGAATAGGTCAGGCCGCGCTCGCCGCGCAGGAAGAACGCACCTTCAGGGATTTCCTCCAGCTGGGACACACGCTGCATCGCGTCTTTTTTGCCATATGCCAGCACTGCCCCGCGCAGGGTGGGCACGGTGCGAATCTCGGCATCGGGGAAGGTGTTGCGCACCAGCCCTTTAAATTCCACCTCGCTGTCGCGCGGCACATCGATCACGAAATAATCCGGTGCCTCTTGCGGCACGCGGCTTTGAATGTTGCCGTCAATCGCCGTCTGGATCGCGGCGAGCAGAACGAATGCCGCCAGACCAAAGCCAAGCGCCGTCACCAGCGCGCCGGTGGGCGCTCCGGGGCGATGGATGTTGGCGAGCGCGGATCGCAGGATCGGGTTGGACGGGCGCGGCATGCGGCGGGCGATTGCCTGAATGCCAAAGCCCAGCGCGGCAAGCAGCAGCAGCGCCGCCCCCGCGCCGATCAGGAAGCTTGCCGAAAGCACCACGCGGTCCGTCGTTAGCAAAGCCAAAGCGCAGATCGCGGCAAGCCCCAGCGCAGTCGCGCCAAGCGCGCGCTTGTCCCGCGACAGGGGCGTAATCCCGCTGCGCATCAGCGCCATCGCGGGAAAAGTGCGCGCGCGCAGCAAAGGCGCGGCGGCAAAGGCAAACGCGACCAGCAAGCCATAGGCCGCGGCAAGGATCAGCGGCGCAGGCTCAATCACAAAGCCGCTTTCCACCGGCAGCAGGCCTTGCAAGGCAGTGCTGAGAAACGGTGTTACCAGCACGCCTGTCGCCAGACCCAGCGCGCTGCCGATCAGGGCGGCGGCGGCGATTTGCAGCGCATAGATGCGCACGATGTCACGGTTGGAGGCGCCCAGCACTTTGAGCGTCGCGATGCTGGCGCGGCGTTGGTCGAGATAGGACGACACCCCGCCCGCAATCCCGATCCCGGCAATCACCAGAGCGGCAAGGCCCACCAGCGTCAGAAAGTCGCTCATCTGCTGCACAAACCGGTCGGCTCCGGGCGAGGCGCGGTCACGTGTGCGGAAGTCAAAACCGGCATTGGGGAAGGTGTCGGCCAAGGCTCCTTCGGCAGCTTCGGGAGATTGGCCCTCGTCTTCGAATGCGACGCGATATTTGCTTTGATACAGCGCGCCCGGCTGCAATAGGCCAGCGCGCGCGGGCACGTCTTCGGCAACGATAATTGTCGGGCCAAGTTGGAACCCTTCGGACAGGCGATCAGGTTCGTTGTCGATCACCCCGCCGGCTGTCAGCGTTACGGTGCCGATGCGGAATTGCTCTCCGGTTTCGATGTCGAGCCGGTCCAGCGCCCCTTGTGAAAGCCATGCCGTGTCGCCCGTGGGCGCGGCCACCTCGCGGCCATCGGTGAGGGTGAGCCCGCCATAAAGCGGCCACAGCGCATCGACCGCTTTCAGCTCTATCGGTGCGGTGTTGCCTTCTCCGTCCGCTCCTGTTTCGCCATCGCTGATTGCCATCGCCTGCAACCGCGTGCCGCCAGAGACGGTGCCGTATTGGGTCAGCGCGGCCTGTTCTTCTTCAGAAAGGTCGCGTTGCCAGACCTCCACTTCGATATCGCCGCCCAGCAATTCCTGACCGCTGGAGGCAAGCTCGCGTTCGATCGAGGCGGTGAGCGTCCCAATCGCCGCAAGTGCCGCTGTGCCAAGGAAGATGCACACCAGCAGCAGCCTGAGACCTTTGAAACGGGCATTGAGATCGCGCCGGGCCAGCCGCCAAGCATCGGACCAGGTCAAACCGCCAGCGGATGCGCTCATTGCGCAACACCGGATTGATCTGCACCGGCACGGTCAGAGACGATGACGCCATCCGCCATCGTCAGCACCCGCTCGCATTTTTCGGCGAGCGCGCGGTCATGCGTAATGATGAGCAGCGTCGCGCCCGTTTCGGCGCGGCGGGCAAACAGCAGCTCAACGATTTCCTCGCCGGTGTGCACATCCAGGTTGCCGGTCGGCTCATCGGCAAAGATCAGATCGGGGCGCGGCGCAGTTGCGCGGGCAATGGCGACGCGCTGCTGCTCTCCACCTGAAAGCTGTGTGGGATAATGGCCAATTCGGTGGCCAAGGCCAACAGCGGTCAGTTCAGCCTCGGCGCGCGGGCTGGCGTCCCTGCTTCCGGCAAGCTCCATCGGCGTCGCCACATTTTCTGCCGCTGTCATGGTGGGCAGCAGGTGAAAGGCCTGAAGCACAATTCCGATCCGCCCGCGCCGCGCCTGCGCCAGACCGTCTTCATCCAGGGTGGTGAAATCCTGTCCCGCGACCGTCAGATCGCCGCCGCTCGCGCGCTCAAGGCCTGACAGCACTGCCATAAGTGAGCTCTTGCCAGATCCCGATGGCCCCAGCAGCGCGACGACTTCTCCTGCCGCGATATCGAGGTCAATTCCACGCAGGATATCAACCGGCGCAGCCTTGCTGCCAAGTGTAAGAGTGAGATTGCGCGCGGTGATTGCGGGGAGGGGCGAGGTGGATGCAGGATTTGTCAAATTATTGGTCACTGGCACCATTTGGGATAGAGGCACGTTTCAAACAAGAACCTGCCGAAAGATTGATACATGTCACGACGAAACGGGCCAATACGAAACGGACTCAAGAGCGCAGCGATTGCCGTTGCGGGGGCGGGCGCATTGCTGCTGGCCGCGTGCAGTGAGAATGCTGACACCAGTGAAGCGGTTCCCGCAAGTGGCGCGGCGACTGTGCCCGGTGATGAGACCCTGCCAACGATCCCGGTGATGGGAGAGGAAATGCGCATCCTCGCCTTTGGAGACAGCCTGTTCGCCGGATACGGTTTTGAAGAGCCTGACCGTGACAGCTATCCGGCCAAGCTGGAGACGGCATTGCGGGCGCGCGGTGTGAATGCGCGTGTGGCGAATGCAGGCGTGTCCGGCGACACCAGCGCAGCGGGGCTGGCGCGGCTTGAATTTGTGCTTGAGGCGCAGAGTGATACCCCTGACCTGTTCATTCTGGAGCTGGGCGGCAACGATCTGCTGCGCGGGCTTTCGCCTGAGCAGACGCGCGCAAACATCACCGCGATGCTGGATGAGCTAAAGGCCCGAGAGATCCCCGTTCTGATCATGGGTATGCGTGCGCCTCCGAATTACGGTCCGGAATATCAGGCCGATTTCGATGCATTGTACGGTGAGTTGGCGAGCGAATATGACGCGGCCCTGATCCCGTTCTGGCTGGAGGATATCTATCAGCAACCCCAGTTGTTCCAGAATGATCGCATCCATCCGACAGTGGAGGGGATTGAAGAACTGGTTGGCTCAACGATTGAAACCGTTACCGAGGCCTTGCCGGAGCAAGAGGCCGTTGCGGCGGGCAGCTAAAGCCGCGCGCTAAATTCTGGAAAGCGTTCCCCCACTGACCCGCCAGATCGCGGCCTCTTCCTTGATTTCAGAGAAGGGGGCGAGCTCAGTGCCGGTCATCCAGATCTGCGCTTTGCCGCCGCGCAATCGGCGGAACAGCTCTGCGCGGCGCACCGGATCAAGATGCGCGGCAACCTCGTCCAGCAACAGCACACTGGGCCGCCCCTCGGAGGCGAGCACGCCTTGCGCGAGCGTGATCGCGATCAGCATCGCCTTCTGCTCTCCGGTCGAGCACGAGGCGGCTGGCACTCCGGTGGAGGCCATCACAACTTCCAACTCGTCGCGATGCGGCCCCGTCAGCGCGCGCCCGGCGGCAGCGTCGCGCCTGCGTTCGCGCGCGAAACTGGCGAGCAGGTCTGCCGCATCGGTGGGACCGCCCGCGCGATAGGTAAGGGCAGGGCGGGCGAAAGGTTCAGGCGGCAGGGCGGACAGCTCGTCTGCCAGCATCGCGATCAACCGCGCACGCGCTGCGCAAACCGCGCTGCCATGCTGAGCAGCCTGCGCTTCGATCGCGTCCAACCAGCGCGCATCGCCGCGCTCTTCCAGCAGGCGGTTGCGCTCTCGCAAAGCGGTTTCATATTGCGACACGGATTTCGCGTGGCCCGGCTCCACCGCCAGAGTCATCCGGTCGACAAAGCGTCGGCGTGCGCCTGCGCTATCGGTAAACAGTCCGTCCATCGTCGGGGTCAGCCAGCTGACCGCGTGCCATTCTGACAGGGAGGTGGCGCTTGCTTCGGCTCCGTTGATGCGCACCAACCTGCGATTGGGACGGTCGGCTTCTGTGTAAGTGCCGATGCGCGCAGAAACCTGCCCCTGCTCGATCAGGCTCGCGCCGATCGCAAATCCGGTCGCCGGTTCGTTTTCGCCGCTATGGCGCGCCAGTTGCGGAAGCGCCGCGCGGCGCAGGCCCCGGCCCGGGCTGAGCAGCGAGAGCGCTTCGAGCACATTGGTCTTACCCGCGCCGTTCTCCCCCACGAGCAGGTTGAAATGCGCCGTTTCAGTGAGCGCGCTGCTTTCGTGATTGCGGAAGTTTTGAAGGGTGATCTTGGCGAGCGACATGAGCGCCTTTGGCGTTAGCACGCGGGCGTCAGATGGCCAGTGGTGCAGCGCGGAAAATACCCGATCCCAATTGATAGTAAAAAATCCCAACCTTTCGGATTGATGAACGAAGGGTCAGCTTACAATTCGTTACAAAACGGCAGAATTCCCCCACTTTTCGAGTTTGGCACGGCCTGTGCACTGCTGTTTGTGTCCCAAGGAAACAACCGAAAGGACCCAAAAACGAAACCAACCACACCGATCAAGGAGATCACATATGTACGCCGCCAACACCGCTAACCGCTTCGCTTCTGCCGCTTTCGCAATGGTCATCTCGGCCGCTCTGTTTGCTTACGCAATCATCCCCGCCAGCCCGACAGTGATGGTCTGAACCGCTCACAAACCCCGCTCTTAAAGGGAACGCCTCCATGTTTAACAGTGACACCAGCACCCGTTTCGCAGCCGCCGCTTTCTCGGTCCTGCTCACGATCGGCACCTTCGCCTACGCAATCGTTCCCGCCACACCCAGTCTGGCCTGAGCGAACGAAGTCGCCAAACCCATCGACCCAACTGAAAGGACTATAACCATCATGTTCGCCCCCAATGATTTTCCCACTCATGTCAGCGACCGCTTGCTCGCCGCTGCCTCTGCTCTGGTTTTGACCGGTGTGCTGTTGGCGACCGCGATCCTGCCCGCTACTCACGCTTCGGCCTCAAGCGTGTTTGCGATAGGAGCTTTGGCATGAACAATGTAACCAATGGATCAAACACCCCTGGCCCGCAAAAGAAATTCCGCCTTGATAAGGCTGATGCAAAGCTGGCCGGTGTCTGCGGCGGCATCGCCAATTATTTCGGGATCGACCCGATGATCGTCCGCCTCGGCTTTGTCGCCGGAACGCTGATCGGTTTTGGCAGCCTGCTGATCGTTTACATCGCGATTGCTCTGATCGCCGACTAACCCGCGCAGAATTGACGATCCGGCTCTTTAAGGGTTCTTTGCGCAACCATCATGGAAAAAGACCGGGAGGGGCCGCACCGATGGGTGTCAGGCCCCTTCTTTGTTGATCCACCCGCATCCGCGGGCGCCCCCTCATGAGAGTGGTGAGAGCTACAGTTCGCGAAAGCGAACCACGAGTGCGACTGCGCGTCGGCCAGTAGATCGCCCCCTCGGCAGGCAATCGCGAAGCGATTTGCCGTGATAGAAAAAACAATCACATTGCCGAAATACCGCCGTCCAGCTTGATCTCTGCGCCGGTCATAAACCGGCTTTCATCGCTGGCGAGATAGACGACAGCGTTCGCGATATCGTTGGGTTCGCCCACGAATTTGAGCGGGATCTGGCGCGCGAGTTTTTCCAGCAGCACATCCTTGTCCAACTGGGCCGACTTGGCCGTGCCATCAAGGATCGGCGTATCGACAAAGGTCGGATGCACCGAATTGCAGCGGATTTGCATATTCTTCTTGGCACAATGCAGTGCGATGCTTTTGGACAGCATCCATACGCTTGCCTTTGATGCGTTGTAGGCGGGCATCGTGTCGCTCGCGATCAGACCTGCGATGCTGGAGATGTTGATGATGGAGCCGGGCGCATGCTCGCGCATCAGGGGCAGGGCCTTCTGACAGCCGTGAAAGATTGAATTGACGTTGACGTCAAAGCAATGCTGCCAGTCTTCGAATGAGCAGGTTTCGATATTGCCTGCAACGCCGATACCGGCATTGTTGACCAGCACGTTCAGCCCGCCGATTTCTTCGCGGGCGGCATCCACCGCGGCCTCCCACGAATCCGGATCGGTCACGTCATGGGTGATGCCATGCGCATGGCCCACGCCCACTTCGGAATTGATCCGCGCCGCTGTATCCTCTGCGCCTTGCCCGTTAATATCGGTGCACAGAACCCTTGCCCCTTCGCGCGCCAGCAATGTTGCGTGCGCCGCGCCAAGTCCCTGAGCTGCGCCAGTTACCAGCGCCAGCTTGCCCTCGACGCGGCCTTTTCTCATGCGTGTCATAGTCTTAATCCTCTCCCAAATATTCAGCTGTTAACAGCATCGCTATGCGCACATCGACCGCGTGACCGGCTTCACGCCATTCGGCGACGAAGGCGGCCAGATCGCGCAATGCGATGCGGTGTACGTTTATATTTTCATCCGAAATGCCGCCGCCTTCGCTTACCTTGGTAAGGTCGGTCGCCTTTAAGAGAGTGAAGCATTCGGAGACCATGCCGGGGGAGGAGTAAAACTCGCCCAACACTTCAATCGTGCCTGCGGTGTAGCCGGTTTCCTCTTCCAGTTCGCGCGCTGCGGCTTCGATTGCAGGCTCTCCTTCGGAACCAGCCGTGTCACCGACCAGGCCGGCGGGAATTTCAAGGCAGAATCGCGAGAGCGGGACGCGGTACTGGCTGACAAGGATAATGTGGCGCGTGCCGTCCGCATCCTCATCCATTGCGAGTATCGCGGCGGCGCGAATGCCGCGTGACCGCCCGACATATTCCCAGCGCCCGCGTGTCTTTGCAGTGATGAAGCGGCCTTCCCAGCGCGTCTCCTCCGGCTTGTCAGCGTCCGCGTCGCGGATCAGTTCAAAGTCTTTCATAGGGGGAGGGGCTTAGACCTCGATCAGGCGGTCGGGAAGCTCATTTTCATCATCATCGGCGCGTGGAAAATGCTGCGCGAGCACAAAGCCGACATCGCGCACTCCCACAGCCAATCCTTCGGCGATCCGGCCCGCTTTGATCTCGTCCAGCATTTCCGCCATCGCCTCGCCCCAGACTTCTGGCGGGACCAGCTGCGCGATGGGTTCATCCGCGACGATTTCCGCACGGTGTTCGCACATGGACAGGTAAATCAGAACGCCGGTGCGGCCATGCGTCCGGCGCTCCGCGCCCACCTTGAATTTGCGCACGGCCAGATCGTGAACGCGCGTGGTTTTAACAGGGCCGGGCACCAGCGCCCATTTTACCGGCCGCCACAATTGCACCGCCCATGTGAGGGCGAAGGTGAGAAGGCCAAGACCGATAGTCATGCTGGCGAGTTCACCCGTGCTCCAATCATGGCCCCACCCGCCCATGATCGCTTCAATCACGATGGCGTCCCAGAGATCGAGAAAAGGGGCCGGAAAAACCGCGAACAGGCTCATGACGGTAAAGGACAAGGCCGCCGCCCAAAGCACTGCAACATCGATGTATTCGTCCGAGCGGTCGGCCAGAACGGTCAGGATTTCGCCAGAAGTCTGGAGTTCAGCCTCTCCGACCGCATCCGAGACGATCGTGTGCTGGTCTGCATTGAGATAGGCCATTTACCAGCCTCCTGAGGCGCCGCCGCCTCCGAACGAGCCGCCGCCACCACCAAAGCCGCCGCCGAAACCGCCACCTCCGCCCCAGTCGTCTCCGCCAGAAAGTGCACCGCGCACGATGGCGGAGCCGACTTCCCACAGGATGATGTCGCGCGCCGTGTCGCCAAAATCGCGCCCCCTGCCGCCTCCGCGTGAGCTACCCCTTGAACCCCACGGGCCATCGCCTCTGGCGCGATATTTGCGGCGTCGGCCGCCACGGATCAGCGGCAAGACAAAGAATACAAACAGCACGATAAGCACCACGAGTGCACCTACGGGAAACCCGCCCTTCTGGGTCTGCGTCTGTTGCTGCGCGCCCGCTTGTTGGGCCACACGCGCGGCTTCTTCAGGAGGAAGCTGCAATTGCGCGATAATCGCCGCAGCGCCTGCCGTAATTCCGCCGGGAAAATCCCCCTCGCGAAAACGCGGCAGGATCTGGTTCTGGATAATCAGGGCGGACAGGGCATCGGTGAGATATCCTTCAACCCCGTAACCAGCCTCAATCCGCACGCGCCGTTCGTTTGGCGCGACCAGCAGCAGCGCACCATCATTGCGCTTCGCATCACCGATGCCCCATGCGCGGCCCAGCTGATAGCCGTAATCGGCAATCTCATACCCTTCGAGGCTGTTGACGGTCGCGATGACCAGCTGGCGCTGTGATTGCGTTTCCAACGCTTCGAGCGCGGCAACGAGCTGCGCTTCCTGATCGGCGGGGATGATATCCGCCTGATCGACAACGCGGCCCGTCAGTTCGGGGAAGCTTTGTGCGGTCGCTGGCGCGGCGATAAACGCAACCAGCGCGGCAAAGAGCAGAAAAAGGCGTTTCATGATTGAGTGTCGTCCGGTTCTTGAGGCATCGGCTGCTTTGCTCGACCGTTGAGAAGGCGTTCAATCGCCTCGACACCCGCGCGCATGCCATCCTCCCAACGATCCTCTTTGAAATGAGGCGTGACCGCCGGGGCAAACTCATTCACGATATCTTCGAGAATGATCCGTTTTTCTTGGTCCGTAAGGGCCCTGACAGCATCGCCCCCTGTGGCGCTTTTGATCGCTGCCGTGAATTCGCGCTCGACCGGGGCGAGCAGAAACACGATCCAGTCGCCCTTCACTTTCCCAGTACCCTCCGCGAGCTCACCGATCTTTTGCGCGACCTTGCTCGTCTCCGCTTGGCCGATAGTCGGCAGGGTGACGAGCATGACGGTGACCCCGATATCGCTGTCAATCGCAGCGAGCCGAGATTTCATCTCCTTTTCGAACTCGGGCGACAGGATCTCGGCGTTATCGCCGATCCTGCCATCAAGCCGAAGTTGAACTTTCTGCGCCGCAAGCGGAGACGCGAGCAGCGAGCCCGCAGCGGCGAGGATGAGGAGGAGACGGCAAAGCATGCTCGCGATCAGTCAGACGTCATATCAAGCGTGGGTGCCTTTTCCGCGCCTTCGGTGACTGCCGAATAGGGCACCAACGGTTCTGCACCGTGGATGATGTTTGCGCCGATCGTGTCGGGGAAAGTGCGGATCGTGGTGTTATACTGGCGTACCGCCTCATTATAGTCGCGGATGGCGACTGCAATGCGGTTTTCGGTCCCTTCAAACTGACTCTGAAACGCGAGATAATTCTGGTTGGACTGGATCTGCGGATAGGCTTCGAAACTGGCGAGCAGTCGGCCGATACCCGCGCTCATCTGTGATTGCGCGGCAGCGAATTCTTCCATCTTGGCCGGATCATCGAGATCGTTTGCCGTCACATTGACAGAAGTCGCCTTTGCGCGCGCCTCCGTCACTTCACGCAGGATCGTCTGCTCGTTTTCCGAAGCACCCTGTACGATTTCGGCAAGGTTGGGGATGAGGTTCGCCCGGCGCTGAAACTGCGCCTCGACATCGGCCCATTTCGCTTTTGCCTGCTCTTCGGCGGCGGGGACCGAGTTGATCCCGCAGGCAGCCAGACTGAGAGATGCGAGCGCGACGATTGCGACGCGCGCGATACTGGTCAATTTCATGAATGTCCCTTCCGATTACAAGCGCCGCAGGATGGCATAATCATAGCGTGCGGCGGCGCTGAATTTCCTGTATTGCCGATATAGCACACCAGTGCTCGCTTTCAAGCGGCGCGCACGATACATCGCCGTACTTGGCAAGTGTGATACGGCCTGCCACAACGCACACTTTCCAGCCCGCTTAACAGCCTCATTTTACAGCGAAACATCGGGGGATCGACATGCTGTCAGAGTTCAAGGAATTCATCGCCAAGGGCAACGTCATGCAATTGGCCGTTGCGGTCATTATCGGAGGCGCTTTTGCAACCATCGTCAAATCGTTGACCGATGAGGTGATCATGCCTGTCGTCGGTGCGATTTTCGGTGGTGCCGATTTTTCTGCCTATTTTGTGCTTCTTTCCGTGCCAGAGGGATACGAGGGCTCGATGACGGATTATGCTGGGTTGAAAGAAGCGGGAGCAGCAATGGTTGGATACGGCGCTTTCATCACTGCCATCATAAACTTCCTGATCCTTGCTTTCATCATCTTCCTGCTGGTCCGTTACACCATGAAAGTAATGGAGCAGATGGAGAAGAAGGAAGAGGAAGCGCCTGCAGAGCCGGAAGGCCCCAGCGAGATCGACCTTTTGACCGAGATTCGGGACAGCCTGAAGAAGTAAGACAGGCGGGGGAGGGCTCGCTCTTCTCTTCGTCCACTTCTCATTCAGAAATTACACGCTATATAGGCCAAGTCGGGAAACCGACTATGGTGATAAAGTGCAGCGTGCAATAGGCACAACGGACCCGGGGGCAGTACCCGGCGGCTCCACCACCGACGGCGTCTTCGTTGCTGTCGATGACGTTTTCGATGACGGGGCCGAACTAGGATCGACGTGGGCTGAAAAGCGCTGTTTTTGCCCGGGCTGAAGACCCCGTAAAACTGTTCAAAACCTATAAGTGCAAATGATAACGAAGCACTCGCAATCGCTGCGTAACCTGACGGCCTAACGGCCTGATCTTACAAAGCTAAAGCGCGGTTGGACCCACCGGGCAACAGAAGCGGATACCGGGGCTCCGGGGGTAGCTAGCAACAGAAACCCCCACTCATATAGTGATGCATAAGCGCGGCGTTTCACCCAAGGGTGACGGTCCTGCCCCGGCTCCAGAAAAGACGCGGGGGGGGCATTGCTATAGAACCCTCACTCCATCCAACCAGCGATATTCAAGCTCTGGCAACGCAAGCGCCTGTAAGGTATACGCAATCCAGATAGAATTGCCCCGGAGGCCTTTATGCGCAGTCCCAACATCAGTGCCCGTCTCCTCGCGGGCGTTGGGTCAGTTGCCGCTCTGGCATCAGCGATAGGCGCGCCCGCATCGGCGGAAACGCGCGAGGAATATCTCGCCCGTCTCAGGGACGTTTGCGAGGTTGAATGCCTGCAACCACGCGCGCTGCTCAGGACGGCGCGAAAACGGGGTTCAAGCGATAAAAGCGCAATGTCCGGCATCCTTGATGTGCGCTATGTCAGCCGCAATGGCGAAAAATTTCGGCTGCATTCCGAGCCGCCCCTGATGGCCGATTTCTGGGACCTTCAGCAGTTCAACTTCGGGATGCCGGAATATGACGGGCGATCGGTAACCAACAGAAACGACATCATCATAGAGTTTGACCAGCAGACCCTGTTTGACCTGCTTAATGTCCCAACGCCCGCTGCGTTCGCCGGGTCAGGCACACCAGCTGTCAACGATGATGATGATATTCTGGTTGAGGGGGATCGCAACCGCACTATCGACAAACCCACGTTGAAAGCGCTGAGTTCGCTCCTGCGCAATCGCAGGGTCGTTGTCCGCGGGACGCCCCGGCTTACGCCTTCGATAGTCGGGGCACGGCGCGATTTCCGGCGCAAGCAACTGACAATCGAGCTTGGCAATGCGGATGATCTGGTGCTGATCCCACGCTTTGACGAGGACGGAAAACCGCTTCGCCAGGACGTACCGTGGTTGAACGAACCAGCGCCCGTGTCCGGCGAACCCGGTGGCAATACCGAGGGTCCGTGAAACTGTTGAACAGGCTCGCGGACGCATGCCGATTGTCCACCGATTTGCTATGCCGTTAAAAGCACTGAGGCGCGGCATACGTGTTGCGTAATGCAGCTAAAAACAGACTTGGCAGCGTGGATGGTTTCCCCTCCATTTCCCGAACGGCGCAGCGAGGTCTGATGGCAAAACTCGTAGTTCTTGCGGTTGGTCCTGTGTGCGGGGCGTATGGTGGTGTATCGGCGGCTTGGATCGCTCCGTTTGCGCGTGTTGCTGTATGATCGTGGCGGGGGCATTCGCTAACTGCGAAACTGCCATGATACAGCTAAACCACAGCAAGCGCTACATTTCGCCGAAGCTCACGTATTTCGGCAAATTCAGTCGCCTAACCGCCGCGGGCAGCGGGCGGACTGGCGAAAATACGATGTCGACGAATCCAAATCGAAGGCCTTGAAGCGGTTAGCCTGCTGCGGTTCGCGCTGACGTTTCTGTTAGCCGTCTACCGGCTTTTCTAAAGCAGCCTTCAACTTTGCAAGCTCGGACTTCGCCTTCAGGCCGTCGAGGATCGCGGCACCGGCCAGAAAGACCGCGCCGGTCGCTGCCAGAAACAGCAGTTGGCCTCCAAGGCCAGGATATTCCTCCAGATAGGACGCGCCCCTTGAGGTTGCGCCCAAGGCCAGAGCGTAAATGATCGCGAACGCTTCAAAGCGGTTCTTGATCACGAACAATCTGGCAATTTTCTGAAGCACATGATCTCCTTTAACACTTTTCACTGCAATGCGCGTGCCAACAACGGATCGGCGCGTGATCCAGTGGTTAATGTGTCACGGAGTGTAAGCGCTTCCGACGGGTGGTTGCAAACGCGTTAACCAAGCTGCGACAGGCCGAGCGCGTCCAGCAGTGCATAACGCGCGTCAGACACCGATTTGGCCAGCGTATCCGCCCCCAGATCAGCCGGATCAATCTGTTCAGGCCAGGTCTTGCCGATGACGGTTTCGAGCAGGTCCGCCTTGCTCTCATCCAGCATGAAGCGCGGGTCCACCGTCGCCGGATCGCATACCACGCGAAGGCGCAGACAGGCCGGACCGCCGCCATTGGCCATGGACTGGCGCACATCGACCGGAATGACTTCGCGGATCGGGCCATTGGACGCCATCAATTGTTCGCAATAGGCCCAGACAGATGGGCTTTCGCGGCATTCCTCCGGCACGATCAGGGCCATGGAGCCGTCAGGCAGGCTGATCAATTGCGCATTGAAGAGGTACGTGCGGATCGCCTCTGCTAGAGACACGGCATCGCCGGGCACTTCGACCACTTCCAGCGCGGGGAAAGCGGTGCGGATCGCGTCATAGGCGCCTTGCTGGTCGGCAAAAGCTTCGGCATGAGTGAATAGCACGCGTTCATTCGCGACAGAGACAACATCATTGTGGAACGCGCCCGCTTCGATGGCGGCGGGGTTCTGTTCGATGAAGACGCATTTGGCCGGATCGAGCCCGTGTGATCGGGCGACAAGGCGGCTGGCCTGTTCGTGTTGGCGCGCGGGAAACTTGCCGCCTGGCCTACCGTAGACGAATACCTCCACGCCCGCCGCCTGATGGCCTTCGGAAAAGCGCATGTGGTTCGCTGCGCCCTCGTCGCCGAATGTCATGGGAACGATATCATGGACGGTGAAATGATCGGAACTGCCGAAAGCGACTTCCAGCATCCGCTTTGTATCGGGCCATTCCTGCGCGCGGTGCAGCATGGTTACTAGGTTGGCTGGCGTCAGGTGGCATTTGCCATCGGCGGTATCGGGCGCGGGGCTGGTAGTCGCGGCGTTCGCGGTCCACATGCTTGAGGCAGACCACGGCGCTGCATGCAGTTGAGGCGGGGCGCTGTTATCCAGAGCCAGCGCCTGTGTCAGCGCCAGATTGGGGCGGGGGAGCGGTAACAGAAACCCCTGCACGCCCAGCCGCGCGAGATTGCCGCGCATCTTCTGAACGCCCTGCAACGCCGCCGCGCGCGGGAACGACGGATCGCCCTTGTGACTAGCGCTGGCAATGTTGCCGAGGCTCAGCCCCGCATAATTGTGGCTGGGGCCTACGATCCCGTCAAAATTGATTTCTGTAACACTCATCGGCCCACGCTCCAGATGGTGTCGCCCGCGCTTACATCCAGCGTGTCTGCGGCCGCGCTATCAATCGAGATGTTGCCGTCGCCGTCAAACTGGCGCGCGCCGTAACACGCGCGGAATGTGTCGAGATGGCCGGTTGCGAGGATGGCGCGCTCACCCTCGTTAATCTCCATTCCGGCGAGTGTCGCGCTGCTGCTGCCCTTCACACTGGCGACCTGATCGGTTTGCGCCACCATTGTTGGCCCGCCGTCAAAGATGTCGACATAGCCATCGTAGCTAAAGCCCTCGTTTTCAAGCATCCGCATCGCCGCGCGCCCCGTGGGGTGCGGCACGCCGATGACGCTGCGCGCTTCCTCGCGCAGCATGGCGACATAGACCGGGTGCTTTGGCATCAGATCGGCGATGAACTGGTTGCCGTTGATCGCATTGAAATAGTCCGCTTCCTGAAAGCCCATGCCGAAAAACCGGCCTGCGACACCGTCCCAGAACGGCGATCCGCCGCGCTCGTCCACAATCCCGCGCAGCTCTGCAATGATCTTGTCGGTAAAGCGTTTGCGGTGCATCGCGACAAACAGATAGCGTGATCGGGCGAGCAGCAGGCCAAGGCCTCCGGCGCGCTCATTGGGGTGGAGGAACAGCCCGCCCACTTCGCTGGTCCCCTCCAGATCGGTGACGAGGCTGAGCATTTCTGCGCGTACCGTCCGGTCGAGTGCCTGGCTATACTGCGTCAAAGTGTTGAGGCGGTAGGAATAGAACGGCCATTGCTGGCCCACCTTGCTCATCAATTGCGATGTGCCGCGCACCGCGCCAGTGTCCGCATTTTCGAGGACGAGCACGAATTGCTCGTCGGCAATTGTGTCTTCCTTACGCGCAAAGGCGTCTGCTGCGCGGCCTAGCTTGGCTGACAGGGCATTACGATCCGCTGGCAGATTGGTAAAGCCGCCGCCCGTCAGCTTTGCCATTTCATAAAGGTGCTCAAGATCGGAAGGGCGCGCGGCGCGCAGGCGCATGCTCATGGGGCTTCTCCGGCGATATCGCTGGTGGCGAGCGCACCATTTGCGAGACGTTGCAGGACAAGCGTGGACAAGGCCGCGCGCTCGGTCAGGCTTGGTACGATCAGAAACTCCTTGGGCGAGTGGATAGAGCCACCGCGCACGCCCATCGTATCGACCACGGGAACACCGCAGGCCGCGATATTGTTGCCATCGCATACGCCGCCGGTGGATTTCCAGCCGATGGTCTGGCCCAGCTCAGCGCCGCATTCCTTGACCAGATCAAACAGCCTTTGCGCCTTTGCATCGACAGGTTTTGGCGGGCGGGTGACGCCGCCGTGACGGCTGGCGGTGACTTCGTGATCGCTCTCAATCTGCGTCAGTAACGTGTTGAGCGCGTTGTCAAAACCCTCCATCGCCTCGGTCGATTTGGGCCGGATGTTGAAGCGCAGCAGCGCGTGATCGGGCACGACATTGTTGGCCGCGCCGCCTTCCAGCTTTGCCGGGTTAATGGTGATGTCAGCGCGCTCCATCGATTTCAAACGCAGGATCAGATCGGCAGCAGCAACAATCGCGTTGCGCCCATCCTCAGGATTTCGCCCGGCATGGGCGGATTTGCCCGTGATCGTGATCGAGTAATTGCCGGTCCCGCCGCGCGCGTGGGCCAGCGTTCCGTCGGGCAGGGCGGCCGGTTCGTAAGTCAGCGCGGCCAGCTTACCCTGCGCCATCTGCGCGATCAGGTCTGAACTGGCGAGCGATCCGGTTTCCTCATCCGAATTGATCAGCACATCATAACCCAATGCAGAAGCGCCCGGCGTTTCTTCAAACGCCATCAAAGCGTGCAATATAACGGCAATGCCGCCCTTCATATCGGCCACGCCCGGCCCGCCCAGAACGTCATCCTCCAGCCATGTTAGCGTTTGAAACGGATGATTCTTGGGAAATACGGTGTCCATGTGCCCAGTCAGCAGCACCCGCCGATTTGCGCCGGGACGCACGCGCACGATCAGGTGCTGGCCATTTGGCTTGGCAAATTCGGTCCCGTCCGCCGCAATGGCGATGACGGGCGCGGGATCGACCAGCTCAACATCTCCGGGCAGCGCGCTGAACGCCTCGGCCAGCAAATGCGCCTGCTGTTTTAGGCCTTCGAGATTGCCGGTGCCGGTATTTATCGCGCACCATTCGCGCACTTGGGCCAGCATGGTTGCCGCGTCGAAATCGGCGGGCTTTCGCGTCTTGAGGGTTTGATCCATATCCGCCACTCTGTAGCGCGGCGGAGCGTCCTGTCCAACTGGCAGGCCAAGCGATTTGCCCCGCGACTGGAAGAACCAGTGCTTATGGACCCGTTGCAATCCTGACCGAGCTTGGCCATAGGCGCGTCAGCCCTTCGGCATCCTCCTCCCCAGGACCTGCGATAAAACAGCGTTTACGAGGATTCACGATGACATCTAAAATCACCCGCGCCGGTCTTTCGGTGGATGAGCGGCTGGCAGTTTTCCTTGAAACGCAGGTGCTTGGGCCTCTGGGGCGCGATGTGGATGCGTTCTGGAAGGGCTTTGCCGCGCTGCTTTCCGATTTTGTACCGCGCAATAGGGCGCTGCTGGCAAAGCGCGAAGAATTGCAGGGCGAGATCGATGCATGGCATCTGGAGCGAAAGGGCAAGGTCCATGACACCGCCGAATATCGCGCGTTCCTGACTCAGATCGGCTATCTGGTGCCTGAGCCTGCCGACTTCACGATTGGCACGCAGAACGTCGATCCCGAAATCGCGACAATGGCTGGGCCGCAGCTAGTGGTGCCGATCCTCAATGCGCGTTTCCTGCTTAATGCAGCCAATGCGCGTTGGGGCAGTCTGTATGACGCATTTTACGGCACGGACGCGCTGGATGCGGCGCCTGCAAAGCCCGGCGGTTATGATCAGGTGCGCGGCGATGCCGTGATCGCGCGCGGGCGTGAATTTCTCGATCAGGCGCTGCCTTTGGTGGACCAGAGCTGGGCCGATCTCGCCGATGAGAACGACGGCAAATTGCAGGACGAAAGCCAGTATGTTGGCAAGACCGAGAAAGGCCTGCTGTTCATTAACAATGGCCTGCATATCGAAGTGGTGTTCGACCGTTCAACGCCGGTCGGTGCGAGCGACAGGGCCGGTATCGCCGATATCGTTGTCGAAGCCGCGCTGAGCACTATTGCCGACTGCGAGGACTCGGTTGCCGCTGTCGATGCCGAGGATAAGCTTCTCGCCTACACCAATTGGCTGGGCGTGATCCGGGGCGATCTGGAGGAGAGCTTTGACAAGGGCGGACGCACGGTCACGCGCCGCCTGAACGGTGACAAGGCATACATCGACCGCCATGGCGAAGCGCATACTCTGCCGGGCCGGTCCATGATGTTTGTCCGCAATGTTGGGCACTTGATGACCAATCCCGCCATCCTGCTAGAGGGCGGCGGCGAGATTCCCGAAGGTATCATGGACGCGGTCTTTACCTCCGCGATCAGCACTATCGACGTCGAAGGCCAAGCGAAATATGGCAACAGCCGTCCAAAAAGCGGGAATGCCAGCATTTATATCGTGAAGCCCAAGATGCATGGGCCTGGGGAATGCGCCTTCACCAATGATCTGTTTAACGCGGTCGAGGATCTGCTCGGCCTGCCGCGCTACACCGTAAAGGTTGGGGTGATGGACGAAGAGCGTCGCACGTCCGCCAACCTTTCCGCCTGCATCCACGCTGTGCGCAACCGGATCGTGTTCATAAACACCGGCTTCCTTGATCGAACCGGCGATGAAATCCACACCTCGATGCAGGCTGGCCCGATGATGCGCAAAGGCGCGATGAAGGGCTCTGCGTGGTTGGGCGCCTATGAAGCGCGCAACGTTGCCATCGGCCTGAAACACGGCCTGTCTGGCAAAGCCCAGATCGGGAAGGGCATGTGGGCCGCGCCTGATCTGATGGGGCAGATGATGGTTGAAAAAATCGGCCATTTGCGCGCTGGGGCGAATACCGCATGGGTGCCTTCGCCCACCGCTGCGACGCTGCACGTGCTGCATTATCATCAGGAAAACGTGTTCGATATCCAGAAGAGCCTGCCCGAACCCGCCGGCCTTGATGCGCTGCTGACCATTCCGCTAGCCACAGACACCAATTGGCCCGAAGACGAATTGCGCGAAGAGCTGGATAATAATGCGCAAGGCCTGCTGGGCTATGTCGTGCGCTGGGTCGATGCGGGTGTGGGCTGTTCCAAGGTACCCGACATCAACGATGTGGGCCTGATGGAAGACCGCGCAACCCTGCGCATTTCCTCACAGCACATCGCCAACTGGCTGCATCATGGCGTGGTGAGCGAGGATCAGGTGATGGACAGCCTGACGCGCATGGCCGCGAAGGTGGACGCGCAGAACGCGGGCGATCCTGATTACATGCCGCTGATCGGCAACGAAGACGGCCCCGCATTTTCAGCCGCGAGAGACCTTATCTTCAAAGGTGTTGATCAGGCGAGCGGCTATACCGAGCCGCTGCTGCATCACTGGCGTCAGGTGAAAAAATCGGCATGAGCCGCTCTTAATATGGTGAGATGCTTCACGGTACAGGCTTGGCGACCCAGCAGTCTGCCTGGGCGGCCATGATTGCCGTTGTGGTGCTCGCCACATGGTACACCGAACATGCATCATTCAGACTGGACCCGGTTTGAGCCGCGATATGCGGTGGGAGGCCTCGCCGGACCCTATCGCGGTTGAGACAGCTGGCGCGGTGCGCATCGCGCGGATCGAGCAGGGCGGAACCTATCCGACTGGCAAGACCAAGTTGCACTTCCTTGTCGGCGTTACAATCGCGGTGCCTGGACAGGGATTATCGTTGTCGATCATGCCGCTGTTGCGCTTTGGCACGAAGATCTGTTCCCGCCGTTTGATCAGATGCGATTTTCGATCCCCACTCTCATAGCCGACTTCAGCAATTATCGGCGATTTCACGCTTGTCGCATACAGCTCGACCCGCTGATGTTCGCCTTCGGATCGATTGGGTGGCCAGCACTGTGGTAACGGCGGCATTCGCTCTTCTCTGCGGAGCGGCTACCCACGTAGATAAAGAACAGACGAAAAGGCCAGAGCATCAAGTGCGCTGGCCCTCACATTGCTGACAGTTTTATCGTTATGAAATTCTGCTGAGCGGCATTGATGAGCATTTCATCACGGTCCAACGTGCGCATAATCCGAAGTAATCAGCTGCACAAAAATAGACTTTTTCAAGCTTTCGAGTGACTGACTCGACTATGATCAATCACGTTCTTTATCTCGGTCCATTTTTTGTAAACTCAGACCTGGTTGAATGTCTGAAGTATCTTCGGGCAGTTGCTTTTTGGTCTTGAAAGTCTGGTACAGCGCGAAAAGCAGTACAAAGCCCAGAATACCGAACATCATTATTGCAATATTATCCATAAATTATCTCCTTCATGTAAACAACCATAGAGAAGCAGTTATGGTTCCATATTTCTCGATTATGATCGACGTTTGCACCCTCTCTCCCGAGTTCGGAAAAGACCATTCATTAAGGTGCCAATATAAAAGAAGTTATTGTTCTGGTTCGATGTCGTCCCAGTCAATGTTTAAATGAATGACTTCCTCTTCCATCGCGATTTCACCAGCGACTTCTTCGTCTGGCAGACTGTCGTCAAAGCTCGCGGATGTTACAGTTTGACGCGGCAAGAGGTTTCAGCGATCGGTTCGACCCTGTGGGTTTCGACCGATTTCACAAGGTCATTAATGCGTGGTTTGATTGTGCATTCGAAAGGGTGGATCGAACCTTCGACACGTTCGATCACTTTGAACTGAAATGCGACGCCTTCCATCATATCTGTCGTTAGATCAAAGCGGTCGGCTTCTTCCTCGACACGGGTGATCGTTGCGCCGCGCTGAACATGGCAAAAGCGCGGATCGGCAGTATCAACGAGCGGAAAGACCTCGCCAACCGGCCGATCAATCTCGACCTCGGCCTCAAACTCCACGGAGCCTTCGATCATCCGCTTCTTCTTGTTGAAACCTAACATCCGCAGTCTCCTTCACGCGGGTGAAGCCGCACGGGGAGATGAGGGAAAGTTCCTAAGAAGACGTTTCCAGCGCCCGCGCCACGGCCACAAATTCTTCGACGCTCACGGTCTCGGCCCGCCGCGTCTTGTCTATGCCGACCGTCGCCAGCGCATCCAGAGCGCCGGGCACGGCCTTGAGGCTCTGGCGCAGCATCTTGCGGCGCTGGCCAAAGGCGGCGGCGGTCAGGCGTGTGAGAGTGGACAGAGGCACGCCGTCGGGCATAGGCGCGGGCGTGATATGCACAATCGCGCTCATCACCTTGGGCGGCGGGATAAAGGCGCTGCGGTGCACCTTCATTGCCAGTTTTGCGGAGGCGCGCCATTGGCTCAGCACCGCCAGGCG
>JGI12109J20283_11058366_pt1 | contig 20688 bp, 22 predicted proteins | sample ElkSlonscriptome_12_FD_20283 | JGI IMG/M metagenome (IMG submission 20283)
GAATTCCCCCCGCCGATGATCACCACCTCGGAATTCGAGCAGAACCGCGCTTCCATCTCGGTAGCAGAGTAGAACACACCGGCCCCTTCAAGCTCTTGCAGATGATCGAGCGGCAGGCGGCGATATTGCACTCCGGTTGAGACCAGCACTGCGCCTGCGCACACTTCCTGCCCGTCTTCCAGAGTAGCGCAAAACGATCCGTCCTCGCGCTTGGCAAGCCCTTCCGCGCCCGCATAAACCGCCGCCGCCACCCCGGCCGGGCCGCCGCCAACGATCAGAAGATCATATTCGCGCTGCTGGCAGATATCGAGATCAAGGTTGAGATACTGCGCCACTTTTCGCGGTGTGGGCGCCTCGATCTGCTCGCCGGTCGCAAGGTAAACGCCCGGCTTATGCCCTGTCATATCGCGCACTTTGAGCGTTTCGGCGTCGCGCGCATCAAGATCAAAACTGCGAAACGGGATACGGTTGCGCGATAGAAACCGCTCCACCGCCTGCACCGCCGGATCGCGATCAGCGCCCACGCATTTGACCGAACCGTTGGAAAGCTCGAACTGTTTGCGCCGGCGCGCGGCGAACACGGTGATAAGATGATCGGACAATTCAGGCACGCGGGCCATCAGATCGAGCATCTGTTGGCGCGGAGCCTCAATCACGCGGGTATCCACGGCAGCGCGCATGGGCATGTAATTGGTGCCGCGATTGAGGAAGGCAATCTCGCCCATGAATTGCGTGGGGCCCAGAGTTGAATCGAGCAATCGTTGGTTCGTGTACGGGTTCACAACCTCGATCCCGCCATCAAACACATAGACAAAGCTATCCATCGGATCGCCGATCTCGGCAACGATTTCGCCCGCCGTATAGGTGCGTTCATGCCCGATCTCGCAGATCGCTTCCACATGCGCCTTGGCAAACGGAACGCGGCGCAATGTTTCAAGATCCTGCCCCATCTGTTCCATCGCCGGCCTCCATCATGCTGTCGCCATTTGGCCGTGACATTGGCGGGCGCGATCGTCACGCAAGTTTGCATCCACGTGCGTTTCGTATGCGCCAAGATCAAGCCGCCCGGGCTGTGCGTGCCCCGGCGGCTCTTGCAATTGTTGGCTGCAACCCCAGTCAGGGTGACCCCATTCGGTGCGAGGCGATGATCAGTCTTTCAGATCATCCGGCACGATCCCGCCCGCATCGGCGAGCTTTTTCATCACTGCCCTGTGCAGCGCGATATTGTCTTCAGCCGAGCCGGAATAGCCTTCGATCCCCACTTCGCCGGCCAACTCCTTGCGGTTATCATAGCTCGCATCGAGATCGAGCAGCTTCAGCAGATCGACGATCGAGGTTTCCCAGTTGAGCTTCTCTGCCCCTGGCATGGCGCTCAGTCTCGCGGCCACATCAACCTCGCTGATCGCGGCGCGCTTTGGCGGTGCGGGCGATGTCGGCGCGGCAGCTGCGGGCTGCGGGGATGTTTGCGCTGCCGCAGCCTCGCTCTCGTCGTCAGAGCCCCAGATTGCATCCTTGATCGAACTGAAAATTCCCATCGCCTATTCTCCCATGTCCATGCCTTCGCTGAACCTTGCGCATAGCGATGCGATGTCTCATTGCGATGACGCTTGTGAGGAAGCATCGAGGGCAGCGCGCTCGAAAGCAGCGCGCCTGAGGCCGAAATATCGGCGAACAAAGGAGAACGGGCTGATGACAGATGTGGTGCTGGCGCTGGTGATGCTGGCGGCTTTTGCTCTTGTGGCCGGCGCGATTGCCCTGTGGCGCCGCACGGGCGAGGCAAAGCAGCCATTGCTGATGGTGCTGTTGGCGGTGATCGCAGTGCTAAATGTGCTGATCTGGACAGTGCCGACAGGAGACGGCGCCGCACCGATTGATAAAGCATCCGATACAGGCGGCGAACCTTTGGGCAACTGAGATCCATCAGCCCGCCGCCGCCCGGTTTCTAGCAGGGAATTTCCCAGCTGATCGTGCCCGAATACCGTCCGGAAATCTTGCCACCGCCGCTATCTCGCGCCGGATTGAATCGGGCGCGGCGGGTGAGCAGGCGGCAGGTTGCACCGTCCAGCACTGCATGGCCGGTTGACCCGGTGATGGTGCAATCGCTCACACGCCCGCGTGCATCCACCTTCAGCGTGAAGCCTGCCGTGCCGCTTAACCCCTCGGCGATCCAGCGGGTGCGGTAATCGCTCTGCGTAATCCAGCTGCCGGGATTGGTGCGCGGGCTTACTGCGATTGTGGGAGCGGGGCGAGCTGGCGGGGCGATGACGTTGCTATCGCTCGCACTTCCCGGGATAGTGATCAGCGTATCGTCAATCTTGCCCAGTGCATCTGAGGTATGGGTGGGCGATGTGCTCATATCAATTTGCGTTTTGGGGACCACGATTGTCTGCGTTTGAGATCGGGTGGGCACGGGATCAGTCCGCGAGGTGTTTGTCTGCGGCGGCCGAGGCTCAGGCTGCGGCAATGGCTGCGTAATGCGGCAACGCTGCGCGATGCGCATTGTTTGATGCGAAGGACCAGTGATAGTTCAGCCAGTAATTCAGGCCTGTCGCCAGCAGGTATGAACCGCCAGTGGCCACCCATAACGGCAGCCCCGTGATCCAGCGCGCGCCTTCAAACAGGACGAGATAGGCACTGATCGCGAGCGCGCCCGAGACGACAAATCGAAAGTACTGCCGAAAGTCCACCCGAGGCGCGCCGCGTTGACGGGTGTCTCTTACTTGATCGGGCAATCAGGCGAGAGACGGAAATCCAGATAATTGTCAACGCTCGCCATCATCTCTTCCAATTCGTTTTCGAAGAAATGGTTGGCGCGCGGGATTTCATCGTGATGGATGGTGATGTGCTTTTGCGTGCGCAGCTTATCGACCAGCTTTTGCACAGCACCGGGCTGCACAACGGTATCTGCCACGCCCTGGACGAAGATCCCGCTTGCAGGGCACGGCGCAAGGAAGGAAAAGTCATACATGTTGGCAGGCGGTGCGACCGAGATAAAGCCGCGCACTTCAGGTCGGCGCATCAGCAATTGCATGCCGATCAGCGCACCGAAGGAATAGCCGGCGACCCATGTGGTCTGCGCTTCGGGATGGATTGATTGCACCCAGTCCAGCGCGCTTGCCGCATCGGACAATTCGCCGATCCCGTTGTCAAAGCTGCCCTGGCTGCGCCCCACGCCGCGAAAGTTGAAGCGCAAAGTTGCAAAACCGCGTTCCACGAAAGTGTTGTAAAGCCGCTGCACGATCCGGTCATTCATCGTGCCTCCGCCCTCGGGGTGGGGATGCAGGATCATGGCAACCGGCGCGCGCGGGCGCGGGGGAGGAGAGAAACGGCCTTCGAGACGGCCTTCAGGGCCGGGAAAAATGACGGATGGCATTGATGAACCTTGTGATGAAGAAACGCGTTGTCGGGCCGGGTGGCACCAGCGTTGGCGCGCTCTATATAGGCACTGCGTGCAAAGTGCAATTTTTTAAGAATCATTCTCAATAAGGGCCGAATGAACCGTATCTATCTCGATCACGCCGCCACATCGCCGCTGCGCCCCGAAGCGCAGCGCGCGATGGAGGAAGGCTTTGCGATCTGGGCCAATCCGTCCAGCCCCCACGGCGAAGGACGCAAGGCCAAGCAGGCGCTGGAGGATGCGCGTGACCGGATCAAGCGCAGCCTTGGCTGGAAGGGAGAACTGATCTTTACTTCGGGTTCGAGCGAGGCGCTCTGGATCGCGCTCAATCGCAGCAAGGCGAAGCGCCGGATCGTCAGCGCGGTTGAGCACGATGCGGTGTTCCGCGCGGCTACGGATGCTGAGACTGTCGGCGAAGACAGCGCCTTTGACAGCAACACATTGCTTGCCGTGCAGCATGTGAATTCCGAAACCGGCACGATCAATCCTGTCAATTCTATCGCCGCCACTGTGCGCGATGCGGGCGCAGTGCTTGTTTCCGATTGCTCTCAAAGCGCTGGAAAACGCGCTTTGCCGGATGCGGACATGCTGGTGATATCGGCCCACAAATTTGGCGGGCCTATCGGCATCGGCGCTGTGCTGCTGCGTGATTTCAACCTGCTGGAGCCTTCGGGAGGTCATGAGCGGGGCTATCGGCAGGGGACGGAAAACCTCCCCGGCGCGCTCGGGATGGCGGCGGCGCTGGAAGCGGGCGAGTGGGCAACAAGCGTGCAAGACCGCGCCCGATTTGCGCAGGCCCTTGGCACCGTTCGCCTGACGCTCGGCGATCCGGTGGACTACATCTTCGCCCTCACGCACCCCACCATCTCCGCCCAAGCGCTGCTGATCCGCCTCGATGCGATGGGTTTTGCCGTTTCGGCGGGCAGCGCATGTTCTTCTGGAACGCTCAAGAAAAGCCGCGTGCTCGACGCGTTCGGCGTGCCCGATGATGTTGCCGCACGCACCATCCGCGTGAGCATTGGCTGGTCAACCACCACAGATGAATTGGAACAATTCGCCGCCGCATGGGCTTCGCTCACATGATCTACCTCGATTATCAGGCCAGCACCCCGCTTGCGCCCGAAGCGCGCGAGACGATGCTGCGCTGGCTTGACGGGCCGGGCGGCGTAGGTTTTGGCAATCCGCATTCGCCCCACCGCATGGGGCGCCAGGCCGCTGCTGCGATCGAGGTTGCGCGCGATAAAGTCGCCGCGCTTTTCCCGCCGGGCGGGCGCGTGATCTTCACCGGCAGCGCGACCGAGGCGCTCAATCTCGCCATCCGCGGAAGCGGTCAAAATGGCAGCGTGTCTGTCTCCGCCATCGAACACGCCGCTGTTCTCGATACAGCGCAGGCGCTGGGCCGGGCGCATATCCTCAATGTTTCCAAAGAAGGCCAGTGCAACACCGCGCAGGACATCCCCGATGATGTGCGCCTGATCGCGATCATGCAGATCAACAACGAGATCGGCACGGTCCAGCCCACGATTGACTGGCACCGCAAAGCCAAGGAAGCGGGCGCGCTGTTCCTGATCGACGCAGTGCAGGCCTATGGCAAACTTGAGCTTACACAGGCGGACGTGATCGCAGCCAGCGCGCACAAGCTGCATGGTCCCAAGGGGATCGGCGCGCTGTGGGTGCGCGATGGCGTGGCGCTGGAAGAACAGATTGCCGGCGGCGGGCAAGAGGCGGGCCTGCGCTCTGGCACGCTTTCGCCAGCGCTGATCGCCGGGTTCGGCGCCGCAGCGCAGGTCGCGAAGGAGCGCATGGGCGAGGACGCCGAGCATATCGAGGCGCTGTGGACCCGCGCGCGCGATCTATTCGATGGCTGGACACTCAATGGCAGCGACACCGCCCGCTGGAAGGGCAACCTCAATCTGAGGCGCGACGGGCTGGATGTGGCGCGGCTGATGAGCGAGGTGCGAACCGTCATGTTCTCCGCCGGCAGCGCGTGCGCCAGCGGATCTGGGCGCACCAGCCACGTGCTTAAAGCCATCGGGTTAAGCAACGCGCAGGCCAAATCCTCGATCCGGCTGGGTTTCGGGCGCTATACAACAATGGAAGAACTTGAAGAGGCGGCCAAACTCATCAATAATGCTGCATCGCAACAATTGTGAGACAGCGCAGGGCTGAAGATGCCTATTACCGTTACCTTCATCGATCCGCAGGGAAAGAGCATCCCGGCCACTGGCGAACCGGGTGATAGCCTGCTGCGCGCCGGGCAGTCGGCGGGCCTGCCGCTGGAGGGCACGTGCGAGGGGCAGATGGCCTGCTCCACCTGCCACGTGATTGTATCGCCCGAATGGTTCGATCGCCTCCCGCAATCCTCCGAGGAAGAGGAAGACATGCTCGATTTCGCTGCGGGCGTGCGCCGCACCTCGCGCCTGTCGTGCCAGATCGAGCTTAGCGAAGAGATCGATGGGTTGGTGGTCTCCGTGCCGGTGGAAAGCACGGACGCTCGGGGAATTTGAGGTGGCTGACCTTCAACTGTGGCTAATTCGGACGCGGCCAGTCCGAGCTACACACTTTGATGACAGCGAGTTGTGTCGCTTGCGGCAAGCTTTTGAATTTATCGTCTGCTTGCAGCCTTCTCAGCATATTCATCTTCTGACTGCGTAATCATCAATCCAAAACGAACCAGTTTTGCGGCATCGATAATTCGACCTACAGCTGGAAGGTCGCTTTCAGGGGTTGCGAGTGCCAAACACACAAAGTTCGATCATAATCGTTGTCAAACGGTCCCCAACTCAAGCGGCCAGACGTTTTGGTCGGGATATCGGAAGAATAAGAAAAGCGCGATTTGTATCGCCCATGAAGTTGTTTCTTTTCGTCGAACGTAAGCCCCTTGAACTTCGATTTGACCCGATCAGTGTCCGCTAGAAACGTGGCGTTCTCAAAATCGAAGTCATCCCAAAATCTACGAACTTTGCTCCGGCTCTCATCCGGGTCATCTTGAAGTGAAAAGACCGTACAAGCAATTGTATGATCATACTTGTTTGCCATTGAAGCCCAGCCAGAAGTGTCGGCCTTGAGCCTGCGGACGCTGCGCTGCTCAGCCGTAGCTTTCCGCCGCTTCTCCGCCTCGATCCCCGCTAGCCGGTCGCGTTCGTCATAGTCGACCACGCTGTCACGCGAGGTGCGCACGTTGTAAGTGTAGGTGTTGCCATTCGCGGCCTTGTCGTCGCCCAGACCGAAGCTGAAGGTGTTCTTTGTGCACGTTACCCCGTTCACGTATCCGCCGGTTTTCCAGATGATGGTACACGTTTTGCCGCAAACCATCTGCTGAAAGTGAAAGACAGCCCAGCGTTCGTCTTTGATTGTTTTTGCCCTGCGCATAGACGATGACAAAGGTGCGATAGGAGCATTCAGCACCCGATTGCCCTGCCTCGGCATTGGCTGGCGATACCAGCGTTAGAAACATGGCGGCCATGCTCGAGAATGTTAAAGTGTGAGCCACGCAATCCCCCCACCTTGAGACGCTTGATAGCGGGGCGAAATTGGCGAAAGATGATTATCGGGTCAACAATTAGTAGGCCAGCGGCGACTTGACAGAGGGTCGGGTTGCCCCTTGCGAGATCGGCACATTGGCGCAGCAAAAAGCCCCGCCACGCATACGATGCGCGACAGGACTGTTGTGCTGGCCGGTGTCGTGGATGTGGAGGATCGACGCCGGCCGGGTCTGGTGATTGCGTCTGGTGGTTGCGATCAGGCGTTTTCGGCAACGCGCTCGCTTAGCGAGAGTGCATCGCTCAAGGCCTTGGTGAATGCGGGGATATCGTCCGGATTGCGGCTGGTGATGATGTTGGCATCCACCGCCACTTCACGATCGATCACATTGGCGCCCGCATTTTTGAGGTCAGTGCGTATGGAGGGCCAACTGGTGACAACCTTTTCGTTGATGATGTCCGCTTCGGCAAGCAGCCAGGGAGCATGGCAGATTGCGGCAATCGGCTTGGACTGCTTTTCGAAGGCGCGGATGAGTTCGATTACATTTTCGTCCATCCGCAGGATATCGGGATTGATCTGACCGCCGGGCAAAAGCAGCGCATCGTAATCGCCTGCCGACACCTCGTCGATGGTCACATCAACCGGCACGCTCTTGCCCCAATTGCCATTGTCCCATCCGGTGATGGACCCTTCTTCGAGACTGGCGACGACGACTTCAGCGCCGTTGTCCTCAAGCCCTTTTTTCGGCTCCATCAGTTCTGATTGTTCAAAACCGTTCGTGGCGATGATGAGCACACGTTTCATAATTTGTCTCCTTTGTTCTGGTTTATCTGATCAAGGGACGGGCTAGCGCGATCGTTGCATTCGAGCGGGCCAGCCGTGCACGAGGTGCGATAGTGCGCTGGCAGTGCGTGTCATGGCTGCATGCAGCGATCAAAGGCGATCCCAAAAAATGGTAAAAATGGCCAAATCATGAGAATTACCAGCCGCTGCGAACGGGGTGCTGTCTTCAAAAAACGCGCATTTATCCCGTTTTCGAAGTTTGGCACGGCTGGTGCAAAGTGGTTGGCATCACTCGGTATCGGGCGGGACACCCCGCCAGACCCAACAAAGGGAAATACAAAATGACCAACACCGCCAACCATTTCGCCTCTGCCGCTCTCTCTATCATCATTTCGGCTGGCCTCTTCGCCTACGCCATCATCCCGGCTAGCCCGGTCGGTTTCGCGTAAGCGGGCCCACGCCTCTCCAGATAAGGAAAATGCCCGTGAGCACCTCCAGCAACCTTCTCGCCGCAGCTTTTGCCGTGATCGTCTCAGCCAGCCTGTTTGCCTATGCAATGATCCCTGCAAGCCCGGCAGGCCTCGCCTAATTCGGCCAATACGGCTGTACACGCGCCGACACTTGCGAACGCGCCAGCCACATGCCCTGAATCACACGCCCCGAACCCTTATCGCAAGGTTTTGCCGATCCACCGGTCCCCCAACTGAGGCAAAACCTTGCGCCGCTCCGCCGCTGCGCGTCTGAGTTCCCCGCTCAGCCTGCTGACCCCGCATGCAGCGGCGGAGCCCCTCTTCGGCTCCGTTGCCCGCTTTCTGCCAAAGCGGATCGCGCATGGAGGCCCATCGCGCACAATAGCCGCATTCCCTGTGGAAACGCCTCTCCCCTGCGCCCGTGCGGCTTGCTAAGCGGCAGAAATGGCAGATCCTACCGAACCCAAAGATACCGACACGGGCGCTGACGAATTTTCGCTCATCACCGATGCGCCGTTTGATGCAGCGCTTTCTGAGCGATATCTCGTCTATGCGCTTTCCACGATTACTGCGCGTTCGCTTCCCGATCTTCGCGACGGGCTAAAGCCGGTGCACCGCCGTCTGTTGTGGACGATGCGGCAATTGAAACTCGATCCCACCAGCACCTTCAAGAAGTCCGCGCGCGTCGTGGGTGAGGTGATCGGCAAATATCACCCGCATGGCGATACCGCGGCTTATGATGCGATGGTGCGCCTCGCGCAGGATTTCTCGCTGCGCTATCCGTTGGTGGAGGGGCAGGGCAATTTCGGCAATATCGACGGCGATAACGCGGCGGCCTATCGCTACACCGAAGCGCGGCTGACCAAGACGGCAATCCAGCTGATGGATGGCCTTGATGCAGGCACGGTGGACTTCATCCCGACCTATAATGGCGAGGAGGAAGAGCCTGAACTGATGCCCGGCCTGTTTCCCAATCTGCTTGCCAACGGGGCAAGCGGGATTGCAGTGGGCATGGCAACCAACATTCCAAGCCACAATGCCGCCGAAGTGATCGATGCAACGCTGGAGTTGATCGACAATCCCAATGTCGAACATGCGCGGCTGATGGAACTTATGAAGGGGCCGGATTTTGCAACCGGTGGCCAGATCATTGATAGCCCGCAAATCCTCTCCAAAGCCTATGAAACGGGGCGCGGATCGTTTCGCCTGCGCGGGCTTTTCGAAGCACCCGAAGCGACGAGCGACGAAGACAGGGCAGCGGGTATCGAGCGGCTGGGCGGTGGCCAATGGCAGCTTGTCATCAGCGAAATTCCCTTTCAGGTGGCCAAGGGCAAACTGATCGAACAGATCGCGCAGACCATCGCCGACAAGAAGCTGCCCATCCTCGAAGATGTGCGCGATGAAAGCGATGAAGCGATCCGCATCGTGCTGGTGCCGCGATCGCGCAATGTCGACCCCGAGTTGCTGAAGGAAAGCATCTTCAAGCTCACCGACATGGAAACGCGCTTCGGGCTCAACATGAACGTGCTCGATGCCACCCGCACTCCGATGGTGATGGGGCTGAAAGAGCTACTGGCGAACTGGACTGCGGCGCAGATCGATATTCTTCAGCGACGCACCCGCCACCGCCTCGGCCAGATCGAACGGCGCCTCGAGCTGGTGGAAGGCTATATCATCGCCTTTCTCAACCTTGATCGGATCATCGAGATCATCCGCAACGAGGATCATCCAAAGCCGGTGATGATGGCGGAGTTTGATCTGACCGACAGGCAGGCCGAAGCTATCCTGGACACCCGTCTGCGTTCGCTGCGCAAGCTGGAAGAGATGAAGCTGCGCGATGAGAAGACCGCTCTGCTGGAAGAGCAGGACGAACTGACGAAACTGCTCGAAAGCGCCGCGCGCCAGCGCACGCGGCTCAAAAAGGATTTGCGGACCATACGCAAGGATTATGCCGAAGATACCAAGATTGGCGCGCGCCGCACCCGCATTGAAGAAGTGGATGTCGCGGTTGAATTCAGCATGGATGCGATGATCGAGAAAGAGCCGGTCACCATCATCCTGAGCCAGAAGGGCTGGATCAAGGCGGCCAAGGGCCACGTACCGCTGGATCAGGAATTCAAGTATAAGGAAGGCGATGCGCTGGCCTTTATCACCCATGCGCAAACCACCGATAAACTGCTGATTGCAAGTGATAACGGGCGTTTTTTCACGCTTGGATGTGACAAGCTGCCTGGCGCGCGAGGCTTCGGAGAGCCGTTGCGCACAATGATTGATCTTGATGCGGATAGCTCGATCGCCAAGATGCTTGTTCACAAAGAGGGCGGCCGGCTGTTGCTCGCCGCAAGCAATGGCAAGGGCTTCGTTGCCGAGACAGGCGAACTGCTGGCCGAGACGCGCAAGGGGCGCCAGGTGGTAAACCTGAAAGGCGATGCGGTGCTCAGAGTAGTGCGCGAGATCGCCGCCGAGCACGATCACGTTGCGGCGGTGGGCGAAAACCGCAAGCTGATCGTGTTCAATCTTGAAGAGATGCCGGTGATGACGCGCGGGCAGGGCGTGATGATCCAGCGCTACCGCGATGGCGGGCTGAGCGATGCGATCACATTTGTGCTGGGCGATGGGCTAAGCTGGCGCATGGGCGGTTCGGGCGAGCGCACCCGCACGGAAACCGAAATCGGCATGTGGAAGGTTGCGCGCGGGGCCGCCGGGCGGATGCCGCCCACTGGCTTTCCCAAGGATAACCGCTTCGATTAATCGGTCTCTTTGAATGCCAATCGGCCAGGCCAATTTTGTTCGGGCCATCTTTTCAGCCGGACAAACGAAAAGCCCCGCAAGATTGCTGTGATCTTGCGGGGCTTTTTCAATCGGGATGGAGCGGGAGCTTACTCGCTCGCGCCGCTTGCGTTTGTTGTGTCAGCGCTGGCAGTTTCGGGGGTTTCGCTTTCCATCGCTTCCCAGCCATCGGCGGTGCGCATCATCTGACCCTCGGGCGTTTCGACAATAGCGCCCTCGGGCACTTCGACGATGAAGCCGGCAAGCTGCTCGGTGGTGAACAGCGCGGTGAGCTCGCCTTCTGCATTGAGAGCAAAGTGCTCTTTCTTGAGGGTAATTACACCGGCATCAGCATCGATGATGTACTGATCAGCAGCGGGGTCCATCGCCAAGACCATGCCAACGGGCATATTGTCTGCCGAGGTAACCGGCGCGCCGTCGACGAGGGCGGCAACAAGCTTTGCGTCCGCTTCGGCGGCGGCGGCGGCCATCATGCCATCGATTTGTGCCTTGGTGGCGTTGATCGTCCACTTTCCTTCGCGCATCGCATAGGTGCCAACCGGAAGCGGAGCCTGATAGGTGCCGGTGTCAAGCACAGCAGTGGTGCCATCATTGCTGGCGATTTTGCCAACTTCGCTATCGTCTACCTGGCTGTAGACCATGGTGCCCGCATCCTGCGCGTTCGCAGCGAAGGGGGCAGCTGTAAGGGTGGCGGCGAACAGTACGGCTTTCGCAAACTTCATCGAATTGTAACTCCGTTTCTTGTGTCTCATCGGTTTCGTCACATCGCCGCTAGGACCGGGAGAGGCCGGCTGGCACCCTTCCTTCAAAGGAAGAGAACCCAAAGCGCCGCAACGGGCGGTCAACGCATCACAAGGCCGCAAATCGCTTTACGCGAAACAAAGCAAGCCACAAAAGGCCTGATTTGATCGCACCAAGCTGTGCCGGAGGATGCGCCTAACGCATTAATGCGTGAACCGCGCGTAGGTTTCCTAATGACGCAATCAAAGCGTGACAAGGGCATGACGTGGTTGTGTGTATGGTCTGCTGCGGATGAAGATCAACTGAACGGGCCTGCAGTCTATATGGCTCAAATGCCTCGCAATTCCTCGTCCACAATAGCATCGATGCGCGTTGCATCCGGAAAGCCCTCTGCGATCCAGCGGCTTTCCACCCGCTGCAAGGTGCGCGCCACCTGTGGCCCCGCTGCAACGCCGCGCGCGACAATCTGCCCGCCTTTGAGCGGAAAGCGCGGCGGTTCGTACCCGCGCAAAGGAGCAATGTCCGCGCCAAGCAGCAGGAGCCGGTCGATCGCGAAATCGGTTCCGATGCGGTAGGCAAGCGCGTGCGGCGTTTCGGCATCGCCGGGCTGACGCGCAGAGGCGCTGACAAGGCGCGCACGCTGGGCCCGGGAAAGCCGCAAGCGGGCAGCACAGGCCTCGGCCACATCTTCTGAGGGCGGCAGCAGCGCGGCGAGCCTGCGCACCGCATTGGCGGACACATCGGCGCTGTGTTCAGCGCGCACCAGATCGGCGAATTGCGCAACATGGCGGGCACAGGTCTCCGGCAGGATCACGCCCAGAACGCCGCGTTCGCGCATCCGGCTGATCGTTGCCGAGGGATCAGGCAAAGCGATAAGGCGCAGCAGCTCATCCGCGATGCGTTCCCGGCTCAAACCCTTGAGCGTGCTTGCCATCTGCGCGCATGCATCCTCAGCCTCGGCATCGAGCTCGCTGCCGAAGCGCGCTTGAAAGCGGTAATAGCGAAGAATGCGCAAATGGTCTTCGGCAATGCGTTCGCGGGCAATCCCGATAAAGCGCACGCGGCGCGCGGCGAGATCGGCAAGACCGCCGAAATAATCGCTGATCGCGCGGGTTTCGGGATGGGCGTAAAGCGCGTTGATGGTGAAATCGCGGCGCGCTGCATCCTCGCGCCAGTCGCTCGCAAAGGCGACAGTGGCGCGCCTGCCATCGGTTGAGACATCCTGGCGCAAAGTGGTGATTTCGACAGGGCCATCTTCGAATATGGCGGTAACGGTGCCGTGATCGATCCCGGTTGGCACTATGCGAATGCCGGCGCGCTCGCACAAATCGATCACCTGATCGGGTGTGTGCGTGGTCGCACAATCGACATCGTGCACCTCAGTGCCAAGCAACGTATCGCGCACCGCGCCGCCCACCCAGCGGATCGCATCAGCGCCCAGCGCCGCTGTCAGCAGGGCAAGCCCTTCGCGCATCGTCCACGCAGCGTGAGGCAGTATGGCAGGTTCGGTTTCATCCACAATCATGCGCCGTTAATCGCGAAGCGCCGTCACATCAATCCGCTGAGCCAGATTGAGGATGATCGCCGCGGTTACCCCCCAGATGCGAAAACCCTCAAAATCCATCTCGAAATAGCGCCGGTCATGCCCGCGCCAGAAGATTTCGCGGGCATCCCAATTGGAAGGATCAAGCAGCAGATCAAGCGGCGCCTCAAACCATGCCTCAACCTCGCTGGGGCTGGGCACAAGCGGGAGATCGGGCGGGATGACGCCCAGAACCGGCGTTACCAGAAAGCCGGTGCCGGTGTGGTAATCATCGCTGGCGCCGATCACGCGCACATTTGCCGGGGGCAGGGCGAGTTCTTCGTCCGCTTCGCGCAAGGCGGCCTCGATCGCGGTTTCGCCCGGATCGATTTTGCCGCCGGGAAAGGCCACTTGCCCCGGGTGATCACGCATCGCGCGCGGGCGCATCGTGAGAATAACGCCCGGCCTCTCGCGCAATGTCACCGCGATCAGCACGGCGGCAGGCGTGGCGCGGCCATCGGCAAGGTGCGCATCGCTTAAAAGGGTATCGCAAGCTCGTGCATGCCCCTGTTGATACAGGCGCGAGAGCCGCGAAAACAGATCCTCCACTGCGCCGCCCGCTCCGGTGCTACGATGCGATCAGCGAGAAGATTGCGCCCTGGCTTGTCACAAGCCAATCATCCCCGCTTGTCGCCAGCGCGATTTCGGCCAGCTGGCTGTAGGTCGAACGGTTGAGCCGCGCCTCGCATCCGTGCCGCACCCTGACATAGATTGCCGGCACTTCTGGGTCTCCGGCCACGCGAATGGGATTGTCCGGCCCTGCGATCACATCATCATCGGTGTTGAGCCGGAACGCGATATCGCTGCCTTTCGTCATGCAGTCGGTGGCGATAAAAGCGGCATCGTCCACTTCGATATGGAGCTTTTCAAACGGCGTTACCAACCAGTGCTGGCCGGCATCATCGCGCATCATCAGCCCGGAAAACGCGCGCACCATGGCGGGGCGATGAATGACGCCGCCTTCGTGATACCAGGTGCCATCGGCAGCGATCCGCATATCGCTTTCCCCGATTTTCTGCGGGTTCCATGTCTCTAAGGGAGGCAGTTTTCGCGCGCGCACCGCCTCGGCGATTTCGGCAAGGGTCATTTCAGCGAGATAGGGGGGAGGTTCGTAAGGCATCGTTTATAGCAACACGCTGGCAGGTTGCGCGGTTCCTGCCAATGCCTGTGCAGAATTTGCGAAAGATGTTTTGCGCCCTCGGAGCAGCGTCATGCGCTCCACGGCCCAAGCATCCCTTCGGGCGGCATGGCGGCAAGCGCAGGCCCGCGTGCGAGCAGGCGGTGCGCTTCATAGGGGCCAGGGCAGCGCCACGCGCCGGTGTGCGCCGTCGAAAACCCCCAGCGCCCGTAATAGTCCGCATCCCCGATCAGCACCTGGGCAAAGGGCGTCTGCCCGTCTTGCGCCAGCCTGCTTTCGGCATCGAGCATGGCCGCCATCAGCCCGTAGCCAAAGCCTTCGCCCTGCCGTTCCGGCACCACGGCAACCGGGCCAACCATGATCAGAGGCAGCGATTGCCCTTGGGCGGTGGTGAGGGAAACGGGGAAGCATTGGATCGTGCCCACCAGCATTTCCTGCCCGTCGAGCACTGCAAAGCTGAGCGCGGAGAGCCAATCCATCCCTGCACGGATACGATAGGCGGTGCGTGCGTGGCGATCTTCGCCAAAGCTGCGATCAAGCAATTCCTCGATCATTGCTTCGGGCACTGCGCTCAGCGGGATGATGCTGGCAGTGTTATCGTTATCGGATTGAAGAGCGGACATATCGTTGGCCATAAGCCGGGCGCAAATATGGCAATTTCAATCCGCTGCCAAGGTTAAAGCCGTGGCAAGATCAGCCGGCGCCAAGCGTCCTCACATGCTGATGCGAAGCAACCGGGCGTTCTTGCCATCTTCGGCCACCCAGATGCTGCCATCGGGCGCTTCAGCCAGCGACCGCAGCCGTGCACCGAAATCGTAGCGCTGTTCTTCGTTTGCGCTGCCCTCAGCGCTGTCGATAGAGACGCGGATAAGCGCTTTTGTCTTGAGGCCGGTGATCAACGCCTGCCCCTTCCACTCATCGAACATATAGCCATCATAGATGATCATATCGCCCGGCGCGATCACCGGTGTCCAGTGGATAGCCGGCTTGGAGAAACCATCGTCGGGTGTGTGATCGGGAATTTCGACACCGTTGTAATTGTCACCATAGGAACGCACCGGCCAGCCGTAATTGGTCTTGCGCTGAACGAGATTGAGCTCGTCTCCGCCCGCAGGTCCATGCTCGACTTCCCACAGCTTGCCATCAGGGGCAAAATCCATGCCGAGGATATTGCGGTGCCCGTAAGACCAGATTTCGCGCGTTGCCCCTTGCCTGTCGGCAAACGGATTGCTGGGAACCACACTGCCATCAAGGTTGAGCCGCACGATGGTGCCAAGCGTGTTGGAAAGGTCTTGAGCGGGAGTCTGCTTCTGCCGGTCTCCGCTGGCGATGAAGAGATATTTGCCGTTGGGCGAAACCTGGATGCGGTGCGAATAATGACCGCGGCCCGGCACTTTGAGGCTTTGCCGCCAGATTACCTCAAGCCCTTCAATGCCGCATGTGTTCGCATTCTCATCACACCGCAGAAAGCCTTTGCCCACTGCCGCGCCAAAGGTGCCTTCTTCCTCGCCCGCTTCAGCCCAGCTAAGGTAGATCGTGCGGCCATCCTCGCGGTCCTCCTCGCTATCGAGAAAGGCGATGTCGCCAAGCCCGCCCTGGCCACCAAAAGCAACTTCGGGCGTGCCTGAAACGGTTACGGTTTCGCCGTTGCCGGTTTTCATCAGTTTTAGAGTGCCGGCTTTCTCCGTGATCGCCAGCGTATCGGTGCCGGGCATGAATTCGATCGCCCAGGGCTGATCAAACGTGCCCATTTCCTCAATCGAAAAGGCGGCGTCCTTGGCCGGCGCATCGGCGCTTTCCCCGGTTTCGGCCACTGCGCAGCTTGCGAGCGCGAGGGCGGGGAGGGCAAACAGGAGCGAAGATTTTGAGGTGTTGGTCATGGGGTTTCAAACTCCCGAAAACAGTATTGGTGCCCGTTTGGCTGGCGACAGTGCCGCAGGCGGCTTAGTCATCGGCGTGGACGAGGCAGGACGCGGTCCGCTCGCAGGGCCGGTGGTGGCCGCTGCGTGCATTCTTGGCGCGCACGTACCTGCAGGGCTGAACGATTCCAAGAAATTATCGCACACCCGCCGCGCAAAGCTCGATGAAAGCCTTCGCCGCTCCAGCCGCTTTGCCATCGCGGTTGTCGAGGCGGCCGAGATTGACCGGGTGAACATCTTTCAGGCCACCATGCTGGCGATGACGCGGTGCGTGGCCGATTTGTGCCAGCAGCTATCGACGCACCCGCAAATCGTGCTGATTGATGGCAACCAGACCCCGCAAGGGCGGTGTGCAGACTGGCAGTGGCCGGCGCGCGCCATCGTGGGCGGAGACGGGATCGAGCCTGCAATCAGCGCTGCATCAATCCTTGCGAAGGAATATCGCGATCGTCTGATGATTGAAGCTGCCAAAAATCACCCGCATTACGGGTGGGAGCGCAACAAGGGTTATGGAACGCCGCAGCACATGGAAGCGTTGCGCATGCATGGCCCAACCGATCTGCACCGCCGATCCTTCGCCCCGGTTGCGCAGGCGTCTTTGATCTAGCCCCGCTTCGCCGGCGCCTTACCGCTAAACCAGGACATACCCCGAAATGCTCAACGCCATTCTACTCAGCCTTGCCGGCCTCGTCGGCCTTGCCTTTGGGGGTGAATTGCTGGTGCGCGGCGCTGTAGGCATTGCGCAAAAGCTGGGCGTGTCCACTCTGGTGACAGGACTGGTGATTGTCGGCTTTGCGACGAGCATGCCTGAAATGGTGGCCAGCGTGCAGGCAGCGCTTGCCGAATCGCCGCAGATTGCGTGGGGCAATGTGGTGGGCTCCAACCTTGCCAACACGCTGCTGATCCTTGGCGTCTCGGCGCTGGTCGCGCCTATTGCCCTTGGCGGCAGCGGGCGTCGCGATGCAGCAGTGGCACTGGGCGCAACGCTGCTTTTATGGGCGCTGGCGGCAAGCGGAATGGGCGCGCGCTGGATCGGCTTTGCGCTGCTTGCCGGGATCCTTGTCTATATTGCGTGGCGGTACTTCTACCCCGGCGAGACGCCTGTGGAAGATGCCAATGGCGCAGACCAGGTGAACGGACTGATCGCAGCCGGATTGTTCGTGGTGGGGCTGGGCATACTGGTGGCCGGCGGACAAGCGCTGGTCTCGGGCGCAATTGCGCTGGCAACGATCTTCAAAGTGCCTGAGACGGTAATCGGGCTGACCGTGGTGGCGGTTGGCACCTCGCTGCCGGAACTTGCCGCGTCCATCGCTGCGGCGCTGCGCGGCAAATCGGGGCTGGCGCTTGGCAATGTGGTGGGCTCCAACATTTACAATATCCTGTTGATCGGCGGGGCCACCATGTCGCTGGCCCCGCTGCCTTTGCCTGCCAGCCTTGCCGGACTGCAACTGGCTTTGCTCACCGCAACCGCTGTGCTGGTGCTGGCGCTGATGTGGTTTGCCAACAGTATCGGGCGGCTCACGGGCGCCGCGCTCGTGGCGATTTTTGCCGCAAATGTGGTGTTTGTGTTTGCGTGATCTGAACGCGGCTTGACCTGAAGGCGGTCAGGCCCAGCTCGCCGGATCAAGCGCGAGCAATTGCGACACTTGCCGGTAAAGCTCCGGCTCCTCGGCTTTGAGTGCACGCGGTTTTTCGAAGAAGGTGACGATAGCCTCGGCGAAGAATTCTTCGTGATTGGTCGCGCCATACGGATCGATTAGCGTGCGCATACCTGAGTGCACGCGGTCCAGGTGCGCTTCGTAAGCCTGCAGTATCGCGCGCTCCCAACGTTCGTAAGCCTGCCCGCGCCGCAATACGGGAATGCCGTTGGTGTGCCCGGTAAGCGCGTCCAATTGGTGCGCGAATTCGTGGATCACCACGTTGTACCCATCATCTGCATCGAGACCGCCCTGAAGCGCATCATCCCATGAAAGGACCACCGGCCCGCGCGCCCAGCTTTCGCCGACCATGTGAAAATCACGCTCGGCCACGATCTGGTCTTCATTCACGGGGCGCCGGGTGCGAAAGGCGCCCGGGTAAACCAGGATCGTTCGCAGCGTTTCATACCATAAAGGGCTGTTCACGATCAGCAGGCACGCCTGCGCCGCAATCGAGAGGCGCATCGCCTCGTTCATCTCGAGACCGGCACGCCCGTGAAAGGTGACTTGCGCAAGGAAGAGATTGATTTTCCCCTCGAGCGGGCGGCGCAATTCGGCCGGCAGGCGGCGGGTGATAGGCACCAGCTTCCCGACCACATTGCGCTGCTCCAGTGTAAGCGGTGTTGCCAGCAGCCGCGCCCGCCAGCGCCGGCGCGCCTGCGATCGCAGCCACAAAAGCGCCCCGATCAAGGCAACGGCCCCGAAGAGATAAGGCAGGAACGACATACATTGAGAAATAGGATTGCAGGCTGGCCATTGTTAGAGCGCCAGCAGCACAGGCGTGGCCCATGATGACCCTTATCGCCCATGATGAGCCCATCGCCCATGACGGGCACCATCACATCCCCACATTAGCCAAGGTCTGAGTCCTTACCGCAACACTCCCTTATCTGGAGTCCGCATGCTGTGCCAGGACTCAACATCTAGTGGGGGTCACCTTTCGTTCCGCCAGGATGGGTGGTGGTGTTGAAGGCGCGTTAATCATGATCCGCCAAAATCCCCGCTTGACGGCGGTTGCCGCGGGATTCACCGTTGTGGATAACTTTGGCCGCAATACCCTCGGGGATGATCATATGGGCGTTATCGAAACCAGCAAGACGCGTCGCAAGCGCTTTGAAAAGACCGCGATCGATCCGCGCTCCTTGTTGCCGCTAGGACAAATCCTCGGGGGCGATTGCATTGAAGCTATGCGCTCATTGCCCGATAATTCGATAGATTGCGTGTTCGCCGATCCGCCCTACAATTTGCAGCTTGGCGGCGATCTTAATCGGCCCGATGGCTCGGGCGTTGATGCCGTGACCGATCACTGGGACCAGTTCGACAGCTTTCGCGCCTATGACGATTTCACCAAAGCGTGGCTCGCCGAGGCACGCCGAGTGCTCAAACCCGATGGCGCACTGTGGGTTATCGGCAGCTATCACAACATCTTCCGCGTTGGCGCCACGTTGCAGGATCTGGGCTTCTGGATCCTCAACGATGTCATTTGGCGCAAGACCAATCCTATGCCCAATTTCAAGGGCACGCGCTTTACCAATGCGCACGAAACGCTGATCTGGGCGAGCATGGGCGAAAAATCGCGCTACCATTTCAATTACCGCGCCATGAAAACGCTTAACGATGAGCTCCAGATGCGTTCTGACTGGGTGATGCCGATTTGCGCGGGCGCCGAACGCCTGAAAGAAAACGGCAGGAAAGCGCATCCCACCCAAAAGCCCGAGGCGCTGCTTTACCGCGTGCTGCTGGCGACAACCGAGACGGGCGACGTGGTGCTTGATCCCTTCTTTGGCACTGGCACCACCGGCGCTGTTGCCAAGCGTCTGGGCCGCGAATGGATCGGCTGCGAGCGCGAGGATTTCTACCGCGAGGTTGCCACGAAACGCATCGCCAAGGAATTGCCACTTGATGAAAGCGCGCTCAAGACGATGCAAAGTAAAAAGGCTGCGCCGCGCGTCGCCTTTGGCACTCTGGTTGAAAACGCGCTGATCCCGCCCGGCACGAGAGTATTCGACAAAAAGCGCCGCTGGTTCGCCACGGTGCGCGCCGATGGCTCGCTTGAATGCGAATTGCCCGGTCAGAAGCCGCAAATTGGCTCGATCCATAGCCTTGGCAAGGATCTACAAGGCGCACCAAGCTGCAACGGCTGGACCTTCTGGCATTATGAGAAGGGCGCAGAAGCTCTGCCGATAGACGCCGCGCGCCAGATTTACCTGCTTAGTATCGAGGATTGACGCGCTCTGATTGAGGCGCGGTCTGGCGCTGCGCAATCATCGCACCGCCAAATGCGCCAGCGGGCGGGCAGAATCAATCCTGCCAGATGCCAATCAGATGCGCGAGCGGTGTCATCTGCGTGCTCGCATATTCATCGAACTCGTCCGCCTTTTCAGGATCGGGGAAGTAATTACCGCTGATCGAGACGCGCTTTTCCCCGCTCATATTGCGGCGTGTGTAATGCGGCGCGTAGCTGGGGAAGATCACAAGGTTGCCTACCTTGGGATTAACTTCGACCATGGTACGCCGCGCGACGGCATCCATCGCGAAAATCAGCTCGCCGCTGTCTTCAGGATATTGCGGGTAATAGACCCACGAAATGCCATCGGGCCAATCGGCGCGGATATGCGTGTGGTAATCGGTGTTTTGCCCCGGATTGAGGATGTGGCCCCAACGCTCGGCATCGGCGAAGGGCTCGAA
>JGI12109J20283_10016936_pt1 | contig 20673 bp, 14 predicted proteins | sample ElkSlonscriptome_12_FD_20283 | JGI IMG/M metagenome (IMG submission 20283)
GTGACAGGTCCCGCATTCGCCGTCGTCGACTGGCACGTGCACGACGTTCGCACGACTCCAGTTCGCGACCTCGGAGTGGCACAGTCCGCATTGCGACTTGATGTCCTCGCGCAGCAACGACGCGTGTTCGGAAGCATGCGGTGCGTGGCAACTCGCGCAGTCTCCGCGCGCCACCGGCTGATGCGGGAACTCGACGGTCGCGGCACTCGCGAAGTCGTCGTGGCACGCCACGCACAGTTCGGACTCGGAATCCGTCAGCAGATCCGCATGATTCGATGCGTGCGGGTTGTGGCACGACGAACACTCACCGTCTTCGAACACGAGATGCACGTTCGGCGACTCGAGTTCTACCTTCGCCTCCGCGTGGCAGACGTAACACACGTTCGGCTCGTCGACCTCGACGACCTGAGCAGACGTGACGCTCGCGACGAGCAGGAGTGGGAGAATCCAGGTGTGATGTCGCATCACTTCCCCTTCTTCGCACCGGCAGTCTCGTCGTGGCAAGCAGCGCAGGCCCGTTCCTCGAAGGGCCCGTGCTGATTGCGACGCATGAGACCCGCGAGGGGTGCGCCATGGGCGTCGTGGCACTTCCGACAGTCGATCTGATCGCCCGAGAGTCCGAGGTGATCGCGCTTGAAGTCGCGATCGTCGCCGTCGTGACAGTCGAGACACTGGTCCGGCACCGCACTGGCGAGGAGGGACTCCATGCTGCTCTCGTGCGCGTTGTGGCAGTCGAGGCAGGCTCCCTCGGCGGCAGGTTCATGGGCCGCCGGCGATTCGATGCGCTGCTTCACGTCGGCGTGACAGGACACGCAGAGTCGAAGCGGAGGCTCGGGAAGCAATCCAGAGAGCTTTCCCGCGTGCGGCAGATGACAAGCAGAGCACTCGCCCTCGGCCACCGGGTGGTGCAGGCTGACGGCGGTGTCGTCTTGACCTGCCTCGTGGCAGCCGCCGCACAAGTCCGCTTGCGATTCGAGCAGTAGACCGGCGACACGGGTCGCGTGCGGATCGTGACAGGTCGAGCACTCGCCATCGTCGAAGGGCATGTGGCGCACGGGGAGGACGTCCTCGCCCGCGACGAGATCGGAATGGCACGCGGTGCAGGTCTCGTCCGACGTCCCGCGCAGCAAGGTCGCATGATCCGAGGCGTGTGGATCGTGGCACTCGGAGCACTGGCCGGCCTTGACGGGCATGTGGGACGACTGCATCTGGAGCCAATCCTCGACTTCACCGTGGCACTCACTGCAGAGATCGATGCCGTTGGTCCGCGTGAGCGCGGGATGGTCCGAGGCATGGGCCTCGTGACAGTCGAGGCATGCGCCGTCCTCGAAGGCGTAGTGCACGAACTCCTTGTCCATCATCGCCGCTTGCTCGCTGTGGCAGTCGAGGCAGAGGTCGTTGCTCGGCAGACGGAGCAGGCCTGCGCTCGTGTCGCCGTGAGCGGTGTGGCAGAGGACGCAATCCTGCCGGAAGGGCTGGTGAACCGCGGCCTTGGGTCCGAGCGAGGACGGACCGTCGTGACAGTCCGTGCAGAGGTCGACGGCCGGACGTGAGAGCAGGAAGGCCTGCTGGGCTCCGTGCGCGTCGTGGCAATCCGTACAGTCGCCTTCGCTGACCGCCATGTGCGGCTCGCCGCTCTCGTCGTCGGCGTCATGGCACATGAGACAGAGTTCGCGAGGCTCGTCGTTGAGGGCGAAAGCCTGGGCCGCATCCGCCGATGCATGACAGGTCTCGCACTCGCCGTCCGAGACCGGTGCGTGGATGGATGCCGTGAAGAGACCCTCCATGTCACTGGAGTGGGGATCGTGGCAGAGCGAACACTCCGTGTCCTCGATCGGGTAGCTGGCGTGGGACTCGGAAAGATCCCCGTCGTGGCAGGTCGAGCAGATCGTCTCCGCAGAGCTCGTCAGGAGTGCGGCGTGCTCACCACCGTGGGATACGTGGCACGAGGAGCATCCGTCTTCGAGCGGGGCATGAACGAATTCCCGCGTGAAGGCCTCTCCGTCATGACACGTGAAACAGGTCTGTTCGGAGGCGGCGCGCAGCAGACCCTCATGCTGGCTCGCATGCGGATCGTGGCACGAAAGACAGTCTCCGTCGGCAACGGGCGCATGGACCACTTCGGCCGAAAGCGTGAGCGACGCATCGTCGTGGCACTCTGCACACAGAGCGGCGCCGACTTCCTTGAGGCGCAGTGCGCCCACGATCCCGTGCGGCTTGTGACAGTCGCCACAATCGCCCTTCTCGAAGGGTTCGTGCTGTACTCGGAAGCCCTTCTGCTCCATCTCGTGACAGGAGATGCACTTCCCGCCACTCTCGAAACGACTGCCGCGCTTGAACTGCGCGGATGCGTCGACGGCGACGAGGGCCAGCCCGATGACCATGGCGGCCGTGGTCACGCGTCGCGCTGCCCCGAGGCGGCGTCGGATCCCTTCCTTCCTCATCACTTCTCCCACGGTCCTCGGCAGCAAGGGGATGCTGCCTTGCGGACGGATCAGGACTCGGCTGCGAAATACTGGCGGATGCGATCGTCGTGGCGAACGATCTCGGATCGTTCCTTCAGAAGAATGAGCTTCTCGTCGAGACGCTTCTTGAATTGCTCCTGGAACAGAACCTGTCGGATCTGCATGTCCACCTCTTCGATGGGCAGCAGGTCCCCGTCGCGACGACCGTCGAGACGCACGATCATCCACCGGGAATTGAAAGGAAGTACGGGTGAGGTCTCCCCGATGGACATCGTTTCCACCGCATCGATCAGCTCGGGAGCGAACATGTTCAGCGGCGCCCACTTCGCAGTGTCGTCCCCGTGTCCGCCACTGCCCATCTCGCGGCGCAGGTAGTCGAAGTCGGTGCCTTCCTCGAGGCGCTCGAAGGCAGCCTCGGCCGTTTCCTCGTCCTCGAGCAGGAAGAAGCTCAGCTTCACTTCCGAGCTACTGCGGAAACGATCCTTGTTGTCGTCGTAGAAGGCCTCGAACTCCTCGCGCTCGAAGAAGATCTTCGATACGACGGTCTCGTTCAGGTACACGTTGATCAGGACTTCTTCGAGCTTCGCGTCGTAGGCTTCGACGACCTTCTCGTGCTCGAAGAACCCGGCGCGCTCGGCGTGCGTGCGCAGGAGGAGTCGCTCGGTCTCGACCTCGATGCCCTTGGCCAACACGGACTCGAAGTCCTGATCGCCCATCTCCATGGCGACCTTCGAGACACTTTCGCGTAGAGCACCCTCGTCGACGTAATGGTCGTCGTCGATGATCACGGTGGGTGTCTCCGTGCCCAACCGGAACTCGCCACGCAGGAGCACGCCGGCGTCGGCGCGCATGCCGTCCAGGATCGTCTCGTCGACGGTCACCGGCGTCTGCGCACGCAGTTCATCGATGAAGGCCTTCCAGCGCGCGACCTTCTTCTCCTCGAGAAGCACACCACGGATGAAGTTGGCGTACTCCGGCAATTCGCTGCGGTCCGGTGCTGCGCGCTGCTCGACTCGGACGATCGTCCAAGCATCGTTGACGGCGAAGGGCTCGGAGAGCTCGCCGACCTCGAGTTCTTCACTGGGATCGCGGAAGACGACGGGGAGATCGGCCCAGTGGATGAAGTTCATCAGGCCGCCGACGTGAGCCTTGGAGTCCAGGGACGAATCCATGGCGATCGCGCCCATGTCCGCGCCGGCCACGATCGAGGCTCTCACGGCGTCGGCTTCCTCGCGGGTTCGCACGGAAACGCGCCGGAGCTGGATCCGGTGGTACATTTCCGAGAAGAAGTCTTCGATCTCTTCGTCGCTGATCGCCCTCGGTTGCTCGTAGCGATCCCTCACGAACTCGCGGACCGCGATCGCGGTCGCGACTTCTTCGGCCTTCTCGATGACCTCGGTCTCCTCGTGGAGACCCATCGCCGCGGCTTCCTGCAGGATGAGTTCGTCGTTGACGGCCTTGTCCAGCAGGCGCACGAGCAGCTCTTCGCCCGAATGCGCCATGTCCATCTGCCGGTGCGAATCCATGATCATCGCGTCGATGTGATCGCTCGTGATCGGGGTCCCGTTGACCTCGATCAAAACCACTGGCTCGTCGGTCGCGGCTACCGTCGCGGGTGCCACTGATCCGGCCAGGAGGAGAAGCGCGCCTTGGAGCGCGAGCCAAGACACCATCATCCGTCCGCCTCTCTGCGTAGCCACTCGATCACGTCGTCGAGACAAGTTCGGGTGAGCCGCGCCATGGAATACTCACGTCCCCTACGGAACAGGCCTTCGCCGTCGTCACCGTCGCGTCGGACTTCGAGCGTCGCGGACAATTCGCCACGACGCGCGTCGACGAGACGCAAAGCGAATTCGAGCAGGGGGACAGCGGCTTCCTGGCCGCTGGGGGAAACTTCGAAGGCCGCGAGATCTCCGGTGAGGACCCAGCAGACGCCGAGTTCGCGTCGTAGGATCTCGCGCACTTCGCGCGACACGCCGCCCCGAGCAACCTTCTGCTCGTCGAGGAGGATCTCCCGAACGAAGCCGGGTTCCACGATCGACCAGTCGTTCGCGACCAGTTCTGCGGTCAGCAGGTTCTGGACGATCTCGGCGGCGTATCGACCATTCGAATAGTCATCGAGGGGCACGACAGCTACAAGACCGCAGGTGTGATATTGCTCACGACGCGGCGGTTCCTCGGTCAGGAAGGGCTCCAACTGCTCCACGATGGACGCCACGACTTCGCGCATCACGGTTTCGACATCGGGCGCGCGACCAACCGCGAACCACGACTCGGTCTCCTGGACGGACAGACCGCGACTCACGGCACGGCGCACCGTCAAGGTCTCGAGATCGAGCACCCGCGCCGAGACGTTGACCTCCAACGACCGATCGGGTTGGTAGATGTCGAGCGAACCGAGAATCGCGAGCCTCGCACCGGTCTCCTGACGAAGGAGTCGCGCATCGCCCCGTCCGATCTCACCGAGAGCACGAATGCGATGCTGCCGTAGCAGTGGACGGACTTCTTCGTGGTCGACGACCTCGGCACCGAGCGTTCCGAGCCGGTCGTAGAACTCCGGAAGGATGCGTTCGAAAGCTGCCTGCCGACCCGTGAGATTGGCAAAGGGGAGTACGACGATGCGGGCGAGCTCCTCTTCGGCCCGCGCGTCCCCCACTGGAATGCTCATCGCGACGAAAAGGACGAGTGCGAGGGCGCGGCGCATGTCAGTCCACCAGATTGCGGATGGCCGACTTCGCCGTGGCGCGGCTCACCTCGCTCATGGTGCTACCACTGGTCCCGAAGAGACTGGCCCAGAAACCCCGGCCTTCTTTGGTGAGCGTCGTCGACCAGATCACGCTGCCCGTCTCCGTTTCCACGAGCCGGACGTCCATGGTGACCACGTTCTTGGTGTGCGAGCCCGAGCGCAGCGATGACGACTCGGTCACCGAACCCAGAAAGAGGGCCTGGGCCCCGAGTTCCCGGCCCACGGTGACGATCTGCTGCTTCGTGAGTTCCGCCACGCGGACCTGACCCACGACGGACATCGCCGACGTCACCTCGCCGGGCTCGACGACGTCGAAGACCTCGGCCGCGAGCAGTTCGGACACGAAGTAGCGAGACATCCGCGCGCCAGCCCCGCGGTCTTCCGAGAGGTTCTCGAAGGGCACGACTGCGACGCGCTCCACGAACCCGAAGTTGTAGTTCGGGTGGACGAAGGTCGTGACCATGCTCCCACACCCGGTAAGAAGCAGCAGTCCGACACAAAGCGTCCATGTCCATCGTCTCACGTCGTCGTCCTTTCCCATTGCGGGTCAGAATGCCATTCGCACACCCTGCTGCCAGCTCATCGTCCGTTCCTCGCCGTCGATCCCTTGTTCGATCTCGGCATAGCGCAGGTATGCGGTCGTGCGACGATTCACGTCGAAGGTCGCACTGAAGCTCGCCCGGTCGGTCCGGAAGCCACCCGTGGCGTCGTCGTAGACCAGCTGTCCGGTCAAGACGAGGCGCGGGCCGACACGCCAGTTGAGCAGATAGTCCTGTCGGCGGCTGAAGCGCTGGTCCTCGACCCAGGTCGTCCCGATCCGCGCGAACAAACGCTCCGTGAATTGTAGGTCCACGTCCAGGGTCCAGATCCTCCGGATCACGAGTTCGTCGGTCGGATCGATCCGTGTCTCCTGATGCGACCACGAACCCAGGACGTTCAGAGAGCGCGTGACCTCGGCATCGAGGGAGCTCCGCACACTCCAGATGTCGCTCGTGCGATCGGCCAGGGGATCGTCGAGACGGCTGACCAGGGCATCGACGACGATGTCCAGCGTCGAGATCGGCTGCGCATCGACACTCCCGAAGAGGCCGCGCACCGTGCGCAGGTCCCGCCCCCCCTCGATCGAACGGCGATAGGTGGCCGAAGTGGAGGTTCCGAGCGTCGCGAGCGGATCGTAGAGCATCGTGGCCGACAGGACGTCGTCGCGTAGGTGCGGTCGCGCCTCGCCGAAACGTTGCCACGACTGCTCCCAGCGCCCCGTCCACTGGAGGTGCTCCGTTTGACGCCAACGCGACCGCATGGCGTAGTCGTAGCTCTCCCGGTCTCCGAGCGATCCCTGCTGGGGCTCGAAGCGCATGGAACCGCTCAGGCTGGCGTCGACGTCATCGGTCGCTCGCCAGCGGACGTTCGCGTTCGCGAAGTGGGTCGTGGCGTCGCGCTCGACTTCACCCACTTGCTGGATCGACTCGAAGATCTCGATCTCGGTGACCACCACGGCAGCGGCCTCGTTCACTCCACCGTTGACGACTTTGACGTAGCGTCCGGCGAATGGCGTGAACTCGATCTCGTAGCGCTGAAAGGCAGGGTCGAAGCGACGGACGGGGGTCGATGTCTGCAACTCCCAGTCGAGGCCATCTTCCGAGGAGTAGACCTCCCACGTCACGCTCTCCGAGGAGATCCGGTCGACGTACAAAAAGACCCCACCGATCGCGGTGCGCACCAGGCCGAGGTCGGCTCCGATGTTACGGTCGATCGAACCTGCGCCGATCTCGACCAGTGGCAACGTTGCGACGCTCGTGTTGCCGTCGACGAGACCAGGGACGCTCTCGAGTTCTCCGAGTTCGGGTCCGGGGTCCACGGCGAAGAGCGCCCGCGCCACCGTCACTTCTTCGAGCAGCGAGCTGCCTCGCCGCACCTCGTCGACCCGGTCGCTCCGCGTGAACAAATACTGCGAGTCCAGCCGCCATCGACGTGCGGCATCGAGGTCGTGGGAACCCACGTAGCGGACCTGATGGGTGAGCTCTCGCTGGTTCAGATCACGCAGGAGGTTCGACGAGCTCCTCCGGGTGAACGTGTAGTCGAAGGTCTCGTGGTCGCGTCGGACGTCCACCGTACCCACCAGCCGGGCGTCACGCGTATTGCGGATCTGCACGTCGCCGTCGTTGCCGACCTCGGACCAGTCGTAGCGAAGCCCGAAGATCGGCCAGTCGGACGGGGTGGTCTTCCAGTCGGCGACGAAACTGTTCGTGATCAGGTGCCCATCGATGCCCTGCGTCCGGACGCGACGCTGCTGCCCCGTCACGCTCGCATGCCACAAACGATGGTTCCACGAGATCTCAGCGCTGGGCTGGCTCTCCTCGCGGAAGACACCGAGCTGCTCGGCCGCGTCGATGTCGAACTTGAAGTAGCGGTACGAGGCCCGCGCACGCAACACGTCGGTCAGGTCGCGCGTGACGTTCACGGTGTAGCGTTGCTGGAAGGTCTCCTGGTCCACGCCCTGGATCTCCGCCTGGACCGCGGACAGATCCAACGACCCGTTCCAGTCGAACAGCTGCGCCGGCGCATCGCACGCGATCGCCACGAGGGCGAGGACTGTCAGTGAGATCCTCATGGAATTTCGACGGCGACCGGACGTGGCCCCACGTCGATCACGAAGGTCTCACGCACGCGATTGGAGTTGACGACGAGGAGACTCCCCGCGGCGGGAATCGTCACGTAGAGCATGCGTTCCTCGGGATCGAGCCGCAGTCGTCCGGGAGCCCCCGGGATCGACTGGCGCGCGACTTCGATGTCGAGTCGAGGCCTCAAGACGCTCAACTCACGGCAAAGATCCATGGCGACGAAGACCCGCTGGGACCGTCGCTGCAACTCCATTCCCGTCGCCGGGCCACACATTTCGATGGACTCGAGACTGGCGCCCGACCGCGCGTCGAGCCTCTCGATGGAGCGTCCGTCCTGGCTCGCGACGAGCAACTCGCGCGCTTCGGCCAGATAGACCATTTCACCGGGCATGTCGCGGACGACGAAAGAACCGACGACGGACGAACGCGCGAGATCCACCACCTCGACGGTGCGGGTCGAACCCGACGACACGAAGACCTGCGCCGAACGCTCGTCCGTCGCGACGGCCACCGGACGCGGCGTGAGTGGAATTCGAGCCGTTTCCTGAAAGGTCTGCGACGAAACGACGACCAGGGCATCGTGTCCGGACGAGAGGACCAGGACGTCCCGTTCGTCCTCGGTCAAGAGGACGCGTGAAGGGTTGTCGCCGAAGCGAAGCGGCAGCCGCCGCATGCGATCGATGTCACCGAGGTCGACCACGACCAGCTCGTCCCGCGCTGCGACGGAAGCGAAGAGGCGCCTCTCGAGGGCGGAGTAGACGAGGTCCGTCGGCCGTCCTCCCACCCCGAACTCGGCCGCCACCGTGCCGGACCTGCGGTCGAGAACGGCAACCGTCCCGCCGTCTTCCAGGGCGACGAAGAGCGTCTGTCCAAGCGGTGGACGCTCCGAGAAACCGAACTCGAGGACCGGTTGCCAGGGATCGGCGTCCACCGGCGTACCGTCGGGATCGAAGTCGAGATGCAGAACGATGCATTCTCCGGGAAGGGCTTCGAGTGACAGTCCCATGGTCACCACGACGTCGCTCAAGTCGACATCGGTCGATGCCTCACCGACCTCGACCCGGGCTGCATCGAGGACCACCCGCAAAGAGTCGATGCGACCCACGGCAAGAGCGGCGCGCAGCAGCAGGCGGGCCCGGCCGGCATCGGCCGGTGTCGCCAGTCCCGTGCGCAGCGGAGAGAACGTGTGCGTGTCTCCGGAGGTGAAGATCTCGAAGCGTGCGATCTTCAGTTCGACGCGGGAGGAGGTCCGCGCAGGGATCTGCCCGAACACGGTGAGGTGGGTCTGATCGTCGGGATCGAAATCGGCGTGTGCCGCGGCAGAAATCAGTGCGAGCACCAGAAAGAGCCAACCCACGGGGGCACGGCCACGAGCCCTCACTGCATCGAGATGCGTGTGGTGCATCGCTGGTCTCCTGGGTGGAACAAGCGGGGTGCTCGGGCCGGATCGAGCACCCCGCTCTAGCCTCGTGGGCTCAGGACGAGCGATCGACTACGGGGTCACGACGATGTGATCGTAGGCGTCCTTGACGTGGCACTTGTTGCACAGCGAGCGCTGGTTCGGGCTGTTGTACGGATCGGGGATCGCGTACGAGCCGGACTCCGCGCCGTCTTCCGCGAGCAACGTGACAGCGAAGTCCCAGCGACCCATGTCCGGCGCCGAGGTGGCGTGGGCACGGTGGCAGCTGATGCAGCTGACCTGGCTGGCAGCGCCCGGACCGCCGGTACCACTGGTCGTGGTCGTGGGATCCTCGAACGGAACCGCGGCGAGATAAGCCGTGGCCTGCGTGCCACCGGTGATGTCCTCGGTGCCGTTGTAGAGGTTGTAGTTCTGAGCGATGGTGCCGCCCAGGGTCTCGCCGGCGGGGTGGATCAGCTTGGTGTTGTTGGCGTGGAAATCGCCGTGGCAGTTGCCACACCAGGCCGACATGCCGCTCTGGTAGGCGGTGTGGTTGGTGTTGCTCTCGCCACCACCGAAGATCGGCAGACCGACGGCCACCGGAGCGGCCTCGGTGAAGGTCGCGACGCCGTTCTGCACCACGCGACCGGCGCCGTACAGAAGACGGAAGTCGGTCGTACCGTGCGGGTCATGGCAGCTCGAGCACTCCATCGCGCCGGCCGGGAACGAACCACCAGGAGAGGTCGTCAGCGTCGCATCGGGGCCCACGCCGAAGCTCGGCGCGTTGATGTTGTGGCCCGCGGCGTCACCGGTGATCGGGTTCGACGCACCACCGTGTCCATCGTTCAGGTTGTCTTCGGTCAGGAAGACGAAGTCACCGCTACCGTAATCGGTACCAGGAGCCAACGGATCGGCGCTGAAGCTGGCGCCCAGGCGCGTGGCGTGGCAACCGAGGCAGACCTCGGAAGGAGTCGAGTCCTTGAGCAACCAAGCGTTGCCGTTGGGGCTGTCCGGATCGACGAGAGCGCCGTCCTGGCTGTTGTGCATGGTGTGGCAACCTGCGCAGTCAGCGACGCCGCCGTCGTGGAAAGCCATCGCGGGAGCCGCGACGATCAGGAGCGCCGACAAGAGCGCGAGGGTCTTCAACATTGTGTCATGCCTCCGAGAGCATGAAGTGTTCGGCCGTGACGAAGGCTGATGGGGTCATCCCACCAGATCGAAGGGGGGTCACCGCGTCTTCCGGACGGCGGCCTCCTTCACGGCGTGTCGAGCGTCGTACCACTCCCGTCCGCACCGAAGCGCGGTCCCTGGGACACATCTTCATCATCATCACGGTCCGTGGTACGGACCTGCACGTGCCGTGTCATGACGTATCGGGGGATACGGCAGAGTTGGATCCGGCCATCCAACATCTGTCCGACGACCAAATGGTCGTCATCGGACACGGCCAGGAGATTCGGGTGGTAGAACCAGCCGTCGCGAAATCCCTTTCCTCCGAACTCGCCGAGGAATCGGCCATCGTCGGCGGAATAGCACACGACCGCGAACCGCATCTTGTCGAGGACGGCGACGATCCCTTCGGACGTCAGATCGACCGCGACTGGGAAGTTCAACTGCCCGGGCGTGTTCCCACGAACTCCCAGGGTCTTCACGTGCTCACCCGTCTCCATGTCGATCACGAGGACATTGCCCAGAGTCGACGCGGGGAGGTAGAGCAGTTCGTCCCTTACGAGTGGCTTGCCGAGGATCAGTTCGTTGCGTTCGTCGCTCGGGACGACTGCCCCGATGTCGAGGGTACGAAGGAGCGTGCCGTCACGTTCGAGAAGATGAACTCGCGTCCGATCGTCCAGCACGACCAGGCGGTCGTCGTCGTCGATCTGGAGTTCCATGGCGCGCCGGCCAGCGAGGGCGGAGAGATCGACGTCGCCGAGAGGCATCCCGTCGAAGTCGAATTTCACCAGACGCTGTCCGGAACGCACCGTCCCGAGCACGAACACGAATCCTTCGGAGTCGACCACGACGCCCAGCGGCGTACCGATCCAATCGGCGCAGTCGAACTGGTAGCGGTAGTAGCCGTTCTGGTCGAAGACGAGGATCCGGTTCGAGCCCGAGTCCGTCGCGAAGATCTCGCCGTGGCGTCGATCGACGTGAAGGGACAGGGGCCGACGAATCTCGTCGGCGAGACCAGGCAGGCGCAGCGACCGCACCAGTTCCGCGGGTCCGTTGAGCGGCAGGAATTCGGAATCCTGGGCGATGACACGTGACGGAGACACGACGGCGAGCGCGGTGCCGAGCACCACGATCCCAGTTCGCGTCACGTCGCGTGTCTTTCGGAAGATCTCGAACACGTTGCCGTCTCTTTCCACACCTCTGTCGATCGCGACACGGGGTACCGTGGAATCGATCAACATCTCCTGGGTGCGATGACACCGTATATGAGTTCACAGCGAGTTTTGGATAGCAGCATTGTGAGGTCACGGATGCACTACTCAAGTCGCCCAAACCAGTGCAAATGAACTACTAACAATTGGTAATCCGGACCGAATCCGGTCGAGGAATGGTGAAAGAGTCCCCGACTTCGCAATTCGCGAACCCGCTCCCGGAGGGATCAGGAATTCCCGAAACGTGATTCCTCGAAGTGGCCTTCGGGTGCCGAGGACTCCGAGAACGTGATGATCGGACGCGCGGAGTCCTCGGGTGAAACCAGGGCTCCGTCGGCGTGGAACCCGGCGAAGGTCGCCTGGGACGGAAACACCTCGGGATCGCTCGTCCGCCCCATCACCTGCATCTGCGTGTCGACCAGGCCGGGTTCGTAGCTGAAGACGGCCACGTCCCTCGCGGCCACGCCGTCGGCTTCGAGCTCCAGCGCGAGAGTCTGTCCGGCGATACGTAGGGCCGCCTTCGTGGCGCAGTAGTCGCCGAGGCCTGGGAACGGACTGTGTGCAGCACCCGAGCTGATGTTCACGATCCGCAGCGCGACCCCCTCGCGGCGCCGGGAGACGCAACGGCCCATCAGCGCGATCGGCGAGGCCGTGTTCAAGGCGTGCAGTTCGCTGAGATCGCGCATCCCGAAGTCCCGGACCCGTGTCATCGCGCCCACGCGGGCCGCGTTGTTGACGAGCGCGATCCGCTCGGCATCGCTCGCCAGGACGCGGTCGACGACGGTCTCGCAGAAGAATTCGAAGGCCTCGGGATCGCCCAGGTCCACGCGATGGTGCACGTAGTCGTCGTGGCGGATCGAGGCCTCGCGTCGCGCCACGCCCACCACCGTCCATCCGCGCTCGAGGAACTGCTCGGCGCAGGCCTTGCCGATCCCCGAGCTCGTTCCCGTCACGATTGCCTTCTTCATTCCGCGTCTCCCGTGTATGCGACACCCTCGGTCCACCACGCCGGCGCGGGCGCGCCCTTCGTGAAGTGATCGATGAACTCCTTCATCTTGATCGAGTAGTCGAGCTTGTTCGCGTACTTCTTCAGGTGATGCGGCTCGCCGCGGTACTGCAGCATGACCGCCGGTTTGTCGAGCCGACGCATCGCCATGTACATCTCGATCCCCTGGGTCCACGGCACGGCCTCGTCCTCGTCGCCGAACTGCATGAGCAGAGGCGTCTCGATGCGATCGGCGAAGAACACCGGCGAGTTCTCTATATAGAGGTCTCGGCGCTGCCACAAATTCGCACCCAGGCGCGACTGGGTCTTCTCGTACTGGAATTGGCGGCTCAGGCCGCTCCCCCAACGGATCCCGCCGTAGGCGCTCGTCATGTTGCTCACCGGCGCGCCGGCCACGGCGCAGGCGAAGATGTCGGTCTGGGTGATCACGTGCGCGGTCTGGTAGCCGCTCCAGGAATGGCCGTGCAGGGCGATGCCGTCGGGATCGGCCACGCCCATCTCGATGATCTTCTGCATGCCCGGCACCAGGCACTTGGTCGCCGCGTACCCAGGATTGCCCACGTCGAAGCGGATGTCCGGCAGGAAGACCGCGTAGCCGTCGCCGGCGTAGATCGGGAAGCTCGGCCGATGGTTGATCTGAGGATCGTTGAAGCGGTGCAGTCGCTGGGAGAAGAAGCGGTAGTAGTAGACGAGCACCGGATAACGCTCGCCCTCTTCGTGGCCGGCGGGCTTGATCAGGATTCCCTGTAGCGGGATGCCGTCGACGCTGGTCCATTCGACGAGCTCGGCCTGACCGAGGTCGAAGTCGTCGAGCTGGGGATTGACCTCGGTGATCTTGCGCGGCTTGCGGAAGCTCGTGTCGGTGACCCAGGCGTCGGGGAACTCGGTGTAGCTCTCCTCGGTGTAGACGACGACGTCGGCGTCCTCGGCCTTCATGAAGCCGCCGTAGGACTTGTCGTCCTCGCGGACCTTCTCGACGCCGGCTTCGTCGAAGGCGCCGCGCCAGATCGACGAGTTCTTCGCGCGGTCGTCGTAGCCGGTGTAGATAAGGGTCGCTTCGGGATCGAGTCCTTCGTCTTCTTCGTCGAGATCCAGCACGCGGTAGATCCGCTGTTCGGCCCGACCGAGGCCCTCGGTCAAGCAGACGGCCGGTCCGCCCGCGGTCGGGAAACGCCACACGTCGTACTTGTCGTAGATCAGGACCGCCGAGTCGTCCCTCGCCCACCCGCCGACGCCGTAGCCGGGCGCGGTACGCGGGTAGTCGTGGTCCTCGTTCTCCCACCGGATCCCGATGTCGGGTCGCAGACGGCGCGCGGTTCCCGCCTCGACGTCGTGCAGCCACCACTGCCCACCCTCACCCGGCAGGTAGTAGGCGAAAAAGCGCCCCTGAGGCGACAGCGAGACGGCGTCCTGCGTCCGCGACACGAACTGTGCGCGCTCCCCGCTCTCGAGATCGATGACGTAGTGATCGGAGTAGAAGCCGTCCCAGGTCATCAGCTGCAGGTACTGCACGTCGCTGCTGCCGTGGGCGATGCGCGGATTCTCGGTGAAACGCACGTCGGGAACGTACTCATTGGCGAGCGGAACGATGGTGCCAGCATCGACGTCGACCACGGCGCGGTAGAGGTGCTCTTCGCGATCGCTCCAGGTCGACTTCTCGTTCGTCTTGATGCGCGGGTCGTCCCAGTGCCAGACGTCGACCTCGCGGTCATCGAGGATGGCGTCGACGTCGTAGGGATCGAAGGTGTCTTCCGATTCGGTTTCGTCGGATGCCTCGGCGTCATCTTCGCCGTCGTCTTCGGCCGGTCGCTGGCCCACGAAGAGACGCGCGCCGTCACGGGTGAAGCGCAGGTCGTTCTTCTCGGGGAAGTGCCAGCCGTCCGTCGATTGGAACGTGCCGATCGGGCCGAGGTCATCAGGCGCGCGCGGGGACAGGACGTCGAGGGTCAGCGTACCGACGTCCTCGGGATCCGTGGCGTCGCCGCGCAGGTAGGCCAGGCGCGTCGTCTCCTCGGCCCAGGTCATGGCGGGATAGGCGTGCTTCGCCGCCGCGTGGACGACGGTCGCCGGAAGATCGCCGGCGAGAGCGCGGAGTTCGAGGCGATCACCCTCACCGTCCTCGGTCGCGACCACGAGCGCGAGCCAGTTCGAGGTCGGATCGAAAGCCATGGACGCGACGTTCTCGATCTCGAAGGTGGCCTGGTCGGCCAGGCGGACGACGGTCACGCGTGTGCCGGCGGTGCGTTCCTTTTCTTCTTGATCGTCGGTCGACCCTTCGGCGGGTTCCTCGGCCGGCGTGTCGACCGTGTCCTCGGTCTCCGTCGAATCCGGTTCGTCCTCTTCGAAGTGCAGTGCGAACCACGCGCCGTCGTCGCTGAAGGCGAAGGACTTCACACGCTCGAAGTCCCAGGTCGCGCCGTCGTCGAGGCGCAGCAGCGTCGCACCGGACTTCGGCGGCTCGTCGGCCGTCTCGCGCTCTTCGAAGGACGCGAGCACCTTCGCCGCCGCCCATTCGCCGTTCGACGTGAGCGCCGGCGACTGTCCCCGAGCGATCACGTGGCGGTCGCCACCGCGGGTGGCGCGAACGATCACTTCGCCGTCACCACGGCCCGGGCGCGCTTCGAAGGCGTACCAACTCCCGTCGTCGGCGAGGGTCCGGCCGTAGACCTTCCTCATCTGCATGAGATCAGCCCACTTCATGCCGCGGTCGGCATGGGCGAAGTCGGCGACGAAGCCGAGAGCGAGAAGAACGAGCGCGGCGATGCGCATGGAGGCCCTCCGGGACAGGATCGAGGATCGATGGGCCGGCGATCATCGCGCAGGCCGCCGCTCGATTCAAGCCGACTCGGCCGGAACGACGACGCGGGCACGACAGTCCGTCGTACCCGCCTAGGGGGCTCGCCGCGCGGTGTGCTCGGGGCGGCGCACCGCGAAATCGTGTCCGCGCGTCAGCTCTCGACCGCGGACTTCCGGTGAGGACGCAGGGTCACGCGCTCGGGATGCTCCTGCGCGAGGCGCTGGATCTGCGTGCAGTCCCAACACACGGGCTGGCACACGGCCAGGACCTCGTCGATCTGCTGGGCAGGGAACTGCTCCCAGGTGCTCACGTGGCCGGACTCGTCGAGCAGTCCGGGCTCATGGACCGCCCAGTCGACGTGATCGCCGAATTCCTTGCCGCACAGGGCGCAGGTCGCCCCGGCGTAGTAGACGTCGAGCGTGGAGCGCACCAGGCAACCGTCCGGTGCCTCGGCGATCTGTTTGCGACACGGCTGATCGCAGTCCTGACGTTCGGGCCAGCGCGAGCAGCTCGTGAGCTGAATGGCGTCCTCGGACATGCCTTGGGTCAACGCGCGACGCGGGTCGACTTTGACCGCTTGCTTCTCACCCGTCTCCGGGCAGCGGATCACGCGTACCTCGGCCGCGCGACGCCAGCGTGCCGTGATCGCGACGGCCACCGCGGCGACGGCGACGAGACCGAGGATCCAGAGGAAGACGTGCATCGCGAACCTCCCTTCGGGGCGGAAGCCCGTGCGCCAGACACGGGGCGGGGCCTCCTCATCCAAGATCCCGATCCCTGGAGTCGCTGGCGAGCGCAAAAGGGTGATCCTGAACCGTTCCTCATTTCACGACGTAACCCGTTCGCGCGAAACGAATTCGGCGGCTGATGCACGGGCATCAACCGCCGTTTCGGGTCCGAAGAATCACACTCGGTACGAGGTCGGGCGAAACGCCCCCATCGTCACGGCAGGTTGATCAGCTCTCGCTCGATCGTGAAGAAGGCTTCGAGCGTCGTGTTCCGATAGCTGTCGTCCGTCGTCGTCCAGAACATCGAGAAGGTGTGCGGGTTGCTCTCGAACTGGAAGGGGAAGTCGAAGGTCTTCGTGTCGCTCCAGCCCGCGCGCCCCGTCGCTGCGTTCCCGAAGTCGGCCAGGTAGAACTCGAGCTGGCTCTCGGGCGTGACGTTGAACTCGAAAATCGCGGTCTCGCCGCCGTCGGCCAGGTCGTCGCGCGTGAAGGGCTCGCTGTTCGTGATGTGCCACAACCAATACCAGTCGGAATCGGCGCTCACACCGGTCTCGATGTCGAAGCGCTGCTCGGCGTCGCCGCCGTTGACGATCTCGATTCGATCCAACGAGACCGTGAAGCGCAGGTCGTTGAAGGTCTGGCAGGTTTGCGTGGTGTAGGTCGTCGCATCGCCGATCACGGCTGCCTGACGGTTCTTGATGTCGTTGATGCGGTAGCTCAGCGGGACGGCCGTCGTCGCCGGCACTGGACGCAAGAAACCCGAGTAGTCGCCACTGCGAATGATCTCGGCGATCGTGCTCGTCGCGTCCTCCTGCGTACCACCGAAGACCTGCACTTCGATCGTCGAGTTCGACACGAGTTCGCGCTGACGCTGGGTCATGTTCGCGCTGCCCGAGAAGGCGCCGTATGAGGCTTCGAGCGACGTGCGCAGTTCACGTGCGCTCGTCGCTTCGGTGCTGGTCGCCGTGTAGACGAGCATGCGTCCGTAGGTGACCGACTGGACGTAGCAGGGCTGATTGCTGGGACCCATCGTACCCAGGCGCGTCTGGCGCTCGAAGTCGGCCTCGGTCACGGTGTCGGCAAAGAAAGCGGCCGGCTCGGCGATCGCGTCGTCGGCGAAACTGATCGTGTACATCGGCTGGAAGAGCTTCACGATCACCATCTTGCTCTCTTCCGACGACTGGTTTCGCATCGAGGCTCCGACGGAGCCGCTTGCGAAGACGGCGTCGTACTTCAGGCTGATCCCCGCATCGAGCATCGCCTGCTCGTAGCTGTAGGCCTCCTTGGCCTGGAAGCTGATCTGCGCCGGCACGACGTCGAGGTTGCCGAGTCGCGTATCGGCAGCACGCTGCAACGACGCGATTGCATCCTGGATCGACGCACTGTTCGGCAATGCGACGTCGCGCGAGGGATCGTCGAGGGCGAGATCGATCGAGATCGAGAGTGGCGAACGCTGGAGACCGATCGTCGACAGGGCGCCGTCACGCACGCCGCGCCCCTGGACGAGCATGCCGGGCTTGAGCGCCGTCGCATTGGCGCCGACCGCGATCAGGTTGTCGAAGTTCTTCTTCCGGTCGTACTCGACGGTTTCGCAGCGCACGTAGGCGTTGCCGTCGAAGTCCTCTTCCTCTTCCTGGACGACCGGTTCCTCTTCGACTTCGCTCGGGACCTCCCAGTCGGGAAGTGCGGTCACGAAGTCGTTGACGGTGTCGGGCGCGACGGGTTGATCGCTTCCGGAGGGACCGGTGGGCGCGTCGTCGCTTCCACAGCCTCCGAGCACGGCGGCCATCGCGACGAAGAGGGTGAAGAACGAGAAGCGGTCGAGTGCGGACGAACGCATCGGTGGACCTTCCGATCGGAGCCGAAGTGGGGGGACACCTGGACATGCGCAGTCCGGCCGCCGATCGCGCAATCGACCGTCGACGGGTCTTGGTTGACAGCCCCGGCCGATCTCGGCAAAATCTGAGGAGATCGACCACGCCCCCTTGCGTTCCAAGCGCGTGGCGGTCCCGGAAGTGGCAGCAGCGGCCCGAGGGACCGGGCGGATGGGTTTCCGCCGCAGAGCACTCGCTGCGAGGAGGTGATCTGTGTCTAACACTGGTTTTGGATTCGCGGGAGTGGCGGCCCTGTAGGGAGCGCTTCACAGCGACCGACGCCTCGGCGGACCGGACCCCGATGACAGGGGAACCCACCGCCACGAGCCCGTCATGAATCCGAGCCCCGGTTCCTCATGGAGCCGGGGCTTCTTCGTGCCCTGTCGTTCCTGGTGCCCTGTCGTTTCTGGGGTGGGCGCCCGGTCAGGCGCCGCGCTCGACGCCCGGCAAGATGTCGGAGACCTCGTCGAGGAGGTCGGCGGGGAGGCCCAGATGGACCCACGCCGAGTCCACGGTCGAGAAGACCTGGAGTCCGGAGTCGACGGCCTTCGTCCGGAAGAGCAGGCCGAAGGCGGTGTTCAGGGCGCGCTCGGCGAGCATGGCGACCTTCAGCCCCGGAATGCGGCTCCAGAAGTCGTGCTCGTTCATGCGACGCGCGTGCTCGACGACATCTTCCTTGGTCATTTCGAGTTGGCAGTGCCGGAAGTCCGCGAGGTACTTCACGCCCTCGCCCGCCTGCAGACATTCGGTGAGGGCTTCGACGTCCGTGGCCTCGAGATCGTCGGCCGTCACGCGCCCGTAGTGGGACACGATCATGAGTTTGTGTTCGGGTATCCACCGGCGCCTGGCAGGCATGGGAGCGCTCCCTTTCTGGACCTGCTGATCCTCGTGGGCGGTGTCGGGTGAAGCCGAAAACCAGGGTGCGGAAAACGTCGAGCCGACCGCACCAGGCTACGTGCGACTCGCTCGCGGAGCCAACCGGTTCGGGAAAAAGACTCGTGAGAGATAGCGAGGGGCATCCCGCTCCGCGCCCCTAGATCCGCATGAGGGCGATACCTACACGCATTGCCGACTTCCACCGCTCGATATCTTCGAGAAAAGGCTGACGGCCGGTGCGCCGTGTTCGCGGCTGTGTCCTCGAACCCCCATGGCCTGCGTGCTCCTCAGTCAGGATGGTCCCCATGAAAGCGCCTCTCGCGTCGCTCCCCGTATCCATTTTTGCATTCCTCCTCTGCGCTTCGCCCGCGGCCGCGACCTCTTCGGCCCCCGACGGTGAGACCCAGGTCCAGGCTCTCGATGCCGACTCTGGCGCTCTCCGCACTCTCGACGCACCGATCCAAGACGAGTCCGTGGCCCGGGCCCTCGCCCTGCGCGCCGAGATGGCCACGGCGATCCAGACCGCACGCGAAGCCGAGGAAGCGGCCGTTGCGGCGCTCGTTACTCGATTGGACGGCGCGTCGGCCCAGCAGCAGGCCGCGATCCAGGAAGAGATCGTAGCCGCGAAACGGAACGGCTGGATCGGTATCCTGAGCATCCGGGCGGACTTCGCCCGTCGCGCGGGCTTCGAGGAAGCCGCTGCGAAGATGGAGCAGGAGATCGAGCAGCTACGCGCCCCGAAGATCGAAACCACGCCCCGCACGGCGACCGATCGCCGTCGCGACGAGTCTGCCGTCGAGGACGGTCGGAACCGATGAACCGCCGCGTACTCGCAGCGGCGACGCTGCTGCTCACCCTGTTCTCTTCAACTCCGGGGACGGGCCTCGCGTCCGCCCGGGCGCAGGCGCTCTCGCCCGACGGCGTGTGGGAGTGGGTCGACGAATCGGCCCTTCCTCTCGCGCGCGGCGCCGACCCGCTGACCCGTGCGTCCGCATATCAGGTGTTCGCCCTGGATCAGACCGCGCTGTTCTCCGCGCTGGACGACGCCCCGCTGGAAGTCCCCATGCTGCGCGCAGCGGGCACGATCTTCAGCCTGCCCATGCCCGACGGACGTTTCGCGCGCTTCCGCGTGCAGGAAACCGACATGCTGGGACCCGACGTCCTCGAGATCACGCCCCAGGCCCAGACGTGGATCGGCCAGGGAATCGACGATCCGACGGCCGTCGCCCACATCGACTGGACCGACTTCGGCCTGCGCGCGCAGATCAGCGGCGCCGGAGGCATGGTGATCGTCGACCCCTACCACAAGGGCGATACGAACTACGTCACCAGCGCCTGGAAGCGTGACTACGAACGCGGCACGCTCGAGTGCGGCACGCGCGTCGACGAAGCGATCCGCCGGCAAATCGAACGGGAAGAGCTCGATGGGCTCGACCGTTCGATCCCTCCATCGGGAAACAACCGCTACAGCTACACCTGCATCCTCACCGCCCCGGGCGAGTTCACGAGCTGGGCCGGGGGAACGTCGGCGGCGAACAGTGCGTTGATCACGATCATCAATCGCGTCAGCCAGATCTACGAGCGGGACTTCTCGATCCGTCTCGTCTTTTTCACCAGCAACATCTACTCGAACGCGTCGACCGATCCCTTCACCAACGGATCGTTGATCAACGACACGACGCTCGACGAGAACCAGGCCGACGTCGTGGCGAACTACTTCGAGGACCAATACGACTTCGGGCACGTCATCACGCGCCGTTCGGGCGGCTACGGCGGGATC
>JGI12109J20283_10061413_pt1 | contig 20671 bp, 20 predicted proteins | sample ElkSlonscriptome_12_FD_20283 | JGI IMG/M metagenome (IMG submission 20283)
AATCGCAAGGGGGCGATTTGTTTCTTTTTTTATACCATCCATCCACTTACAAGCAAGCTTGACGTGGAAAAGGATTCCCCTCGCTCCCCTCGGGGCATCCCAAGAGGGAATACCAGCAAGCAAAAGCCACCAAATCGCAAGGGGGCGATTTGTTTCTTTTTTTATACCATCCATCCACTTACAAGCAAGCTTGACGTGGAAAAGGATTCCCCTCGCTCCCCTCGGGGCATCCCAAAAGGGTAGCCTAGCAAGTAAAAGCCACCAAATCGCAAGTGGCGATTTGTTTCTTTTTTTATACCATCCATCCACTTACAAGCGAGCTTGACGTGGCTGTCTGGCATAAAAAAAGCCAACGATTGCTCGTTGGCTTTTGCTTGCGGAGAGGAAGGGATTCGAACCCCCGATACAGTCTCCTGTATACACGCTTTCCAAGCGTGCGCCTTAAGCCACTCGGCCACCTCTCCGGATTTGCCCTTTCTGGCTTTGAGGGCGCCAAAAATACGATTTTTTTGAGCTTAAATTGAAGGGATTATTGTTTACCGCAAGGTAATTTATGACAGCTCCCCGCGAATACTTTGGCTTAGATAAGATCTAAGCTCGTCGCTGCTCAGTTCATCACAGGCCAACAAATACATTAGCTTGCAAATGGCGGCTTCAAAGGTCATGTCGCCACCGCTAATGATGCCCATTTTCTCCAGGTGGATCCCGGTCTCATATTTTTGCTGCTCTACCTTTCCACTTACGCATTGCGTAATATTCAAGATCACCACTCCCTGCTTAATCAAGGCCTCTACTTCTTCTTTCAACCAGGATACCAGCGGTGCGTTGCCACTGCCAAAGGTCTCGATCACCAATCCTTTCAGCCCCGGAATGGAGGCCACTGCATTGAACGCTTCTCTCCTCATACCTGGAAAAAACTTAATGCTGGCCACATCGCAACAAACCGATTTGCGACAGAATAATGATACGCCATCCTTTTCGGGTTTGTTAATGGCAAAGCGGTTGTACTTAATGTGCACTCCTGCTTCTGCCAAAAGTGGATAATTTGGCGACTGAAAAGCCTCAAAGTGCTCTGCACTGATCTTTAGCGTCCGATTGGCACGGTATAAGGCATATTCAAAATAGATGGCCACCTCGGGTACCATTGGAATTCCTTGCTGATAATCTCCCGCGATCTCAATGGCAGTGATCAAATTCTCCTTGCCGTCGGTGCGCAATTTACCAATCGGCAATTGGCTGCCAGTAAAGATGATCGGCTTTTGATTGTACTCCAATAAAAAGCTCAAGGCAGAAGCGGTGTAAGCCATCGTATCTGAACCGTGTAGGATCACGAAGCCATGAAAGGCATGGTAATTTTTCTCGATCAAATCCACCAGTTCCAACCACACTGCTGGATCTACATTTGAGGAGTCGATGGGATCCGAGATGGAGGTCACCTCCAGATCCACAGACAACTTATCCAATTCTGGAACCTCGGTCGACAGATGGGAAAAGTCGAGCGGATGCAAAGAACCCGAACTGGCATCTTCTACCATTCCGATGGTTCCTCCGGTGTATATGATAAGGACTTTAGTTGGACTCAATTGGATTGCGGTTTGGCTCAAAAATACGCAAGGCATTGCTTCGACTGATCTCGGCAACTTCTTCCAAAGGAATTTCAAAAATATCAGCCAATTTCAAGGCTACTTCTTTCACATAGGCAGCTTCATTTCGCTTTCCGCGATATGGATGCGGCGCCAAATAGGGGGCGTCGGTTTCCAACACCAGATCTTCGATCGACAACTGTTCCACTACCTTGTCCAATCCAGCATTCTTGAAGGTAACTACGCCTCCAATGCCCAACTTAAATCCCCCATAATCGAGAATATGCCCTGCTTGCTCGACCGAGCCGGTAAAGCAATGAAAGATCCCGGTCAATTGGTCGTCATTCAGTTCATCCATTATCTTCAGGATCTCGTCAAACGCATCCCGACAATGAATTACGATTGGCAAGGCCTTTTCTTTGGCCCACTTAATCTGCTCTCTGAACGCCCACTCCTGCTCTGCCAAATAACTCTTGTCCCAATACAGGTCAATGCCGATCTCACCAACTGCGTAATAATCAGACCCATCTTCCAAATAGGCCTTTATCTTAGGCAACACCTCCTTCACTTCCGCACCTACAGAAGTAGGATGCAGGCCCATCATCATCAAGCAGCGGTCAGGGAAGTTGGCATGAACTGCTTTCATTGCTTCCACAGATTCAAGGTCGATGTTCGGCATGTAGATCTTTTCAAGCCCGGCATCAAATGCACGCTGAATCATCTGCTCTTGCTCTCCTTCAAAGGACGCTGAATAAATATGGGAATGGGTATCGATCAATCGCATCCGGCAAAAGTAGCATTTCAAAGCAGGCTGGAAGGGATCGTCTGGAAATGATTTACTTTGCCTGCATGTCGGAGAAAGTGAAAATACTGATCATCCGCTTTAGCTCGATCGGGGATATCGTGCTCTGTACCCCCGTAATTCGCTGTCTGAAGAACCAAGTTGAAGGTGATGTGGAGATCCATTTTCTGAGCAAGGAGCAATACCGACCCATTTTGGCGCATAACCCCTATTTGGAGAAGGTTCATACGATCAACAAAACCACTGATGAGGTTATTGACGACTTGCAAGCACTCCAATTCGATTACGTGATCGATCTGCATCACAACTTGAGATCTGCACGGGTAAAGTCGCGGCTCAAAGGACTATCATTCAGCTTCAATAAACTCAACATTCAAAAATGGGTATTGGTCAACTTTAAGTGGGATCGGATGCCGGATGTGCACATCGTCGATCGCTACCTGGAAACTACCCGAGCACTCGGTATTGAGAATGATGGTCAGGGACTCGATTATTTTCTTCCCCCTAAGCTGGAGGCAATCCCACTGCCAAACCAATTTTCAGAACACTATCAGGCACTTGTATTGGCAGCCACTCACTTTACTAAAAGACCGTTGGAAAAACATTTTCTAAAAATGGTAGAAGAAATCCAACAACCAATGGTCCTGATCGGCGGAGAGGCGGAGTTTGAAATGGGGGAACGATTGGCTAGTGCTTATCCCGAAAAAGTACTGAACATGGCTGGGAAATGCAGCCTGGCCCAATCTGCACTCCTGATCAAGAACGCTAAGCTTGTGATTACTCCGGATACGGGAATGATGCACATCGCTGCTGCTTTTGATAAGCCCATTCTTTCCATCTGGGGCAATACCGTACCGGAGTTCGGAATGTATCCATACTACGCCCAAAATTCCAAAAACAAACTGGAGATCTATGAGGTACAAAACCTGGGTTGCCGACCATGCAGTAAGATCGGTTATGCGAAATGCCCGAAAGGACATTTTAAGTGCATGGAAAATCAGGATTGGGAGGGTTTAGTGCTTAGGGTTAAGAGTACTTAGAGTTCAGAGTACTTACCTGCCAGCCGCGCTTAGGCCCTTGCTTCGGCAGGCGGGGAAGATTTGGAGTTTTAGTTGGGAGTGGGCTAAATTGCCTAAGGTGCTGTAAAGTTAATTCATTGAAATAACCATGATTATTCTCACCCAACTTTAGTTCGCTTTGGCTGCACTCTAGAAACACTTTGGTGCACTTCCTTATTTTTTCTCCGCTGCTGCTTCTACTTTCTTAAAAAGCGCTGCCAATTCGGTCGCCTCTTCCGGCTTCATTCTACCGGCCAGGATCAGACTCAACTGACGTCTTCTCAATGCCGCAGCATAGCGCTCTTTTTCAATGGACGTTTCTGCTACTAGTTCTGGTACATCGATTGCTGAACCATTCTGATCCACGGCTACAAAGGTATAGATGGCTTCATTGCTCTTCTTGCGCTTGCCGCCTACCATATCTACATACACATCGAGAAAGACCTCCATTGAAGAAGTAAAGGCTCTGGAAACCTTAGCCTCAATGGTAACTACATCGCCCAGTTTTATAGGCTGGTTAAACGACACATTGTTCACTGAAGCAGTAACCACCACTCGCTGCGAGTGACGTTGAGCAGAAATACCGGCGGTAATGTCCATCCAGTTGAGTAATTGTCCCCCCATCAGATTTCCCAACACATTGGTGTCGTTGGGCAATACGATCTTGGAAGTTTGGGCGAAAGTTTCCTGCGCAGTTCTCGGCTTCATAGCTGTAAAATTGGGCAGCAAAAGTACCGATAAATCAGGGAAGAATCAGAATGCTCTCTCTAAGATCCAGGCGGCAGAATTATGCTCATCGCGAACCCTACGAAGCATCTCTGAAGCCTCTTCACGACTGGTAAAACTCCCATAACTCACCGCATGTAGATCTTTGTAGCGGCCTAGGATCTGGGAATTGAATCCCAATTGGTTCAACTTTGCACTTAGTTTCTCGGCATTGTCGAATTTTGAGAAGCAACCCCCCATGACGTGAAAGGTGCCTTGAACTTTTTCGCTGGTCGCCACTTTGGTGTGATCCACTTTCAAATGGGTCTTTTCCTCTACCCCCTCTACCCAGATCTTTGTGGTTTCTTCGCCCGCAGGCCGGTAAAAGAAGGCTTCGTCTGAATCGAAGTCAGGGCTAGCCGGCACTTCTGAATCTTTGCTGATCAGGCGGCTAGGCTTGGAAGGTGTGTAACTGCTTTCAGCATCCAATCGAGGAGAGATCACACCGTACTCCAAATGGTCGAAGGTGCCTCTTTCATACTCTTGATTGAGTAAAAGTCCGGAGGTTAGTAAAAAGAACACCCCCGCAGCAACTTTCCAAACTAGGTTTCCACTGCCCGATTTTTTTGATTTAAAAAGATCCCTGGAGGCAAGTTTTTCTTGAATCTTTTCTTCGACCGTATCTTTCGCGATCGGTAAAGCTCGAAATGATTGCAGGCCAAAAGAGTCCAGAAGAAAATCGTTCTGTTCCTCCTCATTGAACTGGATATTCCCCTCCGGATCCAGATATAACTCTCCTACTTTATCGATCTTGATCTTATCTCCATTCTTGAGCCCGGTGAGCGACTTATGGACAAATGCATTGATCAATTGATTGGCCTCTTGAAAGCTGATCGCTTTGCGTTTAGAAATATGGTTGGTCAATAAGCCATCGTTGGTTTTCAAATTCTTATTGAATGACACCTGCTTGGATGGCGGCAAGAATTGATGCTGGGTTTCTTTGATCTTGGCGGGTGCATAATTGGCTACGAAGCCACCAAAATCTGGCACGATCACACAGTCGTAACTGTACAATAAGTCTGAGATATAGATATCGATCTTCACTGCATCCATCGTTGCGAATATAGTTAATCTTCCATTTTCATTTGATTCAGCTTGGCCAAATCTTCGGGGGTGTCTACGCTAAGTGCTTCCTCGTTTGTGATTGCCGTGCGGATCTTGTAGCCATTTTCGATCCACCGCAGTTGTTCTAAAGATTCGGCTCGTTCCAATCGGGAGGGTTTCAAGGCAGTAATTTCTTTTAGGGTTTCAGTGCGATAGGCGTACATCCCAATGTGCTTGTAAAAGTTGAAGTGATCGATCCGGTCGCTTTTCGCCACATTCTGCAAATAAGGGATGCATTGTCGGCTAAAATAGATCCCGTGATCGGCATCATCCAGCACCACTTTCACCTTGTTTGGATCATCTAGCACAGCTGGATCATCAATTAATTTGATCAAAGTAGCGATCTCAGTGTGCTGGCTATGGAAACAACTACTGATCAGATCGATCTGCTCAGCTCTGATGTAGGGCTCGTCACCCTGAATATTGATCAGTACCTCATAATCTTCTTCCGTCTTTTCTAAAGCCTCCAGGCATCGGTCGGTACCGGATGGATGGTCTGCAGAGGTCATGATCACTTCACCACCGAAAGCTTTTACGCATTGCTCAATTCGTTCATCGTCTGTAGCTACCAGGACTTTCGACAAGGCATCCGACTTCAGGGCTTGTTCATAAACTCTCTGGATCATGGGCTTGCCATGGATCTCTGCCAGAGGTTTACCGGGAAAACGACTGCTCTGGTATCGGGCTGGTATGACGCCTAGATGGTTCATGATTCTTCAGGAACAAAGAAAAGCAATTTCGGCATGGCAAAAGACTTGAATATTGATTAATCCCGGCTATTGGGAGTGATCGCAGGAAAGCTTATCTTTAATAGAAAAGCTTGAAGGAAATCCAATATAAGATCGCCTTATGCATGGCTCCGGGCATCGGTCATGTGAGGGCAAAAAAACTCTTGGAAAAATACGGTTCGGCTCAATCTGTTTTCGAAGAGGGGGGCGAATTGATCAAGCGATTAAGCAGATCAAAAAAGAAAGATAAACGGACTGCAGAGCCCATTGAGCTGCTCAAGGAGGCGGAAGCAGAACTTGAGTTTATTCAAAAGAATGAGATCGTAGCACTGAGCCGGGATGACGAAAATTATCCTCAGCGACTTAAACATTGCCCTGATGGACCGCTAGTGCTTTATTTTAAGGGAGATGCCGACCTGAATCCCAAGAAAGCGATCAGCATAGTAGGCAGTCGCAAAGCTTCGATCCAAGGCAAGAATTTCTGCGAAACGCTGATCGAAGAGCTTTCCGCTCATCAGCCTACCATCATCAGCGGCCTCGCCTTTGGCATCGATATTTGTGCACATCGTACCGCACTGAATCTAGGCTTACCTACCCTCGCGGTTTTAGGTATGCCGCTCCATAAAATATATCCGCCGCTCCATCAAAAGTATGCCAAACGCATGCTCGAAAATGGAGGCCTGGTTTCTGATTACCCTTCCAATGCCCCCATGATCCCTTCCAATTTTGCCGAACGCAATCGAATTGTGGCCGGCATGTCGGATGCGACGATCGTCATTGAGTCAGGAAAGAAAGGAGGATCAATGATCACTGCGGGCTTGGCAGTAGATTACAATCGCGACGTGTTTGCCGTTCCGGGCAGGCCGGATGATGAGCTATCTGCAGGCTGCAACCACCTGATCAAAAGTCAGCAAGCCGCTTTGATCGACTCTGCAAAAGATGTGGAGTATGTCTTGAATTGGGAGAAGCACAAGGCAAATCAAAATCAACAAACCAGCCTTTTCCAAGACTTGGAACCGGAGGAAAAGCAACTGCTTAAGATCTTCATTGGCCAGAGTCCGAAAGCCATTGATGCCATAAGCGTAGAAGCCGGAATTCCCATGAGCAAAACGGCAAGTCTCTTATTGGGTTTAGAGCTAAAAGGGATAATACGATCCCTGCCCGGAAAATTGTATCAGCTGAACTAGCATGCTCAGCGGCAGAATAAGCCGCTTTTTTTTACATTTGCGCTCATTATTATTTACCAGCCTCTTAATTAAATACACCTATGTGCGCAAAAAAATCAACCAAGGGAAATAACGTGGACGCAAAGATCAAAGACTTTGTGAAACATGTGGAAGCAAGAAATCCCAACGAGCCGGAATTTCTTCAGGCTGTCCATGAAGTAGCTGAAACGGTTATTCCATTTATCGAATCAAACAAAAAATATCAGAGTCACAATCTTCTTGAAAGAATGGTTGAGGCAGAACGTGTGATCATGTTCAGAGTCCCATGGATGGACGATAAAGGCAACGCCATGGTGAACCGAGGCTTTCGTATTGAAATGAACTCGGCCATTGGACCATACAAAGGTGGTTTGAGATTTCACCCATCGGTAAACCTGAGTGTGTTGAAATTCCTCGCTTTTGAACAGGTATTCAAGAATAGCTTAACCACCCTCCCCATGGGCGGTGGAAAAGGCGGTTCCGACTTCGATCCCAAAGGAAAGTCAGACAATGAGATCATGCGCTTTTGCCAGTCGTTCATGACCGAGCTTTCAAGACATATTGGTCCTGACACCGACGTGCCTGCAGGAGATATCGGAGTAGGTGGCAGAGAGATCGGCTACATGTTTGGTCAGTACAAACGCCTGAGAAACGAATTTACCGGCGTACTTACCGGCAAAGGCTTGTCATTTGGAGGCTCTAAGATTCGTCCGGAAGCTACCGGTTACGGTTGCGTGTATTTTGTGAAAGAAATGCTCGACTCGCGAGGAGATAGCCTGAAGGGCAAAGTGGTTGCCATTTCAGGTTCTGGAAATGTGGCTCAATATGCAGCGGAGAAAGCCACTGAGCTAGGTGCCAAGGTAGTGAGCATGTCAGATTCGGGTGGCTTTATTTATGATGAGGAAGGAATCGATGAAAAGAAATTGGCCTTTATCATGAATTTAAAGAACGTGAAACGTGGCCGAATTAGCGAATACGTAAAAAAATATAAGAATGCCAAGTATACTTCGGGTGAGAGACCGTGGTCTGTGAAGTGCGATGTGGCGCTTCCTTGTGCAACGCAAAATGAATTGAACCTCGATGATGCCAAGACATTGGTAAGCAACGGTACTACTGTGATCGCAGAAGGGGCAAACATGCCGTGCACACCTGAAGCAGTTTCGCTATTCCACAAGAAGAGGATCTTCTTTGCTCCAGGGAAGGCTTCAAATGCGGGTGGAGTGGCTACTTCAGGTTTGGAGATGACCCAAAATTCAATGCGTTACTCTTGGAGTGCTGAAGAAGTTGACAATAAACTCCAAGAGATCATGAAAGACATTCATCACTCCTGCGTGCACTACGGATGCGATGAAAAGGGGTTTGTGGATTACGTTCAGGGAGCCAATATTGCCGGTTTCGTGAAAGTTGCCGACGCCATGATCGCACAAGGAATCGTTTAAGTTGTTATACTGTAACCAAACCCCGATCATTTCGGGGTTTTTTTTGCTCAAAATCAAAGAAAAACAGACACTATGTACGGAAAGATCAAAGAACACCTTAGCCAAGAATTAGCCAGCATCGAGGAAGCAGGTTTGTTTAAAAAAGAACGTGTGATCACTTCTCCGCAAGGAGCATCCATCAAGTTGGATAGTGGCAAAGAAGTTTTGAACTTTTGCTCAAACAATTATCTGGGCCTCTCCTCTCACCCAAAAGTGGTAGAGGCAGCCAAAAAAGCCCTGGACACCCATGGTTTTGGTATGTCTTCTGTGCGTTTTATTTGTGGCACACAAGACATTCATAAAGAATTGGAACGCAAGATCGCTGAGTTTTGCGGCACTGAAGATACCATCCTCTATGCCGCCGCTTTCGATGCAAATGGGGGTGTATTTGAACCGATCTTGACCGCTGAAGATGCCATTATCAGCGACTCCTTGAATCACGCTTCCATCATTGATGGTGTTCGACTCTGCAAGGCGCATCGCTATCGTTATCAAAACAACGACATGGCTGATCTGGAAGCACAGTTAAAGAAAGCTCAAGAACAGCGCTTCCGGATAATCGTTACCGACGGGGTTTTCTCAATGGATGGTTTCGTAGCACCTTTGGATAAGATTTGCGATTTGGCCGAGAAATACGACGCTATGGTGCTGGTCGACGACTGCCATGCGCATGGCTTTATCGGAAAACACGGAATTGGTAGCTCAGAGAGCAATGAGGTGTTAGGCAGAGTAGATATCATCACTGGCACACTAGGTAAAGCGCTGGGCGGCGCCATGGGTGGATTTACTACCGGGAAAAAAGAGATCATCGAAATGCTTAGACAACGTTCCAGGCCGTACTTGTTCTCGAATTCTCTTGCCCCTTCGATCGTAGGCGCTTCCATCGCAGTTTTCGATCTATTGAGCGAGAGCACAGAATTGAGGGATCAGTTGATGGATAATGTCGCCTACTTTAAAAAAGGAGTGAAAGAGGCCGGTTTTGATATCAAGGATGGGGATTCTGCAATAGTGCCTATTATGTTGTACGATGCGAAACTTTCCCAGAAAATGGCCGACCAACTGCTTGACGAAGGCATTTATGTGATCGGCTTCTTCTATCCGGTAGTGCCCAAAGAGCAAGCGAGAATTCGCGTTCAACTATCAGCCGCGCACAGCAAAGAGCAGCTCGATCAAGCGATCACTGCCTTCACCAAAGTGGGAAAAGAGCTTGAAGTGATCTAGTGAATAAAAACTTTTGGCAACTGCATGGGTTATAGTGTAGTTGACATGAAAAAAATTGCCATTCTATTAATCGCTTTCGTCCTATTGGGTGGAGGCTATGGGCTATACTTGTACAATAAGAAAGTTCCCAGTTTAGCTGATACCCCGGCTGATTATACGCTTACAGCAAATGAGCTTTTTGATGCTTTCAATGCAGATGAGCAAGCGGCCCTGAAAAAATACGAAGGAAAGGTAATCGATCTAAGTGGCAAAGTAATTCGTCTCAACGTCAATGATAGCCTTTCTTCGGTAACCTTAGAAGCCACCAATTCCATGTTTGGTGGAGTGAATTGTTCCTTTTCTTCCTCGATCGCCAGTTTGAAAGAGGGCGATCAAGTCCGACTAAAAGGCAGGTGCCAGGGCTTTTTGATGGATGTAGTACTGAATAATTGTTACGTTATCGAAGAATGAATCTTTTTCGCTCACTTCTTTCGTTAGGACTGATCAGCTGCCTGGTCTTTTTAAGTTCGTGTTATTACGACAATGAAGAGTTTCTCTACGGTAACGATGATTGCGTGGCAGAGGGGGTAAGTTTTGCCAGTGACATCGAGCCGATCATCAACACTTCCTGTGCGATCAGCGGTTGCCATGTGCAAGGCGGAAATGGCAATGGAGTGTATGACAATTATGACAACGTGAAAGCCAAAGTAGACAATGGCTCTTTGCAACAACGCATCCTGATCGATCAAAACCATCCACCAAATGGACGCCTTTCGACCTGCCAACTGATCTTTATCGAGGCCTGGGTTGAAGCAGGAGCGCCAAACAACTAAACTTGAACTTATGAAACTCTATTCTAAATTGATCCTTACGACTGCTTGCTTGCTTCTTAGTCAGCTGAGCATTGGCCAGCGATACATCACCCAAAATGGTAACATTCAATTTTTCTCTGAAACTCCTGTAGAGAACATCGAAGCGGTGAACAACCAAGTTTCTTCAGTAATCGATCTGGCCAACGGCAACATGGCCTTCTCCCTTTTGATGAAGGCTTTCACTTTTGAAAAGGCACTGATGCAAGAACACTTCAATGAAAAATACGTGGAGAGCGAAAAGTTTCCAAAATCTACCTTTAAAGGCCAGATTCTGAATTTCGATAAAGAGAGCCTCGGCGAAGGCTTGCAGCAAGTAAAAGTAAGCGGAGAGCTCACTATCCACGGAGAAACACAAGAAATCGAGGCGCCAGGCACCATGGAACTTAAAGGTGAAAAGTTATTGGTCAATTCTACATTTACAATTCCATTGGCCGACTACAAAGTAAAAATTCCTGCTGCGGTTGATGATAAGATCGCCGAGACCATTGAAATTCAAGTAAAGTGTGAATATGAGGGCATGGACTAAAATTGCTTTATTCCTGCTTTCTTTTGGTTTTTGCCAAGTGCAGGCCCAAGATGACTTGATGAATCTTTTGGAAGATCAGGCCAACGATCGCACCGAATATACTTTTGCCACTTTCAAGAGCACCCGCCTAGTCAGCGGACATTCCATTGAAACCAATGGAGAAGGCGTATTGCAATTCATGATCATGCACCGCTTTGGCAGAGTGAATAACGGCTGGAGAGATCTTTGGGGAATTGATAATGCAAGTGTGAGGCTTGGTTTAGAATATGGCCTAACCGACGATCTCAATATCGGTTTTGGAAGATCTTCTTTTGGGAAGGTATTCGATTTTACCGCCAAATATAAATTTCTAAAGCAAAAAAAGGGGGCAAAAAACTTCCCTTTCACTGCCACTTTAGTGAGTGTAGCCTATTTACAAGCCACAGAGTGGGCTGACCCAGAACGGGAGAATCTTTTTAGCTCTCGTCTTAGCTACCACAACGCTTTACTGATCGCCAGAAAGTTCAAGGATATTTCCGTGCAATTGATGCCTACTTTGGTACACCGCAATCTGGTAGCCACCGAAGCAGATGAAAACTCGGTATTCTCAATGGGCTTCGGAGCCTCTACTCAAGTTTCGCCTTCGGTTAGGTTAAATGTGGAATACTTTTATTTATTGCCCGACCAGATCGCCAGTGAGATCGGAGGGGAAGAAGCTACTAACACCCTCTCTTTTGGAGTTGATATCGAAACTGGCGGTCATGTGTTCCAATTGCACATTACCAATAGTAGAGGGATGACGGAACGGTTTCTGGCCACGGAAACCACCGGCGACTTCTTAGAAGGCGACATCCACTTTGGCTTCAATGTGAGCAGGGTCTTCACTTTAAAAAAACCAAAACCCTTTAGAAAATGACCACTACACGACTTGTAGCCTTGATCAGCCTGTCTGCCTTGGTTGTTATGATTTCCGCCTGCAAGAATGATCCGTTGGTGGAGGACGGACCCCAAGCTTTTGAAAGTGATCTGCTTCCGGCATCATGTAATCCTGACACGGTCTATTTTAAGGAGCAGATTGCTCCTTTACTCACTTCAAATTGCGCGATCAGCGGATGCCATGGCAATGGCAGTGCGAGGAGAGGCGTAAATCTGAGCGACTACCAAAATATCATCAATACCGGAGGGGTAAATTTGAGCAACCCCAGTAGTTCGATGCTCTATCGTGTTTTGATCGCCTCTGATCCAAATGAGATCATGCCACCTCCTCCTAGCGATCCCTTTACCCAAAGTCAAGTTGATGAGGTATTGCGCTGGATCGAACAAGGCGCGCTGAACAACTCTTGCCCTTTATAAAAAAAGGAAGTCTTTGCAGGCTTCCTTTTCTTGAACTTATTCTATTTGGCTTATGGAGTCTAGAAGAATTTCACCCGATTGTCTTCAATCTCAGTTTCTTCTTTTAAAGCAGTAAACACCGCGCCATTATCGATCCTTGAAGCCAATCCTCTTTGAACGGTACTTCTGGTCATGAACACGTCAGGATCGCCCGGCACTTCTTTATTCTCCATGTAAACTACATACACACCGTTGTCGCCTTGAATCGGTACGCTCATCTGTCCGGCTTCTAAACTAGAGGCTTTCCCTACCACTTTAGGTTCTAAGCCTACCTCTGGGATCGCAGGATTCGACAAGCTTACTCCATTGGCTTGGCCCACTTCTGTGCCTAGCTGAGCAGCAAGGTCATCGATATCACTGGCACCGCTCATTCTCTCCTTCAGCATTTCTGCTTTCTTTTCATTGCGTACCATGAATTCTACCCGGTTTCTTACTTTGTCTAGTGGCTGTGGACCTTCAGGGTTAACACTTTCCAAAAATCCAACTGCAAATGCATCGCCGATGTCGTAAGCTTCCGAAATGCTTCCCTCTTTGGCTTCTCTGGCCCATCTCACTAGATCACGGCTTGCCTCATTGCCTTCAATGGTCGTCATCTGATCATTCAAGACACTCGCTCTTCTTTGAATATTCTTTTCGTTGATCAAATTATTAAAGCTGGTCTCGTCGGTGGCATCTATTGAAAAACTATTGGCACTATTGAAGATATTGGCATAGGTTTCTTTCGAGGGATCTACCAGTATTTGAACGGTAGCAATTTGCGCTTTTCGGCGACTTTCAGTGCGGTCTGTAAGTTGAATAATGTGGTATCCAAAGCGCGATCTCACCTTTCTAAACTCATTCAATTCCATACTGAAGGCCGCGTCATTGAATGGCTTAACCATCATTCCTTCAGTAAACCAGTCCAGGTCTCCTCCATTCTGAGCAGAGGTTACATCGTCAGAAAAATCGATAAGATCAGTAATTGAGGCCGTGCCTTCTTGCAATACATTCAACAAACTATCCGCTAAAGCTTCTGCCTCTTCTGCCGGCTTTTCTTGGGTGCTGATCAGAATGTGTGATGCTCTTACTGAATCAGGAGCCTGCTTAACCGCTCTGATCTTGTGAATAAAGTACACATTTTCCAATTTCAAAGGAGGCTTGATGGCTCCCGAATCCTGAGCCCAAAATGATGAATCAACTCCCGATGGAAAATTATCTGAATTATAGAACATGGGATCAAACGGGCGATCCGAGTTGGCATTGACAAAGATGCTATCGTTAGAGGCCGACTTGAACTTTTGATAGACCTCTTCTGCATCCTTGGCCGCAGCCATTTCATCTTCTGCTGATGGACGCACCGGCAGGTAAGCATAAGTGAGCCGTCTGCTGGCCGGTTGCTCATACTCATCTTTGTGCTCCTCGTAATATGCTTCAATATCCGATTCGCTGATTTCTACCGTGCTGTCTGTGATGGTATTGTACAATTGACTTACATACTTGAAGTTGAGCTGTGTGCTATTGTCTACGAATTGGTGTTTAGCCAATTTTGCCGGCAAATAAAGTCCTTTCTTGATGAGTTGATTGTATTTCGCCGTTTCCTGATTGCTTTTTAAAGCCCGCTCAAAAGAGAGCCACTGCTCTTTGGTTTCCGGCTCTTGCTGATCGAGGTTTTGCAGAAACTGCACTACCGCCGCGGAGCTGAATTGGTTGGTCTCCGGGTTGGTAAATAGCTGACGAACTTGCGGATGAGGATCATCGCCTTGTACCATATTGAAAAGCTCTTTGGAAGTGACCCGCACTCCAAGTTCTTCTCTTTGATTACCGATGATGATCTGAGCGAGCATCTGATTCCAGACCGTCTCCTTCAATTGAGCCTTGGTTCTTGGGTCCAAAGGCTGCTCGGTTCTCGCCTGATAATTCTCATAAGCCGTTTGCAATTGCTGGTCAAATTCATCCGGTGAGATGGTTTCATCACCTACTTGAGCCAGAAACATGGGACCTTGACCTTGACCGGTTCCCGCAGCGCTGAATAGGTCGGTTAACACAAACGCGACGATCGCTCCGCCGATAATGATCAACACCAAGGTTGACTTTTCTCTAATTTTTCCAATGATAGCCATGGAGATACTTTAAAATTTTGGCTTGCGAATATACGACTTTGCCTCAATAAAATAAATCTTGATCGCAATAATACGCTGGCTTAGACGGCTTTATTTGAAAGCAGGCTAATCGTCTTCAGGACTGATTCGAAGATGTACCAGGTCGATCTTGTTTTCAAAGACCTTTTTAACTGTAAATGTGAACTGATCGAGGTTGATCTCTTCGTTCATTTGAGGAATGTTTTCGGAGGTTTGAATGATCAAACCGGCAATGGTTTCATACTGATCTGACTCGGGTAGATCCAAGCCGTGCTCTTGATTAAGGTAATCAACTTCCAGCCTGGCAGAAAGCAAAAACTCCTTGTCTGAGATCTTGCTTTCGATCAATTCCTCTTTGTCGTGTTCATCCTCTATCTCACCAAAGATCTCTTCGATCACATCTTCGATGGTAAGGATTCCTGCCGTTCCTCCAAACTCGTCAACTACCACGGCTATGCTTCGGTGCTTATCGATCAGAATCTTTAGGATCTCGCTGGCCGGCATGGAAATTGGGATTACCGGAACCGGCAGTAGGATGGATTTGATGCTCTCCGGTTTTTTGAAAAGCTCGAATGAGTGGGTATAGCCAATGATGTTATCAATGTTGTCTCGGTAGATCAAGATCTTGCTCAGTCCGGTTTCTACAAAAGTCTTATTGAGTTCTTCGATGCTTCCGCCAATTTCCAGGGCCACGATCTCGGTGCGTGGGATCATGCACTCCCTAGCCTTTACTTTGTTGAAATCAAGTGCATTTTGGAAGATCTGTATCTCATGATCCACCTCTTCTTGATCTTCAGAAAGCTCAGTGCCTTCGCGGATGTAATGCTCCAGATCCACCCTGCCAAAATTGAATTCCCGATCGGTTTCCAATTTGGGAGCAAACAACTTGATCAGTAATTCAGATAAGCCAATTACGATGAACATCGGTATCGAGAGCAGCCAGTAAAATAGCCAGAGGGGAAAGGCAAAGAGCCTTAGCATGTTATTGGGGTTGATCCGAAATAGGGTTTTGGGCAAGAACTCTGCAGTGATCAATATGACGAGGGTAGAAAGCAGGGTTTGAAAGAAAAGGATGAAGAAGGCCGACTCGGTATATTTCATGATCACCGGATCAAGCACTTTGGCCATGTAGATCCCATAGACCACCAGAGCGATGTTATTCCCTACCAACATGGCCCCGATGAAACGCGAGGGACGTTTCATAAAGCCGGAAATTATGCCGGCCATGATATTTCCCTGTTTGCCATCGAGCTCAATTTTAAGCTTATTGGCAGAGACGTAGGCAATCTCCATTCCTGAAAAGAAAGCCGAAAAAAGTAACATGGATAAAATTACACCCCAGTCGAAACTACTCATTGGCAGTATTGCAATCTAATCAAAGATAGCATTTATGATTTATCTTGCTTTCGCTCGTGCATTTTTCTTTGACTCCTGCGCATGATGTACAGAATTATTGCAATCGCTGAAAAGCCGTAAAAATAAAGGGCGTCAAAAATACCATTTTGGATCGACCTGACCACCGCAATCACAAAGGTGACGATAGAGAGCATCAACCACATCAATTCCATGAACCTAATTACCTTCAGCATCCTTCAAATTTATGATTCCCCGTGGTTTCAAGATACGATAATCGCTAAAATCTTGGTTTGAGATCAGCCCTTCGCCCATCAATACCTGCTGCGGAGTGGTGATCTTCACAAAGACGTCAGATCGAATCTCGTTCTTCTTCAGATCCCAGATCAGATGTTCCGTGTTTAGGGTATCGCCCTCATCATTGATCACCACCACATTGTCCTTTGCTTCCATCAGCTTCGCATGGGTAATGTCAATGGCGTAATTGGACGTAAGACGACTACTTATGTTCATGCTGTCATCGTAGATTTCAATGTCTACTCCTTCCGTCATTTCATTGAAGTTCTCCTCGCCTGCGTATTGCTCTACCAAGGGTGCTTTCAGTCGAAATTGGACTTGACCTTTGGTGCTGTATAGCACGTCTACAGCTCTCATTTCCTGATCGGGATAACGCACCTCGTCGTTAAGCTCTTCCACTTCTTTGGGGTCGTTAGCGCAGGAAAATAAAATCCCCAAGAGCATCGTGCTGATCAGCATGCCCATGGGGACTTTAATATCGGTCAATGCGTTGATCAATTAAAATCTGGCTTTGGTCGATTCTCCGATCCAACAGCCGATCTCCACGGTATCTCCGTCTTTGATCCCTAAAAAGAAACATTCTTCTTTGGTAGGATAGTATTGGCTGTAGGTAGCAATTTTTCCGTTGGCCTTTCCAGACATGGAAGGATCAACCGATTTTGCTTTTTGATAATAGTCGGTCGCTAACCAATACAGTGCTTTTTTCTTACACGCATCATCAATATCGCAGACTGAGCCGCTGCCAGCGATCATATCCCCGATCATGATATAGGGCAGTCCGTCATTTGGATCTAGTTGAGCCGACTTTCTTGCATTTTGGCGTGCCGCAGAATAAGAACCCATGCTGCTGTATGCCTGAGCCAATTCGATATAGTAGTCCGCCATTTTTTTCTCGTCTTCAGCCAATTCAATCGCTTGCTTAAAGTAATTGACAGCTTCTTGATATTTTTTATTCTTAAGGGACATCACTCCCATTTTTTCTGCAGATACAGCTGATGGATTGCTGCTGTGCATTTGTTTAGCAATGGTGAAAAAGATGGGGGCGTCTGTACACTTCTTGTTATCCAATAAATTGGCCGTGCGTTCCATCCAGTCGGCATTGTCCTTGTTCTTTTCATAATTGTCATTGGCCATCTTCACCAATACCTCGCAATTCAAGTAGGGAGCCGCCACTTTCTCCACCCCTTCCTGTGCTCTCAAATAATACTCCTGGGTCTTTTTACCTTCGTATCGGGTGATGGCCGCAGCCAGGATGCCAGACAATTGGCCAAACATGGCTACCACCTCTTCTTCGCCCAACAGCTCTTTCTTCTCCATCAGGACTGCAGCATTCATAGCCGATACAATCGCCCCGGCACCGGACTTGTTTGCTTGCAGATCGATCGACTTTTTAAGCGTACTGTACACTTCTTCAATGTTCTTCTGATCGTACCGCAGCATATCGGTTCCTTTTCTACCCAATACGTATCCTTCTTTACCAAAATTTGCGATCCGCTGATCGTAGACCATCTTAAGCGTGTCTACGTAAGCTGCGCGTTCTTCATCAGTTGCCGACTTCTTGATTTTATACTCTACCAGGTTGGCTCCGTCAACGTACATTCGCTCAGAAGAGGAAGGACAAATCGTGTACACGATCTTCCAGTACTTGTAAGCGTCCTCATACACCTTTTGCTTGTAGTAATCGCGATAGAGCGATAAGTTCCTCACACATTTGGCGCTATCGGCCCCGTACTTGCCCTGAGCAAAACCCAGGCTACTCATCATTAAAATCGCGAATAAAAGACTGATCCTTTTCATTTTTATTGGTTTTAATCGTATTTGCGCTTTATGAACCATTTATCATTGATGGTCACTCCGACATGAAAGTTTATAAATTGTTCTCTTATTAAATTTTGAGAGGTTGTTCCTCTTTCTCCGGCTTCTACAGAGAAGCTCAAAGTAGAAAATGACTTCCTCATGGGTAACACTAGACCAAAGCTTATGCCAAACTCCGGAATGTCTTCTCCGGCAATGCGAATAATCGAATTCGAATAATGGGCTCCAAGCCGATAACCTAACCTTTTGAAGTAGGATCCAAACACAGATTGAGAGGTGAAATTTTCAAATCCTACGCTCATTCGATGTTCATCGGTCGCGAAGACTTCTTCTTCGATGAAGACATTATCTCGATCAATGAAGGTATAATCGGCCATCACGATCCAGGCGCCTTTTTTCTCAAAAGCCAAACCAAAACCGGTTCGGCTTCCCAAATTGAACTCAACCTCATTTTCTTCCTGCTGGAAGACCGTATCTTTGATCTGCTCAAATCCTTCTCGGCCTTCGTAGGTGCGGATCAAGCGATTTTGAGTGGCGGCAATATCAGACAGTGGGGATACCGTAACTCCGGCAATGATCCGGCTTTTACGATTGATGTCTTTGAAGTATTGAAGCCCGATATCCACACTTAGGTCGTTGAAATTGATGTTGTTTTGATCGAGGGTGTTGAAGAAGTCGTTAGAGAAGCCGTTTCCATAAACCACTCTCCTGATCTCCGTTTTCTGGCCAAACAAGAATTTACCGTTCACGCCCAGGGCAAAATTCGGACTGATTTGAGTGCCGATTCCCACAAAAACCTCATTGATCCCACCCGAACCGTCGAAATCAAAGGTTTGAGGATTGCCGTTCAGGGTACTCTCTCGTTGATAGTCGTAGCCGATCTGACTAAATGGTCGGATTCCGAAACCGGCTCCCCAACGGTTTCCTATTGGAAAGGCGATTGCGATGTGGGAAAAACCGGCATAATTGAAGTTCCTGCTTTGCGACTCATTTTCGTAGCGGGTCGACTGGGAAAAAAAGCCGGCCTCGTAAGTCGTTAAACTGAGGTTTGAAAATGAAGCCGGATTAGCCGGATTGATGTAATTGGTATTCCGATCGTTGAAGGTAGCCCCACTCCTTGCCAGCGAATCGTAGACTGCCGGCCGATAGTTGCTCGGTCGCCAGGCATAGGCAGATCCACTTGAGCCAAAATTGCCATTGAACAAGACCGGGCGATTAAGGCCAACCCCGAATCTCGAGTAGGGGGATTCGGTGACTTTCTGAGCAAAAAGCTCGTGGCCAAAAAGTAAGAAGATGCAAATCCAGGCCGATTTACGTATGAAGGTTATACAGAAGAATTTCATTCAAGCCTTTTAGCACCAAATTTGGGTCTGCAAAGATGCCATTTTTTAGCTCTTTTTCAAAGAATGAAGCATCTCCCCCGCTAATAATCACTGTTAAATTATCATAAGTGTTACGATAAGTATTGATAAACGATTGAATCTCTCCATTTATTCCATTGACTACACCTGAAATCATTGAAGCCATAGTAGATTTACCTAGGAAAGAGATGGATTTTCCCGCCTGAGCTTGCCAATCGATCAATGGCAAGGAGGCCGTACCGGTATGCAAGGACTTAAGTCTCAATTGAATTCCCGGAGAGATCGCCCCACCCAAATATTCTTGCTCTTTATTGACCAGGTCATAGGTTATGCAAGTGCCTACGTCGATTGCCAGCACATCCTGAGCCGGGAAGCAGGCTGAAGCGCCAACCGCAAGGGCAATGCGATCCTTTCCCAGGGTGTCTTTACTTTCATAACGCAATTTGATGGGTAAAGGGGTATGCTGATCCAGGATCAGGCAAGGATAGGGCTTGTCTTTCAGGGGGAGCGCTTTAGAAACCTTTTGATTCACCGAAGAGATGATCAGACCCTCAAGGTTCAATTCGTCCAGCATCAAGGAATTCTTCAGCACTTCATCGTTGGTAAAGTAATGTGTCTTTAGGAGTTCATTGCCTTGAAATTCACCAACCTTGGTTCGCGTATTGCCTACATCTATTGCCAGTCGCATGCCCATAGGTCAAAGCTAATCAATCGTCTAACAACCGCTTTCACGATCAGAAATAAATATTTCCCGCCTTTGCAGGAAGAAGAATATTATTTATAAATTTGCCGACCGATTTTAGGTACCATAGCTCAGTTGGTAGAGCAAAGGACTGAAAATCCTTGTGTCGCTGGTTCGATTCCAGCTGGTACCACAAGAGAATCAAATTTCTCTAAAATCAAATGAAAAGCGAGCAAATAAAAAGCTCGCTTTTTTATTTGTGGGCGCATTCATTTGTAATGCGAAGCATTGAGAAATTTGATTTTGACCTTTGGTGAAGCTGGCAAGGCGCCGAAGGCGTCATTCCAGCATGGT
>JGI12109J20283_10487764_pt1 | contig 20650 bp, 16 predicted proteins | sample ElkSlonscriptome_12_FD_20283 | JGI IMG/M metagenome (IMG submission 20283)
CGCGCCTTCCGGCTGGCCAACCGGGCGATGCTCGCGCAGATGTGCCAGCAGGACCGGCTGGCCGGGCGGGAACGGGCGCCGCAGGCTCACCGCTGGCGGCCCTTTCAACTGGCCTTCCTGCTCACCACCCTGGTGTCCAGCATCGACGAAGACGATCCGCACCGGGATACCGTGGATCTCATCTGGTTTCCCACCGGCGGCGGTAAGACCGAGGCGTATCTAGGGCTGATGGCGCTATTGCTGGTGTGGCGGCGGCTGCGCTACCCCAGCGCCGGGGGTGGCACCGCGATCCTGATGCGCTACACTCTGCGGCTGCTCACCACCCAGCAGTTCCAGCGGGCCACCCGGATGATTCTGGCACTGGAACTGATCCGCCGGGAACACCCCGATGAACTGGGCGATGAACCTTTCAGTGTGGGCCTCTGGGTGGGCGGCGCCATCTGTCCCAACCGCTGCGAGGAGGCGCTGGAGATCGTGCGCCGGGCCAGTGAGGGGGGTGCGCTGGACAGACTGGTGCTGACCCGCTGCCCGTGGTGCGACACCCCGTTCCGCGCGCCGGACAACTTCCGCGCCCGCCACGACGATTTCGGCTTCTGCTGCCACCAGCCCGATTGCGCCTTCGGCGACGGCGCGGTGCTGCCGGTGAACGTGGTGGACGAGGCCCTGTATCGCCGTCCCCCCAGCCTGTTGCTGGCCACCGTGGACAAGTTCGCGCAACTGGCCTGGGACCAGCGGGCCGGGGTGTTCTTCGGCCATGCGGGGCTGCGCCCGCCGGAACTCATCGTGCAGGACGAGTTGCACCTCATCGCCAGTGCCCTGGGTTCGGTGGCCGGGCTCTACGAGGCGGCGCTGGACACGGTGCTCGGGCGGCGCGACGTGGTGCCGAAGATCATCGCCTCCACCGCCACCATCCGCCGCGCCGGCGAGCAGGTGCGCCGTCTCTACGGGCGCGAACTGGCCGTGTTCCCGCCCCCGGGGCTGTCCTGCGACGATGCCTATTTCGCCCGCACCGTGGCGCTGGCCGAGCGGCCCGGGCGGCTCTATGTGGGTTATCTGGCACCCCGGCTGGGGCGGCGCGAGTGTCTGGTGCCGCTGGCGGCGGCGCTGCTGGTGGCGCCGGAGGCGGTATTCGGCGCGGGCGAGGTGGAGCGCGAGGCGCTGCTGGAGGCCTGGTGGACCCAGGTGGTCTACCACGGCAGCCTGAAGGGGGTGGGCAACAGCCACAACGCCTTCGTCACCGGGGTGCGCGAGGCGGTGGATCGGCTGGTGGCGGAACTGCGCGAGATCGGCGGCGAGGAAATTCAGCGGTCCATGGTGGGCGGCGAGCGGCTGGCCCAGCTCACCAGCCTGTCCAGCGCCGAGGACAACGCCCGCATCTTCGCCCGCCTCACCCGGCCCCGGCCCGATCCAGAATGCCTGGACGCGGTGCTGGCCACCAACATGGTGTCGGTGGGGCTGGACGTGGCGCGGCTGGCGTTGATGGTGATCAACGGCCAGCCCCTCACCACCGCCGAGTACATCCAGGCCAGCAGCCGGGTGGGGCGGGCGACGGTGCCGGGGCTGGTGTTCGCCAACTACTACCGGGATCAGGCCCGTAGTCTCTCCCACTATGAGAATTTCCGTGCCTACCACGAGTCGTTTTACCGCTTCGTGGAGGCCACCAGCATCACCCCCTACACCCGCCAGGCCCGCGCCCGGGCGCTGCACGCGGCGCTGGTGATCGCGGTGCGCCACGCCTGCCCGGGCCTGACCGACAACGCCCGGGCCGGGGATTTCGATCCCACCGACCCGGCGGTGCAAAATATCCTCTCGCGGCTGGCGGCCCGGTGTGGCACCGCCGACCCGGAGCGGCGGGCGCGCACCGCCGACCATCTACAGCGGCTGGCCATCCAGTGGGGCGACGAGGCGGCGCGCTGCCGGACGGCGCAGCGGCAACTGCGCTACCAGATGTCGGACAGGGATAACGCCGCCGACCGGCTGCTCCACGCCCACGGCGATCGCCTCCCCGGCCTCTGGCCCACCCTGCGCTCCATGCGTAACGTGGAACACACCGCCTGGCTGAAGCCCGGGGAATTGCCATGAGCGAGTCCTACACCCCGGTGCGGCTGTCCCATCTGCTTCGCCACTGCGCGGTGGGGGCCATCGTGCGCACCCCGGAGGGGCTGCTGGTGGTGCCCGATACCCGCTACTGGACGAACCGCCATGGCGGCCCTGGCGGACGCGAGATTCCCTACGTGGACCAGGTGCGGGCGGCGCTGGATATCTCCCAGTCCCTGCGCGAGCCGCCCCGGGCGGATGCCGGCGAGGTTGCCCATATCCCGGCGCCACGCTTTCCCCGCTGGGCACGCTGCCCGGCCTGCGGCTTGCTGCACTACTGGCCCTGGCGAGGAGCGCCCGCCGACGAACCGCCCCGCTGCGGCTGCCCCCGCCAGCCGCAACTGGAGCAGGTACCCTGGGTGCTGGTCCACCCTGGCGGCAGTCTGGCGGATCTGCCCTGGCACCGGCTGGCCCATCGGGAGGCGGTCAGCGCCGGTCAGCGCCAGTGCCGCTCCCAGTGGGAAGAGCCCTATCTGCGCCTGTCCCGGGACGGCACTGGCTGGCGGCTCGCCTGCGATCACTGCCGGGCCGGGCAGCCGTTCCGGGTGGGTACGGCACTGCCCTTCGGCAAATCCTGGCGCCAGCCGTGGCTTCGCGAGCCGCTGCCGGAGACAGATTCCGGGACCGAGGAGCTGGCGGAGATCCTGGAGATCAACGACGTGCGGGTGCATTCGCCCCGCACCCGCAACGCGCTGGTGATCCCGCCGGAGTCGCGGATCCGCCGGGGCACGGTGGTGGATCGGCTGTACGCCAGTTCCGACAAGCGCGAGCGCATCCAGCGCGCCCGCACCGCGTTGGCCCGCCGCGCCGCCATCCAGCAGGTGGCCGGGGAGTTTCGCTGCACCGTGGCCGAGGTGGAGACGGCGCTCGCGGAACTGGACCGGGGCTACCCCCTGTACGGGCGCAATATCACCCCGGGTCTGCTGCTGGAGAGCGAATACCGGGCGCTCCTGGAGGAGATTCCGGATCTGTCCGAGGACGAGGATTTCGTGATCCACGCCCAGACCGCCGGCTGGCGCTCGCTGTCCCCGGACTCGGCACGGCTGTCCCATATCCAGACCCTTGTGGCGGAACTGGTGATGGTGGCGCGGCTCAAGGAGATCCAGGTGTTCACCGGCTTCGAGCGGCTGAACGGCGAGCCGGTGCCGCCGGATATCGTGGGCCGGAGCGACTGGCTGCCGGCCCTGGAACTCTACGGCGAGGGGATCTTCCTCACCCTGGACGAGGCGCTGCTGGGCCGCTGGGAGGTACAACCCGCCGCCCTCACGCGGGCCGCCGAGCTTCGCAAGCGCTTCCAGGCCAGTCAGCTGCGCTTCGAGCCGGAGGTGGTGGTGAGTGCGCGTTTCGTGTTGCTGCACACCCTGGCCCATCTGCTGATCCGGCAACTGGAGGCCGAGGCCGGCTACCCGGCTGCCTCCCTCAAGGAGCGGCTGTACTGCGCCGCCGGTGCCCAGCCCATGGCCGGGATCCTCATCTACGTGGCGGTGCCGGATGTGGTGGGTTCGCTGGGCGGGCTGGCCGAACTGGCCGAGCCCTGGCGCTTTCTCGGTCTGCTGGCCGGGGCGCTGGAGCGGGCCGAGTGGTGTTCCCTGGACCCGGTGTGCGGTGAGCACGGGGGGCAGGGGCCGGGGCTACTGAACCGCGCCGCCTGCCACGCCTGCGCGCTGGTGCCGGAGCCGGCCTGCGGCTTCGGCAACAGCCTGCTGGATCGGGGCTTCATCAAGGGCGATGCGGATAGCGGTCTCAGCACCCTGCTGGCGTTTGCCGGGGAGGCGCGCTGATGGCTGCCCGACGCTTCCAGTTGCCCGGGGTGCAGGAACTCGGCAAGCAGCAGGAGGATGCGCTGATGCTGGATCGGGACGGTCAGCACCTGATCATCGGCGGTCCCGGCACCGGCAAATCGGTGGTGGCCTTGCTGCGCGCCCGGCGCCTCCAGCGAGACGGCGACGATTATGTGTTCCTGGTCTACAACCGGCTGTTGCTGCTGGCCAGCCGGCAACTGTTCGGTGAGGCGCTGCGCAGCGATACCTGGATCGGCTGGTTCCGGCGCACCTTCCAGCGGATGACCGGAAATCCCACCCCCTGCCGGGGCCAGCCCTGGGACATCGATTGGCCGGCGGTGGAGCGCCTGCTCCTGGATTTCACCCCGCACTCCCACCAGAATCTCCCCCACCTCATCATCGACGAGGGCCAGGACATGCCGCCGGCCTTCTATCGCTCGCTGGTGGCCCTGGGCTTCGAGAACTTCTACGTGGTGGCGGACCAGAACCAGCAAATCGAGCCGGAGCGCCACAGCAGCCGCCAGGACATCCAGGAGGCGCTGGCCATCGCCCCCGAACGGGTGGTGGAGCTTCGCACCAACTACCGCAACCGCTATCCCATCGCCCGGCTGGCCCGGGAATTCTACACCGGCGACCCCGCCAGCCCGCCGCCCGCGCTGCCCCCCGTCCCATCGGGCGGGGTGGATACGCCGATCCTGTTTGATTATCGCCGGGACCAGTACCGGGCCACCCTGGGGCGGATCCTCACCCTGGCCCGCAACCAGCCCCACAAGCTCATCGGCGTCATCGCCCCCACCGATCAGGTGCGCCTGGACTACGTGGCGGGGCTGCGCGCGGGCGACGCCGCCGCCGGGGGGATGGTGGCGGTGCGCACCTACGCCAGCCGCGCCGACGTGACGGGACTTCGCTTCGACGAGGGCGGTATCATGGTGATCAACGCCCAGTCCTGCAAGGGCTTGGAGTTCGATACCGTGTTCCTCGCCGATATCCACGGCCACCGCCCCGGCGGGCTGGATACGGACCTGATCCGCAAGCGCTTCTACGTGATGACCGCGCGCGCCCGGGATCGCCTGATCCTGCTCCGGGCCAGGTCCGGGGACAGCCCGGTACTGGGTATCCTGCCCCGGGATCCGGCGCTGCTGGCGCGTTTCCCCAGACCTCCCGTTCGGGAGTTGTGATGGAGTTCTAGCATGGTGTCGTCCCCGGACCTGTTCGGTGCCGGACAGTCCTCTCCCGTACCCCCGGACCGCTGGTTGCTGGCCACCAACCAGTTGAACCTGTGCTACCTGCTGGCTGCTGGCATGGTGATGCCGCCCGCCGGTTTCGGGGACAAGTATTACCGGGATTCCCTGGATTATTTCCCCGGCTGGATCCCGCTGTTCCCGGAGCGGGTGCCGGTGGCGGTGGTGGAACACTCCGTGCGCGAGCGCCCCCACCTGCGACCCTGTGTGCTGGAACTGGAACCGGGCGGGTTGCACGGCCCCTTGCTGACACTGGGCGGGCTCGGGGAACTGCGCGAGTGCCAGTTTCCCGGTGAGTGGCAGGGCGACGAGCAGGCCCTGCTGGTGCCCGCGCCGCTGCCCGCGAGCTGGATCCGGCGGATCCTGCTGGCCAGCCCGGAGGATCGTAAAACCCTGGAGTCCCGCGCGCAGGATTATGCCAACGTGCCCCTCGGCGACTTCCCGCTGGCGGTGCTGAAGGGCAAGCGCTTCCCGGTGGCGCCCGGCGCCGGCTGGCCCCCCGCCGGGGTGGCGGTGCCCGGGCGCGAGGCGGCGCTGGCGGTGCCCCGGGCCGCGGGCGCCATGCTGGCCATGCTGGCCCATCTGGCCGGGCGCGGCGAGACCGGCGCGCGCCTCTGCCGGCTGGCCTTCGACGGCGAACTGGACGAACCGGCGGCGCTGGACAACCCCATGCTGGCGGCGCTGGGCGAGTGGCTGCGTTTGGGCCACGCCCCGGCCACCGACGATGTGAGCCAGCGCCTGTTCTGGGGTGTCATCGACCAGGTGATCCACCGTGATCCCGCCCTGGATCCCCGGGATGCCGTGCTGGCTCATCTGGAAACCGCCAGCGCCGGGCTGGACGAGCGCCTGCGGGGCGCCTTCGCCCGGCTGATCCAGGATCTGCGGACGCTGGCGGGACTGCCCGATAGCAGCGCCGATGAGCTGTTCGAGCGCCACCCCCGGAGCTTTCCCCGGGCGCTGATCCTGTTCTTCCTGCGGGAGCGCTGTGAGGAGTTACTGGAATACCGTCATCCGGCGCTCACCGAACCGGATATCCTCGCCGCTGCCCTGCTGTTCGCCGCCCGGGAGGGCTGGCTGGGCTTGCCGCTGGCCCTTCGCCAGTTGCCAGGGCTATCGGCGGCGGTGAGTGTGCGTATGGCCGCGCTGGCCCAGCGCCTCGGCGGCACCGATCTGGATCTCGGTCCGGCCCCGCCCCGTCCGCGCAGTCTGCGGGAACTGTTCGCCCCCGGTCCCCGGGGCTGGAGCAAGGCCCAATCCGAGGCGGCGCTGCAACTGGCCCGGGACATGAAGTGGCCGGGAATCCGCACCCGGGTGAAACTCGGCAAGGGCGAGTACCGGCTGGAGGTGGGTGGGGGCGGCCTGGAGATCGTCATGGACGGCGAGGTGAAAGCGGTGGTCACCGAGGTGGACCCCGATATGTTCTTCGCCCACCTCAACGCCACCCCGATTCCGGCAAAACCCGAGCAACGGGCGCGGGTGCGTCTCACCGCCTGAGCCGCGCCCCATGCGGATGATCCCGGACGCTCCCCACCACACCGGCAGCCCCGCCGAGAAGCGGGTGTTCGATCGGCTGCGGCTGGCGTTTGCCGACGTGGGCGAGGACTATCTCGCCTACCATTCCCTGCGTCCCACCCGACATCCGGTGAAGCGCTTTCCCGAGGCGGATTTCCTGATTGTCGGCCCCGAGGGACTGTACGTGCTGGAGGTGAAGGGGGGCGCGGTGTCCCATGAAGCCGGCGTGTGGCGCTACCGGGATCGACACGGCGTCGTCGGCCAGTCCCGGGAGGGGCCGTTCCGCCAGGCCGAATCGGCCCTGCACGGGGTGCTGGCGGATCTGCGTGCGCGGTTGCCGGACGACGTGCTGGGCCAGTTTCACCGGGGCTACGGGGTGGTGATGCCGGATTGCACGTTCCCCGCCGTGGGCCTGGAGTGGGATCCGGCGTTGCTGGCGGACTGCCACGCTTTCCGGGATCTGGAGGGCTGGCTGCGGGCGCTGTTTCGCCACTGGCGCCAGCGCGATAGCCGATTCCGCCGGGCCGATCCGGCGGCGCGGGCGGCGCTGGCGGCTTGTCTGAGTCCCACGGTGACGGGGCAAGTACCGCTGCTGGCGGAGAGCCTCACGGTGGAGGAGCGGGTCATGGACCTCACCCGGGATCAGCAGCAACTGGTGGCGGTGCTGGCGGCCAATCCCCGGGTGATCTGCGAGGGCGGCGCCGGCACCGGCAAGACCTTCCTGGCCCTGGAACTGGCCCGGCGCTGGAGCGCCGACGGGTGCCGGGTAGGGCTGGTGTGCCGCTCGCCGTGGCTGCGGCGCTACCTGGCGGTGCAGGTGGCGCGATGGGCCTCGCCCAGCCTGCTTGTGGCCACCGTGGCGGGGCTGGCCAGCGCCTGTCGGCGGGCGGGGGTGGCGCAACTGGATGGGCTGATCGTGGACGAGGGGCAGGATCTGCTGGCGTCCTCTGTGCTGGCGACCCTGGATGGCCTGTTGGCCGGTGGCCTCGCCAATGGGCGCTGGTGCTGGTTCCAGGACAGCAACAACCAGTCCGGGTTACTGGGCGAGTGTGATCCGGCGGCGCAGGCCTGGCTGGCGGGACTCGCGCCCACCCGGGTGCCGCTCACCGTGAACTGCCGCAACAGCCTGCCGATCCTCACCCGGGTGCAACAGGATCTGGGCGCTGACATGGGGGTACGGGGCGCGGGGGCAGGGCCGGCGGTGCGCCTCTGGCGGGAAGCCTCCCGGGCTGCCGCCACCGCGCGGCTGTGGGCGGAGATCCGGGCACTGGTGGAGGAGGGCGGGCTCGCGCCGGGTGCGGTGACGGTGCTCTCGCCCCATGGGCTTACCGCTTCCTGCGCCGCCGGACTGGATCTGGCGGTGCTGGACGAGTACGCCGTGGCGGCGCCCCCCGGGGATCGGGTGGGGTTCGCCCGCATCGACGAGTTCAAGGGGCTGGAGAGCGAGGCGGTGATCGTGGTGGATCTGCCGGTGCCGCGACGGGGCGGCGGATCGCTGGCGCTGCATTACGTGGCCATGAGCCGGGCGCGGGCGGTGTTGTCGGTGATCTATCTCGACGATTGACGGGGCGGGGCGCCCGGCATGGACACCCGCTCCAGCGTGACCCATGCTTTCCGCTCTTTCCAGTCATCGCCCGAGTATCGCCATGGAAGCCCATATCCGTGCCCTCGCCAGTGCTGCCGCCAGCCTGGAAATCCACTGCCAACATCTGGACGAGGTGGGCAATGTGGTACGCCTCAGCCACGGGAAGCAGCACTGTATCTTCCAGTCCAATCGCACCCCCTTCAACAGCGAGGCGCTGGCCAGTATCTGCCTGGACAAGGGCCACAGCCACCAGCTCCTGCGTGAAGTCATTCCCATGCCCCGGACCCTGGCCATCCTGGATTTCCAGGTGGCCGGACGCTATCAACAGTACCTGGCGCTGCGCTCCGTGGACGAGGCGCTGGCCCGGATCGGACAGGAATTCGACTATCCGCTGGTGGTCAAGCGCAACCGCGGCGCGCTGGCCAGTAACGTGTTCCTCTGCCACGACCCGGATGCGGTGGTGGCGGCGCTGGACGCCATCTTCGACCGGCAGCGCCACAGCTACGATTTCGTGGCGCTGGCCCAGGCGTTCCTGCCGGCGGCGCGGGAGTACCGGGTGGTGTGTTACCAGGGCGAGGTGGTGTTCGCCTACGAGCGGGTGCTGGACGGGAGCGAGTTCAAGGCCGCCTACTGGACCCGGTCCGGGGGTGCGGCCCGGCTGATCCAGGATCGCGACCGGTGGCGGGCATTTCAGGATTTCGCCGCGCCCATCTTCGAGGTGTTGCCGCTGGGCTTCGTGGGGCTGGATATCCTGGAGACCCGGACGGGTGACTGGGTGCTGCTGGAACTGAACTCCGGACCGCGTTTCGATCATATCTCCGAGAACGAGGGCGACGGGCCGGTGGTGGCCATGTACCGGACCGTGCTCGGTCGCTATTTCGGGATCCCGGTATAATTGTGAGTCCTGCGCCTGACACCGTCGAACCAGCCAGCGAGGTATCCATGTCGAGTATCGCCACCCCCACCCCCCTGCACGCCCCGGAGCCGGGCCTTGCCGATCTGGAGGCACGGGTCCGGCAGGATCTGGATTATCTCTGCTATCCCCCCGCCAACTGGGTGCCGCCCACCCGCCATCCGGCGGTGGATACGGTGCACGACGCGGTGGTGATCGGCGGTGGCATGTGCGGGCTGGTGGCGAGTTTCGCGCTGCTGGGCGGCGGTATCCGCAACATCCGGATCCTGGATCGCAGTCCCGCCGGATACGAGGGGCCGTGGATCACCTACGCCCGCATGGAGACCCTGCGCTCGCCCAAGCACCTCACCGGCCCGGCCTACGGCATGGCCTCGCTCACCTTCCGGGCCTATTTTGAAGCGCGCTTCGGGCGGGATGCCTGGGAAAGCCTGGACAAGATTCCCCGGCCGCTGTGGATGGAGTATCTGCGCTGGTATCGCAGGGTGCTGGAGCTGCCGGTGGAGAACGGCGTGGCGGTGCGCCGTATCACGCCCATGGACGGACTTCTCAAGCTGGAGCTCACCGGCCCCAAGGCCCGCGAATCCTTCATTCTCGCCCGCAAGGTGGTGATGGCCACCGGGCGGGAGGGCACCGGGCATCCGACCATACCGGATTTCGTGAAGACGCTCCCCCGGGGCGAGCGCTGGGCGCATACCGCCGACGATATCGACTTCAAGGCCCTGCGCGGCAAGCGGGTGGTGGTGATCGGTATCGGCGCCTCGGCGGTGGACAACGCCGCCGAGGCGCTGGAGGCGGGCGCGGCCGAGGTGCGACACCTGATCCGCCGGAAAGCCATGCCCACCGTCAACAAGATGATGGGGATCGGCAGCTACGGCTTCACCGCCGGTTTCCCGGCCCTCGGCGATGAATGGCGCTGGCGCTTCATGCACTACTCCTTCGTCACCCAGACCCCCGCGCCCCGGGGTTCCACGCTGCGGGTGAGCCGCCACGACAACGCCTATTTTCACTTCGATGCCGGTATCGAATCCATGCGTCTGGAGAACGACGAGGTGGTCATCGACACTGTGCGGGGGCGGCGCTTCACTACGGATTTCGTGATCCTCGGCACCGGTTTCACCACCGATCCGCTGGCCCGCGAGGAGATGGCGGACTACGCCGATAAAATCCTCCTGTGGCGGGACCGCTACACCCCGCCGCTGGCACTGGCCCACGAGGATCTGGGGAAATTTCCCTATCTGGCCGGGGATTTCGCCTTCCAGGAGCGCGAGCCCGGCACGGCGCCGTGGCTGAAGGATATCCACTGCTTCAACTATGGGGCGACGGTGAGCCTCGGCAAGATCTCCGGGGATATCCCGGCCATCAGCGACGGCGCCCGCTTGCTGGTGCAGCGGCTGGCGGCAAGTTTCTACGAGGCGGACATCCAGCGCCACTGGCAGGGCTTGCAGGACTACGCCAGGCCCGAGTTGCTGGGCGACGAGTGGCGGAAGGACTGAGCCTCGCCCTTGCAGTCGGCAGATCATCGGCTATCAATAGGGATCGACATTGCATTCATGGTGCAATGGCCAACGATCCATCGAGGTAGTACCGATGACCACCGAACATCTCGTCAGCCGGGCCGCTGGTGTCGGCGCCGACGGCGCCGTGGCCGAAGCCCTCGCCGGGCGGGCCGATATCCTGGAGCTCACCAGCGCCACCCACGAGGCGATTCTGCGGCCCAGCGAGCCGGGCGGCATCAGCCACGGCGAGCGGGCGGCGCTGGCCTGCCGTATCGCGCTGCTGCACGGCGAGCAGAATCTGGCCGAATACTACCGGGGCCTGCTCCCCGGGGAGCGGGGCGAGGCGCTGGCGGGGCTGGCCGATCCCAGCGTCGATGGTGGCGACGATGCCCGCAGGCAAGCGCTTCTGCGGCATGTGGACCGGGTGACCCGTACGCCCCGGGAGGCCAGCGGCGCGGATATCCAGGCGCTGAAACAGGCTGGCTGGGACGATGCCGATATCGTGCGGCTGTCCGAGATCATCGCCTTCCTGAGTTATCAGCTACGGGTGGTGGCGGGGTTGCGGTTGCTGGAGAAACTGTCATGAGCCGGGTCATACGTGAGTTCACCGCCACCGTGCCCCACTGGCAGCCCCATGTGACGCCGGTGGATCTGGACAGCGCCAGCGAGGAACAGCGCGAGGCGCTGAAGGTCACGCCCTCCAACACGAAAGTCTCCGACTATGTGCTGGTGCTGGCCCACGACCCCGAGTCGCTTCAGCACCGCACGCCGCTGTTCAACGGCATCATGTACAACCGGGGCGGGCTGTCCCGGGCCGAGCGGGAGATCGGCGCGGTGGGCGCCTCCATCGTCAACCGCTGCATCTACTGCGCGGCGGTGCATGCCAGCCGCTACAACCAGTCAACCAAGGACGGGTCGGTGATGGAACGGATCTTCGCCGATGGCGAGGATGCCGAACTGGACGAGCGTCAGCGGGCGATCCTGAAATTCGCGGTGGCGCTGTCCCGGTGTCCGCCTGCAGCCGGGGAGGCGGAGATGCGCTCGCTCAAGGATGCCGGGCTGGATACTGCCGAGATCCTGGATCTGATCCTGTCCACGGCGCTGTTCGGCTGGGCGAATCGCTTGATGCATACGCTGGGGGAGCCGGTGGAGCAAAACCCGTGAACACCCCCTCCCCGGCCCTCCCCCTCATGCGAGGGGGAGGGAGCACCAAGTCTCCCCCCCGTATGAGGGGGAGATTTAGAGGGGGTGTTCAAATTGGGGCAGGAGGGCAATGCCCATGAACACCGCCATCCTCGGCGCCGGCGCCATCGCCTACGGCGCCGCCGTGCTCCTGGAGCACTCCGGCCACCGCGCCACCCTCTGGTCGCCTTCCGGCGAGCGCACCCGACGACTGGTGGTGGGCGAGGCGCTCACCGCCAGCGGCGCGGTTGCCGGCAGCTTCCATCCCCGCATCGCGGTGGATGCCGCGAGCGCCGTGGCCGATGGCGAGGCGATTCTGATTGCTCTGCCCGCCAATGGGCACAAGCGCGTCATGGACGCGGTGGCGCCCCACATCCAGCCCCACCACACGGTATTGATCTCCTCCCACGCCTCGTTGGGCGCGTTGTACCTGTCCCGGCTGCTGGCCGGACGCGGCGTCACCGTGCCCATCGTCGCCTGGGGCACCACCGTCACCAGCGGACGCCAGCCGGATCCGGTGTCGGTGCAGGTCTCCACCGTGCGCGCCAGGATCGATATCGCCACGATTCCGGAATCCCGCAGCGATGACGGTCTTGCGGTTTGCCAGGCGCTGTTTGGAGATCGCTTTGTGGTGCGCGAGGATCTACTGGCCATCACCCTCAGCAACCTCAACCCCCAGAACCATATGGGCATCGCCCTGTGTAACCTCACCCGCATGGAGCGGGGCGAGCAGTGGAGCCAGGGGCAGAACGTCACGTCCACGGTGGGCAGGCTGCTGGAAGCGCTGGACACCGAGCGGCTGGCGATAGCCGAGGCACTTGGCCTGTCGGTACGGACCATCTTCGAGCATTTTCATCTATCTTTTCACGTGGCCCCGGATTCGGTCTCGGCCATGAACCAGGCCATGCACGCCGCCGGGCGGGGCGGCACCGGGCCGGCCACCGCCGAGAGCCGCTACGTGCTGGAGGATGTGCCCTTCGGGCTCGTGGTGACGGTCTGGCTGGGGCGGTTGGTGGGCCGGCCCGCCATCCTCCACGAGGCCGGCATCCGGATCTTTTCCGCCCTCTACGGCCGGGATTTCGAGGCCGAGAACGATCTGCTGCCGGCGCTGGATCTGGCGGCGATGAACCTGGAGGAACTCCGGCGCCTGTGCCGGAGCGGATTTTTCGCCAGTTGAACCGACTCGTATGAAGGAGAGACCCCCCATGTCCATCAGCAACACCGGTCGCCGTCGTTTCCTGAAGACCTCGGCCCTCGGCGCCTCGGCGCTGGCCTTCCCGGCCATCATCACCTCCCGCACCGCCCGGGCCCAGGGCGTGGTGAACGTCTGGACCTACGCCAATTTCATCCCCGACGACTTCAAGGCCGCCTTCGAGGCCGACACCGGCATCGAGATCCGCACCCGGCTGGTGGACGACCAGGGCAAGCAGTTCAACCTGCTGGCCGCCGAGGCACCGAATCCCACCGCCGATGTGGTCACCGTGGCCGGCCATCGCTTTCGCCAGTTCATCGACTCCGAGTTGCTGGCTCCCTTCAACACCGAGCGCCTGGAGAACTGGGGCACGGTGAACCCGGTGTACCGCGATGCCGGCTGGACCGTGGTGAACGGCGAGCGCTGGGGCGTGCCGATCCTGGCGGGTGCCGAGGTGCTGGCCTGGAACACCGAGATGGTGCCGGAGGCCGATACTAGTAGCTGGAGCGTGCTGTTCGATCCCAAGTACCAGGGCCAGACCGCCTACATCATCCAGGACATGCTGTCGGTGGCCATGCTGTACCTGGGCTACGACGGCAACATGATCGAGTACATGGACAATCCCGAGAAGGCCGCGCAGGTGGTGCAGGAGGCCCGCGATCTGCTGATCGAGCACAAGCCCATGGTGCGTAAGTTCTACGAGTCCGGGGCCGAGGTGCAGCAGATGTTCGTGAACCAGGATATCTTGCTGGCCCATGCCTGGTCGGGGCCCATCTCGCGGCTCATCATGGACGGCTTCCCGGTGGATATGACCATCCCGAAGGAAGGCACCTACGGCTTCGTCTACAACCTCAACGTGGCCAACAACGCCCCCAACGCCGACAACGCCTACCGGCTGCTGGATGCGATGCTCGCCAGCCCCGAGATCGGCGCCGAGATGACCCGGGCATCTGGCTTCATCTCCACCTTCACCGGGGTGGATCAGCACCTCACCGAGCTGGAGCAGCGGGCCTCCTCGTTCACCGAGGAGGAACTGTCCCGCTTGCAGTTCTTCCGGGCCGAGGCCAACGAGATGAAGTACGATTTGGTGGACCCGGCGGTGGAGGAAGTGAAGGCGGCCTGAGCAGACCCCCTCCCCGACCCTCCCCCTTATCAAGGGGGAGGGAGTAGAAAGTCTCCCCCTTGATAAGGGGGAGATTTAGAGGGGGTCGGCTCCGGCGCCTCATCCGCCATGTCCGACCAATCCCACTACAGCCCGTGGGCCCGGCTTGCCCATAGCCGGCACTACCGCGCCACCGCCGGGTTTCTCCTGAAAACCGAGCGCCGCCGCTTCTGGCTGCTGGCGAGCTTCCCCCTGTTCTGGGTGATCTTCGCCCATCTGGGGCCGATCCTGCAGATGATACGGATCAGTTTTCTCGACTCGTATCCGCCCTCGGTGGGCCAGGAACCCGGATTCACCCTGGCCAACTGGCTGGGCTTCTTCCAGGAGCCCATCTACCAGATGCCGTTCCTGCGAACCCTGGTGTTCGCGACAGTCCTGACCCTGATCACCCTGCTCCTCACCTACCCGGTGGCCTACTATCTGGCCAAGCATGTGCGTAGCCAGCGCCAGCTCCTGTTCCTGCTACTGCTGCTGGTGCCCTTCTGGGTGGGGGAGATCGTGCGCACCTACGCCATCATGATCCTGCTGGGCAACCGCGGCGCGGTGAACCTGATCCTCGGCTGGCTGGGACTGATCCAGCGGCCGATTCCCTTCATGTACACGAATTTTTCCCTGGGTCTCGGGGTGATCTATCTCACCTCGCTGTACATGCTGCTGCCCCTGTACTCGGCGCTGGAGAAGATCCCCGACAGCTACCGGGAGGCCGCCGCCGATCTTGGCGCCGGATCCTGGACCCGGTTCCGGCGGGTGATCCTGCCGCTCAGCAAAGAGGGCATCGCCTCCGGCTGCACGTTGGTGTTCCTGATCTCCACCGGCTACTACGCCACCCCGGTGCTGCTGGGCGGACCCAGCACCACGGTGTTCGCCGAGACCGTGGCTGGGTTCTTCCACGTGGCCGGGGACAGGTGGCCCACCGGGGCGGCGTTTTCCAGCATCATGCTGATCACCACCCTCGGTCTCACCGCCGTGTTCCTGAAGCTCATGGGCCGTAGCGGCGCGGGGTTGATGCGATGAACAGCGGCTATCCCCGGGTGTTGCTGTCCACCGCCTACTGGGCCTTCGTGGTGTACCTGTTCGTGCCGCTGGTGCTGATGGTGATGATGGGTTTCAAGGATTCCCGCTTCATCGGTTTTCCCATCAACGAATGGACCTGGAACTGGTATCTGGAGGTGTTCCGCGATACCGAGGTGCTGGAGGTGTTCTGGTTCTCGCTGGTGATCGCCGTATCCAGCACCCTGCTGTCGCTGGTGATCGGGGTGTGGGTGGCGAGTTTTCTGGGGCCGCAGCGGTTTCGCGGCAAGCTCATCGTGCTCGCGTTGACCTGCCTGCCGGCGGTGATTCCGGGGATCATCTCGGCGATATCGCTACGCATCTTCGCCCGCTTCATCCAACTGGAGCCGGGGATGCTGGCGATCATCCTCGGCCATACCGTGCACAACGTGCCGTTCGTGGCGCTGGTGGTGATGGCCCGCCTCAGCACCCTGCCGCGCAGCCAGTTGGAGGCGGCGCGGGATCTGGGGGCGGACGAGTTCATCACCTTCTGGCGCATCACCCTGCCGTACCTTAAGCCGGCGCTCATCGGCGCCAGCGTGTTCTGCCTGCTGCTGAGTTTCGACGACTTCGTCCGCTCGTTTTTTCTCGGCGGCTACGAGCCCACCCTGCCGGTGCTGATCTTCGCGAAACTCCGCTCCGGGATGTCGCCCGAGATCAACGCCATCTCCACCGTGGTGCTGGTGCTGACGGCGGTGCTGGGGCTATGGGCAGAGCGCTCCATGCGCCGGCTGGATAAAGTCCCCCCACCGTGAGGGTTGCATGAATCCCGATCCCATCGTCCGGATCGAGTCCGTCAGCAAGCGCTTCGAGAACGTGCTGGCGCTGGACAGTCTCGATCTCGCCATCGCCCCGGGGCAGTTTCTCACCCTGCTGGGACCCTCGGGCTGCGGTAAGTCCACCACGCTGCGGCTGCTCGGCGGCTTCGAGCAGCCGGACAGTGGGCGCATCCTGCTGGGCGGCGAGGATGTCACCCGGCTACCCCCCAACCGCCGGGACGTGAACATGGTGTTCCAGGACTACGCCCTGTTCCCCCACATGACGGTGGGCCAGAATGTGGCCTTCGGACTGGAACTGAAGGGCCAGAGCCGCGAGCAGATCGCCGCCCGCAGCAAGGAACTGTTCGAGTTCCTGCAACTCACGGAGCTTGCCGCCCGCCGCCCGGATCAACTCTCCGGCGGCCAGCGCCAGCGCGCCGCGCTGGCCCGGGCGCTGGCCCCCGATCCCAAGGTGCTGCTGCTGGACGAGCCCCTCGGCGCGCTGGACGCCAAGCTTCGCTCCCAGGTGCAGGTGGAGTTGAAGGGCATCCAGCAGCGCACCGGCAAGACCTTTATCTTCGTCACCCACGACCAGGAGGAGGCGCTCACCATGTCCGACCGGATCGTGGTGATGAGTGAGGGCCGGGTGATGCAGGACGGCACCCCGGAGGAGCTCTACTACCATCCGCAGAATCGCTTCGTGGCGGATTTCGTGGGCGAGACCAATCTGCTGGATTGCACCGTGCGGGAGGAATCCGGCGACGACATCGTGCTGGACTGGCGCGGCACCACCCTGCACGCCCGGCCCCACGGGGGCGCCATGGGTCTCTCGGCGGGGCAGCGGGTGGAGGTGGCGCTACGCCCGGAGAGTATCCAGTGTTTCGCCGGGCGGCCGGATCTGCCCAACGCGGTGGCGGGACGCATCACTGCCCGGGTGTTCCGGGGCAGCCGGCTGTCGGTGACGGTGGCGGTGGGGGAGGGTAACGATACCCTGAAGGCGTCGCTGGATCCGTTCCTGGGGGATCATCTTGAGGGGGAGGAACTGTGGCTCGGCTGGCGGCCCGAGCGGCTGGCAGTGTTGCGGGGCTGAGGATACCCTCAACCCCGCGGCCACGCCGGATGATGATCGTCGATCACGAAGGGATGCCGGTGCCGCAGCCCGCCATGATAGTGCGGATGCCGGTGCGGCTCCGGCCCCTCCCAGCCCTCGTGTTCATGCTGGTGGTGCTCGTCGTGGACATGCAGGTGCTGATGCTCCAGTTCGGGGTGCTCATGCTCCTGCACCTCGGGATCGCCGGCCGGCCACAGCCGGGAGGCCAGTGCCCCGCCCACCACCGCGCCGCCTGCCATGATCAAAAACGCCTGCTCCAGCCCCAGCCGCGCTCCCAGCCAGCCCGCCAGCGGATAGGTCACCAGCCAGCAGGCGTGGGACAGGGCGAACTGGGCGGCGAATAGATCCACCCGGTCCTCGGCGTGGGAGGAGCGCCGCAGCAGCAAGCCGCCTGGGGTCTGTACCAGCGCCGTCCCCGCGCCCAGTACCAGCCACACCAGCAGGGTGGTGGTGAGCGACAGCCCCAGCGCCACCGAGGCCGAGGCCAGCGCCAGCACCAGCGCGCCCGTCAACATCACGGTGCGGGTGCGCAGCCGGTGCAGCACCCGGGGTAGCGCCAGCGCCACCGCCATGGAGCCGAGTCCGTAGGCGGCCATCACCAGCGCGTAGCGTTGCTCGCCGCCGTCGAGCTGTCCGTGGACGTGGACCACGGTGTTGACGATCACCGCCGCCCCCACCGAGGCGGTGGCAAAGCTCAACGCCAGCAGGCCCCGGAGGCGCGGCGTGAACAGATAGATCCACGCCCCCCGGGTGACCCGCCGGTGGAAGGGCTCCTCGCGATCCGGCGCGGCGATGACGGGGAGGGTCACCGACAGCACCAGCGCCGCCGAGGCCAGAAAGCCCAGCGTAGTACCGAGAAACAGCCAGTGGAAGCTCATCACCGTCAGCAGCAGTCCCGCCAGCGCCGGGCTGACCAGCGATTCCAGATCGTAGGCCAGCCGCGACAGGGACAGCGCCCGGGTGTACTCGTCCTCGTCCGGCAACACCTCGGGCAGGGTGGCCTGGAAGGTGGGCGTGAAGCCCGCCGAGCAGGTCTGGAACAGGAACACCAGCAGATACACCTGCCAGATGGCGTCCACGAAGGGCAACCACACCACCAGCCCCGCCCGGAGAATATCCAGGGTGACCAGCGTGGTCCGGCGCGGCAGCCGGGCGATATAGGCTCCGGCCAGCGGTGCCACGGTGACGTAGGCCACCATTTTCAGGGTCAGCGCGGTGCCCAGCACCAGCCCGGCGCGCTCGCCGGCCAGATCGAAGGCCAGCAGGCCCAGCGCCATGGTGGTGAGGCCGGTGCCGAGTAGCGACAGCACCTGCGCGGCGAACAGGCGGGCATAGGTTTTCCGGCGAAACAGGCGTTGAAACGGGTTTTGCACGGTTATCGTTCTGCGGGTGGTGTTGTTCGAAGCGGTGTCTTTTTCAGTATACCCACGGGTTGCGGGGGATTCACGGGGGCGCCCATGCACCCCATGGCGTTCGCCATCCATGCGGCGTTGGCGCATGATGCCCATGCACCGACTCGCGCCCACCCGACGCCTCCACCGGGCGCCCGTACCCAGGATATGCCATGACCACCATCGACGAGCTTCGCGAGTTATTCGATCGCCACGAACGGCGCGCCTGTACCCTCGACGGTATGCGCCGGGAGGAGGTCCCGCCGGTGGTTCGCCATATCGCCGGGGTGGGTGGGCGCAGCATGGTCCTCCACAGTCGCCTCACGGCGGACAACGCCGATGCGGTGATCCAGCGGGAGCAGGCCCATTTCACCGCCCTCGGCCATACCCTGGAATGGAAGCTGTTCAGCCACGATGCGCCGACGGATCTCATGGCGCGGCTGCAAGCCCGGGGGTTCGCCATCGGCGAGCGGGAGGCGACGCTGGTGCTGGATGCGGAAAATCTCCCGGCGCGGCTGCGGGATCCGGCGCCCCACGAGATCCGCCGTATCACCGACCCGGCCATGGTCGCGCCGCTGATGGACGCGGTGCAGGGCCGGGTATTCAGCCACGAGTCCCAGGACTGGGTGAGCCAGATGCTCGCCCACAATCTGCGCCACCACGGGGACAACCTGTCGATCTATGCGGCGTACGTGGACGATCGGCCGGTGAGTGCCGCCCGGGTGAACTTCTCCGCCGCCAGCCCGTTCGCGAGCCTCTGGGGCGGCGCCACCCTGCCCGAGTACCGGGGCCGGGGGATCTACTCGGCGCTGGTGGCGGTGCGGGTGCGGGAAGCACTGTCCCGGGGCGTGCGTTACCTCTACGTGGACACCAGTCCCATGAGCCGGCCCATTCTCGAGAAGCTGGGGTTCCGGCATATCGCCGACACCTATCCCTGCGTTTATCCGCCGGCGTCATGATCCGTATCCGGAACACTGGTACGTGCGTCCTCCAACAATGCCCGCAGTGCCCGGTTCTCCTCCACCAGTGGCGCGGTCAGCGCCTCCACCTCCGCCGCCGTGTAGCGGGGTGTGATGTGCTGGGGGCAGTTCCAGTCGAAGGACTCCACCTGGATCAGGAAACCCCGCTCCACCCGCGCCCGGTAATCCGCCACCGTCAGCCGGGCCAGCGTCTCACCGTCCTCCGGCTCCACCAGCCGTACCCGGCCGTAGAGCTTCAGCCGCCGCCGCTGGGCGTAATCCATGAAGAACAGCGCCACCCGGTCGTCCCTGGATAGATTGCCCACGCTCACGTACTGGCGATTACCGCGAAAATCGGCGAAACCCAGGGTGCGCTCGTCCAGCATCCGCACGAAACCCACCGGCCCGCCCCGGTGCTGCACATAGGGCCAGCCGGTCTCGCTCACGCTGGCCATGTAGACGCTGTCACGGGCGGCGATGAAGGCCCGTTCGCGTTCGCCGAGCAGGTGGTTGGTGTCCTCCCCGGTCTCGCGGGTGGCGTAGCTGGCGCGGCTGCCGTGGACTTCCTGGAGATCCTGTACCGAGTCGGTGAAGGCGATGGCGGCGTAGCGGTTTCCCATGGTGATCCTCCTGGCGGATTGGCTGATCGGATGTGGCGGCGCGTGTAGCGCTGCCGGTGAAGACACTATGCAAAATTTCTTCTGAAAGAAGAATCACCGTAAAATAAAAGTCTATGTTTCTCTTTGAGTAATAATCGTGGATCGTTTTCATCTCCTCACGGTATACGTGGCGGTGGCCGAGACGGGCGGGTTCGCCGCCGCCGCCCGGCAACTGAAGCTCTCGCCGCCCGCCGTGACCCGTGCGGTGGCCACCCTGGAGACGCGCCTCGGGGCGAGGCTCCTGCATCGCACCACCCGTCACGTGCGGGTCACCGATGCCGGCCAGCGCTATCTGGCCGACGCCCGCCGGATTCTGGCCGAACTGGAGGCCGCCGATGCCGCCGCCGCCGGGGTCAACGCCGAACCCCGGGGAGAGCTCACTGTCACCGCGCCGGTGATGTTCGGGCGGCTGTTCGTGATGCCGGGCATCGTCGAGTACCTCCAGCGTCATCCGGCCACCACGGTCTCGGCGCTGTTCCTGGACCGGATCGTCAACCTGCTGGAGGAGGACGTGGACGTGGGGGTGCGGATCGGCGAGTTGCCGGATTCCAGCCTGCGGGC
>JGI12109J20283_10015214_pt1 | contig 20622 bp, 17 predicted proteins | sample ElkSlonscriptome_12_FD_20283 | JGI IMG/M metagenome (IMG submission 20283)
GGCGTCATCTTCCACTTCCTGACCCACCCCACCCGTCTGATCAGCAAGGACGGCAAGGTGACGGGTCTGGAACTGACGAAGATGGAACTGGGCAAGCCGGACGAGAGCGGTCGCCGCGGCGTCCTGCCCATCCCCGGCAGCGAATTCACCCTGGAGACGGACTTCGTGGTGCCGGCCATCGGCCAGAAGGTGGACCACAGTTTCATCAAGCCTGAAGAAGGCGTGGAGTTCAACCGCTGGGGCCTGCTCCAGACCAACGAGCAGACCCTGCGCACCACCCGCCGCGGCGTTTTCGCCGGTGGCGATGCCGTCACCGGCCCGCGCACCCTGATCGAGGCCATGGCCCAGGGCCAGCAGGCCGCCGAGAGCATCGACGATTACCTGACCTACGGCCGCACCCGGTTCCGGCCCGAGCGCCGCTTCCAGACGCTGCTGGCCGGCATGCGCAAGTTGCAGAGCGAACGGGTCGAGCAGCCCATCCGCCATCTCTACCGGGTGAAGGTGGACGAACTGGATCCCGAGACGCGCAAACGCAAGTTCGAGGAAGTGGAGAAACCCATCTCCGTGGACGCGGCCTACCGCGAAGCCGACCGCTGCATGCGGTGCTACCGGGTCTACTCGGTGGTCACGGAAAAATAGGAGGCGAATGATGAACGCAACGATCAACGGCAGGAGCGTGGAATTCGCCCCCGACCAGACCATTCTCGAGGCCGCCCGCGCGGGCGGGCAGTTCATTCCCACCCTGTGCGAGCTGGCCGACATCGGCCACACGCCGGGCACCTGCCGCATGTGCATCGTGGAAGTGACACGCCCCGACGGAAAGCCCCGGTTGCTGACCGCCTGCGACACCCCCATCGAAGAGGGCATGACGATCCTGACCCGCACCCAGGAAGTGCGGCAGCATCAGCGCCTGCAGATGGAGCTGCTGCTGGCGGACCACAATCAGGACTGCGCCTCGTGCGTGCGGCATGGCGACTGCGAGCTGCAGGACGTGGCCCAGTTCGTGGGCCTGCAGAATACCCGTTTCAGTGACCCGGAGCTATTCCACGGCCGCTGCGTGGATCGCACCAGCCCCAGCATCCAGCGTGACATGACCAAGTGCGTGCGTTGCCAGCGCTGCATCACCGTCTGCCGCGAGGTGCAGGGCACCGACGTGCTGGTCTTCACGGGCAAGGGCGTGCGGGCCGAGGTGGGCGTGCGCGGCAGCATCGCCATGGGCGACAGCGAGTGCATCAGCTGCGGCCAGTGCACCCTGGTCTGCCCCGTGGGCGCCCTGGCCGAAAGGGACGATACGGAGCAGGTCATCGACTACTTCTACGATCCGGACATCTTCACGGTGATCCAGATCGCCCCCGCCACCCGCATCGCCCTGGGCGAGGAATTCAACATGGGCTACGGCGCCAACGTCGAGGGCAAGCTCATCACCGCCTTCGAGCAGCTGGGCGCCGACGTCGTGCTGGACACCAACTTCACGGCCGACCTGGTGGTCATGGAAGAGGGCAACGAGCTGCTGCAGCGCATCCAGGGCGGCGGCACCCTTCCCATGTTCACCAGCTGCAGCCCCGGCTGGGTCAACTGGCTGGAGAAGAACCATCCCGACATGGTGGACCACCTGAGCACGGTCAAGTCGCCCCAGCAGTGCTTCGGCTCCATCGCCAAGACCTACCTGGCGGAAAAGATGGGCATCGATCCGGCCAGGATGCGGGTGGTCAGCATCATGCCCTGCACTGCCAAGAAGGAGGAGGCGGCACGGCCGGAGTTCGTCACCGACGGGCGCCCGGACGTGGACGTCGTCCTGACGACACGGGAGTGCGCGCGCCTGCTCAAGCGCGAGGGTATCTGGCTGGCCGGTCTGAAGGACAGCAGCTACAACAACGAGTGGATGGGCCTGTACTCGGGCGCCGCGGAGATCTTCGGCACCACCGGCGGCGTGACCGAGGCCGCCGTGCGCACCGTGCACTACGCCGTCACGGGCGACGAGCTGCCGGCCATCGAGTTCCACGCCATCCGCGGCTACGAGAACATGCGGGAGGCCGATGTCCACCTGGGCCCGGCCGGCACCGTCAAGGTGGGCGTGGCCCACGGTCTATCCGCGGCCAAGACCATGATCGAGCGCATCGAGAAGGGTGAGGCGGACTACACCTTCATCGAGTTCATGGGCTGCCCCGGCGGCTGCATGGGCGGAGGCGGCCAGCCGCGCATCAAGCGGAACTACCAGAGCTTCTGGCACGAGCGCCAGAAGGCCATCTACAAGATCGACGCCGAGGCGCCGATCCGGCAGTCCCACAACAACCCTTGCATCCAGCGCATCTACGAGGATTTCCTCGGCGAACCGCTGGGGCACAAGTCCCACGAATTGCTGCACACCAGCTACCGCGACCGGCGGGTGCATGTGAAGCACGACATCAAGACGATCTGGGAGGAGATCCGGGGATAGTTTTCCGGCTCGGAAAAGAAGCGACCCTCCGGTTGGGGGGTCGCTTTCTATTATATGCCGGCCAGCCCGGGTCAGCCCGCGCCACCGCCGCCGCCACCGGCGCCGCCGCCACCACCGCCACTGGCCCCGCCCCCCGCTCCGGTGGAACTGGACATGGCCGAGTTCACCGAGCTGACCGCCGCGGAGAAAGACGTGCCGAAATCGCCACCGTGGGGCCCTGTCGTGGCGTAGTACCATCCCATGCCGCGGGCCTGGTCCAGGCCCACACCCCCCAGGTGTTTCAGGGAGTCCTTGCTCAGGCCGAACAGGACCCCGTAGATGATGTAAATGCCCAGGAAATCCCGGACCCGCGAAGAATCCTCATCCCGGAAGCCGCGCGATTTCAGATGCCGGCGCAGCCCCTGCCAGCGGGCCAGCTGGCGCGCGCCCTCGGCCGTGGGCCGGACCAGGAGGCTGGCAACGGCGACCAGGATGGCTCCCGGAATGATGGCGATCAGCCCCACCTCGTGCACCACCGGCAACAGGACCAGCCCCAGCACCGTCAGCGCCACCGCCAGCCACACGCCCCGGGTGCGTGCCTTCATGCTCTCCTCGGCGAACCAGGCGCGCCGTTTGCCTTCTTCCTTGACCTTGGCGGCCCACTTGGCAAAAAACTTCCGCACCTCGGATTTATGCTTCTTGAAGGCCTCCACGGGCACGGAGCCGGTCCTCTGCCCCGTCATCTCCCAGAAGACGAAATGCAGCAGATCCCTCTCGAAAGGCTCCAGACCGTCCCAATCCTCGTTGACCAGGACCCACTGGTGCCGGGGCTCCCATTTTTCCTTGCCGAAGAGGCCCGTGCCCGCCACGTACTCCTCGCGGAATTCCACGAATCCGCGCCGGCCCAGATCCATCAGGGTGGCCATGAGGCTGGACGCCGCCACCGTGCGGCTGTTGACCAGGTAGCTGACCAGGGCGGGCGGCAGATCATCCGGCGGGGTGTGGGGCCCGCTGGCGATCTCGGGATGATCCGGAAAGCGCGTCTTTTGCTCCCGCCACATCCGCAGGACAAACCCCCAGAACAGGAGGACCACCACGGGAAGCACCCAGAGGGCCACTCCCTGGCGTTTCTTCAGGTTCCTGGCCCCCTCGATGGCCCGTTGGCGTTGGGCGTTGGCTTCCTCGGCCCAGGCCGCTTCCTCCTCGGTCACGGTCTGGCTGATGTAACCCGAACGCGCGACGGCAGCGGGGAACAGCTCCGGCGGATAGAGGATGCGCAGTTCGAAGAAACGGCGCCGCGGCAGGTTGGTGCAGGTGGCCGTCACCACGCCGTCCGGGCCGGTGCGGCTCTCGCCCCACAGCGGGCCATGGGCCCACTGCCGCACCTTCCAGTCCTCCACCGCCGCGGGCGGGTTGACGGTGATATCCACCTGGCCGGTCTTCTTCTTGAACCCCTCACCGATGAACTTGTAATACAGCACCCCCGCGTCCCGATAACGGTGCACCGCATCCTGGACCCCGTACTCGATGGCGAAGGTGCGCGTCTCGTTGCGGGCGCGGTAGAACCAGCGCACCTCGATCTCGTCGCTATCCTGCGTCACCTGGTAGGTGCCGGGCTGCTCGCTGTCGTCCAGGGTGTAGGGCAGGCCGTTCTCGCTGACCTGGAAATCCCGGTAGGTGATGCGCTCGTCCCTCGCGAAGGTGCGATAGGCAAACTTGAAGCGCCCCTTGAAACGGTAGGTGCGTTCCTCACGGACCTGCATGGAGCCGTCCGTGGCCAGATCGGCGGTGATCCGAACGACGGGCACGCGGAAGGACTTGTCGGCGATCGCCGGGGTGGCGACCAGCAGGAGCAACAGGAGCAGAAGATGGCGAGGGTGCATGCGGGATCTCACTTTCGGGTGGAGGGACTTCGATCATCCTACCCCGGAAAGCGTCGAAAATTCACGGCCAAAAAAGAAGGCCCCCACCGGTGAAGGCGGGGGCCCGGATGGCAGGCGGTTCTAGTTCAGCAGATCCTTCAGCCGATCCTTGTGCACCGTGAAGCTGAGCATCTTCAGCCGGATGTAGTCCCCACTCCAGAAGTAGTAGCCCTTGAACTGCCCCAGGCGGCTGCTGCGGTTGCTGTCCTTGATCAGGAACCAGTCCTTCCCCCCCAGCTTCTTGTAGCCGACGATGTGCACGCCGTGGTCATCACCCGTGGTGCCGTTGGCGATGCGGAACTCGCGACTGCCCTGGTTGATGTACTTGGCAGGGATATCCCAGTCGGGCACCATCGCGGTGTCGAACTTGCCGTCCATGTAGGCCTCGGAATTGTCTCCGCCGATGCTGATGCTGTACCCGTCCCGGACCGCCTTCTTGATGACCTCGTAGAAGTCGTGCAGGGGCAGGTTCAGGTAGTCGTCCTTGCGGCGCCAGTTGTCGCGCACATCCAGCAGGACGCGGGTGTAGAAGGGCTCGCTCATGCGCGAGACGCAGCCCACGTAGTCGTCCATGTGCAGCTTGAGGACATCCGCGAGAAAAGCCTCGGGTGTGAACAGCTTTCCCTCGAAACGCACCTCGGCAGGCGGGGTGCCCAGATGCTTGTCCAGGATGGAGCGCACGTAGGCCATGTTCTGCTCCTGGTCCCAGGTGCCGCTCTCCAGCACCCAGTCCAGGAAGCCTTTCAACTCCTTCATCAGCGGCGAATGGTCGTGCATGCCGTGCTCCCACTTCACACCCTCGTACAGATCGCGCGGCATGGCTCCATACTTGCGGAAGACCTCCAGCGTGCCGTGATCCTGGCTGCCCTGGGCCAGCGGCGTGTGGCCGAAGCTATCGAGATAGGCGCGGCACTTCTCCACGTACTCCCAGTAGACGACCCACATCTCCGAGAGCTTCACCTCATGGCCGCTGAGCCGCCTGGCCTCGGTCTCCATGTAGCTGACGGAGCAGAAAGCCCAGCAGCTGCCCGTGTAGAACTGCGGCGTGGGCGGCGTGTGCCAGATCTGCTCGAACTGGTCCGGGTTGTCCGGCGACTTCACCTTGGACCAGTCCACCCGCAATTCCTGGCGCGCCTCGTCCTTCGCTTCGGCCTCATTTTCGTAGCGCTGGTCCACGGTCTCGCGGACGCTGTCGCGCGCGGCCTGCCAGGCGTCGCGGGCCTCCTTGATCTGGTCCAGGACCGGATACTCGTTCTTGGGGCGGTAGACCGGATCAGCGGCCAGGGCCATACCGGCAATGAAGGTGACCAGGAGGATAATGCTCAACTTGCGCATGGTTTTTGCCTTTCTCAGGATGCCAGCATGATCATCAGGCCGGCTAGGGCTCCGCCGATCAGGCCGATGGTGATGGCTTCGCCCATGGTATCCTTGTCGCGGGAGACTTCGGCGTAGAGGGTGGGGTCGAGCTTGGCGGCGCGGACCATACAGTCGACGATCTGGGCCATGGGGGCTCCTTCGGGATGGGAAGTTGGGCCGAATATACCGGGGGTTGGGGTGGCTTGGCAAGAGTGGGGATTTTGCCCCCCGGGGGGTAAAAATTTCGGATTTCCCCTGGCTGTTTTCGCTTTTTTTTCGTATTTTGTATTCACCTCACATTAATGCCAGCGAAAGGTCCATGCCATGGCTACCATCCATCTGGTGCCCTTCACTCCCGGCCAAACTCCTTCTCAGGCCAACAACGCCCTAAAAAGGGCGGTCCGGACCTATGCTCAGGCCCGCCACTGCGCCGTATTGTGGTTCCAGGACATCAATAGCCGGGAATTGTACCGCAAGCTCGGGTACTCTTCCATCTATGCTTATGCCAGCCAAGAGCTTGGGTTTTCGACGTCCAAGACCGGGGATTTTCTGCGGCTGGCCCGGGCCCTCAAGAATCTCCCCCGGTTGAAGCAGGAAATGGAAGAAGGCCGCATCGGATACACCAAGGCGCGGGAGATTATTTCCGTGGCCACGCCGGAAACAGAAAAAGACTGGGTGGAGAGGGCCCGCCAGAATTCCCGGAAGAAGCTGTCCGAGGATGTGCGGCGGGCGCGACTGGAGGCGAAGATCAAGGCCGGTTCGCAACCAGGCTTGTCACCTCAGGGAAAGCCTGGAAAAATCCCCGCCGCCGTCCTCAAGCATCGCGTTTCCCTGGAATTCACGGGCGACCAGCTGGCGCGCTGGGAAGCTCTTTGGGAAAAGCTACACAAAATGGGTGCCGGCCCTTCTGCTGGCGGCAAGGCCGACATGGTCCTCGAGGCCCTGGAGCAACTCGTTTCCATTCCGGCTGGTCCAGAGGATTCACACCCCGCCGTCCAGATCCACGTGCACCAATGCCCATCCTGTGGTCAGGCGGAAATCCCGACCCAGCGCGGCCCTGTGCCCCTTTCCCCCGGCGAGGTGGCACGCCTCGAGGAGGATGCCGTCATCCACCAACCGGGACAACGCAGCCGCTCGGCCATTTCTCCAGGGGTACGACGAGAAGTTCTGCAGCGCGACCGGCATCGATGCCAGGGACCCGGGTGTTCCAATACGCGATTCCTCGAAATCCATCACCGGGTTCCGCAGGCGCTTGGGGGTTCGCATGATCCAGGAAACCTCGTGACTATGTGTTCCGCTTGCCACCGGCATATCCACCATCAAGGCGCTTCCATCGCGCGGGAACGCCCCCCGGGGGCCAAACTCTTTCATGCCGGGCCTCGAGATGTTATGTTTCCGGCGCCAACCGATCACCCCTGTAGGAGGTCGCGCCGTGAGCGCCCCAATGAGTCTCGAAACCTTCCAGAACCTGATCCGCCAGGGCATCCCTGACACCATCCCCGAGCGGCCAGAAGACAACCCGGCCATCAGCCGCGCGCCCGAGCGGCCCATGCTGCTCACTGGCGACGAGAAGAAACTGGCCCTGCGCAACGCCCTGCGCTACTTCCCTGCCCATATGCACGCCGAGCTGGCCCCCGAGTTCGCCGACGAGCTGACCCGTTTCGGGCGCATCTACATGCTGCGTTTCCGGCCGGCGTATGCCATGCACGCCCGGCCCCTGGATCACTATCCGGCGCGCTGCCGCCAGGCGGCGGCCATCATGCTGATGATCCAGAACAACCTGGATCCGGCCGTGGCCCAGCACCCCTACGAGCTGATCACCTACGGCGGCAACGGCACCGTCTTCCAGAACTGGGCCCAGTACCTGCTGGCCATGCAGTACCTGAGCGAGATGAGCGACGAGCAGACCCTGGCCATGTACAGCGGCCATCCCATGGGCCTGTTCCCCAGCCACAAGGACGCCCCCCGGGTGGTGGTCACCAACGGCATGGTCATCCCCAACTACAGCAGCGGCGACGACTACACCCGCATGGCCGCCCTGGGCGTGACCAGCTACGGGCAGATGACGGCCGGCAGCTTCATGTACATCGGGCCGCAGGGCATCGTGCACGGCACCACCATCACCATTCTGGGTGCGGGAAGGCGTTATCTGGACGGTGGCGAACTGGCGGGCAAGCTGTACATCAGCAGCGGACTGGGCGGCATGAGCGGCGCCCAGGGCAAGGCCGCGGTCATTGCCGGCTGCGTGGGCGTGCTGGCGGAGATCAACCCCGACGCGGCCCGCAAACGGCACGAGCAGGGCTGGGTGGACGAACTGCACGAGGATCTGACCGGGCTGCTGGACCGCATCCGCCAGGCCAAGGAGCAGCAGGAGGCGGTGGCCCTGGCTTATGTGGGCAATATCGTGGACCTGTGGGAGGCGCTGGCCGCCAGCGACATCCACGTGGAGCTGGGCAGCGATCAGACCAGCCTGCACATCCCCTACACGGGCGGCTACTACCCCGTGGGCATGAGCTACGACGAGAGCAATACGATGATGGCCCACGACCCGGACGCCTTCAAGAAACGCGTCCAGGCCACCCTGCTGCGGCACATCGCCGCGGTGGAGGCCATGGTCGCGCGCGGCATGAAGTTCTGGGACTACGGCAACGCCTTTCTGCTGGAGTGCAGCCGGGCCGGCGCGGACATCGCCAAGCCGGACGGGCGCTTCAAGTATCCCAGCTATGTCGAGGACATCATGGGGCCGCTCTGCTTCGACTACGGTTTCGGGCCCTTCCGCTGGGTGTGCACCAGCGGCGATCCGCGTGATCTGGAGACCAGCGACCGCATCGCCGGCGACGTGATCGAGAAGTTGGCCGCCGCCGCGCCCGAGGAGACGCAGCAGCAGTATCTGGACAACCTGCGCTGGATCCGCCAGGCCGGCGAGAACCGGATGGTCGTGGGCAGCGAGGCGCGCATCCTGTACAGCGATGCCGAAGGAAGGCGGGCCATTGCCGCGGCATTCAACGACGCCATCGCCAGCGGGGAAATCAGTGCCCCCGTCGTGCTTGGACGGGACCACCATGATGTCTCCGGCACGGATAGCCCCTTCCGTGAGACCAGCAACATCTACGACGGCAGCATGTTCACTGCGGACATGGCGGTGCAGAACTGCATCGGCGACAGCTTCCGCGGCGCCACCTGGGTCAGCCTGCACAACGGCGGCGGCGTGGGCTGGGGCGAGGTCATCAACGGGGGCTTCGGCATGCTGCTGGACGGCACCCCGGAGGCCGCACGCCGGCTCACCTCCATGCTGCACTGGGACGTGAACAACGGCATCGCGCGGCGGGCCTGGGCGCGCAACGAGGGCGCCGAGTTCGCCATCCGGCAGGCCATGGAGATGGAACCCAACCTGACGGTGACCATGCCACAGCATGTGGATGACGAGATCATCAAGGAGATAGGATGGAGCTGAACCGACCGAACGTTCCCGCCCTGGACGAGATCCTGGGCACGCCCTTCAAGGTCCTGGACGATGGCCTGGTGCGCGTCGTCGACTACATGGGCGATGACCAGGCGGTGGTGCAGGCGGCGCGCGTTTCCTACGGGGACGGCACCAAGAAGACCAGCAACGACCGCGGACTGATCCGCTACCTGCTGCGCCATCGGCACACCACGCCCTTCGAGATGTGCAGCCTGAAGCTGCACGTGCGCGTGCCCATGGACGCGTGGCGGCAGTGGATACGGCACCGCACGGCGTCGGTGAACGAAACGAGCACCCGCTATTCCATCGCCATCGACTCGGCCCAGACCACGGCCCCGGACCAGTGGCGCATCCAGGCCACGGACAACAAGCAGGGCAGCAGCGGCTGGCTGGATGCCGTTGCCGGCGGCGCCCTGACCCAGGCCGAGGCCGACTTTCAGAACGAGGCCCGCCGCGTCTACAACGAGCGCCTGGAGCACGGCATCGCCCGCGAGCAGGCCCGCAAGGATCTGCCCCTGTGCACCTACACCGAGGCCTACTGGAAGATGGATCTGCACAACCTGCTGCACTTCCTGGCCCTGCGCATGGACCCGCACGCGCAGAAGGAGATCCGCGACTACGCCACCGTCATCGGCGAAAATATCGTCGCGCGCTGGGTTCCCCTGACCTGGGAAGCCTTCGAGGATTACCGCATGGGCGCGGTGGTCTTCAGCCGTATCGAGCACGCGATTATGTCGGCCGTGGGCGCGGGCGATCTGGAGAAGGCGCGCGCCATCGCCACCGAGGCGGGCTGGCTGAAACCGTCGAAGAAAGGCGGCTATGTGCGCAACCGCGAGCGGGCCGAACTGACCGAAAAGCTACAGCGCCTGAATCTGGCGGTGCCGTGGGAATGATCTTCGGACGCGAAATCCGCCTGGCCTCGCGGGGTTTCAGTCAGGTGCACAACATTACGGAGCAGGTGACCGAAGTGGCGGCAGCCTCGGGCCTCAGGGCCGGGGTGGTTAACGTGTTCGCCATCGGCAGCACGGCCTCCATCACCACCATCGAGTTCGAGCCCGCCCTGGTCGCCGACATGCAGGAGGCCCTGGAGAAGCTCTGGCCGAAAGATATGCCCACGCGCCACGGCGACACCTGGGGCGACGACAACGGCTTCAGCCACCTGCGTGCCTCCTTCATGGGCCCCAACATCACCGTGCCGCTGCACGATGGACGCTTGATGCTGGGCACCTGGCAACAGATCGTCTGCATCGATCACGACAATACGACGCGCGATCGCCGCATCTTCGTGCAGGTCGTGGGCGAATGAAACCCGGCTACCGGCACACCTCCCTGCTGTCCTCTCTTCCCGGCATCACCCACGCGGTGACCACGCGCCACGGACCCGCCTTCGGGCAGGTTGGTACGGATGGAGCCACGGCCGCAGCCGCCGCCGAGTGCGCACGGCACCTGAATATGGACGGCACGGCCTGGGCCCACCAGGTGCACGGCGGCACGGTGCTGCGGACCTCTTCACCGGGCCTTGTCGGCCAGGCCGACGCCCTGTGGACCGACACCCCCGGCCTGCTGCTGGCCGGTCGCAGCGCCGACTGCCCTATCATATTGGTGGCCGGTCGGCGCGGGGAAGGCACCCCCGTCGTGGGTTTCGCCCATGCCAGCTGGCGCAGCACGGTGCAGGGCATCACCCGGAACCTGCTGGCGGCGATGGATGCCCGGCCGGATTCCATGCACGCGGCCATCGCCCCGTCGGCGGGTCCCTGCTGCTACGAGGTGGGCCCCGAGGTGTCGGAGGCCATGGATGGCGACTACTTCCCGATCGTGAACGGCGCCCTCCACTTCGACCTCTGGGCCGCCAACGAGGATCAGTTGCAGGAAGGCGGGGTGGCTCGTGAGCGCATCCAGAACATGCGCATCTGCACCCTGTGCCAGGGGGAGGATTTCTGGAGCTGGCGGCGCCAGAAGGAAGCCGCCGGACGTTTTGCCGGCGTCATCGGACTGGCCAACACCGCGCCCGCAAGTTAGACTGTCCCCCGTTCCAAAAACCCGAACGAAAACAAGGAGTATGCCATGGCCAAGCGAGTCGACTGGTACTACTTCCGCAAGGGCTGAACGAGCTGCAATCGCTCGCAGGGGTTCCTTGCGGATCATGACATCAGCATCAAATCCGAGACCAACGCCAACGCCAAGCTGGGCGCCGAGAAGGCGCGTGAGCTTATTGCTGACGCCAGCAAGATCATTGTCATGAAGGGTAAGAAGGTCACGACCTTCGACCTGAAGAAGGACAAGCCCAGCGAGGAAGACCTGCTGGCGGTCATGCTGGGCGCCACCGGCAACCTGCGCGCGCCGACCATCGTGCGCGGCAAGACCCTCCTGGTGGGTTTCAACGGCGAGGAATACGAAAAGGTCCTCTAGAACAACACGCGGGTGATCACCGGAAGATGGTCGCTGATGTTCTGGTCGTACTCCGTCCAGCCGCCGCTCAGCTGGGTGGCCAGGGCGGGCACCCGGACCAGATACTCCGACCGGGTCGCCGCAGTGAAGGCGTTCTGGTTGATGATGATGTGATCGAGGTGGCTGGGCCAGCCGGGAAACGACCACCCGCTGGCCGGCCCCTCGGCAATGACCAGATCCAGGATCCGCCAGTGCTCCGTATCTTCCAGGAAGTTGGCGAACACGTTGTTGGGCGCGGGATCGGTGATCTCGTCGTTGAAGTCGCCGATGATGAATACCGCCCGGTCGGCCAGATTGGCCTCCGCGTAGGCCTCCAGCTGCAAGCAGGCCGACTGCCGGCGTGTCTCCTCGTCCCCGTTGTCGCCTTCATCGATGACGCCGTCGCCGCAGCACTTGAGATGGTTGTTGATCACGGCGATGGGCTGGCCGTCGAAGGAGCCCAGCAGGAGCAGGGGGCTGCGCGGGAAGGCCCGCCAGTCGTCCGTCAGGATCTCCTGGATGGAGTCCACCTGCAGGTTGCCGTCCGTCCGGTAAACGAAGGCCAGGTTGATGCTGTAACCGGCAGAACTGGCGCGGTAACCATCCCACCCCTCCAGGCCGTCCACCACTTCCTGGAAACGCATGGCGTTGCCGATCTCCTGCAGCCCCACGATGTCCGCATCCAGGGCCTCCAGGGCCAGGGTCACCGCCCGGCTGGTTGTGGCCCCGTTCTTGGCGAAGTGTTCCAGGTTCCAGGTCATCACCTCGAGGGTGGAATCGGTGCCCACCGCCAGGGCGGCGAAGGGGTTCTCATCCCCGGTCGGGCCCGTGGAATGGGAACTGTTGCCGCAGCCGCCAAGGGCCAGCGTCAGCAAAAAGAGCGGCCATAGCCGGATAAAGAGCCGGGTCTCCAATTTCGATTGTCTCCTCGGTCCTGGTGAACCCTCCGCGCCCCAACATTGCAAAAAACCTATCCCAAACGCAAGACAGGTCCTCAATCTTCCACGGGCACCTTGATCTGCAGGCAGATGAAAAACCCCACCACCGCCACCGCCGCGGCCAGCAGAAAAACAAACTCATGCCCGAATCGTTCCCAGATGATGCCCGACAGCACGGGCAGGGTCATGGCCACGGCGTGGTCGATGGTGATGCCCAGGCTGATGGTGGGTGTGATGTCGGCAGGGGTCTCGGCGATCTTCTTCAGATAGGTTGTGCGCGCCACCCGCAGGGCGAAGAGCACATGATCCAGCATGTAGGCCCCGTACAGCAGGTACAGATCGTGCGGCGCATCCAGGATCCGCGAGGCGAAGGCGTACACCAGGCACACCACGATCAGCAGCACCTCGTCCGCCGCCAGGACGGTGCGCTCGCCCAGCCAGTCGATGACATCGCCCAGCAGGGGCCGCATCACCACGCCGATCAGCGAGGCCAGAAAGTAAAGCAGGGCGATGGTCGAGACCGGCACACTGTGCAGATCCACCAGCACCCAGGTGCCGAAGACCAGGAAGATCTGCTTGCGGATGCCGAACAGCGCGCTGATGGCGTAGAAGATCTTGTAGCGCGGCTTGTAGACCAGCCGGTGCGAAGGAGCCGTATCGCGATCCAGGCCCAGCCGGAAATAGAAATACCCCGCCGCCGCGGCACAAACCCCGCCCACCAGGTAGAACAGGTCATAACGGTCACCCACCAGCCGGGCCAGCAGCCATACGCAGCTCACACCCAGGATCACGCCCAGGTTGCGGGCCCCGCCCAGCTGTCCCAGCCGCCGGCCTTCGCCCCCGACCTTGGCCAGCTTCAGACCCAGGGGCCCTTCCACGGCGAAGATGATGTGGTCCCCCAGGGACCAGATCACGATCCAGGCCACCAGCAGCACCATGTTCGGCGCCAGGAAACCCAGGCCCAGCGCACCCGCGGCGGTGGCCACCATGGCCAGGGCGGCAATGCGCGTCTCCCGTAGCCGGGTAAGCAGCAGGCCCATCACCATGAAGATGAGGAAACCCGGCAGTTCCCGCGGGAACTCCAGCCAACCGCGGTGCCCGGCGTCGAAACCCTGCACCTCGGACAGATAGTTGTTCAGGGTGGACATGAAAATGCCGCTGACCGCCCCGAAGAACAGGGTGGCCAGCAGCATGCGCCGAAAATCCGGCGAGACATTTTTCATTTGAGGGCATCCTCACCGGGATTATCGGGTTGTTCCCGTCCCGGTGGGATCTGGTCCGGACGGCGCCGGTAAAGCCATGTCAGTCGGGCCAGGCGTTCACCGCTCTCCTCCATCAGGGCCTCGGAACGCATGCGCCAGTTCCAGTTGCCGCTGCCCTCGCCGGGCAGGTTCATGCGCGCCTCGCGGCCCAGGCCCAGCACGTCCTGCATGGTGGCGATGAAGGTGTGGGCGCAGCTGGCCATGCCCAGGCGCAGCAGCGTCCAGTGGGGCTCTTCCACCTGGGACTGCCCCGTGTACTCGGCCACCAGGTCGCGGGTCCGCGCGTCCGTCAGATGCTTCCACCAGCTGAGGGTGGGGTCGTTGTCGTGGGTGCCGCTGTAGACCACGCAGTTGGGCACGTGCTCGTGGGGCAGGAAGGCGTTGTCCGGCCCGCTCCAGGCGAACTGCAGCACCTTCATGCCCGGCAGGTCGAACTGGTCGCGCAACTCCTCGACGTCCGGAGTGATGACACCCAGATCCTCGGCGATCAGGGGCAGTTCCGTGCCGAACTCCTCGCGCATGGCGTGGAAGAAGTCCGCCCCGGGGCCGGGCGTCCACTTCCCGTTCATGGCCGTCTTTTCCCCCGCGTCCACCTTCCAGTAGGCCGCGAAACCGCGGAAGTGGTCGATGCGCACGGCGTCGGTCATCTCCAGGCACTGGCGCAGACGATCCCGCCACCAGGCGAACCCGCTTTCCTGCATGGCATTCCAGCGGTACAGGGGGTTACCCCACAGCTGGCCCGTCTTGCTGAAATAGTCGGGCGGGACGCCGGCCACGTGGGTGGGCCGGCCGCCCTCGTCCAGCTGGAAGAGATGGCTGTTGGCCCACACATCGGCGCTGTCGTAGGCCACGAAAATGGGCAGATCGCCCACCAGCCGGATGCCGCGTGCCGCCGCGTACTCCTTGACGGCAAACCACTGCTGGTGGAACAGCCACTGGACGAACCCCACCCGCCCGATGGTCCGGTCCAGACGGTCGGCCGCCTCGGCCACGGCCCAGTCCTCCCGCTGGACCAGGGCCTCGGGCCAGTCGCACCAGGCCTTCCCGCCGTTCTCCTCCTTGAGGGCCATGAAGAGGGCGAAGTCATCCAGCCAGACGGCCTGCTCCTTGCGGAAGGCCTCGAACTGTTCCCAGTCCGGCGCACCGGCCCGGTCCAGGAAGCGCTCCCAGGCCCGGCCCAGGCGTCCGGATTTCCACTCGATGACGGGACCGAAATCCACCCGATCCTCATCGAAGGCGGGGCGCTCGTTCAGGTCCTCCGGCAGCAGCCAGCCGTCCGCGACCAACTTTTCCAGGTTGATCAGCAGGGGATTGCCCGCGAAGGCGCTGAGGGTCTGGTAGGGACTGTCGCCGTAACTTGTGGGGCCCAGGGGCAGCACCTGCCAGAGGCTCTGTGCGTGCTGGTGCAGCCAGTCCACGAAACGGAAGGCGCCCACCCCCAGGTCCCCGATGCCATCGGGACCGGGCAGGCTGGTGGGATGCAGCAGGACGCCGCTGCGGCGGGGGAAATAACTGTTTTCGGCCGGCATTTTCTTCTCCGGAATCAGGGGATACAAGAGCTACTTCAAGTTATGCAACATAAGTGGCGTGGATCTCTTCCACCAGATCGGCAAGCGGGGAGAGTCCACGCGGTGGTTCCGGCAGGCCCTCCGCCTGCCGCAGCAGGTGATAAAGATTGGCCAGGGCGGCGGGAATATGGGCCAGGAATTCGCGCTTGCCCTTGACCAGCCCCAGATAGCCGTAGGCGCCCAGGGCCTGCATCAGACGCTGCAGCCCGGCCTTCACCAGCATGCCTTCGGAGGCCGCGGCGCAGCCCCGCAGGAAACGGTCCATCAACTCCCGCCGGAATTCCGAGGGCAGGGAGACGTACGGATCCCAGGCCAGGGCCATGATATCGTAACCCACCGGGCCCAGGCGCAGACCCTGAAAATCCACCAGCCGCACGACGCCGTCCCGCAGATGGATATTCTGGGACTGATAATCCCGATGCAACAGGACCAGGGGCTGGTCCGCCACCATGCGGGCCAGATCGGCAAACAGAGGCGCGAAGGATTCCGCCCGTCCGTGCACACCCCGCAGGAAGCGTTCCTGGAAATAGGATGTCTCCCAGAGCAGGTCCTCCTCGCCCAGACGCCGATCCACCGCCAGCGGGCAGCGCGCCTGCGCGGCGGCCGTCACCGCCTGCAACTTCAGAAGATGATCCACCGCCTGGTGGTACGGTCCGGTGACCTCCGCGCCGGAGGTGGCCAGACGGTACAGCGTATCGGGACCCAGGTCCTCCATCAGCGCCGTGTTGCCGGCAGAATCCTCCGCCAGGACCTCCGCCGGGCCCAGATTCTCGGCACGCAGGAAGGCGCCCACGGCCAGATGGCGGCGGAACTCGTCGTCCTCCTTTGCGCCGGCATCGCTCTGCATGGCCACCGCCGACCAGGACCCGGCCGACAACCGGTAGAAACGCCGATCCGAACCGTGTCCCCGCAGGCGGTCACAACGCAGCGGCCCGGCGGGGCCGGATTCCAGCCAGGCGAAGCGGGCCGGCTCCTGTTCCCACCGCCGCTGAGCCTGCAGGTAGCGCGTCAGGGTGCCAAGGTCGTCCCAGTGCAGGCCCCCGGGGCGGTACACGCCCACGCAGCCGGGGTCCTTTTCCAGGGCCCGCACCAGGGGTGTGATCAGGGAGCCGAAACCCTCGGGGACCAACGCGAGAAAACGGCGCGAGAAGACCGCCACCCCGGTGTAGGTCAGGCCGTGCGCCGCGATCAGGGCCGTGCCCGGCACCTCGGGACCGGCGCCGCGGATGTGCACCACCCGGTCCTGGTCATCCACGAATACGCTGTTGATCTGTGGCTGATCCACCACCAGCAGGGTGGCCAGCCGCCCACTCTGGCGGTGCACCCGGACCAGCTCCGCCACATCCACATCGCAGAGCACGTCCCCGTTGAAGACGACGAAATCCTCGCCCTGCTCCAGGAACGCGCGTGCCGCAAGGAGAGGCCCGCCGGTGCCCAGGATTTCCCGCTCGGGATAGGAATGCAGGGTATCGGCATCGGCCCGGGCGGCCAGGTGGTTCTGCACCAGCGCCCCCAGGTGATGGCTGTTGACGGCAACCTCGGTAATTCCGGCCCGCTTCAGGGAGCCGATGGCGTGGTCCAAAAGCGTGCCCCCGCCGAGGGGCAAGAGGGGTTTGGGCACGTGGTCGGTGATGGGCGCCAGGCGCGTGCCGAAACCCGCCGCCAGGACCAGGCTCCGCATATCAGGCATGGTGTCGAAAGTCCTCCGTCTGGTGGCGGAAGCAGTCCAGATCCGGTTGCCAGTCGGCCGCCATCTCGCGCGCATCGCGCCCTGCTTCCACATCCCGGCGCCAGGCTTCGCCACCGGCCAGGATATCGATGGGAAGCTTGACGGTCTCGTACTCGTAGGGCGGTTGCTTCCAGGCGAAAGCCTCGCCCCGGTGCTCACGGATGAGGGAGATGGCTGCCGTGTAAAGGGTGACCGAACGGAAAGCTGTGCGATCGGTCACATGCACCTGCACGCCGCCGCACACCTGCCCGGCAAACTTGTGGAAGGTGGGCTGGAAGCTGAGAGGCCGCAGCACGCATCCGGGCAGTTCCAGTGCGGTGAGCCGGGCCGCCAGCCATAGGCCGTCCACGTAGGGCGCGCCGAAGATCTCGAAAGGGCGGGTGGTGCCGCGCCCCTCGGAAAGCTGCGTGCCCTCCAGCAGGCAGCCGCCGGGGTAGACCACGGCCGTCTCCAGCGTGGGCATGTTCGGAGAGGGCAAGACCCACGGCAGACCCGTCGCGTCGAAGAACTGCGCGCGCCGCCAACCCTCGCACCACACCACCTCAAGTTCCACGTCCAGGCCGCGTTGCCGCACGAACCAGCCGGCCAGCTCGCCGATGGTCAGGCCATGCCGCATGGGGATGGGCGCCAGGCCCACGAAGCTGCGGTATTCCATGCCCAGGATGGGCCCCTCGCGGACCTCGCCGCCCAGGGGATTGGGCCGGTCCAGAACCATCACCGCCACATCCGCGGCGGCGCAGGCTTCCAGACAGAGCAGCAGCGTCCAGATGAAGGTGTAGTAGCGCGCGCCCACATCCTGCAGATCCACCACCAGCACGTCCAGGCCCGTCAGCATCGCGGGTGTCGGCTGGCGGTGTTCGCCGTAGAGGGAATAGACCGGGCAACCGAGGCGCGCGTCGGTGAAACCCTCCCACTCGATCATGTTGTCCTGGGTCTGGCCCAGGATGCCGTGCTGGGGCCCGAAGAGGGCGCGCAGATCCACCCCCGCGCTGGTGCACAGGTCCACCGCATGGCGCAGCTGCCCGTCCACGGACGCGGGGTGCACCAGCAGCCCCACGCGGCGTCCCGCGAGAGGGGCAAAACCATCGGCCGCCAGCCTGTCCAGTCCCGTCCTTGTTGTCACGAAAGCCAACTCCCGGTCAGCTGTAATAATCCGGCTTGCAGCCGCCTCAGCCATCCCACATGCGTTCGTAGGCCGCCAGGCGCTCCTGGATCAGGGCGCGGGCCTCCTTCTCGTTCTTCATGGGGCGCACCACCCGCTCGGTGGGCGTGGGCTCTTCCACCAGGGCCCACAGGGGCCGGCGCAAGAGCAGAATCTGCCCCGCCATGCCCGTCTCGATGGTATCCTTGACGGCGAAATCCGCGGCCACATCCTCCCACTGGGTGCGTTTCAGGGCCACGATCTCGCCGGCCTTCAGTTTCGCCGTCAGGGTTTCGCTCTTCATCCCGTTCCTCCCCGGGCCAGGATCTCCACGGCCTCGGCCATGCGGCCCCAGCTGTATTTCTTCTTCTCCCGGGCCACGTTGGCGGCGAAGGCGTCGGCCCGCCCCTCGGTGAAGAAGCGGGTCACGGCGTCCGCCAGGGCGGCCGCGTCCCCTGCAGGAACAATGAAACCCGTTTCGCCGTCATGGACAACCTCCGGCAGGCCCCCCACGTCGGTGGTGACCACCGGCAGATCGTAGTTGTAGGCGATCTGGACGATCCCGCTCTGGGTGGCCGACACATAGGGCAACACCGCCAGATCGGCGGCCAGGAAATAATCCTCGACGGTGTCGTCGGGCACGAAGCCGTCCACCAGGTGGATGATCTCCCTTCCAGGCGAAGCCGCGATGCGGTCCAGGTAGGGTTGCTTATCCCCGTAGATATCGCCCACGATGAGCACGCGCAGATCCTCGCCGAAACGTTCGTGCAGGGGCCCGGCGGCATCGATCAGATGCACCACTCCCTTGTAGGCCTTGATGAAGCCGAAGAAGAGCGTCAGCCGCGCCTCCGGCGGCAGGCCCAGGGCCGCGCGCGCCTCCGCTTTCGTCTTGCGCGGCCGCCCGGGCTCCCCGAAGTCGTAGACGGGGTGCGGCGTGGTGATCACCGTGGCCGGGTCCGTCTGCGGCAGCAGCTGGAAAAGATCCCGCCGCACCTGCTCGCTCTGGGCGATGAAGCCGTGCCCCTGCCGCAGCGCCGCCCGGGTCAGGGTATTGCCCAGTGGGTACTTCTCGTGGGCGATGACGTTGTCCAGCAGATAGATCACGCGCGTATCGGTCCGGCGCCGCAGGTGCCGCGTCACGCCGTGGAAGGCGGGCGCGAAAAAGGGCAGCCAGTACTTGATGACCACGGCATCGCATCCCTCGTTCGCGATGTCCCGCGCCGCCTGCCCCCAGGTCCAGGGGTACCAGGGCACCAGCCGGCGTCTGTTGGGTTGCTGTAGCCAGGGGGCGGTTTCGCCTTCCTGCTCGCTGCCGGGAAAGATGAGGGACGGATACTGCTTGGCGAAGGAGGACCAGAAGACATCGTGCCCGCGTTCCCGGAGCACACGCGCCAGCATGGCGTAGTAGGTGACGATCCCGCCGCGAAACGGCGGCGCCGGCCCCAGGAAGGCCAGCTTCATGAGCGCTCCAGCAGTTCCTGCACGGCCTTCAGCGCGGTCTTCGGCCGCAGGGTCTCCATGCAGAAGCTGTCCTGCCGGCAACTGGGCGCGAAAAAGCAGCCGCACTTCTGCTCCGGCTGCAGCAGCACACCCCGGCCGTACAGCTCGAACTCGTGCGGGTTGAAGATGTTGTTGAAGAGCACCAGTTGCTTGCCCAGCCCCAGGGCGATGTGCATGGCCATGGTCACCGCCGTGACGATCACATCGCAGCTGTCCATCAGCCCCACGAAGGTTTGCAGATCAAAATGCCCCAGATACTTCACCTGGGCCTGATGGGCCAGGCGCTGGTTGCGCTCGTCCTCCTGGGGCCCACCCAGCAGAACCACCTCGTAGCCCTTGTCGCGCAGGGAAATGGCCAGATCGCGCCAGTGATCCTCGGGCCACAGGCGGCTGGTCCAGCGCCCGCCGGCGCCGGTGTTCAGCCCGATGACGGGCCGGTCGTTGGCCAGCCCGAAGGCCGGCACGCGGTCCGGCCGGTCCACCACGTACTCCTCGCCCGCGAACTCGTAGCCGCAGATGGCGAAGATCTCCTGGGGATAGCTCAGGGTGCAGGCCTGGTTCACGTCATCGAAAAGACCGGTCAGGAATTTTTGCTCCGCGGCTGCGGCCATCGCCGGGGTCACGCCCTCGGTCACGGGTCGGCACAGGCCGTCCGGCCCCAGGGTGAAACCGATGCGCCTTTCCGTCTGCACCTCCGCCGCCAGGGCGCAGGCCTCGCGATCCTTGTCCAGGTTGATGACCAGATCGAAACGCGTCTGCCGCAGCCACAGCAGGTTGGCCGGGGTGACGGCCAGGATGTCGGCCACCGCCCGGGGCACCAGTTCGGGAAAGTCCGTCACCCAGGTGATGGCGTGGTGCGGGTACTGGCGGTTCAGGGGTTCCAGCAACGGGGTGGTGCGG
>JGI12109J20283_10289839_pt1 | contig 20610 bp, 15 predicted proteins | sample ElkSlonscriptome_12_FD_20283 | JGI IMG/M metagenome (IMG submission 20283)
CGGGGGCGGCTGTAGGTGGTATTGCCCTGGCAGTTGGTATCATTATTGGGTTGATTATGCTGGTCACTGGCACGGTTGGCTTCTGCCCGATTTATCGCGTGTTGGGTATCAGCACCTCACCGAAGGACGTTTAAGCAACCGTCAATCCACTATTTAACCTGAGTTATGCTTAAACCTACCGTAGCGAGTGGTATGGCGTGAAATGCCAGGCCTCAAAGGACACCAGCAATAACGAGAAATCAAAGATTTCTACGTCGCTTTTCTCCTTTTCCTTGGCGGCTTGGCGGTAAAAATTCTTATCCATAATACACGCTATTCACGATAACGCTTGCAGCCTATGCAGGCGTTTTTTGTTACCGGCGTAACAGCAACCCGTGGAAGATGTATTCCAGCTCTTCAATAGTGGGTAGGGGTTTGTACAGCAGGAAATCCGCGCCAGCATAGGCCATCAACGCCTGTTGTTCATTGGGGTTCAAGCGATAAGCCGTAATCAACACGATAATCATATCTTTCAACGGTGAGCAGCGACGGATACGAGCGGCGACTTCCGGCCCGTTGATTTGCGTCGGCATCCGCACATCCAGTAATGCCATCTCCGGGATTTCACCTGTGTATGTACCTTCATCGACACGATCAACCCAGGCAAGTGCAGTCTCACCATCAGGGAAGGCCAAACCATCAGCCCCCAATACCTCAAATGTCGTGAGGATCATATTCCTGATGTCTTTTTCGTCTTCGAGGAGTAACCACAGGCTCATGATGCTGTCTCCTAGTACCTTGGTCCCATATTATAGCGTGAAGGTGGGTAACGAAAAAGCGCGGGATTAACCGCGCTTTTCCATCAAGGAGTTAGAAGAGCTAGATGTAGCATCAAGGATGATGTAGCAAGTTATGCCACATCACCCGGATTACGTTACATTAGTCGCCTGTAGCAGGGGCAGCGGCGGAGCCACCAGCATCCGCACCACCTTTGCTGACCGGCACCGGCAGCACGTCCGGCCACACGGAAGCACCATGCTCGTAAGCGTCGATACCAATTTCATCGGCGGCATCCGGCATACGCAGCAGGCCGACAGCCTTCAGACCCATGAACATAACAGCGGAGGTCACGGTGACCCATGCGGTAATGCCTACCAGACCAACAATCTGGGAAATCAGCATGTCCGCGCCGCCGCCCATCAGCAGGCCAGCACCGGAACCGCCCAGGGCTTCGGTCAGTTCACCAACGCCGAGGAAGCCGATTGCCAGCACACCCAGCGCACCGCAGGCACCATGTACAGCGAAGGCACCCACTGCGTCATCAACCTTGGAGGCTTCGACAACATCGACTGAGATGACCATCACTACACCAGCGGCAGCACCGATCAAAATAGCACCCAGCGGGGTCACCACGGCACACCCAGCGGTGATACCCACCAGACCAGCCAGCGAACCGTTCAGCACCAGGCCGAGATCCCACTTGCCACCCTTCATGAAATAACCGTAGAACATCGCACCCATCGCACCCATCGCAGCGGCCAGGGTCGTATTCACGGCAACCAGACCGAGTTGATTCGGGTCTTCAGCGGCCAGGGTAGAACCAACGTTGAAGCCATACCAGCCAAACCACAGGATGAAGGTACCCAGGGCAGCCAAGCCGAAGTTGGACGGGCTGGGCGGGTTACCGAAAATACGGCCCACACGCGGCCCAACAATGATGGCACCTACGAGACCAACAATACCACCCGTCATATGGACGATACCGCTACCGGCGAAGTCAACCCAGCCCTGGTCAGCGATCCAGCCGCCGCCCCAGGTCCAGAAGACCACCATCGGGTAAATGATCGCGCCGAGGATTGCACTGTAGATCAGTTTGCCACGGAAATCGGTACGTTCTGCCATCGCACCGGTTGCGATCGTTGCCGCAGCACCAGCAAAGGCAAATTGGAAGAAAAAGTCAATAAATGTGAGGCCGTCACCTTCACCCGTGCCATCGATGCCGCCCAGGGCGAAATCAATACCAGGGATGACGAGACTGCTCTCCGTACTGCCATAGGCAATACCGTAACCGACAACGAAGAACATGATTGCCGTTATACAGGCATCCATAAAGTTCTCAATCAACGAGTTTACCACACCCGTCTGACGGATGAAGCCACCTTCCAGCATGGCGAAACCGGCCTGCATGAAGAACACAAGGAAACCAGCCAGCAGCAACCAGACCTGGTTCAAGTTAGTCTGTACAGTTGCGACAGCAGCCTCTGCATCGAAGGCAGCAACTTCAGCATCTTCCACTACAGCAGCAGCGGTGTCTTCAGCGGTCTCATCACCGCCCTCATCCTGACCGAGCGCACCTGATGTGATAGCAAATAGGAATACCGATGCGGCACCTACCGACAATAGTATACGTAGTAAGCGACTCCACTTCTTGGACATACGTTTTCTCCCTTTTACGGTTTTTGTTCAAGATGTGGGCAGTGTACTATCGAGGACGGGTTGGTTTTACCGGAACATATGATGAATTTTACGCGCAGGCTTTTGTCACATTATGACAACAAGTTTGGTGATTATGGCTAATATTGGATAAATGGCGTGCATAACGGAAAATTACGGCGGGGTATTTTATTTGTGCCCAAACTGATTTTGTTCAGGTTGCGCAGAATGCACAAACCCCATCACTTAAGGGGAGTTTTTTGCCCATTTCAGGTTCACGCCCGTGATGACAGTCTATTTTTAAGTATAAGCTGTACACAATACACGACAGTCTCACACATACACTTATGTGAAATGTACACAAGCTGACTGTAGAAAACACACAACTACATTTTAGTGACTACAACTATCATAGCAAAAATCACCAAATTGAGCATTAAGGTATGTTTGAATACTGAAACATCCCCTTGCCAGAGCGATTTACTGGCTTCTAAGGCATACTATGTGCGCTAGAATTTATAAACGAGGAGGCAATCATGGCACTTACTTATGGGTATCTGGTGGGGAAGATTAGGGTTACCGTGTTAAATGGTGGTGGCGGTAGCTTCCCCATCGCCAACTTCGACGGGCGGTTTATTGGTGTATCGTTGGAGGCGTTCAAACAGGCACGGGCGGAAATGGATGCATCCACTGAAACCACCGAAAGCAGCATTAATCCATTTTTGATCGAAACGGATGGGCAAACCATCCTGGTTGATACCGGCCTGGGGGGTGAGAATGACGCAGTCGTAGCCGCACTCGCCACAAGTGACATCCAGCCCGAAGATATTGACACGGTATTCATCACCCATCTACACCCGGATCATTTCAACGGGTTGCTGACACCCGATGGCACACTGACCTATCCAAACGCTACGGTCAAAATCGTAGAGGAAGAATGGAACGGCTGGATGACAGACGCAGCCCTGGACGCAGTCAGCCAGAGTGATCAACGGCTGGCAGAGGGCCTCAAAACCAAGGTGCTCCCTATTAAAGAACGTGGGATACTAGAAATCGTACAATTCGGTGATGAACTGGCTGAAGGCGTGACCTTGTTCGATGCCATTGGGCACACGCCCGGCCATACCGGGCTGATGATCGAATCCGAAGGTGAAAAGTTGTTCTGTGTGGTGGATGTCGCCCATCAGACCGTGCAAATGGTCCACCCGGAATGGTCGATCATCTTTGACACTGCACCAGAGGACACACCCGCGACCCGTGAACGTCTATTCAGCCGTGCCGCCGATGAACATCTGCTGACCTTGTTTCATCATTTTTCGTTCCCTGGCTTAGGCCACGTCACAAGAAAAGATGGTGCCTATCGCTGGAACCCCATTGATGCTGATTAGCACAACGTTGACTTGAATCGGTGATAGGGGTATGCTGCGAACTGTCTAATGGATGTCGCAGGATACCCTTTTAACTGCTATGGTCGCTTCTTTTAATCGTATGGCTTTCATCCTCGGTGTGATATGTGGGTTATTTGTGCTGGGTGTGGCTACCACCGCCCAGGAAGACCCAACACCATCCCCAACTGCTGAACCATTACCGGATAATTTGATTGTATATGGGCAGGTCGTCACCGGGCAGATTAACAACAATGCACCGCTAGCGACATATACCTTTGATGCTCGCCGCTGTGATTTCCTAGCGGTGCAGGTGCGGGCGACCTCCGGCAACCTGGACCCAGTGTTGACCGTACTGGATAATACCGGGGCGGCTATCTTCACCCGTGACGATAGCGAGGGCAATACCGATGTCCGCTTTGAACCCCTATCCATCCCTCGCAATGGGCGTTATAGCATTGTCGTCGGGCGGTTTGGCTACAGCCTGGGGACCACCAGCGGCGGCTACGAGTTATTTATCGAGCGCATCGGCAACGGATCGGCCAATTTCTGCGCGATGCGCTATGGTGACGCCGTCACCAACAGCATTGACGGCACCCAGCCGGAACTATGGTATAGCTTCAGTGCAACGCGTGGAGATATTGTCAACGTCAGCATGCGTGCCACCAGCCCCGGCTTAGATGGCATCCTCACCGTGACTGATGCCGGCGGATTTATGCTATATACCAGTGATGACCAACCCGACGGGTCAATCAACCCGTTGATCAACGGCTTACTTATTCCCCAGGACGGGGACTACTTCATTAGAGTGGGCCGCTACGGGGATACATCGGGTAATTTTATCCTCTCATTAGACGAAGCGGCCAACAGTGGCATTGGTAACTCACAGCTAGCGGCCATCCCTATCCGGCCTAACAGCACCGTGGAAGGCACCATCACCAACCAGATCTCGGCCCGCTACTACCGGCTGGAAGCGCGTCAAAATGATGTCATCAGCCTGCGCATGGAACGCACCAGCAGCAACCTGGATACATTCCTCGCCATTACCGATGCGGATGGTAACGAACTGATCACCAACGACGACATTGAACCCGGCTTCCAGAATTCTCGCATTGATAATTTCCTGATCCCCGCCAACGGCACCTATTTCATCATCGCCACCCGCTATGAACGCGAAGATGGCCTCACCACCGGGGAGTATCGGCTGATTTTAGATAGTGATGGCAACCCATTCGAGGATATTTCAGGGGATGTGCTGCGCATTGCTTACGGTAGCACCGTAACCGGCAACATTGACGATGTGACGCCGGAAATCCGCTATGTATTCTGGGGGACAGCCGGGGAAACCGTGACCATCAGCATGTTACGGACCGGCGGTGACCTTGACCCGCTTCTGCGCTTACTCGGTACCAGTGGCGCGACCATCGCCACCGATGACGATAGCGGCAGCAACAACAACGCGGAAATCGCAGCGTACACCCTGGCGAACAGCGGCATCCACACCATTGTAGCGACCCGCTTTCTCGGCCAGAGTGTCAACAGCGGGGCTTACGCCCTGACAATCACTGCCGAACCGCCCCCAACACCGGAGCCGTAATAGCAGTCTAAAAAAACCGGGCACGGCGGATTGTGCCATACCCGGTCTGTATTCTATTATAGCGTGATTTATTGCTCTAACGTGCTGGTATCACCTTCCGGTAGACCCTGAGCGCGGGCCTTCAGCAGACGGCGCATGATCTTACCGGAGCGGGTCTTGGGCAGGCTATCCACAAACTCGATCTTACTCGGTGCGGCAATCGGCCCAACCTCATGCTTGACGTGGTCTTTAAGTTCTTTTTCTAACTCATCGGAAGGGTCATGGCCGGTGACCAGAATGCAATAAGCCTGGATGATGCTGCCCCGTAGTTCATCCGGTACACCGATGACGGCGGCCTCGGCCACAGCGTTATGGCTGACCAGACCGGATTCAATCTCTGCCGTACCCAGGCGGTAGCCACTGACCTTGATCACATCGTCAATACGGCCAATCACCCAGATGTAACCGTCTTCATCTTTACGGGCGGAGTCGCCAGCCAGATACCAGCCCTGCTTCTCGTAGGCTTTCCAGTATTGCGCCAGGTAGCGGTTATCATCCCCGTAGACGGTGCGCAGCATACTCGGCCACGGTGTTTTGACCACAAGCTTACCGTCTTCGTTCGGCCCGCAGGAATTGCCGTCTTCATCGACCACATCCACCACAATACCGGGGAAGGGACGGGTCGCGCTACCGGGCTTCAACGGCACCGATGGCAGCGGCGTGATCATAAAGCCGCCGGTTTCCGTCTGCCACCAGGTATCCATGATCGGGCATTGCTCATTACCGATGACCTTGTGATACCACTTCCAGGCTTCGGGATTAATCGGCTCACCCACACTACCCAGCAGACGCAAGCTGCTCAGGTTATGACGGTTCGGCCAGGCATCACCGAAACGCATCAAGCCACGGATGGCCGTCGGCGCGGTGTAGAGAATGGTTACGCCATAGTCTTCAACGATGCGCCACCAGCGATCCGGGTAGGGATAAGTGGGTGCGCCTTCGTAGATGATGCTGGTCGCACCCAGAATCAGCGGTGCGTAGACGATGTAACTGTGCCCGGTGATCCAACCGGGGTCTGCCGCACACCACCAGCGATCCTCATCTTTGATGTCAAACACCCACTTCAATGTGGTGGAGGTATACACCTGATAGCCACCATGTGTATGTAGAATACCTTTGGGCTTACCGGTGGTCCCGCTGGTATAGAGGATGAACAAGGGGTCTTCCGCATCCATGACTTCGGTTTCGCATTTGGGGCTGGCTACTGGCAAGGCCATCAGATCGTGATACCAGTAATCACGGCCTTGTGTCATCGGCACCTCTTGCCCGGTGCGCTTGACCACAATCACATGCTCTACAATCGGGGAGCGATCTACCGCTTCATCTACGTTTTTCTTCAGCGGCACAATCTTACCGCGCAACCATGCGCCATCACAGGTGATCATCACGCGGCTTTTGGCGTCAGCTACGCGGTCCGCAATCGCCTGATCACTGAACCCACCGTAGATAACACTATGCACCGCGCCGATTTTCACACAGGCCAACATCGCGATTACGATCTCCGGGATACGCCCCATATAGATGGTGACGGTATCCCCTTTTGTGACGCCCATGCTCTTGAGCACATTGGCGAACTTGTTGACCTCGATATTCAGCCGCCAGTAAGAAAACGTCCGTTTTTCGCCGTCTTCACCTTCCCAGATGATGGCGAGTTTGTTACGCCGCCATGTATTCTGGTGACGGTCCAGCGCGTTGAGTACGATATTGGTCTTGCCACCTACAAACCACTTGTAGAACGGTGCATTACTATCATCTAAGACCGTATCCCACTTTTCGTACCAATCCAGCGTTTCCGCCCGTTTAGCCCAAAACGCCACCGGATCATCCACCGCTTCTTTGTATACAGCGTCATAATCTGGCACATGGGCCTGCTTGACGATGTCCTCAGGCGGTTGATAGACTTCGCTGTTGGTTGGTGTAAATCCGTCTTCGCTCATCAATAAGGTCTCCTATTTAATCAATACTAACTCACCCCCTGATTATAAATAGTGGTATGGCAAACGCAAATCTCACTTAAACCCGAACCGCCTGTACGCATCCACTCGAAGGATGTCATCAATAAATAGTGATGTTATTCACTACCGGGCCGGGTTTGCATTTCATATCATAGGGGTACACTGATTTTCGGAAACATACCAGGGGATGTAGCAGATGCGACGCTTGCGTGAAAGGCACTCTCCTGAAACGAGAATGATGCTGAGATCAGTCCAGGTTGTCTCTATCCTGGGGTTAGCCCTGGGGATGATGACACTGGCAGGGGCTACCGCACCCAATGCGGATTGGCGGCTCCATCTCTACATCACCTGGTTTGCAATAGCCATCATCAGTGTGGAGGCCATACTACACTGGGTCAAAGCTGGGATATACGCGCTTCTTCTAATGACATTAACTGTCACTGCTGCTGATATATCGCAAGGGGTTGCCACTATGGGCAGCGGTCTACTCGGCATGTTAGTTGTCACAATCCTCGTCGGTTATCTGTACCCAATGCGCGATCAGTTTGACTAAAGCGGCCAAAACACTGTGAACGGACGCGGGGATACGGCCCGAACGTATCCCCTTTTTCTTGCGTTATCTTTGTTTCCTATAACGTGCCTCAAACCAGCACCGCTTGCAGTCACCCTAGTGTACAAGTATACTGCTATACGTAGCATAAGCATGATAACGGTTGCACCTGCGAACTACGATGGGGCACCCGTTTTTTGTCATCAATAGCCCGTGCTTGCGCTTTTCACGTATACACAAACTACATTGAATAGTTGGCAGTCATCCATGACAGATAATCAACCTCAACAATCGACCGTAATTGGTGAGCTTCGTCAACTCAAATCTCTGGTCGATGAAACCGAAAGTTCCTTGCGCAGCCAGCGCGATATTCTTAAAACCCGTGGCATGAACCTACCACCCATGGTAATGCGTTCGATCTCCGGGTTGAGCCGTGACCTGGGCAAATTAGAAACCGGCATCGTCGGAGAGCAGACCGAACTCGGTCAACTACGCTTCCTGGCGGATACCGCCTCGATGATTAATACCTCCCTGGATGTAGACACCGTCCTGGAGCAATCTATCGATGTGGTGATTGACCTGACCGGGGCCGAACGCGGTTACCTCATCCTCATTGACCCGGATACCAAGAAACTGGATTTCCGAGTCACGCGGGAAAACGAGCTTTCCCCCAAACAGGGCAGCAGCGAAGATCCACAAATCAGTCAGACCATCCTCCGCGAAGTGCTGGAAACGGGTGAGCCTCTGCTGGCCGATAATGCTTACAAAGACGAACGCCTGCAAAGCGGCATGAGCATTGCCCAGTTCGCGCTGCGGTCCGTGCTGTGTGTGCCGCTGAATTATAAAGACCAACGCTTAGGCGTCGTCTATGTGGATAACCGCCTACGCAGTGGCGTCTTCGAAGAGCGCGAGAAAAACCTACTGATGGCTTTTGCAAATCAAGCCTCTGTTGCGATTGCCAATGCTCGCCTGTATGCCCGTGTGCAGAAAACCCTGGCAGAACTGCGCGAAGTCAAAGAACTGATGGATGATGTCTTCGCCTCTATCGGTAGTGGTGTCGTCACCGCTGATGCGACTAACACCATCACTGTGATTAATCGCGCCGCAGAGACCATCCTATCAACCTCCGCTGAGGCAGCCTTGAACCAGGATTTACCCGCACTCCTGCACGGCGTCAGCATTGAGCTAGATAGCTACCTGGCAAAGGTCCGGGAAGAACATAGCGTGCAAATGCTGGAAGCCGAGTTGGATATTGTGCAACGGGGCCGCATCGCGCTGAACATGAAAATCAGCCCATTAAAAGACAGCGATGGGGTAGCGATGGTGTTGGATGACCTGACCGAACAACGTGAGCGCGATGAAATGCTCAACGTGATGAAGCGGTATCTACCGCCGGAAATGGTCGATAACATCCACACGATCTCTAGCCTGGCATTGGGCGGGGAACGGCGCGAAGTCACCTGTATGTACGTTGATGTGCGCCCGGTGACCACCTTCCCGGATGACTTCCGGCCCCAGCAAGTTATGGAAGAACTCAATATCTACTTTGCCAACGCAACGGATGTTATCCATTCGGCAAATGGTGTTATTGATAAATACATGGGCACGGAAATCATGGCCCTGTTCAACACACAGCTTAACCCGATGGATGACCACGCCATGAAAGCGGTTGAGGTCGCCCTGGATATTCGCGATGCGCTGATTGCCCTATACGCGGAGTTGGGTATCAACCCGGAACCGCATTATTATCGCGTCGGCATGCATACCGGGGTAGCTACCCTGGGCAATGTCGGCAGTTTGAGCCGACGCGAATTTACCGCCATCGGTGATACAATCAACCTGTCCAAACGGCTGGAAGAAAACGCAAAACGCGGCCAGATCATCATCAGTGAGAACACCATAGCTCACTTGCAGAAGACCAGTAACGGCATCCCTGATCATGTTGAATTTAAAGAGGGTGGTGCTATTCAGGTGAAGGGCCGTCAACAAGCAATTGGAATTTATGAGGTGTTTAAGTCCTGATGTCTAACGATCAATCCGACCCGGCACAAACTGGTAGCACAAACGCCACACAAAGCGTTCAGGATCAGGTACGCAAGATCATCCAACGTCTTAATGACTTGATGGAGCTACTGCGTAGCCAGCGCGAATTACTCAAACAGCGCGGTATGAACTTACCATCAGGCTCACTGGATAACCTGCGCACGCTCAAAAAGCGTGTTGATGGCCTGTCAAAACAATTGATCAACGCACAGGTGGAATTACGGCAGCTACGCGCCCTGGCCGAGACCACCTCACTGATTAACAGTGCCCTAGAAACAGACGCCGTACTTGAACAGGTGATGGATACCGTCATCAGCCTGACAGGTGCCGAACGCGGCTACATTGTGATGAAAAACCGCGACACCGGCGAACTTGATCAGTTCCGGGTGGCGCGTGGTATTGATGAATATCAACTTGCCGGGTCATCCCGTAGCGACGACCCCGGTGAACGCCGTAACGAATTTATCGTCAGCCGCACCATCGTTAATGAAGTTGCATCCACCGGGGAACCCGTGCTGACTGATAACGCCAGCACCGATGAACGCTACCAGGGCCAACAGAGTATCGTCGGCTTTGCCCTGCGCAGTATCCTGGCCGTACCGCTGATCGTGCGTAGTGAGGTTATCGGCGTGGTGTACTGTGATAACCGTGTGCTCTCCGGCTTATTCCAGGCACATGACCGTGACATCCTGGCCGCATTTGCCAATCAAGCAGGTGTCGCCATTGAAAACGCGCGCTTGTTTGAAGAAGCCCGCGCTCAACTGCAATACGTCACCGAAATGCGCGACCTGATGAATAATATCTTCAACTCCATCATCAGCGCAGTTATCACAACAGATATGAACGGGGGCATCCTCACTTATAACGAGGCGGCACAGCGCATCCTCGGTGGGGGTGAGCTGGATAACAAAAGCCTGCGCGATGTGCTGCCCCACCTGGACGACGCCTTTTTTGAGTCGCTGAGTGCCGTTATCAGCAGTGATAAACAGCAAATCCTGGCGGTGGACCCGGTTGTTCCCAGCCTTGGCAAACGCCACTGGAATGTGATTGCCAGTCCTTTACGTGACGTAGACGGTGTTGGGCACGGTCTCGCCATTGTGCTGGATGACCTGACTGATCAAAAACAACGCGAATCACAGCTTGTAGAGGTCCGCCGTTACCTGCCGCTGGCCCTGGTGGAAAATATCCGCAGTATGGAGGATGTCAACATCCAGGGGCAAGAACGCACCATCACGGTAATCGCCTGTGATGTGCGCGGTTTCACCACGTTCAGTGAGCGGCTGCAACCCGAAGAGCTGATGGAAACCATCAACAAGTACCTGAGCCTGGCTAGCGATGCCATCAACCTGTATGAGGGCATTGTGGATAAATACATGGGTGATGCAGTCACCGGGTTGTTCAACACACAGCTTAACCCACAATCTGACCATGCCATGCGTGCCGTTCGTGCCGCGATGAGCATCATTTATGACCTGTATGCCCTGCATGAGGTTCTACCGGAAGATCAACGCCTGTTCTATGGGATTGGTATTCATACTGGCCCGGCCTTCCTGGGCAACGTCGGTGGTGCAGACCGCCGTGAGTTCTCCGCATTAGGTGAAGCGGCTACGGTCAGCAAGATCCTCGAAGGCAATGCAAAAGCCGGGGAGATTATCATCAGTCAGGCGACATATGACATCGTCGGTGATTTCTTCGAGTGTGAAGCACGCACCCCGGATAAAGCCAAGGGGCGTGAGGACCTCAAACAAGTCTACAAAGTGATCAAACGGCGCAAAGGCGCACAAACCGGCCAACTCTTCGTGGACCCTGAACTGGCGGATTTACTTAAAGACCTGGACAGTAACAACGAGTGATGAACATTCCAAAACAGCGGGTGTTCTGGGCGGTTGGCCTGGGGCACTTCGTCAATGATGTCTTTATGAGTATGGGGCCAGTGCTGCTGGCCTTTTTAAGTGTCAGCGTGCTACCCATGACCAACACACAGATTGGTCTGACGGTGAGCGCGGCTCAGTTATTGGGCGCGGTCAGCCAACCGTGGTTCGGCCTGATGGCAGACCGTACCGGTGGCCGCTGGATCGGTGCTGGTGGTGTTGCCTGGACCGTCGGCTGCTTGATGCTAGCCGTCGTCGGCGCACAGACGGGTTACTTCTGGCTGATGTTCATCCCGTTTGTATCACGCGGGTTGGGTAGTGGGGCCTTTCACCCGGCGGGGGCCATGCATGCCGCTGATAGCGACAGCACCCGCTCTGCCAGTAACCTGGCGTACTTCTTTCTGCTGGGTCAAACGGGTTTAGCGACAGGCCCGGTCCTGGCTGGTATCGTTCTGGATCGGGTGAACGTCGGTGTGCAGAGCAGTTTTAACAGCGCGTTTACCCCCGTCTATGATATTCCGTTTGTGTGGTCGGGTACGGCCTTACCCCTGCTCTTTATAGCGATTATCGCGCTGCCAGTTGTGACCTTTATGGCGTTATCACTGCCAGCCAGTGCCATCTACCGGGCCGCCAACGCCGAAGCCACACAAAAGAAAGCCACAGATAGCGGTGGTTTACCTGCCCAACTCCCAGTCAAAGCCTTTGCCATCCTCGGTGTGATGGTGGCCTTGCGCAGCCTGGCACAACCCGGTTCGGTCACGTTTATCCCGGTGTTATTTCAAGATAAGGGCTGGTCCCCGGCGGAATATGGCGCGATTACCAGCTCATTCTGGATTGCATCCGGCGTAATGGGTGTGGTTTTTGGCAATATCGCGGATCGCTTTGATCGCCGTTGGGTGGTTGCCATTAGTTTGGCATTGGGTGCGCCCGCGTTCTTCCTACTGCCCGTTGTTGATGGGGCGTTCGCGTTTGCCTTAGCCATCCTTGCGGGTGGGCTGACGGGTGGCTCACACAGCATCATCGTGGTACTTGCACAAGAACTCATCCCGTCAGCGAAAGGCTTCGCCTCCGGTGCGATTTTGGGCTTTATCTTCGGCACGGGTGCGCTTGGCAGCTTTTTGATCGGCACCATCAGCGATGCCATTGGCCTGGGAACGACCTTTCAACTGGTGGCGGGGGCGGTGTTAATCGCCAGTGTGATTGCCCTGGCATTACCAGCCAAAGCAGCCCAGCCGCCACTCGCCAGCGAGCCATTAGAGGTCGCCGCTGCGGATTAGCGCAAAACCAGATCAACAACCGGCAGCAGCGCACGGCCCTGTTTCATGATCAGATCAAACAGGGTGTTAAGGGCCGCTTGTTGATCATCGTAACGCAAACGGGTGAGTAAATCCCCGTAATCGTCAATGAGGCTAAGTTGCACATCCACCGTCGGCGGATCGTAAACAGCGCGTATATTTTCCAGCAGGCGGCACTGGTTCAGCAGCATGTGCAATAAGGTTGACGTCTGTGGTTTACCCGCAATATGAAGAATAGCGACGTGGAAAGCAAAAAGGGCCTCATGCAAGCCCCGCAGATTATGCATCCCGGCATGTAACCGAGCCTCAGAAATAAACCCTGCCAATTGTTGCTGATCAGCAACGGTCACGCGCTCATGTGCCCACTCCAGGGCGAGTCGTTCTAAATTTGCCCGCAGCGTATACAGTTCCAGGGCTTCGTCCACGGTGAAGGCGCGTACACTCATGCCCCGCCGGGCCTGCTTGACCAACCAACCTTCTTTTTCCAGGGTAGCCAGCGCATCTCGTGCTGTGTTTTGGCTCACACTCATCTCGCGGGCGATGACACTCTCTGCCAGCCGTTCCCCGCACATATACACCCCGTCTTTGAGGGATTGCCGCAGCGAATCCGCAACCAATTCGGATAAAGGCGCGTGGCGTTTACTCTCCATCATCAGCGCACCCAGGAGGGATAAAACCCGTTTTCAATAGATAGATCACGCACAGCTTCCCCATCGGCACGCATCAACTTGATGACAGACCCCGCTTGTGTTTCCTCACTGAAGACAATCAACTCACCATCCGGGCTGAAGGCCGCACCCCATTCATAACCGGCACCATCGTAAATGATCTGGCTGTTGCTGCCATCGGCATCCATCACAGCGATAGCCGCCCCGTTATCACCATCGACAATGTAAACGATCTGTGTGTCATCCGGGCTAAAACTGGGGGATGCATCCCGGCTGGCATTATCCGTCAGCGCGGAAATTTCACCCGTTTCCAGCTCAAAGCGCAGAATTTCCCAGGTTTGTGCATTACCCGCTTCACCCGAAGTAAAAATCAGGAAACGGCCATCACTGCTAAAGCGGGCATGGCTATTGCGCCCGCCATCACTGTAGATCACCTGTTGATCACTGCCATCTCGCCGTACCCGATACAGGTCAAAATTGCCATCATCGCGTGTATCTGACGAGTACACAATCCACGCGCCATCCGGGGACCAGGCCGGTAAGCGATCTAGCACATCATTATCAGTCAGTTGGGTGACTGTCCCATCACTAAGACGCAGCACATAAATTTCAAAATCACCGTCTTCCTCGGCTTGATAGGCGACATACGCGCCATCCGGTGACGCCAGCGGATAAGATATGGTTGCGGCGGTATCGGTCAAACGGGTTTCCTCGCCCGTAGTTAGATCATACTGGAAGACATCATAAGCATTATCACGCACAGCAAAATAGATTATTCGCTCCGATTGCGCGGATAAATCCGGGTCTACCGTGGGGGTAGGCCGTGCCCCAACCGGCGCGATGCCTTCGGTTGGCTCTGTCGTCGGGGTGCGGCTAGGGATAGCCGTCGCATTTTCTACCACGGGTGTGGTATCCAGGTTATTGAACGCTGCCCCCGGTACCAACGTCAAACGTGCTGCATCCCCGGTCATTTCCGCCGGTGGCCGCTGATCAGACGTGGTCTCTGCTGTATCATCGGAATTTTCAAATAGATCATCCAGTGTGAGCAGAGTTGCCACCACCAGCACACTGAGCAAACTACAGCCGATCACCATGCCTAGCAATACACTCACCCACATGTTGCCGCGCCGCTTGCGAATCGGCGTCATGGGGCGGCTGGTGTTATTCGGGATGCGTGGCATCGACGCCGAACTCGCCGGGGGATAGGCCGCTGGTCCGTAAGCGGATGGCGGCGGCGATTGCCGGGGTTGCGGTTGTTGCTGCGGTTGTGGTTGCGCTGGCGGCGGCTGTGCAGGCGATGAGGGCACCGTCTGCCCCTGCGAGAGACTGCTCGATTGTGCGCCGGCGGGTTGGGTTGCATCCAGCGGTGGCTTGATCGATAAGCCGCGTGGCTCTGTATCATGCACGCTATCCGGGCGTTCCACGGCGAGTTTAAACGCCTGTGACAACTCCGCAGCGGTGTTATAGCGGTTTTCCGGCTTTTTCTTCAACGCCTTGAGCACCACCTGCTCAATGGCAGCGGTGAGTGCCGGGTTAATCACCCGTGGCGAGGGTGGCGGTGTGGTGACCTGCATCACAGCGATGCCGTAAGGCGTGTCATTTTCAAAGGGGCGTCGCCCGGTCAGCATCTCGAACAGCATCACCCCCAGCGCGTAGATGTCGCTGCGGGCGTCCATATCTTTACCCTGGGCCTGCTCTGGACTCATATAACTGGGGGTGCCCACAACGCCCTGGGTGGTGATCGTCGTGCCTTTGCCTTCCATACCGAGGATACGCGCAATGCCAAAATCTGTCAGGTAAGCATCGCCGTTTTCATCCAGCAGAATATTACTTGGCTTCAGGTCACGGTGCAGGATGTTTTTGTTGTGCGCGTAATCCAATGCGGGGGAGACCTGCTCAATAATATCCAGGGTGCGCTCTACCATCAGCGGCCCGCTGCCGATCAGATCATCCACGGACCCGGCTGGCATGTAGCGCATCGCGATGAACGGTTGCCCATCGTGCTCCCCATAATCGTAGACGGGCACGATATTACGGTGCTCCAACTGTGCGATGATCTCTACCTCACGCTCAAAGCGGCGCAGATACGTATCATCCCGCATAAAATGTTTGGGCAGTATTTTCAACGCGACAACGCGGTTCATAGAGGTTTGCCGGGCACGGTACACGGTTGCCATGCCGCCCTGGTCAATGCGGTCTACAATCTCATAACCGCCGAGTTGTTGTCCAATTAAATCATCTGGCATGGTCGTCGGAACCTGTGATAGCGCACGGTTGCTGCCTCCATTATACGTGAACCATTTCACACTGACCAAACCCAAAAATCGTTACAGCGTTGCAACCCTTTTCAAACCAAAAGGGTTTTCTGGGTCAGTCCTGCTATACACTAAATTTATCGTATAAATTAGGGAAATAGGGAATACATTATGCTTAAACTGCAACTCAAACCCGATTTAGACGGCCTGCGCGTGCGTGAACAACCCGTTAGCGGCAAACCCATCGGCCAAATTTACGCCGGGGAGATTATCGAATCCCTGGAAGATGACGCCACCACCGCCAGCAAAATCGGGGTGGATGATCAATGGATTGAGATCAAAACGTCTGCTGGGGTCAAGGGGTTCACCGCCGCCTGGATGCTGGCATTTGCCCCCGGTCAGGAAATCCCTGCCGCAGAACCCGTTACCGTCNCGGCGCAGGCAGCAGCACAAACAACCGAGCCAGCGACCAAAACCGAGGATACCGTCACCGCTGCGGCAGAAACCGGTGATGTCGTCGCGCTCAAGCCGACTATCAAGGCTTTGCGGCTGCGAGCACAACCCGTTGATGGTGATCAGGTCGGCCTGGTTTCACTTGATGATGTGCTCATCTCTATGGAAGACCGCGCCACGACTGAGGCCGTACTCGGTGTGAAAGACAAATGGCTACACGTCAAGACGATCTACGGGCAGGAAGCCTATACCGCCGCCTGGTTCCTTGAAACCTATGATGGCCCCATCCCCGAACCGGAGGCCGCACCCGAAGCCCGCAGCATCTGGGGTATGAACCTGGATATTGATCATCCCCACGGTAAACCGGTACCGGATGCCATGATGCCGATGGGTTGGGTACGCATTAAATTTAATGTCTCATTTGACCCGAATAAGCAGGGGGATGCCCGTTACGGCAATACGGATGTCGATTATACCTACAACCGTTATATTGATGCGATTAACCAGTATATAGACGCCGGGTATAAGATTTTGATGGTCCTCACACATCAGGCGTATGGCGAAGGGGCTGGTTATCATTGGCCGTCGATGACGCCGGAACGCTGGCGTGACCTGACCCCCAAATATGCGGATATGGCGAAACGCATCGCGGCAAAATTCGCCGGGCAGAACAAAATCGTCGCTTACCAGATCTGGAATGAGCAAGACACCGCCCCCGAACATGCGCGTGCGGCTGTGCCCATCCCCGCCAAGGATTACGGCCACCTGCTGAGTGAAACCATCAAAGCCATCCGCAGTGTGGACCCCACCGTGAAGATCATCACCGGCGGGCATGTGGGCGGCCCTGGCAATGGCCCCAATTACGCCCGTGAGACATTGGCGAACATGCCCGCCGGCATCCGCCCGGATGGGATCGCCTTTCACCCATATGGCCGTGGGGCAGAAGGCCATCGCTTTACCATATTTGGCCCGCTGACCGAGTCCATCCGTAATTACAGCGCGATTCTACCGGGTAAACCCGTGTGGATTACCGAATGGGGTGTACTGGACCATCAAGGCCGGGATGATCTGGTCGGTGAGGTCGCCGCTTATGCCAACACCTTCATTGATATTTGCAACCAGCAATTCCCTGGGCAGGTCGCAGCAGCCATCTGGTATGCCTGGGCAGATAGCATGGATAACGGGTATGGATTTGTAGATCAAAACGGCCAGCCCAAGGCCGCGATGACACAGCAAATCCTCAAACGGTAACAAAATCAAAAACTGTAAAGAAATGCCGGATTTCGTGCGGTCTCAGCAACCTTTTGCCGTATAGTGTGTTATACAAGGTAAGTGAGAAAATACGGAGTCCGGCATGGTAACGAAGCGTAAAAGCAAGCTAGGTCTACAAATGGCAGGGTTCGCCGCCTTGGTCGCGGTGATGGTCGTCCTGGCCGGGCAGGTAATGGCCGATGCGCAAGGTCAACGCGAACTCCGTATGACCACCACTACCCACGGCGATCTTGACCCGTCATCGAATATGCTGTGCTACCGCGAGTGCTCCTTCAGCCGCTAATACTATCCGGCAAGGCAAACGTCCCATCTGCCAGAGGTGGGAACGCCACCACCTCCACCACTGCCGCCAAATCCAGCACCCCGTATAGATGTGGGAACCGCTCACCATCGTCATGTTCTGCCGGGACGCTGGTATCCGCCGGTTCATACGTCAACGGTGACCGTAACCGGGTTGGGTCCACACATAAAATCACCAGATCGGTCTGCCCGGCATAAATGGCATTCGCTACCCGCACCACCTGATCCCCATTTGCTGATAGATGAATAAAGCCCTGTATTGCCAGTGACTCTGCGCGATAGCTGCCCGCCTGTTGTGCATCGGCCCATGCTTGCTGTGTAGTGATATGATAGATCATACGGTCATCCCAGGTTGATTGACTGAGTGAATACATTAATTCATCGTGTAATTTGCCGTGAATGCTGGCTTGATAGGGCAACGGCCCCTCATTTTTGAAGCCGAGCCGTTCCGGGATAGCCCGGCTACGCAGATTTTCTGCCGCGCACCGAATGCGTATGCAGGTTAAGCCCATCTCATCAAAGGCGTGGTCAATCAAGGCCCGGCACGAACGGGTGATTAATCCCTTGCCTTCGTGGGGTTGGGCCAGCCAGTAACCAATTTCCCCACTACCTCTACGCCAATCAACAAATACCAGCCCAATCTTGCCGGCTGCCTGCCCGCGATGCTGCACAATCAGGTCAAAACCGTGATCATTGGCGGATTTACGTTTGCTCTGCCGGATAAGCTGCTGCATCTGGTCGAGTGTGATGATCGTATCCGGCCAGTTCTGCCAGCGGCGCAGATACGCCCGGTTATGATCCACCAGGGAGAACATATCTAACGCATAATTCATGGTTAGCGGGATAAGCCGCAGGTCATCGTCAATAATAATCGTTGGGGGTTGCATGGTTTTTTTGCTTCCTAGCATCCAGCGTTGAATTGATCCCAGCCCAGGCCGATCACTTGCTGGCCCACAAGCACACGCAGAACACCGTCATCACCGAGATCATGCCAGAGTGCATCATCGTCGTTCCCGTAGATCTGCGTGTAGCCACAGAAGCCGCCGCCCTCACGCGCCACCACAATATTACCGTGATTGCTCAGCAACAACAGCAGGCCATCATACAGGTGTAGTTCCACGCGCCCGCTGACGGCCTGCGGCAAATCTGCGGCCCAGACCTGCGTGCCCATGCGAGAAAATGCATACAAATCCGTGCCATCCGTTAAAAAGATCCGGCCATCCGGGGCAGCCAGCACCGCACGTGAGGGATTATCGCTTGCGGGGATGTCCGCGTCCAGGGCCTGTGACCAGGTGCCATCAGCGGTCACGCGCCACAACCCACCCTGCGTATACACCAGCAGATCACCATCCGGCATGGAGGCAAAACTGGCCCCGGCTTCGACCTGCACCGTATCAACCAGTTCACCCGCATGGGTGATTAAGCGAATTTCTGTATCTGTTGCCAGCGCAATCAGATCATTACCCACATACCCATCCGCATAGGGCGGGATACCCTCAAGTTCCCACAATACATCCCGGCGATCCGCAGAGATAGCCGCTAATGTATCATCTGTTGTATGGAAGACCAGTGCATCGCCCATTTGCAGCGGCACCCGATCCGGGGTGAAAGCCAGTTGCCAGCGTTCCCCCGCGTTCCCCTCAAAATCAACCCGGCCAACCGTACCATCAGCATAGAACACCAACGGATTGGCCTGAAACCCGGTTATATCGGTTACGGCTTTATCCCCGTTGACGCGCCACAAAATACGGCCATCCGGGGTGATACGGCGTAGTGTGTTGCCAGTTGCCACCATCAAACTGTTATCATCCAGAACCAGCGGCGCAGTCGCTATGCCTGTGGTGACACTCCAGCGATACCCCCGGTTTAACCGGGCCTGCATGTTGGTAATTACCTCAGAGGGTCGCCGCCAACCGTCGTCTTCCGGGGCGGCACGGCTGTAACCAGGACCGGGCACATCGGGGTTGGCTACCCGCACTTCAAAGTGTAGATGCGGTGCCGGGCGTGACTCCCCGATGATAGCGATGGTTTCCCCCGCCTCCACACAACTCAAGCGCGGCGGAAACGTGACCGTTTCCGACTCCATGATATGACCATACTGGGTATAGATCACCGTGCCATCCGGGAAGGTATGTTCGATGATAATCACGCCGCCATCCCGTCCCCAACCGCGTGGTGAGCTAAACGTCACACGTCCGCTGGCCGCAGCGGTCACCGGTTGCCCCAGTGTAGATCGCCCGTTCGCGATGAAATAATCCTCACCTGTGTGGAAACGCCCTTGATGGCGCGGGCTGGCAACGCCGTAATCCTGGGCGAGTTCGAACACGTTGAGGTCAACCGGGTGGTTAATACGCTCCGCGATACCGCACTGCTCTTGTGCAACCGTCAATGATGGTGATGGGGCAATCAGCAAGACAAAACTAAACAACATAAACAGGGGAAGAAGCCAAATTTTCACACAGAGATGCCTTCTGCTAAGGGTGTGTTAATGACATTGGACCGACTGAATTGTAAT
>JGI12109J20283_10453309_pt1 | contig 20604 bp, 15 predicted proteins | sample ElkSlonscriptome_12_FD_20283 | JGI IMG/M metagenome (IMG submission 20283)
TTGCGGTGGCTCTGGACGGGCGAATAAATCCGGTTGTGGCTCGGCGGGGATTGCCCCGTAATGATCGTTGATCTTTGCCAGTAGTTCGTCGCTATCAAATGCGCCGACGGCGACGGCAATCGCGTTATTGGGTACATAGAACTGCTGATAATGCTGATACAGATCATCACGCGTCATGGTTTCCAGGTCGGTCATATCACCGATGATGTCATGATGATAGCCATGCACGCGGAAGGCGGCAGCGGCCACTTCCTCGCCTAACCAGAACAGCGGCGAGTTTTCCGCGCCTTGCCGCTCTGAGATGATAACGGTGCGCTCGGATTCAGTCTCTGCCGGGTCAAAGGCGGCGTTGACCATGCGATCTGCTTCGATTTCCAGCGCGAGGTCAATCAGTTCTGCGGGCAGGGTCTCATAATAGGCGGTGTAATCAATGGAGGTCTGGGCATTCCAGAAGCCACCCAACCGGTCAATCTCGCGGTCTAGCACACCAGCCGGGTAGCGGGGTGTGCCTTTGAACATCATGTGTTCAACCCAGTGGGAGATACCGGTATGGCCGGTGCGTTCATTGCGGCTGCCCACGTTATACAACACCCACCAACTGATGATAGGCGCGTTGTGGACCTCTTTGAGCAGCACCGTCAGGCCATTATCTAGTATATGTTTGGTAACAGGGGACAAGTCTTACTCACTCATAAAGGCGTTTGCTGAATTGTGGCGCATTATAACATGGAATTGAACGTCACTTAACATCGAACTGTTGTGTTGTTATGGATTAACGGTATACTCTGCGCGATCTTAACATGTATGGGATTAAGGAGAAACCAAATGTTAAAAGAGTTTCGTGAGTTTGCAACCCGTGGCAGTGTGGTCGATTTGGCTGTGGGTATTATCCTCGGTGCTGCGTTCACCACCATTGTGCAATCGCTGGTCAATGACATCATCCTACCGCCGATTGGCGCGATCTTCGGTGATGTCGATTTTAGTGATCTGTTCATTGTGCTGAGTGACGCGCCTGAAGGCTGTTGTGACTCGCTGGCACAGGCGCAAGAACTCGGCGTCAGCACGCTGAATTATGGCGTGTTCATCAGCGCGGTGATTAACTTCTTGATCGTCGCTTTTGCGGTGTTTATGCTGGTGCGGGCCTACAATCGCTTGATGGAGCGTGCCGCACGCGAGGAAGAAGCCCCGGCGGAAGAAGAAGCTCCGCAGGAAGACCCGCAAGAAAAGCTCATCGCCACACTGGAGAAGCTCAACGCGACCCTGGATGGCATGGATCAATCAAAGGCGTAGCACAATCCACTTCAGGGGGAATGAACAACACATTCCCCCACCACGACGACCTATTGACCCATTAGCCAATGATGGCTTTGTTCAGGCTGTATTTGCCCACCCACACCGCTTCTTCAAGAATGTGGCCGTCCATCGCTGCCAGCACATCCTCACCGGTGAAGGGACCGCTCAATTCCAATGATGATACATCCAACGAGAACAGCTTGAAGTGATATTCATGCACCAGCTCATCGTTCCACGGTGGGAAGGGGCCGTCATAGCTCCCATATTGACCTTCGAGTTCGGGGTCACCAGCGAACCAATCCGTAAATGAGTTAACACCCATCATCCCCAGCCCACTGAGGCCGAACTTCTTGCCGCCCGCTTTGACCGCGTCGGAGACTTCACCTTCACGGATGACGGACCGCTGCGGGTGAATGTCAATCAATACCCAGTGGTAAAAATCAGCACGCGGTTGGTCTTCCGGCACGGTGACGCCGGCTTTGTTGACCGTGCTTGGATCTGTTGGTGCGGTGGGGTCCACACAGATGAGCACAAATGATAGCGCGTCCTCGTGGGTGTAATCCCAGCGGACCTCCGGGTTGATGTTCTTGCCAAATTTGGCTCTACCCTCGCCATCCGGGATGCCCATCGCGTGTTTACGGGGTATCCAGCCGCCATTTTCAAATGCGGGGATTTCAATTTCCATAATCGTTTCTCCTCCATAACCTAAGACGGTGATTAATGGCTTAAGTATAGCCTGCCATAGGGCGATCACAAGACATAACCAAAGTCTAAAAATCTTAACGCATACCCTAAGAAAATTCACGTAAAATCATGATATTGATACCTTGTGAGATAGGATAAACCATTATGCCCTTCGCTGGAACCCGTCAACTCCCGGATGAATCGATCATTGTCACAACTTATGAGGGTGCCATCACCGCAGAAGATGTAAACTATGGCTCTAGCCAGGTTGCCGAATTGATGGCAACGATTGACGGTAAGGTGTGGGCGGTGGTTGATCTTTCCACCATCACCACATCATTTGCAGACGTGATGAAAATCATGGCCGATCAAAGTAAAGGCACGGAAGGCACCACCACTGACCCGAAATTAGCGGCGATGGTCCTGGTTGGTAGTGATCAATTTGTGCGTTTGTACACCGACGCCATGCGCAAGCGGGTTCAGGGTGTGATGCTGCCCATGTACCGCAGTGTTGAGGAAGGTGTGGACGCACTACGCATCATGATCGACCGTGAAAAGAGCAAACAAACCGGTAGCTAGCCCTGAAAACCCCACGCTATCATCGTTATACAATTCAGGGGGCCAGCAACGCTCCCTGAAATTGTGCCATCTCAAAAGCTTACCCCGCACAGAACGTATGGTCTGTGCTATAATGCAGGCCATATCGTACACATGCTTATTAAGGATACCAACTGTGGATATTACCTATTACGGTCATAGTTGCTTTCGCTTTACGGAGCGCGGCAAAATATCAATTGTCACTGATCCGTATGATGAGTCATTGGGGTTAGGGCAGCCCAAGCCCAAGGGCGATATTGTCACTGTTAGCCACGACGCGCCCGGCCACAATTTCGTGGAGGCGGTGAAGGGATACACCTACGTCCTGGGTGGTCCCGGTGAATATGAGTTCAACGGGGTATTTATCTATGGGGTGGCCTTGCACTACATCCCCGAAGGCGACGAACCACAGCGTAATGTGGGGTATGTCGCCAATTACAGCGGGATCACCGTGGCACACCTGGGTGACCTGCGCCATGTGCCGGATCAATCCACTGTAGAAGCGATGGGCGAGGTCAACGTGGCATTGGTGCCAGTTGGTGGTGGTGGCGCGTTGAAAGCCAGCGAAGCAGCAGAGGTCATCGCCATGATTGAGCCGAATTTCATTGTGCCCATGCACTACGCCTTACCCGGCCTAAAGATTGATCTGGACTCAGTAGATAAGTTCCTCAAAGAGATGGGTGTCAGCAAAGTACAGGAAGAAGATAGCCTGCGTGTAACCAGCAGCAGCCTACCGGAGCAGCCTCAGGTGGTGGTGCTAACGCCACAGAATTAGATCGCTGTTTGTTTTGCGGATGATGCAGATCACTTGTTTTTGCCGCGTAACTGCTCAGATATAACCAATCTAACTTTTGGGGTACCAGCAGATTTGATCTGCTGGCTGGGGCCGTGTCTACTAAAGTGACACTATTCATGTCTTATGGAGACTGTCTTTCTATCGCTTTAGCAGACAGATATAGATAAGCCTGAGGTTTTGAACCTCAGGCGGTGCAGGTGCTTTAGGGGCAACACAGGCATTATCCATCAGCAGATTAAATCTGCGTTCGTATGCCCTTAATCATGTCGATATGCATCACCCACCGTCACTTACCTTAATCACCCTCTTGTAGTTGATCCAGCCGGGTTTCGGCATCGGCAATCTCGGTGGAGATGTCTTGCTGGTAGTAATCAAAGAAACTCGTACTGACTTCGATGAAGGTGTTGAAGTCCGCAATGGCAAGCGCATTCTCCCCCTGATCGTCATAGTAAACGCCGCGCCAGTAGTAAGCCGGGGCATAGGATTCATCCGCAGTGATAGCTTGCTCAAAGGCCGTTAGCGCGTCCTGATAGCGGCCTAAATCCAGCATAATACGGCCCTGTCCCGTGTGGAAACGTGCCCCCAACCGCGATTCTGATAGGGTATTGCCCGTCGCGGTTAAACCCTCTGCAAAGCGGTCAAACTCCGCCAGGCCCAGGTCGGTCTCCCCGGCTTCGATGTACAGTTCGGCCCGTGTGATGAAAGCACCCAGTTCGCGGTCACCATAGGAGGCCAAGTCCACATTGGCCGTAGCTGCCAGCAGTTCCAGGGCGGCGGTGGTATTCCCTTGTTCCAGGTGGATATAGGCAAGGTTGATGCGGGTGTTATTGCCAAATTGTAGCGGATTAGGCTGATCCGGTTCGGCTTCTAATGCGTCGATGCGGGTCAGTGCGTCCTGATAGGCGACAATAGCACTGTCTACGTCATCATCCAGCATGTATAGGCAGTTGCCCCGGTAGAATAGCGCGGTTTCCGCCAGTAGCAGCCCATCGAATGGGTCTGTGCCGTTCTCATCAATGATTGCCAGCGCACTATCAAAGTAAGGCAGTGCGGCGGTGCAGTCATACGCGGTGTAGAGTGCCATGCCGATAGCGATCTGTATGGCTAATTCCTGCGCGACCTCACCATCGGGATCAACGCGCAAAGACGCCGTCCAGCCCTGTGTTGACATCGGCAGCGGTGGGAACACAAACGCCGCATAAGGTGTCAGTCGCACGTACTCACCTGCCTCGAAGGTGTCTATACGGGCAGATACGGTCGGCGCGGTGTCGCCAAACAGGGCATCATAGTCGATCTGCGGCACGAATAGTGGCGGGGTATAGGCCGGTGCATTGGTCGCACGGATGAAGAGCGGGATGTACTCGGTTTCATCCAGGATGCGCCGGTAAATGGCGCGTGGGAAGGCGGGTGCTATCGCCGCCTCACCGGGGGCGAACTCCAGGCCATCACTTTCAAAATCGTTAATCTGCCAGTAGAAATACAGCGGTTTCAGGGGTTCGGTCTCTAGCTGGGCGGCAGCCGGTAGGGTAAATACCAGGCCAGCCAGCGAGAGAATCAGCAAAACCAGTCGCTTTGTCATTGATTATGACCTCCATCCATCTTTAGGCTCACACTATGCAGTGTACTGTAAATGGGCAATCCATACGTAGAAAAGTAAAAATTTGCTTATGAATGGGTATTTATCGCCGCCTTAATCGACATCCAGCGAATTGACTGATACGATGAGTCTATAGACTGAAATTGGTCAATTGTCATCTTGGCAGCCCGTTTGATTATGTCTATCATGGTTAACATAACCTTTCGCAGCAGATTGAGGCAGTCATGCGTATTACCGTCGGTATGGCGCAGATTTACCCAAAACTCGGTGATGTGCAGGCTAATTTAGCCACACATCTTGATTACATCCAACAAGCAGCAGAGCAGAATGTGGACCTGCTGATCTTCCCGGAACTCTCATTGACTGGCTATCAGGTACAGGATCTGGTGCCGGAAGTCGCCATCCGCACCCAACCGGATGACCCGGTTTTCGCCCAGTTATTGGATGCCAGCAAACAGCTAGACATCGTATTCGGTTTCGTGCATCAGGATGTGCGTAACCGCTTTTTCATCGCGGCGGCCTATTTGAGCGGTGGCGCGTGTGTGCATGTGCATCATAAGGTGTATCTACCTACATATGCCATGTTCGATGAAGGCCGTTACTTCGACCAGGGCGAGAGCGTCCGCGCCTTTGATACGCGCTTCGGGCGCGTCGGCGTGCTGATCTGCGAGGACTTCTGGCATATGTCCCCGCCTTACCTGTTGTGGCTGGATGGGGCCGATATACTGTTGTTGATGAGTTCCAGCCCTAGCCGGGGCCTGGGAGCCAGTGACCGCCTGATGAGTTCGCGCTGGGTGGAGTTGGTCAACCAATCTTACGGGAGCATGTTTACCAATTATGTGGTGCATTGCAACCGCGTCGGCTATGAAGATGGCAAGAATTTCTGGGGTGGGTCTTCCGTGGTGGACCCTAACGGCGAGTTTATGACGCACGGCCACTATTTTGACGAGGCCCTCATCACCCAGACCATCGACTTAAATCAGGTACATCGTACCCGCAGCCGCCTGCCACTGCTGCGCGACGAACGCCCGCATCTCATCCAGCGGGAACTCACAAGAATACTCAATGGCGAAGGATAAACGCTCATGACAACACTGATTATCCAACACGACTTTGGCCGCCTGTATGGGGAATGCATCTTGTTCTGGATGTTGGAAAATGCCTCCGATGGCCGCCAGATTGACGATTACGAGATGCAGACCGGTACCGGTCTCGCAGACGCCGAATTTCAAATTGGCCTGAACTGGCTGGTTGAACATCGTCTGCTGGACCGCGAACCAGAGCAAGTACATTAGCTGGGCACCCCCGGCAGACGCTTTCAGAACAGTATGCTGTCAAACCCGTTGACACATACGCGCTCGTCTGTGCTGCTCAAGCAACAGGCGCATTATTGATGCCATGCCTTGAAGATTTCCTCACTGACTTGGGCTGTAGTCTAGCACCTCAGCCCATATCTAATATATGAGACACAAAGAACGCCAAGAATGACTTTTCTCTTTTTCCTTGGCGTCCTGGCGGTGAAAATGCCTATCCATAATTCACGCTAAGTAGGGCTAACGGGCAATATCAGCACCCCCACCGGATTGAACAAGCTGATGGACCTGGGCCGGGTCAACCAGCGGCATATCACCGGGCAGACTGTATTTCAACGCGGCGAGGGCGGCCCCATACCGCAAACAGGCCCGTAAATCATGCTCTTGCAGGCTGGCGTATAAGAACCCGGCAGCAAACGCATCCCCACCGCCGACTCGACACACCGTTTCCGTGGCGAAAATAGGGTGATGCACCACATCACCAGCCGGTGTAATGGCACTGGCCCCATCCGCGCCACGGGTCATGATGATGGTCGCATTCGGGTAACGGGCATGTAAATCGGTGAGGTCGGTGCAGTTCAGCAGATGGGCGGCATCACGGGCCGGGATGAACAGATAACGCGCTGTCTGCATCAGGCGATCACACGTTGATAACGCGCTCTGCGCATCCCATAATTTTGCGCGGTAATTCAAGTCAAAACTGAGTGGAACACCGCGTTCATGGCAGGCATCCGCCAGATGATGGACGGTAGCGGCTGCACGCTGGCTGAGGGCTGGTGTGATCCCGGTCAGATGCAGCAAACGCGGCGGTTTTACCAGCAGCGCATTCAGATCAAGATCCGTGGGTTGGATATGGCTTATGGCACTGTGCGCCCGGTCATAGATAACCTGACTGGCCCGCACCCCCCGGCCTTCCTCCATGTAATAGGTGCCGATGCGATCTGCATCCGTCCAGGTGATATGAGACCCATCAACGCGCTCAACAAGCAGTGTCCGTTCAATCAGACGCCCCAGCGCGTTATCCGTCAGGCGAGAGAGCCACGCGACACTTAGCCCCATGCGTGCCAACCCGACGGCAGTATTCAGCTCACTGCCACCGATATGCATCTCTAGGGTGTGGGTTTGTACCAGGCGGCGGTGCCCCGGCGGGGTCAGGCGCAGCAACGCCTCACCGAATGTGAGTACGTCAACGGTCATGTGAATTTATCCTATTGATATGTGATTGATTTGCGGTGGTGCTTTTACCTACCCAACAATAACGCATACAGGCGCGGATACGCTAATCTGTGCGCCGGTTAGCGTCAATTGCCCGGTACTCGGATCAATGCGGAAGACCTGTAAATCGTCGGTGTGCTGGTTGGCGACGATGAGCCGTTCTCCGGCTGGGTCAAGCCGAAAACCACGCGGCCATTCCCCCAGGGTGGATTGATGGCCGACGGATGTCACCCCCTGGCCGGATGCGTCTACTGTGAAGATAGCCAGGCTATCATGCCCCCGGTTGGACGCATAAATCAAACGGCCTGATGGGGTAATGTGAATATCCGCGCCGAGGTTGTTGTCCGGGATCGGTTCACCGGGCGGCAATGTGGGGTAAGTGCCCACCGTTTGAAAATGCCCCGCAGCATCATAAGTGATGACGGTCAATAGCGGGGTCAGTTCACTCAACACATAGATGATTGGTTGTGTGGGGTGAAAAGTCAGATGGCGCGGCCCGGACCCGGCCTGCAAACTAAAGAACGGGGGATCATGTGAGGCCAACTGCCCGCTTTGAGGATCGCGCCGGTAAACCCAGACGTGATCGGTGCCCAGGTCCGGCACAAAGACCCAATCGGTGTTGGGCAACGGTACAATCATATGGGGATGGGGGGCATCCTGCCGAAATGCATGAACGCCTGCACCCTCACCCGGCAGCAGAATGTGCTGCACCATCGCGTCGATACCGCCGTCATCGCGCAGGGGCAACACGGCCAAGCTACCCGTATAATTGGCGACTAGCGCGTGCTGTCCATCAGCGGTGACCGATACATAACACGGTTCATCACCGCCCGTTGCTTGCTGGTTGATCAACGACAACCCACCATCTGGTAGCATGCGAAAAGCCGCAATCTGTGCTTGCCCTACCGCATACAGGACGGGTTGAGTGGGATGCAGGGCAAGGTACAGGCAATTCGTGATGGCGTGTGCCGCTGGTTCTGCGTGCATTACCCCGTTTTCGGTATCCAACGTAACACGGTAAACCCCGGTTGAGTCGGCCTCGCCTGCACTTGCCACATACATCCGCATGGTGGGTTATCCCTTAGCTGGTTACTATTCCTCTGCTACACGCTGATAGACGCGCACCCAGTCCACGAGCATTTCCTGTGGGAATACCGTGCTATCATTCGGGTTGCCGGGCCATAGCCCACCCACAGCCACATTGATCAGCATGAAGTAAGGCTGATTATAGACCCACGGACCCATATCGTACAATGTATCCGGCGTCATAGTGTGGAATTCGATGTCATTCACCAGCCAGCGGATAACATCTGGTTCCCATTCAATCGCGAAAACGTGGAAATCGGTTGCTACCGGCTCATCCATGATATAACGCATACCGAACCCACTACTGCCACTGTAACCAGGGCCGTGGATTGTCCCATGTATCGAGCGCGGTTCTGCACCGATGTATTCCATGATGTCGATCTCACCGGCATCCGGCCAATCAGTCTCAGGGAATTCTGCACCCAGCATCCAGAATGCCGGCCAGATGCCCTGACCTTCTGGCAGGTCGATACGGGCTTCTACACGCCCAAATGCGAATTCAACCTTATCTTTGGTGTTGCAGCGGCCAGAGGTGTACTCATTACCACGGAATGCTTCCTCACGTGCGGTAATGACCAGATGACCCTCGCCGTCATGGGCGACGTTGTCGGTACGGTCGGTGTTGTGCTCTAGCTGTTGGTTACCCCAGCCCCAACCGCCGACCTCGCAGGTCCAGAATTCAGCACTGATAGGCGCACCCGCATCAGCCTCGAACTCGTCACTCCACACCAGTTGCCACTCCCCATCCGGGTTATATTCCGGCAGTTCAATCGGGGTAGAAGTGGGGACGGCGGCTTCACCCGCATCGGTGAAAGCAAGCTGCACGTCATCAATGTAGTTGGTAAATTCGCCTACACCCGCCGGGAATGAGAAGGCATAGCCGTGTACTTCGGTGAGGCCCAGCCCATCGGATGGCGCACCTTCCGGTTGCCAGTCACTACGGCGTTCAAAATCCACAAATGGGATGCTGAAGAACTGCCAGCCCTCAAAATCATCAAGGAAACGATAGAAAAAGCGTTCAGCGGAGTCCGACACTGCATCCGGTGCGCGGTTATCGAAGATTTCGACCTGGATCATCGCTTCGGAATTGGCCCCATACAGCCAGAACTCTAGCGCGTCGTACTCGGTCCAATCCTGCGATACCCATTCTTCGCCGTCGGTCAGGGCGTGGGTGAAGCCGCCAAAGCTGCCAATGTCATAGGTGACTTGCAATACAGTGTTATCACCATCCTGTTCGGGCAGGGCCAGGTCACCTTCTGCCGGGACCAGTTCAATCGTCACATTACCGGGTGCATCGCCCCAGGTGACATGACCAATTTGCAGGCCGCCACTATCTGACCCGGCAAACAACTCATCGACTTCAAAATCCTCGACTACCTCAGATACAACCGCGTCCTCGGTAGCGTCTTCTTCAACGATAGCAGAACCAGGCGGTTCGACATTACCCTCACCCGTGGAGACCATGACATTATCAATGTAGTTGGTGAATGCACCAGCACCCGGTGGGAAAGAAAAAGCATAAGCGTGTACTTCGGTCAGGCCGAAGCCATCGACAGGTGCGCCGCCCGGTTGCCAATCGGTGCGGCGTTGGAAGTACTCAAACGGGATGCTGAAGAACTGCCAACCCTCAAAATCATCAGTGATGCGATAGTAAAAGCGTTCTGCGGAGTCTGAATTGGCTTCCGGTGCGCGGTTATCGAAAATTTCGACCTGGATCATCGCTTCGGAATTGGCCCCGTACAGCCAGAAATCCAGCGCATTATACGCGGTCCAATCCTGCGCTACCCATTCTTCGCCATCGGTGAAGACATGCGTAAACCCACCAAACCCGTTGATGTCGTAGGCGACTTCCAGCACGGTGTTATCGCCATCTTGTTCGGGTAGGGCCAGGTCACCCTCTGACGGCACGAGATTCAGCATCACATTTTCAGCCGCATCCCCCCAGGCGACAAAACCAATATCGAGATTATCACTATCCTTGCCGAGGAAAAGTTCTTCCACCTCAAAATCAGCGAGGACTTGCGTCTCATCTTCCTCTTGCGCCTGTACCACCATGATGGACATCATCGCGATGATGAGCAAGAAAACGGTCAGTAGTCGTTTCATGTTACAGGTTCTCCTTAACAGTCTTCAAAATGAACTTTCTTAGGACTTACGCACATGAGCAACCAGCCTGTCAGCGAATGATCAGATGCGATCCAACCAACGTAATAGTTTTCAGTCTTCAGTCTTCAGTTCTAAGGAAATCAGCGTTATGCCGATCTCATTTGCACAAACAAGACAAGAACTGACGACTTATCACGGATAGCTACTACTTTCTTTAAATTTTAAGCCGGTGACACCCACATAGATCTCACCGGCGATGTTGCTATCATTCATCCGTTGCCACACACTCAGCGGCAAGGTCCAGCCAGGGTGATGACGGGTTATCCACGGTCAGGCCATAGCCATAGGGGAACAGCGGCGAATCACACCCTTCATCAGGGAGATTGTCAAAGTCAAACGGGATTTGCTCGATAGTGCGCGGCCATGTGTAGGGCAGTTTACCCGTGAACGGCACATCACCGAACAACACGTCCGTGATGCCGTTGCCCTCGGTGCCGGGCAGCCAGGCGGCTACAAACGCATCCGCTTCTAGCAGTAGATCGCTAATGATCATCGGGCGGCCAGAAAGCAGAATGACTATCACTTTTTCGCTGCGTTCCTGCATACGCTCAATCATCATGACCTCTGCCGGGTCAATATCCAGGAAGGCGTTATCCCCTTCCCATTCGGCATAAGGCAGTTCAGCCAGTACCACAATACCCACATCAGCGATGACCGGGTTATCATTTTCGTCAACCACCCGGTTGAAGCGGCCCAGCGCGTTGAAATACACTTCTGTATCCTCAGAAACGGCGGCTTCAATACCATCCAGAATGGTGGTGCCAGGGGTAATATCACCCAGGCCACCGGCCCACTCGATGGTCCACCCACCGGATTGCAGGCCGACATCATCGCCACCTTGCCCGGCGACAAAGATCACACCAGCATCATCGGCGATAGGTAAGGCGTCGTTTTCGTTGCGCAGCAGGACCAGGGACTCACTCACGGCCTGGCGAGCAACGGATCGGTGGTCTTCAGAACCGATGACATCAAACAAATCACGGTCACTGAAAGGCCGCTCAAACAGGCCCATCGTGAACTTGGCGCGTAGAATACGGCGCACGGCATCGTCAATCCGCTCCATTGAAATATCCCCATTGGCGACGGCCTCATCCAGGGCTTCAATGTAAGCGGGGTAGTTGAACGGTACCATGTTCATATCCACGCCGGAGTTGATAGACATCACCACCGCGTCATAGTAGTCATTGGCGATGAGATCCACACCACCCCAGTCAGAGACGACAAAGCCCTCAAAACCGAGTTCGTCCTTAAGCACCCCATTGACCAGATAATCGTTACCGTGCATGGGTGTGCCGTTCCAGCTTGAGTAGGACACCATCATGCTCATCGCGCCGTTCTCAATCGCCTCAATGTATGGCGGTAAATCACGGGCGCGGAGTGTCGCCTCATCGACGCGGGTATCACCCCGGTCAATGTTGCCGCGCTGGGAGGTGCCCCAGGTGGTCCCGCCATCACCGATGTAATGCTTGGGCGTGCCCAGCACCGTCATCGGCGCACCGAGATCACCCTGCATGCCGATCAAATAGGCGTTGGATAGGCGTGAGACTAACTCAGTATTCTCACCAAAGCCTTCATAGGTGCGGCCCCAGCGAATATCTTGCGGCACCGCCATGACCGGGGCGTAATTCCAGTAGATACCCGTTGCGATGGTCTCAGCAGCGGTAATGGCAGCGATCTGCTGCACCAGTTCGGGGTTATCGCCAGCACCCAGGCCCACGTTATGCGGGAAGATGGTCGCGCCGTGCAGGTTATTGTGCCCGTGGACGGCATCCACACCGTAAATCAAGGGGATGCTGAGGCGTGTTTCCAGGGCTTGCTGCTGGAAGTTATCGACCATATCCGCCCAGGCTTCGGGTGTGTTCGGGGTAGGGTAACCACCGCCACCGCTCAGAATGCCGCCGATTTGCCAGGTTGTCACCGACTCCAGGGTAATGCTATTCTTCTCAACGAGCGTCATCTGGCCGAATTTTTCTTCCAGGGTCATGCGCTCAAGTAGATCATCCACCCGCGTTTCCACATCCAGGGATGGGTCCATATAGGCGGGTGTTTCGGTTTCTTGCGCACTGGTTATGCCCAGCATCAAGATGATGCCGGTAAGCAGCATCAACTGTAGTAACTTACGAAAGGTCATGTTTTCCTCCAAAATCAAACCTATTTTATGTTCGATAAATCTGTTCATCTTAACGACTACCGTTATGCCTGGTATCTCATTTATTTATCCATCAGTCCCGGCGACAACATCCAATGCCCCGGCCAACAGCACCTCACCATCTACAGCACTGACCGTAAACGCCACATCAGTTATTCCATCTGGCAATGGAACCGTTAGCTCACTATCAATGCCACTGATAAGCTCTACATCAGCGAGATCTGTCTCATCCGCAGTGATAACGACAGTCAATGGGCGTTCGGGTTGGGTATCGGCAAGAGCCAGCCGTATCTCACCTGCATCGGATTGATAGACGTTCACAAGCACATCATCGCTGGCATGGGTGATGTTGCTCAAACCGGTGGTCACCACATAGCGTTCAATAATGGTCACGGACTCGCCAGCGGGCAGGAATGCGACCTGGAAGAACTCCGGCGTCACACCGGCCCACAATTCGATGTAGGGGCGTCGCTCATTGAAGGCATAGATGTCTGCCGGTAGGTCGGCACTTTCCGCACCCCACGTCCAGATCTTGAGGCCGGGCGTGATGGTGTTATCCGCAATGCGAATCAACCCTTCTTGATTATCTTGATTGATCGCCCCCCAGAAGTTGGCCCCATTCATCGTTGGATAAGCGTAGGCGATACCCATATCCGCCCAATTATCGAAGATACGCAACGCATCGAACTGATAAATGTCCGGCATGTTTGTAGCTGTCTCGGCGGCGATAGTCTGCGGCCACCACGGGGGCATTTTGATCTGATCAATCGGTGCGATAATTTCTGTGGATAAGGTGGCCTGCGTATCGCCCGTTGCCGAACCAGGGGCCAGCGTGACACACGTCCAATATTCATAGCGCACGGTTTCATCTGTGGGATTGCTCAGAGTTAGGGTGGTATCCAGGGCGCGATGCCCCGCTTTTAAGCTGACAAGATATTCGGCTTCCAGGCCAGTCGGGGCAGGGTTAAAGCGGCCTGGGGCGGCCTGGAACGTCACATCATCGACAAAGCCCATCCGCACCGTGATTTCATCTGTTTCCTCCGTAATTACCTCAAATGACCAGGGCAAAAACCAGGATTTACCGTGTTCTGGGGCCGGGAATGTCGGGAAAATCCCACCATAGACCATCAACCAGTCATAGTAGAAGTTGCCATCACCGATGCCGTAGGGCAACCCCAGTGGATTTTGATAGAGTTGCTCATTGCCAGTGGTTTTATCAATCAACGAGATGATACGCCCGCCATACTCCGGCACCAACATCACCTGGATATAGTCGTTCTCCAACACATAGGCCGTGAAGGTCTGCTCAACCACATCATTGATATTCACCGAACCGCGTACAATGGATCCATCGGCGTCAATTTCGTGGGCCACAGTCTGCCAGGTGATGGTGGTCTCGGTCAGTGTGACCGTACCCACATCAGCCTGAGCCGTTGCCGACAAAACACCTATCAGACCCAGTAACAACGCGACAATAGAACGTCTCATGGACGTACCGCCGTTCCATCCGGCAAGCGCGTTTGCGTCCATTGGATGATCTCATCCGTCACGGGATATTTAGCGGCCAGATTTTCGTCAATATCAATGCCCAGGCCAGGCCGATCATTGGGGTACATGTAGCCATCTCGTACCTCCGGCGTACCGGGGAACATCTCATAGACCAGTTCTGGAAAGCGGCACCATTCCTGAATGCCAAAATTCGGTGCCCACACGTCCAGATGCAGGTTGGCGGCATGGCCTACAGGGGATACATCGTGCGGGCCGTGCCAGGCGGTACGGATGCCATACGTCCCGGCGAGGATGGCCGCATTCCGGGCCGGGGTGATGCCACCTATCGCACTGATATGCATGCGGATGAAATCAATCAGACGGCGTTCAATAAGCCTGCGCCACTCCAACGGATGCACGAACAACTCCCCCATTGCCAGGCGGGTTGTGGTGTGGGCGCGGATGCGCTCAAACCAGTCCAGGTCTTCCGGTGCGAGGGCATCCTCAAGGAAAAACAGGTTAACCGGCTCCAACGCTTTAGCGAACGCCATTGCGTCCACGGGTTGCAACCGTTCATGGATGTCATGCAGCAGTTCGATCTCCGGGCCGAGTGTGTCGCGGGCCGTTTCCAGCATGGTGAGCATATTGCGGACGTAAGTTCTTGGGTCGAAGTACGCGCCATCCAGCGCACCGGCGGGTGGTTGCATAAAAGCGTGCTTGCCACCATAACCGCCCATCTGCAAGCGAATGTGCCGGTAGCCCTCATCAATCAGAGCTTGCGCACTCTCAATCACAGCGGGGATGGTATCCCCATTGGCGTGGACGTAAACCGCCGCCGCTTCCCGGCTTTTACCGCCAAGTAACCCATAAACGGGCATGTTGGCCTGCTTGCCTTTGATGTCCCACAGGGCCATATCCACCCCGGAAATGGCATTGTTCAACACCGGGCCGTTACGCCAGTATCCATTGACCAGCATCGTCTGCCAGAGGTCTTCAATCCGGCTGACATCACGGCCAATTAGCAGCGGCTTGAGGTGTTTTTCCAGCACGGTATGAACCGCGTGGAAGCGTTGGGTAAACGTCGCACAACCCAGGCCATATAAGCCCGGTTCTGAGGTGACGATTTTGACAACAATTAAACGTTGGTTCAGCGGTTGGGTCAGTATCACCTCTACATCTTGTATGGTGATGGGTGCCATTGCATTACTCCAATCAGTTAAATAGGTTGGCCGGGCGGACTGATCTGTGCGGAGATACCCCCATCAACCGGGAGAACCTGCCCGGTGATATAGGCTGCATCATCTGAGGCGAGGAAAGCGACCATCGCAGCGATGTCTAGCACGGTGCCCATGCGCCCCAATGGAATACGCGCCTCTATCTGGCGTGCGATCTCGGTTTCCGGCGGTGGCGTCTTAAAGGTGCGGATGGCACCAGGGGCGATAGCGTTCACACGTACACCGTCCTGTGCCAGGTCCAGTGACATGACCCGCGTCATCGCATCGAGTGCGCCTTTGGTCACATCGTAGGGGAGGCCGCGCCAGTGTGCCCGCTGCCCCCCCACTGAACTGATATTGATGATGGTTCCCTGTTTTTGAGCTTGCATCATCTGTGCGGCCTGCAAACTGCACACATAAGGCGAACGCACATTCACCGCCAACTGTGTATCCAGCATATCGGTGGTGGCGTTATGGATGTGTGTTCGCCGCAGGTCACCGGCATTATTTACCAGAACGTGCAGTTCAGTGTGATGGCTGCGCAGCGCATCAAACAACACCGTTACACCATCCGGTTCGCTGAAATTTGTACAGACGCCTGTAGCCTCCATACCCAGGGCATGGAAGGCCGCGACAGTCTCATCAACCAGCGGGGCATCTTTGCCATGGATGACCACATGCATCCCTTCACGGGCGAGGCGCAGGGCTATCCCCTGGCCGATCCCCTGGCTGGAACCGGTGATCAGCGCGACTTTGCCCGCCAGTTCGGGGTAACGCGGACGAATTGCCGAAGCAAGTTGCTCTATATTCATACCATCATCCGTTAAGGTGCGTAGCAGATCGTGACCTGCTGAACGCCACCATCATGAGCAAAGATACGTGCGCTGAAGCCAGCATCCAACTGATGCCCGGCTATCACCTGATGCGTGCCATCATCCAGATGTAACTCAATCTGGTTTTGCGCCGCCTGTGTAACCAGTATCGGCACACGACACAGCGTAAAGGCATAGGCACCAGCAGGTATATCCAGCGTATGCAGTGCATTATCCACACCCCAATACGCCAGCGAGGACTCAGCAGGGAGCCATTCGCTATCCCGTAACAACACCGGATCAAAGGTGATGAGTCCTTCTGTGATGACAATGCCCAGTTCACCCAGGCGAGTCAGCACCTCTTCTTTGACCATGCCCGTCATACCGGGTTGTTTCGCGCCCTGGTTCGCCGGTGAGTGTGAATACGGGTCCAGTGGGAACGCGCCATAAACTGCCGGGGATTTGTTGAAACCCAACCCGGCCCGCACATCATAGTAGGCGTCAATCAAGGCGGGGAGTGCCGGGCTATCCATCGCCGCCGCCATGTAGACGTTTTCCTGCACGGCCAGCAGCAATTTAGACACCATATGCCAGTAAATGCTGCCGAGGCCCTCATAAGCGAAGAACGACCCCGAACGTCCGGTAAAGCGATCATGCTCGAAGACCTGCTCAAACAGTGCGGTGATGGCACCAGCTTCTTCGGCCACTAGCGGGGCTAAATCTGGTTGTTGCGCCAGTTGATCCAACAAGGCACGCACATCCTGCACGTTGCGCATTTCACCACCGAAGTGATAGTCACCGTTAGTGTCTTTAACAAGCAAACGTGGATCATTGGCTTGTACGAGTGTCCGCACCAGCCGCATATCCTGCACCTGGGCCGCATCAACTGTATTTTTCTTCAGGAAGCCGGGTAGATCCTTGTCTGGATATAAAATGTAGCTGTGTTGGTCCGCCCGGTAGAGTGTGCTTTCACGCAGCGCGGTGAGCAAGTCCAGTACGGCGTCCGGTTCTAACAACCCGGCAGATAGTGCCGCAACCTGACCTTCTAACATCACCTGTAAATAGCGTACCTGGGCAATCCCTTCACCGAGATGCAGCGTGTTATACGCATGGTAGAGCGCGTCCTCACGGCGGTTGGCCGCGATAGTCCGGTTCAGTGCGGCTTCCGTAGTAGCTAGAAACGCGCTTAACGCATCACGGTACACCTGTACATGCTCAATGGATAGATCACCGTAGCAGGCGGCACGGTAATCACTACCAGCCTTGCCGAGCGCAGCGACAATAGCGCGGCGATCTTGATCTGTCAGGGTGGGTGTCGCTTCATAGGTTGCCAGGCTCTGCTGAACTGCCACAAACAGCGTATGCAAATCCTCGGAGAGGGTCAGTTCAGCCGGGGCACCAGCCAGCAACGCCCGGAAGAACACCACATAACGGCGCAGATAGCTGGTCGTCACGACAGACAGCCCCTTACCGACCAGCGCGTTATTGGCATCGTTCCATTCAGGCCGTTGCGTATTCATCCAGATGCCGCCATCCGGCACGAAGTTCACCAGCTTAGCCAGCAGCAGATTCAGCAGTTTTTCCGTTAACGTGACGTGAACTGTCTGCCCGTTTCGGTTCACAACCAGCTTGCCATCGGTACCCCGTTTAGCGACACGCGCTTCAATCCGGCTGGCCGCCTCCCAATCATAGGTGATGGTGTTGTACGGGTCTTTGACAATCTCCGCATAGGGTTTGATGCGATACGGCACATCAGCATGGGTGAATAGCGGCTGGTTTAACCAGGCCTGCATCTTACCCGGATAGAAGCGTTCGCAGGCTTCCAGCAATTTTTGCAGGTAGATAATCTGGTGATCGCTCCAATAGCCGATATTGGCCCAGGGGTTATCCGGTTCGGGTACTTCCCAATCAATGCCATCACGGGTGATGCGATACGGGTTATACCCATCAGCGGTTGTGGCGTTGAGGAAAACGGCCACCATCCCCTCCAGAAAAGCGGGATAGGCAAAGGCCAATGCTTCCCAGTTCTGGAAAATATCACGCCAATTCCCCTCATAGTTGAGGCGTGGCGAGCCGTCCGGGTTCCTCAAGTAGATGGAAAAACGGTTCCACGGGCGGCTAGGGTCACCATGCCGCCGGCTGAAGGTCAGCGGCAGATAGGTGTAGCACAAGCGGATCAGGTCAACATCGCCTTGCGCGTCTACATGCTGTTTGAGCGTCTGTATGGTGAATACGTCCGGCATCGCAGCGAAGAAATTCGCATGCCGTTTCCCTAGATTATGGTCATGGGTATGTATATAGGCCAGCAGATCGGCTTTTTCCACGTTGTACTGATCGGCAAAAGTACCGCCACGCATTACGTTAAACAGCACATTGGCAAAGTGATGGTCCGCACTCAGGCGGTCCCCGGTAACCTGTAGCCCATCAGCCCCACCGACGATACGCCGGAGCTTTTCGGTGCCGCTGGCGATGTCCTGCTCAACAGCGTCGTACAGGTCGGCTGTGTTCAAATGGTTGATCAGGTTGGCAACTGCTGCACCGTTCTGGTCCACTTCGGCCACCATATGCCAGGATCGCTGCTCATCTGGTGCCAGTTCTAGCGTGGTATGCACAAAATACGCGCCACGCTTGCCCCGAATATCGGTTTCGGTTTGCGGGGTTTCCCCGGCACGGATCGCCTCTAACTGCATGGCGGATACCAGATAAGCGGATGGGTCTAAGCCCACATGCCAGATCGTATTGGCAAGCAGGGCCTCGCTGGGTTCGGCCAGGTCCGTTAGCCGTGAACTGAGTGAGAACATCCCCACGCCACTCTCGGCATGTAACTCGCTGCGCTTGTAGGCATCCATCAACACGCTGAACTCGTTCTGCGTGGCAGCCGCGACATGCGCGGGCAATATATTTTGCACGCCATCCGTGAGTGTAATGGTGTGGGTATTATCCCCCTGATTGATGAGCCAACCCGTTTTGACGACACCGTATTGTTCGCTGGTGCGCCACGCATACCGGAAGACCAACCCTAAATCCTGGTTATGTTCTTCAAAGACCAGGGCGGTACCCGGTATGTTCTTATACAACGCACGGTCTATGGTGTACGGCGTGCGGATGCGGTCTGTAAACGGTTCCCATAGATGGGTGCGGCCCTCTGTGGTCACCTGAATGATTGTTTTACTACCCGTATTATTCGCATTTTCGATGATGCGATCTACCGTGTAGTAAGGGAAGATCGCATGGTCCGCGTTGACGCGACCAGCGGTTAACCCGCCAGTCGTCGCCACGAACAACCAGTGATCACTACTGCTGACCACCGAGATAAAAAAAGGAGCCATACGGTCATAATGGTCGATGCGATAGTAAGTCTCGCCCAGTAAGGGGACGAATTCCCCGGTGATAGTATCCGTCGGTGCTGTCGTAATCATCTATAATCCTTAGCTCTTGACCGCGCCTTGCGTCAAGCCGGAAATGATATACCGTTGCAGGAACAGGAACAAAATAATCATCGGGATTGCCATCAGCGTCACAGCGGAGGCCAACACCGGCCATGCCGACCCATACTGGCCCTGGAACTCTAACAAGCCGCGTGTAATCGGTTGTTTTGATTCATCCGTCAGGTAAATGGTTGCCAGAATAACCTCATTCCAGATACCAATGGCGTGGAGTACCACAACAGTCGCAATCACCGGGCGCGACAGCGGGAACACGATGTAAAACATAAAGCGTACATAGCCGCAGCCATCCATCGCCGCCGCTTCATCCAGCTCACGCGGTAAGGACCGCAAATAGTTCACCATGATGATGATACCTACCGGGTTGACGACCAGTAGCAGGATATAGCCGAGGCGCGTGTTATAGAGATCCAAACCAAGCATCAACTGGAACTGTGGGATCAGTGCCGGTGGTAAAAATAGGGCGATCAAGAACAGCGTGAAGACCAGCCCCCCACCCTTGATATATCCACGCGCCACCGGGAAGGCAACGAATATAGCGGTAAAGACATATAACGCTGTCGCCGAGAACGCGTAAAATACCGAGTTCAGCATCAATTGGGCGAAATCGCCTTGCTCCCAGGCGGTGGTGTAATTAGAAAACACCGCGCCTATGTAGCGGAAGAAATTACGGGTGTTCTTAGCGAGACTATCTTCGGTCCAGGGTTCGTCATACGCCTCAATCGCGATGCTATCAGGCAACTGGGAT
>JGI12109J20283_10714025_pt1 | contig 20556 bp, 16 predicted proteins | sample ElkSlonscriptome_12_FD_20283 | JGI IMG/M metagenome (IMG submission 20283)
GCCGCTGCGCGCGCCGTACGCCTGCTGGCCGATTACCTGGAACGCCACCCCGACGCCCTATTGCAGGGCAAGCGACGATGACGAGCGCCACGGGAGGCGGAGCCGCGCTTGCCCAACGCAACCGGCGGATGAAACCGCCGGTCCACGAGCAATCTTGACCGCCTGAGGCTAAAGGCCGACGGCAAGCCCTGAGATGGTCACTCCCCGAGCACCGCTGCCAGCTCTGCGGCCAGCCCCTCGTGGCGCAACGCTTGCGCCACGGCCTGGCGGTGGCGCCGACCGAGCTCCCGATGGCGGGCGCGGGCGAAACCAAGCAGCCAATCGGTCAAGGGATCGGCGACCAGCGCACGGGCCGCGCGAAGGTCTGCCAGTGCCGCCCCCGAGTCGTCCCCCGCGAGATGGATGATCGCCCGACGCATCAGGCGTATCGCGGCCTGTTCTGCACCGAGCAGATGGCTGAGCTCCATCTGACAGCGCCGGCAATACTCGCCGCCATCCCAGCGGGCACGGCAGCTCGGGCAACGCTCCATCAGGCCTCCAGGTAGAAGACCAGGTCGGAAAGCGCCTGCTGCGTCTGCGCGATCGCCGCCTCGTCGCCGCTCGCCAGTGCATCGCGCAGCGCTTCGACCTGGTCGACCAGGTCCTCGCGATCCTCAGGGCTCGAATCCTCCATCAGGCCCTCGGCCTTTGCGAGCAAAGCCTGAATCGCCCGGTCCTCGCCCCCGCCCGTCGCCGTGGCCTCGCCTTCGATCAGCAGCGACAGGCGGTCGCGGGCGGCGGAGAGTTCCTCTTGCTCGAAGCGCGCTGTCGCATTGTCGATACTGATGCGCTGTTCGAGACCAGTGCGCTTCTCGCGCGATGCGACATGCAAGATGCCGTTGACGTCCAGCGAAAAGGTCGTGACGATCACATTGCCGGCCGGGACGTCGCTCAGGCCCTCGATGCGGTAGGAGCCGATCTCGGTGTTGTTCAGCGCATCCGGGTCCTCGCCCTGATAGACCTTGACGTCGATCGCCGGCTGGCCGTCATCGATGGTCTGGAAGGCCTCGCTCTTGGTCACCGGGATGGGCGTATTCTTGCGGATCAGCGGCACGAAGGTATAGGGATAGGGCGCGCCGTCGAGCATCGATAAGGCACTGGTGCCGAAGGTATAGGGCGTGACGTCGACGAGGACGCTGGTCACCCGGGCGCCGGCGATGACCGCGGCCTGGATCGCGGCACCCGCGGCGACGCAGAGGTCGGGGTCGATCTCTCCGCGCGGCTGAATGCCGAGTTCCTCCTCGATGCGCCGCTGCACCAGGGGCGTGCGCGTCGCGCCGCCGACCAGCAGCACCTCGTCGAGGTCCGCGACGCTGAGGCCGGCCCCCTCGAGCGCGATGTGCATCGCCTTGAGCGTCTCGTCGATGAAGGGCGCGATCATCGCCTCGTAATCGACGCGGTCGAGCTCGACGGAAAGGTGCACGGGCTTGCCCTGATGCTCGAGCAGGTACTCCTCGTCGACGCGCGCATAGGGTGCGTCGCTCAACGCGATCTTGGCCGCCTCGGCAGCGCGGGTCAGCCGTGCCATGGCGCTACGGTTGCCGGTAGGATCCACGCCCTGATCCTGCTGCAGGCGCGCGACGAGGTGCTCGATCAGCTTGGCGTCGAAGTCGTCGCCGCCGAGGTGATTGTTGCCATGACTGCCCAGGACCTCGGTGACGTCCTGCGCGAGGCGCACGACCGAGACGTCGAAGGTCCCGCCGCCGAGGTCGTAGACCAAGATCGTCTTGCCCTCGGCCTGATCGGCCTCGTAGGCCAAGGCGGCGGCGGTCGGCTCGTTGATGATGCGCACCACCTCGAGCCCGGCCAGGGCGCCCGCGTCTCGGGTCGCCTGACGCTGCGCATCGGAAAAGTAGGCCGGCACCGTGATCACGGCCTTGGCGGCCGGCTGGCCGAGGTGGGCCTCTGCGGCCTGCTTCAGGCGGCGCAGGATCAGCGCCGAGATCTCCTGCGGCGTATAGGCCTGATCGCCCATCGCGACCTTCTCATCCTCGCCCATACGTCGCTTGATCGAGCGTACCGTGCGCTCGGGGTAGAGCGGATACTGATTGCGCGCGGCCTGCCCGACGAGCAGCGACCCGTCGTCGGCCAACCCCACGACGGAGGGCAGGATCCTGGCGCCGTCGACCTCGATGACCTCCGGACGACCGTCGGTGATGATGGCGAGCTCCGAATTGGTCGTACCGAGATCGATACCGATGATGGTGTCGCTCATGTCTTGCGCTCCAGCTTGTTGACGACGACCTCGGCCGGGCGCAGCAGCCGGTCCCGGTGGCGGAAGCCGCGGCGTAGCTCGCCGAGGACCTCGCCGTCGGCGTGCGCTGCGTCCTCGGCGAGTTCGCCGACTTGCATCGTTTGGGGGTCGAAGGCCCGGCCGACGACATCGAGCGCCCGCACACCACGACGCGCCAGGACGTCATCGAAGCGGCGCAGGCTCATCGCAAGCCCCTCGGCCATGCCGGCCACGAACTCGCCGGCGCCGCCGCGCCGCGCCAGCCAGCTCGGGCGGTAACGACGCGCCTGCTCGGCCCCGGCATGGAGCCGGTCGCGCAGCTCGACGAGCTCACCCAAGAGATCGCGCTCGCATTCGCCCCGCACCTCCTCACCGCGCCGCTCGAGTTCGCCGCCGAGTCGCTCGTTGTCCTGACGCAGGGTCTCGAAGACCTGGCGGAACTCCTCGAGCGCGCCTTTCACCTGACGGGATTCGATCTTGACCTCGTTCTTCAGGCCGGCAAGCTCGCTGAGCAGCGTATAGAGGTCTGGGGCCACGCCCGGCTCTTGCTCTGCGGGAGCCGCGGTGTCGTCGACCGCGTCGAGGTAGGCGCTGAAGCGCTCGAGCAGTTGCTCGCGCACGCTAGGATTCATCAGGCCTTGCCCCGCAGCAATGCATCGAAGAGGCTGCGCTCGGGCCGCCGCGACGGCCCCGCCGGCGCGCCCCGGTCGAGCACCTCCATCGGCGTTGGCGGCGAATCGTCGAAGAGCGCATAGGCAAGACGGTCGCGCCGGGTGCGCAGCGCCTCGTAGGCTGCGCGCAAGGCTTGGAAACGCTCGGGGTCGCGCTCAGGCGGCGCCTGCTTGATACCTTCGAGGTAGGCGCGGTGAACGGCTTCATCGTCGGCATCGCGCGGGATACCCAAAACCAGATAGGGATCGGTCATCAGAACAGATCGAGCTGACGTGGTGCATTCGGGTCGTCCGGCGCTTCCTTGTCCTGCGACGATTTTTTCGCCGGAGACTTCTCGGGTCTCGGCCGCAGCGGAAACGGGAAATCCATCGGGGGGCCAACGTCGTGCAACGTCTCCTCGAGCATCGCAGCGAGCGCATCGATCAAGGCCTCGGTGCCGACCTCCCGCTCGAGCTGCTTAAACCGCTTGCGCTCCTTGGCGCTGACGCCCAACTGTTCCAGCACCTTTGCCGGGCCCAGCAGGTTGATCAGGACGCGCAGTTCGTCGCGGCCGGGAAACTCGTCCTCCGCGTCGTCGCGCCATTCCATCGGCGGAGGCCCGAAGGCGAAGCCGTCGGCCTCGCGCAGGAGCGCCTCGAGGCGCACCAGGGTCCGCCTATCGCCCTCGGCATGGGCGCGCTCAATGGCCCGATCCAAGCGCTCGAGCGCCGGCACGCTGACGCGGCGATAGTCGCCCCGATAGGTCGCCTCGAAGGCGTGCAGCTCGAAGATCGGGGCCCCTTGCCAGCGCTTCAGGGCGGCCTTGGCGAAGGCGGCGCGCGCCTCGTCCAGCTCGGCGCGGCGCAGCGTCTCGCAGGCCGCATGCGCCTCCTGGAAGGACAGCTGGACCGCTGCGGCGGCCTTGAGCTTCTTCTCGAAGACGGCCCCGACCTCGCGCGATACCTGGCCCGCGTCGTCGAGATGAGTCCGCAAATGCTGCAGGAATGACAGCAGATCCTCGCGCGCGACGCGGCGGCGGATCAGGCGAAGCGATTTGACGAGGCTCGCCGCATCCTGACCGAGTGCGGAGGCCTCCAAGGCGATCCGGAAGGCCCCGGCGATCCCACCGCCGAGCTGCTCACCGAGCTCGCGCACGTGCTCGCGGCCGACCTGCGGGGCCTCGGACAGGGTCAGAAAGGCCCTCGTCAGCTCGCATCGCTCCCGCAACCCCTCCTCTCTCGCCCAATCCGTCGCGCACTCGAGCTCGCGGCCGGCCAGATCCTGGCGCCCGCCGCGAATTTGCTTGCGCGCATGGGCGAGGTGGGCATTGACCAACCGCTCGCGGGCACCGGCGTTGATCGGGTCTAGCGCCAGGATCCGGCGAGCGATGCCGGTCGCCTTCTTGAAGGCGCCGGTCGCCAGCGCCGTGTCCAACGCAGCGGTCAGCAAGCCAAGGTCCTGCGGCCAGCGCGCCAGGGCCTGCTCGACCAGCCGCCGGGCGTCCTTGAGGGCCTGCTCGCCCAGATAGTAGCCGATCAGGCGCCGATAGCTCGCTGGGTCGTCGGGATCATAGGCGAGGCTCTCCTCGACGAACTCCGCGGCCGTGCCAGCCAGCCCGTGCCGATCCCCGTTGCCGGCGGCCCGCCCCAGCAGATCCATCCGGTCGTCGCAGCGTCGCAGCACCAAGGCCACCCGCACGGCCTGATCGCCGCCGGGGCGCTGAGCGTCCGGATCGGACTTGAGCAACTGGGCGTAGCCTATCCACGCCGTCAGGCTATCGTCCGGGTCGCCCCGTCGCTCGGCCGCCCAGGCGTTGACGCGATAACGCTCGGCGATCGAGAGCGGCTCGCCCCCGCAGCGCCGCGGCCAGTCGCCGCTCTGCGGGAAGTCCTCGATCAGCAGGCGCATGCCCCGCTCGCGCACCCACTCCTCGCCCAGGCGTTCGCGGTGGCGGTACATCTGCCGCAGCAGGGCCTGGGGCGCCGGCTCGGCGCCGAGCTTGCGCTGCTCGAGCCAGAGCGCCTGGCGTTCCTCGCCCCAGCCACGCAGGGCCAGGGCAAAGCGCCGCGTCGCCTCACCGGCGTCCTTGAGTCCGTCGGCAAGCGCGCTTTCGGGCACCAACGCGAGCTCGGCCGCCCGCCGCAGCCCCGCGAAGCCGCCCGAGCGCGAGCAGCGCGCAAGCAACGCCCCAGCCTCCTGGGGTTCGCTCGACAGCCGCTGCAACGCCTTGAGTATCTGGACCAGGTCGCGATACGGGGAGCGAAAGGGCAGCGCGCGCAGCGCCGACGCCAGGGCCTGGTCGTCACCGGTGCAATAGGCCGCAAGGGCCGCCTCTGCCGTTGCACGCTGGACCCTGAGCGGGTCGTCTGGCGGCAGTTGGCCGACCGCATCGAGATCGCCGGCCAGCAGGTGCGCCGCCAGGTGCGAGCGCAGCTCGGCGGCCACTTCCGCTGGCAGCTCGGCGGCCCGATCTCGGTACAGCCGCATTACCGTCTCGACCTCGCCGAGCTGCAGCAGGACAGCGGCATGATCGGGGTCGACGGTCACGGCCTCCCCGAGCTGCGCCCGATTCTCCCAGATGGCGCGCGCCTCCTTGAGCAGACCCTTCTCCATGAGCTGCCGGGCGCGGCCGGCGTAGGCGGCGGCCAGTCCGTCGCGCCACTGCTCGGCGCCGTCCTGCTTCAGCAGGATCTTGAAACCGGCGATCGCCTCGCGATAACGGCCGCTCGCCAGGTCCTGGCGCGCCCCTTCGGCGAGGTCTGGGCCAGCGGTCGCCGGCGACGCCGACCGCTTCGGGCCGGCACGCTGCTTACGCTTCTTCGACATGCGCTCGCTCAGGCTAGGAAAACGTCCAGTTTAGCGGAACTGGCGCAAATACCACCACTCGAAGCCGTGCTTCAGCCAATGGAAGGCGCGCAGCGATGGCAACACGAGATTGCGCCGTTCGGTACGGGCGACCAGCATGCCACGATCGTAGGCGTCGACGATACAGAGCAGCTCGACCTTGAAGGTCTCGGTCGCCGCCTCGCCGCGGAACTCGGCCACCAGGTTGCGGGCAGCGGTCGCGGCCTGCAGGTCCGCCATATGGCCCTGTTTGGGCATCCAGTCCGGCCCGGGGAAGCTACCGCCGTCGCCGGCGACATAGACCTGCTCGAAGCCCGGCACACGGCAGTGCCCATCGCCCTGCACGAGCCCGCCGGGGGAACGCGGAAGATCGGAGTTGTCGAACCATTGGTTGCCGGTCAGTCCCGGCATGAAGAGGATCAGATCGGCCGGGATCTCGCCGCCTTCGGTCAGGACCTTGTCGGCCTCGAAGCCCTTCATCTTGTGGCCGAGGTGCGTGACGATGTCGCGCTTGCGCATCTCCTCGAGCAGACCGTCGACGGCCTTGGGCCCGAGCCGGGCGCCAGGGCGCTCGGCCGGGGTGAAGAAGACCAGCTTGAAGCGTTCGCGGCGCCCCTCGACGCGCAGCTGCCGATCGATGCCGAAGAGGAATTCGAAGATGGGCCCGCCGCGCATCGCGACCGGCTCCTTCGGATTGCCTGCGAAGCCCATCGCGATGGTGCCGCCGTCCATGGCCTTGAGCCGATCACGGATCTGCTCCCCGGCCGCGATGCCCTCACAGGGCGTAATCGCATGTTCGATGCCGGGGAGCTTCTTGATGAAGCGTCCCCCGGAACCGATGATGAGGCCGTCGTTGGGGATGTCCCCGGCGGTCGTCTCGAGCGTCCGGCCGCCGTCGCGCAGACCGGTGGCCTCGGCGGCGACATGCTCGGCGCGCATGCGCTCGAGGAAGCGGGTCAGGTCGATCCGCAGGTCGTCGCCGCTACGCTGCCCCGAGGGCAGCCAGATCAGGCCTGCGTAGTAGACGAACTCGCGCCGCGGGCTGATCAGCTTGATGTCGAGCGGCTCCTTGGTCTCACGCAGGGCCTTGATGGCGTTGAGCCCGGCGAATCCGGACCCGACGATGGTGACACTTCGCATAGGGGTCTCCGATGGCAGTGGTTAGGGTCCACCCCGGCGGGGTTGCGACCGGGTGAGTCGCGTTCAGCGTCTTCGGAATCCCGCGCTTGGTAACGAAGCGTCACCGCCAGGAAGGGGTTCGATCTTCTCGTCGAGGCCTCGGCCGGTCGGGAGTTGCCTCGCTCATGCCGAGACGCCGAGCAGAGGGCCCAGCTCCGACCAGACGTTATCGAGTAGTTGCGGCTGGGCCGCAGCCTTGGGGTGGAGGCCGTCAGGCTGGATCAGCTCCCAACGCTCGGCGACGCCCTCGAGCAAAAAGGGCACCAGCGGCACCTGGCGGGCCTCGGCCACCGCTTCGAACACGTCTTGAAAGCCCTCGGTATAGGCCGCACCGTAATTCGGCGGCAGGCGGTTGCCCACCAGCAATACGCGGCTTCCTGCGGCCTGAGCGCGCTCGACGAGTTCGTTGAGACGGTCACGGATCAGGGCGAGGTCCTGTCCCCGCAACCCATCATTGGCACCGAGCTGAATGACCACCACCTCGGGCGACTCGCGACGCAGGAGGTCTGGCAGGCGGGTCAATCCCCCGGCGGTGGTGTCTCCCGAGACACTGGCATTGATGACGCGATGGGGCAAGCCCTCGGCCGCGAGCCGTTCCTTTAACAGACTCACCCAACCGCGCTCCCGCGCCAGGCCGTAGCTGGCACTGAGACTGTCCCCCAGGACCAGGATCGCGGGCGCAGCGTCGGCTCGCAGACCAGGCGTGACGAGAAGAACCGCGATCAGGAGTAGACGTAACATGGCAGCAGGGCTCGGCTCGGTGATTTCCCGGGCCACGGGATTGGGGAAGGATGTTAACGGTCCGGGCGGACGCCTGACTATACTTCGCGATTGCGACCTCGAGGTTCAAGCGGGCGAGGCCGTCGCCGTGCTCGGCGCCTCGGGCTCCGGCAAGTCGACCCTTCTCGGCCTCCTCGCGGGACTCGATACCGCCACCGCCGGTCAGGTCTGGCTGTGCGGCGAGCCCCTTGATGCGCTGGACGAGGATGGCCGCGCCGCCTTGCGCAACGGCCGCGTCGGCTTCGTCTTCCAGACCTTTCAGCTGCTGCCGACGCTGACGGCGGCAGAGAACGTCCTGCTGCCGCTGGAGCTCAGCGGTTTCGCCGACGCGCCAAGACGCGCCGCCGACGCACTCGAGCGGGTCGGCTTGAGCGCACGCGCGGAGCACTTTCCTCGTCAGCTCTCGGGCGGCGAACAGCAGCGTATCGCGATCGCCCGCGCCTTCGCCCCGGCACCGGCAATCCTGTTCGCCGACGAGCCGACCGGGAATCTCGACCTCGCAACCGGCGAGCACATCATCGAACTGCTGATCGACTTGCGCAACGATTCGGGCGCCGCGCTGGTCCTGGTGACCCACGATGCGGCCCTCGCCGAGCGCTGCGATCGCCGCCTCGCGATGCAGGCGGGCCGGCTGGAGCCCTTGCCATGAAGACCTGGCGCGTGACGCTACGCCTGCTGCGGCAGGACTGGCGCAGCGGCGAGCTCCACCTGCTCGCCGCGGCCGTCGTGCTCACGGTCGCGGCGATCACCGCGGTCGGCTTCTTCACCGACCGGGTCGAGGGGGCGATGGCGCGTCAGGCCGGGGAACTCATCGCCGCCGACCTTGCCATCGAAGCCTCCTCGGCCCCCGCCGAGGCACTGACCGAGCAGGCAAGAGCGCTCGGGCTGCAGACCGCGCGCATCCTCGAGTTCTCGAGCGTCGTCACGGGCGGCGGCCNGCCGCAGCTGGTCCAGGTCAAAGCGGTCGACCGGGCCTACCCGCTGCGCGGACAGCTACGCATCCGCCCGCAGATCGGCGCACCGGCCCAGCCAACCGAGCACGGGCCGGCCGCGGGCGAGGCCTGGGTCGAGCCGCGGCTCCTCTACCTGCTGGACGCCGAGATCGGCGACCGTCTCGGTCTCGGCGAGGCCGAATTGCGCATGGGCGCCATCGTGGCCCACGAGCCGGACCGCGGCGGCGGCGTCTTCCAGCTTGCGCCGCGGGTCATGATCAGTACCGCCGACCTCGAGGCCACTGGGCTGGTCACCCCGCTGAGCCGCGTCGAATACCGGCTGTTGCTCGCCGGCGATGCCGCGAGCCTGAAGCGCTTCCGCGACTGGGCCGCGGCCCGGCTGCCGCCGAACGCCCGCTTCCTCGACGCCCGTGAGGCGCGCCCCGAGTTCGAGTCGGCGATCGAGCGCGCTTCGAGCTTTCTGCACCTGGCGACGGTCGCGACCCTGCTCGTCGCCGGCGCGGCCATCGCGTTGGCCACCCGACGCCTGGTCGAGCGCCAGACCGACGCCGTCGCGGTGATGCGCTGCCTCGGTGCACCCCGGCACCTGCTCACACGTGTCTTCCTGCTGCGCCTGCTGGTCTTCGGTTTGATCGCGAGCCTCGCGGGCAGCCTGCTCGGGTTTCTCGCGCAATTTGGGCTCGCGTCGCTGCTGGCCGAGCTGTTCGTGACCGAGCTACCGCCACCCTCGCTGCGCCCCTTCGCGATCGGCATCGCGACCGGCCTGATCGCACTGCTCGGCTTCGCATTGCCGCCGCTCGTGCAGCTCGCGCGCGTCCCGCCGCTGCGGGTGCTGCGTCGCGATCTGGGGCCGCCGCGCCTGTCCGCAGCGGTGACGGTCGCTGTCGCGGCCGGGGCGCTGGCGCTGATGGTGTTCTGGCAGGCCGGCGACCCGCAGCTGGCCTGGAAGCTCCTGGTCGGCGTCTTGCTGACCCTGCTCGGGCTGGCGCTGGCCGTGCAGCTGCTGGTGCGCCTGGCCCGGGCCCTCTCGCACCGCGCCCGGGGGATCTGGCGCCTCGGCCTCGCCGCCCTGTCCCGCCGGCCGCTGGGGGCACTCTTTCAAGTCGCCGGCTTCGGCCTCGGCATCCTGGCCCTGCTGCTGCTCGCCGTCGTGCGGGTCGACCTGCTGGACGCCTGGCGCGAGACCCTGCCGGAGGGGGCACCAAACCGCTTCCTGGTCAACATCCAGCCCGACCAGGTGCCCGCGCTCGAGGCCTTTCTCGACGAGCATGGCATCGACTACGCCGGCATCTTTCCGATGATACGCGGCCGCTTGATCGAGATCGACGGACAACCGATCGCGCCCGATGACTACGCCGACCCGCGAGCGCAGCGGCTCGCCGCACGCGAATTCAACCTGAGCTATGCCGAAACGCTGCAGGACGATAATCGGATCATGGCCGGCAGCTGGTGGGACGGTCCCAGCCCCGAACCCCAATTTTCGGTCGAGGAAGGGATCGCCGAGACCCTCGGGATCCAGCTCGGCGACGAGCTCGGCTTCTGGGTCTCCGGGCGCGAGCTCCGGGCACCGGTGACCAGCCTGCGCGAGGTCCAATGGGACAGCTTCAACGTCAACTTCTTCGTCATCGCCTCGCCGACGCTGCTCGCCGAGGAACCGAGCACCTACATCACGAGCCTGTATCTGCCGACGGAACGAGAGCCCCTGGTCTCAGAGCTGGTACGCCGCTTCCCGAGCGTGACGCTGATCGACGTCGTCGCACTGCTCGACCAGGTGCGCCGCGTGGTCGAGCGCGGGGCAGCGGCGGTCGAATACGTCTTCCTCTTCACGTTACTGGCGGGCTTCCTGGTCATGTATGCTGGCATCCAGGCGGGTCTCGCTGACCGACGCCTCGAGCACGGCATCCTGCGCACTTTGGGGTCCGGCCGGCGGCAGCTGCTCGGCAGTCTCGCCGTCGAGTTCACCCTCGCGGGCCTGCTGGCCGGCCTGATCGCTGCCCTCGCGGCCGAGCTGACAGGTTATGTCCTGGCCCGCCAGGTCTTCGATCTCGCATTCTCCTTCGACCCCTGGCTGTGGCTCGGCAGCGTCCTGGCCAGCGGCCTGCTGATCGGGCTCGCCGGCACCCTGGCAACCTACCCACTGGTGATTCGCCCACCCTTGGCGACGCTGCGCCAAGCCGAATGAGGGAACATTGATACACTCTAGCGACCGACTACCCAGACCGTAGAGGAAGCGCAGACCATGTCCCTGATCAAACCTTTTCCCGGCCTGCGCCCGGCGCCCGGAAGGGCTGCCGAGGTCGCTGCCCCCCCATATGACGTGGTGAGCAGCGCCGAGGCCCGCGAGATGGCCGCAGACCGGCCCTGGAGCTTTCTGCACATCTCCCGTGCCGAGGTCGACCTCCCAGAGGACACCGACCCCTACGACGCCCGCGTCTACGCCCGTGCCCGCGACAACTTGTCGCGGATGCTCGCCGAGGGCGTTCTGGTCCGCGACCCAGCACCCTGCTACTACGTCTACCGCCTAACGATGGGCACCCATCGCCAGACCGGGCTGGTCGTCACGGCCTCTGTCGATGCCTACAGCGGCAATCGCATTCGCCGCCACGAGCTCACCCGACCGATCAAGGAGGACGATCGCGTGCGCCAGATCGATGCCCTCAACGCCCAGACCGGGCCCGTTTTCCTGGTGCATCCGAGTGATCCGCTGATCGACGAAACCCTCGAGCGGATCGGCACGGGCCAGGCGGAGATCGACATTACCGCGAGCGACGGCGTTCGCCACGAGCTTTGGCCGGTCGTCGCGGCGGACACGATCGCACGCCTGACCCAGGCCTTCGAGGCCCTGCCGGCCCTTTACGTCGCCGACGGCCACCACCGCTGCGCAGCCGCGGCGCGGGTGGCCGACGCACGCCGCGGCGCCACTCCGGGCGACGGAGGCCTCGCACCCTATGAGTACTTGCTGGCGGTCAGCTTTCCCCACACGCAGATCCAAATCCTCGACTACAATCGGGTCATTGCCGATTTGAACGGGCTCTCGCGTGAGGACTTCTTGCGTCGCCTCGCGGACTCCTTCGAGGTGACGCCGAGCACGGCACCGGTCAAACCAGTTCGGCACGGGACCTTCGGGCTCTACCTGGACGGGGCCTGGTACCACCTGCGGATCGCCGTATCGCAGATCCCGCTTGAAGACCCCGTCGGCCGCCTGGATGTGAGCCTGCTGCAGGATCACCTCATCGGCCCGATCCTCGGGATCACCGATCCGCGACGCGACGAACGCATCGATTTCGTCGGGGGGATTCGCGGACTCGCCGGCTTGACGGCGCGCGTCGACAGCGGCGGGATGCGTCTCGCCCTGACCCTCTACCCGACCCGCATCGAGGACCTGATGGCCGTCGCCGATGCCGAGGGCGTGATGCCGCCGAAGTCGACCTGGTTTGAGCCCAAGCTCGCCGATGGTCTGGTCAGCCACGTGTTGGCGTGACCCCGCTGGGCAGACAAAGCGGCGCGCCGATACTGCAAGGCAAGGCGCAGCGGACTCCGCCTTTGAAACCCCCGACAGAACCGGCGGTACCGCCCTGCGAGCCCCGGGATGAGATGGTAACGACGACCTACAACCTCCCCCAGGACGAGACCGACGACGAGGCGGCCATCCGCCACTGGTTGGACGGCCTCGAGCCCTTGTACCCGGCGGAAGACCGCAAGTGGATCGCGGGGGCCTGCGCCCTGCTGGCCCGATATCGTAGCGACCAGGTGCTGGACACCGGCGAGAGCGTGGTCCGCCACCTGCTCGCGACGGCCGATATCCTGGTGCGCCTGCATCTCGACTACGAGACCCTGGTCGGCGCCCTGCTCAACGGCTGCCTGCGCGAGCCCGAAGTCACCGAGGCGCACGTGCGAGAGCGTTTCGGCCCGGTGATCGGTCGGATGGTCGGCGACCTCGCACGCATCGAGCAGATCGCGACCGTCGACGCGATGATCGCCGCGAAGGACCAGGAGCAGCACGAAGAAAACCTGCGCCGCCTGCTGCTCGGGATCGCCGAGGACGTGCGCGTGGTGCTCATCGTGCTCGCCAAGCGCGTTCACCTGATGCGCAGCATCAAGACCCTCGAAGACGCGCGGCGCCGCAAGATTGCCCAAGACACGCAGCGCATCTATGCACCACTGGCGAACCGGCTCGGCATCTGGCAGATCAAATGGGAGCTCGAGGACCTCGCGTTGCGTTATCTCGACCCCACCGAGTACCAACGCATCGCGAAGCTACTCGATGGACGGCGCGCCGAGCGTGAGGCCTATATCGCACGGGTCATCGCCATCCTGCGCGAGAAGTTCGACGAAGCCGGTGTCCGCGCCGAGATCACCGGCCGCCCCAAACACATCTTCAGCATCTGGCGCAAGATGAAGCGCAAGGGCCTGGACATCGAACAGATCTTCGACCTGCGCGCGGTTCGGGTACTGGTCGACGACGTCGCCACCTGCTACGCCGCCCTCGGGATCGTGCACGGGCTCTGGCGTCACATTCCGAACGAGTTCGATGACTATATCGCAACACCCAAGGGGAACATGTACCAATCGCTGCACACGGCGGTCATCGGCCCCGAAGACAAGCCCCTCGAGGTTCAGATCCGCTCCTACGAGATGCACCGCCACGCCGAGCTCGGCGTGGCGGCGCACTGGGCCTACAAGGAGAGCAAGGGCCACGACTCGGAGCTGCAGCGCCGCGTCGTCTGGATGCGCCACTGGCTCGAGCTGCAGAACGAGGGCGATGACGGCGGAGATATCGTCGAGCGCTTCAAGGCCGAGTTCGAACCGGTCCACGTCTACGTCCTCACGCCCCAGGCCAAGGTCATCGAGCTGCCCAAGGGGGCGACGCCGCTCGACTTCGCCTACGCCGTCCATTCCGAGATCGGCCACCGGTGCCGCGGGGCGCGCGTCGACGGGCGCATCGTACCGCTGACCTATCAACTGGAAAGCGGCGAGACGGTCGAGATCCTCACCCAGAAGAACGCCACGCCGAGCCGCGACTGGCTGAGCCACCACCATGGCTATCTCAAGACCGCCAAGGCGCGCAACCGCGTGCGACAATGGTTCAAACAGCAGGACTACGCCCAACACCTGGCCCAGGGGCGGGCGGCACTGGACAAGGAGATCAACCGCCTCGGGATCGTCGAGAAGCCGCAGCTCGAGCAGCTCGCGAGCCGCTACAACCTGCAGACCGGTGACGATGTCCTCGCCGCCATCGGCCGCGGCGACCTTGCCGCCGGGCCCGTTGCGCGTCAAGTCGGCGAGCCGCGTACCGAGGAACGGCGTGCACCCGAGCGACACCCGGCGCAGGCAGCCACTGCCAAGACCAGGTCACGCGCCAGCGACGGGGCACCCGAGGTCGTCGTCGAGGGCGTCGGCGACCTGCTGACGCAGATGGCGCACTGCTGCAAGCCGGTGCCCCAGGATCCGATCATCGGCTTCATCACCCGCGGGCGCGGCGTCACCATCCATCGGCGCGACTGCTCGAACGTCCGCAACCTCCCCGCGACCGAGGCCGAACGACTCACCCAGGTCCGCTGGGCCGACCAGCAGGCCGATACCAGCTACCCAGTCGATCTCAACGTATTTGCGGCAGATCGCAAAGGGCTGCTGCGCGACGTTTCGGCGGTCCTGTCAGACGCCGATGCCGATGTCCTAGGCGTCACGACCAGCTCCGACCGCAGCAAAGACACCGCCAGTATGCGCTTCACGATCGAGGTGCACGACAATCGACAACTCGATAACCTGCTCGCCAAGCTCAAGCAGATCCCGGACGTCTTCGACGTCAGACGGGCCTACTGAGCAATGGCCGCCTAGTCTCAGCGGAAGCGAGCTGAGCTTTGTTGGGCTGGGACGGAGAGCGACAAATCCGCTTTGGGTGCTCGAGGTCGGCGCGCGCACGCGTTTCCTGTATCATTGAGGGTTTTTGGCCAAACGTTGGCCCGGCGTTGCCCAGCCGCGAGGCCGGATGCCGCGGCCCAATCAACGGAGGCAAGCTATGCCCAGGTACCAGGTTTACGCCATTGGTAATGCATTGGTCGATATGGAGTACGAGGTCACCCATGAGGACCTCGAGCGCCTCGGCATCGACAAGGGGGTCATGACCCTGGTCGATGAGGCCCATCAAGAGACCATCATGGCCCACCTCGAGGAGCACCACCACAAGCGCGGCTCGGGTGGCTCGGCCGCCAACACGGTCATTGCCGTTAACCAGTTCGGCGGCAAGGGTTTTTACTCGTGCAAGGTCGCCGATGACCATCTCGGTCACTTCTACATGGACGACCTGATCGCCGGCGGCGTCGACACCAACCACCACAGCGAGAAGGATACCGGCCACACCGGCCGCTGCGTCGTATTGGTCACCCCAGACAGCGACCGCACCATGTGCACCTTTCTCGGCGTCAGCAGCGGGCTCTCGGAACGGGAGCTGGTCTTCGATGCCCTGCGCGAGTCCGAGTACCTCTACAACGAGGGCTACTTGGTCACCTCTGACACGGCGCGCGCGGCCACCGTCCGGGCCAAGCGGCTCGCCGATGAGTCCGGCATCAAGACCGCCATCTCCCTCTCGGACCCGAACATGGTCAAATTCTTCAAGCCAGGCCTGCTGGAGATGATCGGCAGCGGTGTCGACCTGCTCTTCGCCAACGAGGACGAGGCGATGGGCATGGCCGAAAGCACCGATCTCGGGACGACGGTCGAGTCGCTGAAGACCCTGGCGCGGGAATTCGCCATCACCCGCGGTCCCAGGGGCGCCTTGGTCTACGATGGCGAAAGGCTGCACGAGATCCCCGGGATCAAGGTGCAGGCGGTGGATACCGTCGGCGCCGGTGATATGTTCGCCGGAGCCTTTCTCTACGCCCTGACCCAAGGCTGGGACCACCGGCGCGCCGGCGAGCTCGCCTGCGCCGCCTCGGCGAAGCTGGTCACCAGCCTCGGACCGCGCATCGACAAGGCGGAAACCCAGGGCATTCTGAAATCATTCCTCTGACAGGATACGGCTCGCGCATCTCGCGAGCGGGCAGCGGCCGCAGATCACGCACCAAACGCCCGACTTGCAACTGACTGCCGGGGTGGCCGAGTGGCGCACCGAAGCCGCTTGGCCTATACTCGCGCGCCTTTCACCCGGAGGCCTCGGTCCCCGCTCGCACTCCCGCCATTGCCCATGAATCCGGACCTGGATCGCCTCCAGCCTTACCCTTTCGAGCGACTCGCCGCGCTCAAACGCGGCCTCCAGCCACCGCCAGAGAAGGACCCCATCGCCCTCTCCGTCGGCGAGCCCAAACAATCCACGCCGGCATTGATCCGGGAAGCCCTGGCAGCGCGTCTCGACCAGCTCGCCGTCTACCCGACCACCCGCGGTACCGATGACCTCCGTGAGGCCATTGCAGGCTGGCTGCAGCGGCGCTTCCGGTTGCCTGGCGCGGGCCCCGACCCAGCGCACCAGATTCTGCCCGTCAACGGCACCCGCGAGGGCCTATTCGCCTTTACCCAGTCGGCAATCGATCGCCGCGACGCGCCCTTGGTCCTGATGCCCAACCCCTTCTACCAGATCTACGAGGGCGCAGCGCTGCTCGCCGGCGCCGAGCCACGTTACCTCCCCTGTCGCGCAGAAAACGGCTTTCTCCCAGATCTCGGTGGTATAGACTCAGCGACCTGGCGCCGCTGCCAGCTGCTCTATCTGTGCTCACCCGGGAACCCGAGCGGGGCCGTCATGGAGCGCGACAGACTCGCCGAACTCATCGAGCTGGCCCATCGCCACGACTTCATCATCGCCGCCGACGAATGCTATGCCGAAATCTATCTCGACGAGTCGCGGCCACCGGCCGGTCTGCTCGAAGCCGCCGCGGCGATCGGGCTGGACGACTTCTCGCGCTGCATCGTCTTTCACAGCCTCTCGAAGCGCTCGAACGCGCCGGGGCTGCGCTCGGGCTTCGTCGCCGGAGACGCGCGGCTGCTGTCCGGGTTCCTGCGCTACCGCACCTACCACGGCTGTGCCATGCCAGTGCAGCACCAGCACGCCAGTGCAGTAGCCTGGCGCGATGAGGCGCACGTGATCGACAATCGGCACCAGTATCGGGAAAAGTTCGCAGCGGTGCTCGAGGTCCTCGACGGGGTGCTGAACCTTCCCAGACCAGACGCGGGGTTCTATCTCTGGCCAGAAACGCCGATCGCAGACACGGATTTCGCCCGCGGCCTCTTCGCCGAGGAGCACGTCACCGTGCTGCCTGGGCGTTTTTTGTCTCGCGCCGTCGACGGCGACGACCCCGGGGCCAACCGGTTGCGCCTCGCCCTGGTGGCGCCGCTCGCCGAATGCATCGAGGCGGCGCGGCGTATCCGCCGCTACACGGCCTCATTGTGAAAGACAGCACCTCTCACTGTGGAGCAAGCCATGAGCGACACCCAAGCCATCATTACCGCAGCCTTCGAGCACCGCGCTGAGATCACGCCACGCAACGTCGAGACGCTGGTCCGCGACGCAGTGCTCGACACCCTCGATCGCCTCGACCGCGGCGAACTGCGCGTGGCCGAGCCTCGCGACGGCGCCTGGGTCGTCAACGACTGGGTCAAGAAGGCCGTCCTCTTGTCGTTCCGCATCGAGGACAATTCGTTCATTCGGGGCGGCTTCACCAACTACTACGACAAGGTCCCGTCGAAGTACGCCGACCACAGCTCCAAGGATTTTCGCGACGGCGGGGTGCGCATCGTGCCTCCGGCCACGGCCCGGCGCGGGGCCTACATCGGCCCGAGCTGCGTCCTCATGCCCTCCTACGTCAATATCGGCGCCTACGTCGATTCCGGCACCATGGTAGACACCTGGGCGACCGTCGGCTCCTGCGCCCAGATCGGCAAGAACGTCCATCTCGCCGGCGGCGTCGGCATCGGCGGCGTCCTCGAACCGGTCCAGGCGGCTCCGACCATCATCGAAGACAACTGCTTCATCGGCGCCCGCTCTGAGATCGTCGAGGGCATCATCGTCGAGGAAGGCGCCGTGATCTCGATGGGCGTCTATATCGGGCAGAGCACCAAGATCTATCATCGAGAGACGGGGGACATCAGCTACGGCCGGGTACCAGCCGGTGCGGTCGTCGTCCCAGGCAACCTTCCGTCGAAGGATGGTAGTCACAGCCTCTACTGCGCCGTTATCATCAAAAGGGTTGACGAGCGCACTCGCAATAAGGTTGGAATCAACGCTTTATTGCGCGATATTTGAGGCGCATCCACCCTATCTTTCAGTCCGAATTGTCCGTGCGACCCACCGAGGGAGAAGAGATCATGGCCGAGAACGTAGTCTGGCATCATCATACCGTCGACCAGGGCGTACGTGCGCAGCAGAAGAGCCAGCGCCCAGCGGTAATCTGGTTCACTGGACTGAGCGCCTCGGGCAAGTCGACGCTGGCCGGCGCGCTCGAACAAGTCCTGACGGAACAGGGTTATCACACTTACCTGCTCGATGGCGACAACATCCGTCACGGACTCTGCGGCGATCTCGGCTTCAGCGACGCCGACCGCAAAGAGAACATTCGCCGCGTCGGCGAGGTTGCCAAGCTGATGGCCGACGCTGGGCTGATCGTCATGGCGGCCTTCATCTCGCCGTTTCGCGCCGATCGTCAGATCGTCCGGGACATCATGCCCGAGGGACAATTCATTGAGGTCTTCGTCGACACCTCGCTCGAGGTCTGCCGCGAGCGCGATCCCAAGGGCCTCTACGCCCGCGCCGACCGCGGCGAAATCAAGCAATTCACCGGCATCGACAGCCCATATGAGTGCCCTGAAGCTGCCGAGGTTTGCATTCGGGCGGACCGTCTCAGCGTCGCCGAGGGCGTCAACCTGTTGCTCGAGCATCTGCACGAGCAGGGCATGCTGAAGGCGGGTTATCGCCTGGTCGACCTCGAGGCCGTCGCTTGAGGCGGGCATAGGTGCTGGCACATGGTTAGCGCCGGCGGTTCCCTGCGAGAAGCATCCAACCGCAGGCGTTTCGCACGCCAGTCGATGGATTGTCTTGTCCAGGTTCAGCCTATCGGATCCGTGCAACCAGACTCCCCCGGCTGCAGCAGCCACTGCACTTGCCATGACATAAGCGACGGAGGGATCGGCATCCTTGCGGATAGAACCTATCCGGTAAAGGCTCAGCTATTGATCGTCTTGCAGTGCGAGGGGCGCCGACAGACCCGCATCACATCGCGAATCGGCTCGGTCGTATGGGCCAAGCCAAACAGTAACGGACAGAACCATCGGCTTGGCATCGAGTTCAGGGCGGGCTAGTCCCGCCATCTCGCGAGGATTTCCAAGCAGCGGCTGTTCATCGCTGCGGCCCGCTCCGGGCTCTCGGCCTCCGTGTAGGCGCGCAGTTCCGGCGCATTGCCCGACGGGCGCAGATGCGCAATTGATCCATCCGTGAAGGTGATACGCACCCCGTCGGTGGTGTCGAGCCCCGCAACGGGACCGAAATCGGCGCCGAAGGCCGCCTCGATGGCCCCTCGATCGCGCGCCGCATCGCCGGTCACCAACTCGCCGAGGCGCCTGTGGCTGCTCTCTGTCGGGAAATCCTTGATCCGATCGCTGTGTGTGAAGCGCCTGGGTAGGTCGCCCACCAGGCTCGAAATCGGGCGCCCCTGAGCGGGACCGGCGATCAGCAGGCTCAGAGCGACGATCAGGGCGTCACGGGTCGGCAACGCCGGGAGACGACGCCCCTCGCTGAAGATGTCAGACGCGGTCAAGAAGCCGCCGTTGGCTTCGTATCCCACGACCGGCTCGCAAGACTCCCTGCGCAGCGCTTCCATGCCGCTGATCACGAAGGGGGAGCCAATACGGGTACGCAGCACGCGCCGGAACCAACCGCAGCGCTCGACGAGCGTATTGCTGCTGACGGGAGTCACAACCCCTTCCGCGCCAAGCGCGCGCGCGCAGAGGACGCCGGCCACATCGCCGCGCAGCCACTCACCCCTCTCGTCCGAGACAAGCGGCCGGTCACCATCGCCGTCCGCCGAGACGAGGGCATCGAACTCACCCGCGGCGCCCCATTCGCGCGCCAGCGAGACATCCTCCGGACGGACGGCCTCAGTATCGACCGGGACAAAGGTATCTGAGTAGCCGAGTCGCTGCACCTCCGCCCCCAATCCGGTGAGGACGGCATAGAGCGGCTCCCGGGCGACCGACGAATGCTCGTAGAGGCCGACACGCACCCCGGCGAGGCTATCCCGCGGGAAAAAGCGCAGATAGCGGCCCACATAGGCCTCTAGCGCGCTCGCATCGGTCGCCGGCAGGCGCGTGTCGGCCGCCTCCGCGAAGGCACCCGCCTCGGTGAAGATGCGCTCCGGCAGGCTGACGACTTGCGCGCGGATCTCGGCTTCGTCGGCCTTGAGGATCTCGCCCTCGGCGGTGTTGAATTTGATCCCGTTGCGATCGTCCGGAATATGACTGCCCGTCACCATCAGGGTCGGGATTGCATCAGCCATCCCGATCGCCGCGAGCGCCGGCGTCGGGATCCGTCCGAAGCAGCGCGGGCGCAGACCGGCATCCACGACCGCGCGCGCACAGGCTGCCATGATGCGGCCGCTGCTCGGGCGGAGATCCCCGGCGATCCCAACCTCGCCACCGGGGTTGAGCCTGGATTCCCGCTGCAGGTACTGGAGGAAACCGCGGACATAGGCGTAGCAAACTCGGTCCGTCATCGCCACGACCAACCCACGAGCGCCGCTCGTGCCGAAGGCGACACCGGTCGCGGCCATGAGGTCATCGATGCGCATACACCCTCCACGCGGCTGTCAGCCAGGCTGATATCAATCGTCCCGAAAGTACATCGGAGGCGGGTCGCGGCGACCGTCGGCGGCAGGGATCCCGCCGTCGAGCTGACAC
>JGI12109J20283_10483810_pt1 | contig 20548 bp, 13 predicted proteins | sample ElkSlonscriptome_12_FD_20283 | JGI IMG/M metagenome (IMG submission 20283)
GACGCCACCGACACTCGGGCCCTCTCCCTGTCCTCCGACGAAGCGCACGACCTCGGCCTGCACCGGACCGGACTCGTCTCCGAGCGTCCACTCGCCCAGGGCGAGGACCGGTTGGGGGTCGTAGGCGAGCGTGATGTCCAAGACGAGTTGTCGCGCGCCGTCTTCGAAGACGACGCGGGCCGCCGTGCGGTCGCCGTCGCGGTCACCGCTCACCTTCGCCAGGACGAAGTCGGTGGGAGCGGCCTGACCGTCGACGAACTCCTCGACGGGAACGTCGGCCGCGCAACCGACCAGGACGAGTAGCAAGGCGAGGATTCTCATTCGGTTTCTCCGATTCGTTTGCGCACCGTGTCGGCATCGATGGCGTCGGGTTGCCACAAGACGCGTCCTTCCATGCCCCCGGCGACGGTCAGGATCTCACCGCTCGTGTGGCGCGAGAGCAGGGGCGAACTGAGGACCGCAACCGCTCGTGCGATGTCGACGGCGCGGGCCATCTGGTGAAGTGGCAGTGTCTGGACGACGCGCTGGATCGCGGCATCGTCCTCGAGCGCGGCGCGGGCCATGGGCGTGACCGTCCAACCTGGTTCGACCACGTTCACGCGACCGTAGGGGTCGAGCCGAACGATCTCGTTCTTGAGCGTGCGCAGGAGTCCGATCATGCCGGCCTTCGTCATGGAGTAGTCCGCGTGGTCGCGTTCGCCGAAACGGGCGGCGGTCGAACCGATGAAGGTCAGCGCCGCCCCGTGTCCGTCCGAACGCGGGCCCTGGTCCTCGAGCTGAGCGAGGAAGGCCTGGGCCGTCCAGGCGGCGCCCAGGAGATTCGTCTCCACGGTGCCACGGACGCGCGCCTCGCTCATGCGATGGAAGGGGACGTCGGGATCGGGCCAGATTCCAGCGTTGGCGACGGCGATGTCGATGCGGCCGAAGTGGGACACGGCTTCGGCGATCGCGTCGAAGGTCGCCGAGCGGTCACCGACGTCGAAGCGAATGCAGAGCGCATCCCATCCCTTCGACGAGGCGTTCTCGCGCATCCCGTCGAACTGCGATCGGCCGTGCAGGACGAGTCGGGCGCCCTCGTCCGCGAAGACTTCGGCCAGGGCACCGCCGATCCCACCGGAGGCGCCCGTGATCAGTACGACCTTGTCCTTCAATCCGCTGTCCATGCCTTGCTCCGAGCTCGAGTGAAGGCGCAACCGTACATGGTGTGGGCTCGCGAGGCCAGAGGTGGGCGCCTGGAGAATCAGATGCGCACGTAGGTCCAGTCGAGTGGCTTCCCGCCGCCATAGGGCATGTAGCCGTGGAAGGCGCGCGGATCGTCGTCGAAGACGAGGGGAAGGAAGTAGCGATCCCCGTCCCACATGGGCAGCTCGAGGATGCGATCGACGTCGTGCCACTCCAGGGTGCCTTCTTCGTTGCGCGAGGGGACCTCACCCGTGAAGCCGTCGATACGGAAGACGAAGCCCAGCCAGTCCTCACCGTTCGGTCCGAAGCCGGTCCAGTTGATCGTTCCCCGCAATTGCATCGAGGTGACCTCGATCGTGGCTTCTTCGTGCAGCTCGCGACGCATGCACGTGGCCACGTCCTCGCCGGGTTCCATCTTGCCGCCGAGTCCGTTGTACTTGCCGAGGTGTTGATCGTCCTCGCGCGCGTTGCGGTGGACGAGCAGGACCTGCCGTCCGTCGGTCGACATGACGTATCCGAGGGATCCGACGATGGGACAGTAGGGCGTTCCGGTCACGGGGTCTCCACAGGGTTGGGCGGGCTCGCGAAAGATCGACTCCACACCCTAGTCGCGTGTCCAGAAATCGCCGGAATCGGATGTTCTCCGCCGCGGATTCCGTCGATTCCCTCGGCCAGAATCGTACGAGAGCTAGGAGTGGGGGGCTGCCCTGAGGGGGGAGTCTGGGGCTTTCCCTGTGGAAAGTTGATCCATTCTGCCGGGTTCCGTGCACGAACTCTGCCCATCAACGTGTGCGTTCGAATGTCGGCCCCCTCCGAGCGACGGGTCCGTCAGCGACTGATTCACTGTCGGCGGCAGTTTCCAGCGATCGAGGAGGCGCCATGCTCGAAGTCATCGTCTACGACACCCATCAGGGCTTTCTCGTCGAGCGGGCCTCCGGCCGACTCGTGTATCCGGAACTCCGCAATGCCGTCGAAGCACGGGCCGCCGATCCAGAGTTCGAAAACGTTCGCTGGGTCGTGACGGACCAGAGGGACATTCGCGACTTCGACCTGGACGTATCCGAGATCCGGGCTCTCGCGTTGAAGTTGCAGGAGCAGGAACACCACTATCACGAGACGCGATGGGGCGCCCTCGTGCACAGCCCGCGTGCGACCGCGATGACGCTGCTCTTCGAGGAGCTCGTGGGCGGTCACCTGGAGTTCCGGACCTTCACTTCGGTCGAGGGTCTCCTCGCGTGGATCGGTGGACCGCCGGAACTCGCGGCGTCGCTCGCGCCCTGAAACGACGACGCGCGGAGGGACACCCCCGCGCGCCGTCTCGGTCGCCTCGGTTTCCACCCGGAGAGATCAGCCCTCGATCGAACCGATCCCGGTGCGCAGCCGTTCGAGACGTTTCGGCCGTTCGGAGACGAAGCGCTCGATTCCGGTGAGCAGGCTCTTCGGGTCCAGCTGCGCCTCTTCGATCACTTCGGTCAGGTTGCCTCCGGTCCGCCACCGGTCGTCGTGGTCACTGCTCATCGCGTACTCGTCCGCGAGCGGGTTGAAGACCCAGTCGCGCATGAGACGACGGCTCCGGTTGGTCACGTAGGTCGAATCCCACCGGTCGGCCGCGGTGAGGATGCGGTTGCGGTACTCTTCGGGCTGCGCGGCGAAGAGCTGCGGACTCGGAACCGCGACGATCTTCACGTTCAGTCCCTTCTCCGCGAGGGTCGGCAGCAGTTCGACCACGTTTGCGGTGCTCGTCGTGCCCTGGACCATCAGGCAGCCACCCTTCGGCTTGCCGGCCTCGTAGTCGCGGATCAGGTAGGCACCCTTGGCCGCTTCGAAATGGTGGCCCATGCCGAGCCCGTCGCGATCGGGAATGGTCACCGGCGGACGCGTCAGGTGCAAAGCGACGATCGGCCACGGACCGCGCAGCGCGGCGGCGAGCATGACCGGCACCTCGTTGTACTCCCACGGATGGATGTCGCAGACGTGGCCGTCGGGGAAGAGTTGCGTCACGCCCGGCCCGAAGATCCCGAAGTGCGTGCGGCTGTCGTCGGCGGTCTCCGGACCGGAGTGCCCGGCGACCCAGATCACCTTGCCGGTCTTGAGCTCGGTGTCCTGCGCGAGCTGACTGAAAAGACGCATGGGGCCGTACTTCAGGTAGCTGAAGCTGCCGTAGGTCGAGCAGGCCGCGTAGAAGCCGAGGAATTCGCGTTCGGGATCGTCGGCCATGTTCACGCTGGCGATTCCACAGCTGATCCCCGAGTTCGAGAATTCGGTGATCTCCTGCGGGAGCAGCGCGCCTTCGGGATTCTCGTTGCGCTCGTAGCGGCCGTAGTTGGACTTGCCCTCGTAGTCCGCAGCGAAGCCGGCGATATTCGTCGATCCGGCGAGGTCGGCGCTCATCGCGAGCACCAGGGGCTGGCCGTACTTCTCCTTGGTCGTGCTGTTCAACCAGCTCCCGAAGTCACCGAGGGCGGCGCGGTTGGGCGCCTTGTCGCCGGGCTTCTTCCACATCGAGTCGGGATAGTTCTCGAAGTCGAAGAGCGAAGCGTCGGCGGTGGGGTTGCCCTTGGCGCCGAGTGCGAACTGGCTCGGCCGGGACGGGACGCTCTCGCCGATCTCGACCAGACGGTCGGCAAGGTACTTGACCGTGTCGTCCTGCGAGCGCAGCACCTGCGCGACCTTGGCCATGTTGTTCTTCACCTGGTCGTACAGCGCCTGCGGGTCGCTCGGCGCGGCTTCGTCGACGCCTTCGAATTCGACGCCGTACTTCTCCATGAAAGGCTTCTTGGTAGCCCAGTATTCGGGGCTGTTCGTCTTGTGCGGTGCGCCGTGGCTGGCGTAGTCGAACTTGCCGTAGTCGCGGCCCTTGCGCGTGCGCATCCACGTCACGCCGGGGCGGCCTTCCTTGTCCTCGTTCGTCATGTGCAGCATGGCGTCGGCGACGTCACTCCAGGCGCTGCCGTTCTCGGCACCGTGCACTCGGAATCCGTAGGGCGCGAACCAGTCGTTCGGCGTTCCGGGCACGACGCTGCTGGCCGCGAAGGAATCGATGCCGAAGTCGTTCCAGTCGACCAGGTAGTTGAGGTTGCTCAGGCCCAATCCCCAGGCGCTGTTCTTGACCTCGTGGTGGCCGCCGGCGGTGAGGCCACCCTCGCCCTCGTAGGCGAAGACCTGGACTTCTTCGAGGCCGGCGCGCTTGAGCGCCATCGCGATGCCCGCCGCCGGGGGCGCGCCGTGTCCGGTCGGCCCGGTGTTCGATTTGTAGAAGAGGGTCTTGCCCTCCATTTCGGCGTGGCCGGCGAGTCCACCTTTGCGGCGGAAGGTCAAGAGATCCTCCCACACCAGTTGCCGTTCGGCCGCGTTCGGGACGGCGTACTTCTCGTCCCCGGTCTGCTCGAGTAGGTAGCGCAAGGCCTCGTTGTAGACCGGCAAGGTTGCGTAGACCAGGGGCGCGCAGTGACCGGCGATCAACACGAAGCGATCGCCGAAGGGCAATTCGGGACGACGGACGTCCCAGCGCATGGCGCCACTCAAGGTCAACGTGACCAGACCGTGCACCTTGGAGCGGCTGCCCCCGGGATGCCCGCTCTGCCGGTAGTTGAGCATCATGTCGATGTACTGGTCGATGCAGTCCTTGATGGTCTCCCAGTGCGGGTGATGGGCTTCCTGCGCACGGACGAGCGCATCGAGATCGGAACCAGTGGTGGTACTCACGGCACGCCTCGGAATTCGGGGTTGCATGGAAGGGCCGGCGTGGCGCGCACGCGGCCGACGGGAACGGCGGTCGGACCGCGGAGCGGTCACCGGTCGTGACGGTGGGACGCCGTCCAATCTGACACACGGCGTGGTCCCAGGCAATGGCGAGGGGTTGCATTTACGCCTTTTGTTCGTCCTATGATCGTGAGGATCGTCACCAGGTCATCGATTCGAGGTGTTTGCGGAGCCGGCTCATCGTCGGAAAGCGCTCCAGGATGAGGCCGCGTTTCAATCCGCAGCAGATCGATTTCACGGCCGGCGGGTGGCGCGCGTAGCGGGCGCTGCCACCGAGGGCATCGTAGTAGAGCCGGATCACGTCGCAGACGTCGGCGCGGCGGTTGTCGGCCTTGGGACCGTCCCAGTGGAAGAAGTCGATGAGTTTCAACTCGAAGCGCAAGCCGTGGTGGGCCACCAGGACGTTCTCGGCGTGCAGGTCGCCGTGATACTCCCCGGCCAGATGGATCGATTCCATGCCGACCACCAGTGCGTGGAGTAGATGGGTCGCCTCGAAGACGGGCATGCGCCGCCCGGGCAGACCGCGGAGGAGATCCGCCAACACCGGTCCGTCGACGTACTCGGAAATCATCGCGGTCACGCCCACGCCGTCGACGTCGACCTCTTCCTCGGTCTGGTAGCGGATCAGGATCTCGCAGCGGCGCAGCTTGTGCAGCTTCTTGGCCTGCGCGCGTGACACGCGACGGCGTGGATCACGAGAGGGGAAGTAGAGCTTCGCGGCGCGCTCGATTCCGGTCCGGATCTCGGCAACGCGGTAGACTTCGCCTTCGTATCCGGTCCCCAGGCGGTCCAGGACCCGATATTTGTTCGCGAGAGTCGACCCCTCCTGCAGGTCGAAGGGCTCGTTCGCATTCGGCATCGGTGTCACCTCGGTTTCTCGTCCGATCGCGCACTTCGGAACGACCGGATCCTTCGGGTCGAGGGACGCGATCTGCTCCCGGGTCTCCGAAGAGACCCGTGTAGTCTCTGCGTAGTTCAGGGAGACGCAAGGATGCGGATCGAGATCCTCCGCGCCGTAACGTCGGGTACCCAGCACTTCGACTGCCTCGGCCGATCGGAATCCGACGTACACCGAGAACATCGCCGCGATCTCGACTGATCGCGAAACGTCAACAGAACGCAAACCGGGCCGCTCCCTGTGGGCGCGATGCCCTATCGGGGATAGGTTGCTTGGGGATCCGCCTCGTCGACCTTTCCCGCCCCCGGCCTCGGAAAATGCTGCGCACAGGCTTTCTACGGAACTTAGCACCTCTTGCCCTCGGGTCTTCGTTCCTCGCCGGTTGTGCCCTGAGTCCGACGCCGATCGACACCTACGTCGAATCGGCCCCCGGATTCGGCGCATCGGGCGTCGCGATGGTATCACCGCGTTTCTGGAGTGCATTCGACGCGGTCGAGCTCGACTCGCTCGTGACGCGCGCCCTGCGCGCGAACCTCGACCTTCGGATCGCCGACGCGCGACGGCGTGAAGCGGCCGCCTTCGTCGATCTCGAGGAGTCGGCCTACTGGCCCGATCTGGTCGCGACTGCGGGGGCGACGGGCCGCACGGGCGAAGGCCTCGACGAATCCTCGCGCTACGAGCTCGGGTTCGATTCGACGGTCGAGCTGGACCTGTTCGGTGCCATCGGTTCAGCCGTCGAGGCCGAACGGCTTCGCACCGCCGCGGCGTTCGCGGCCCAACAGGCGGTGGAGTTGACGGTCGCTGCCGACGTCGCGACGACCTGGTTCCGCCTTCTCGAAGCTCGCAGTCAACGTGCACTCCTCGACGAGCAGATCGAGACCAACCAGACCGTGCTCGAACTCCTGCGCCGACGTTTCGGGAGCGGGCAGATTCTCGGCGTGGACATCCTGCGGCAGGAGCAGCTCGTCGAGGCCACGCGCCAACGTCGTGACGTCGAACAGGGGAGGGTCGCGACCCTCGAGAACGCGCTGGCCGTTCTTCTCGGACGAGCACCCCGCGCTGGATTCGTTGCTCCGCACGCACTCTTGCCCGCGCTGCCGTCGGTGCCTGTGACCGGCATTCCAGCGGATCTGGTCCAGCGGCGACCCGACGTGCGTCGCAACTGGCTCCTGCTCCGCGCCGCCGACCGGGATCTGGCCGCGTCGATCGCGCGCAAGGCTCCGCGGCTCAGCCTGACGGCCTCCGTGTCGACGGCTGCCGAATCACCCGGGGCGCTGTTCGAGGATTGGATCGGGAGGCTTGCCGGCAATCTCGTAGCCCCGCTCTTCACGGCCGGCGAACTCCAATCGGCCGTGGATCGGGACGAGGCCATCCGATCGCGCCTTCTGAGCGAATACACCCGGGCGGTCCTGATCGCCTTCCGCGAGGTGGAGGACGCTCTGGCCCTGGAACGCGTGCAGAGCTCGCAGATCGAACGCCTGATCAAGCAGGCGGATCTTTCGCGCCGGTCGACCGAACAGCTCGAGCGTCAGTACCTGAACGGCCTGGCGAACTATCTCGACGTGTTGTCGGCGCTCACCGAGCAGCAGGAACTGCAGCGCAATCTGATCACTGCCCGGCGCGAGCGCCTGGAGACGCGCGTCGCTCTCTACCGCGCCCTGGCCGGACCTCTCACGGAAGACGAGAGCCCATGACCCGCACTCTACTGCTCTGCCTGTTCATCGTGGCCCTCGGATCGACGGCCATCGCGGTGCTCTTCGCGACCGAGCCCGAGGCCAAGCGCGAGGGCGCGACCAAAGAAACGGCGATGCTCGTCGAGACCGTCGAGGTCCGTCGCGACACCTTCCGCCCGACCATCGTCGCGACCGGCGTCGTCGAACCATCGCGCGACATCGTCGCGAGCCCGCGTGTGGGCGGTCAGATCGTCGAGGTCTCCCCGGGTTTCGTGCCCGGCGGGTTCGTTCGGGAAGGCGAGGTCCTCGTCCGCATCGACCCCAGCGACTACGCGAACACCCTCGCGCAGCGCCGCAGCGAACTCGCGCAGGCCGAGGCCGACTTCGACGTCGAGATGGGACGTCAGAACGTCGCGCGCCAGGACTACGAACTGTTGCAGACCGATCTCGACGACGCGAGTGAAGCCCTCGTTCTGAGAGAGCCGCAACTCGCCACCGCGCGCGCACGGGTCGCCTCGGCGCGAGCGGCGGTCCGGCAGGCCGAGCTCGAATGGGAACGGACCGCGGTGCGTGCGCCCTTCGATGCACACGTCCTCGAGCGCGGCACCAACGTCGGATCCCACGTGCACCAGGGAGACATGATCGGACGGTTGGTCGGCATCGACTCCTACTGGGTGATCGCGGCGGTTCCGGTGAACAAGCTCCCGTGGATGTCCTTTCCCGAGAACGGTGAAGCGGGATCGCGAGTCGAGGTCCGTCATCGAACCGCGTGGCCCGAGGGTGTCGTCCGCGAAGGTGAGGTCCATCGATTGATCGGCGCACTCGAGGGTCAGACGCGTCTCGCGCGTGTACTGATCACCGTCGACGATCCCCTCGTGCGCGACGACGATGCCGGCGATCTCCCGCCGCTCATGCTCGGATCCTTCGTCGAGGTACGTATCGAGGCCGACCCGGTCGTCGACGTCGTACGACTCCAGCGTGAGCACCTGCGAACGAATGATACGGTCTGGGTCATGGTCGACGGCGTTCTGCGCGTGCGCTCGGTCGACGTCGTCGTTCGGGACGCCGAGAGCGTCTACGTCCACGAGGGCCTCGACGACGGTGACCGCATCGTCACGACGAACCTCAGTACGGTGGTCGATGGCGCGCCGCTCCGCACCGAAGGCGGGGGAGGTCCCTCGTGAGCGAAGAGAAGACCGAACGCGGACCGATCGCGTGGATGGCGCGCAACTCGATCGCGGCCAATTTGCTGATGCTCCTGCTCCTGGCCGGCGGTTTCTGGACGGCGACGCGGATCCAGAAAGAGGTCTTCCCCGAATTCCAGCTCGACGTCGTGGAGATCGACGTCGGCTATCCGGGTGCGGCGCCGGCCGAGGTGGAGCTGGGAATCCTGGCGCCGGTCGAAGAAGCGGTGCGCGGCGTGCAGGGGATCAAGGAGATCACATCGACCGCGCGCGAGGGCTCCGGTTCGGTCTCGATCGAACTCGTCACCGGCACCGACCGCATGAAGGCTTTCCAGGACATCGACCAAGCCGTCGCGCGCATTCGCACCTTCCCTGACGACATCGAAGAACCCGAGGTCGCGTTGCAGTCCGAGCAACGCGAGGTGATGGACATCGGGCTCTACGGTGACGTCGACGTGTGGACGCTGCGCCAGCTCGCCGAGCGTCTGCGGACCGTTCTCCTCAACGATCCCGCGATCACGCAGGTAGATCTGGGCAACGTTCCGAGCTACATGACCCACGTCGAAGTTCCACTGCACACGCTGCGCGAATACGGTCTGACGCTCGGCGCGATCGCCGACATCATCGCTGCGTCCAGCGAAGACGTCCCCGCAGGGTCCGTCGAGACGGCGAGCGGCGAAATCCTGCTACGCATGAACGAGCGCAAGCAGTGGGCCGAGGAGCTCGGGCGGATCGAGATCATCTCGACCTCCGACGGAGGGGCCGTGACCCTCGCCGACATCGCTTCGATTCGTGACGGCTTCGAAGAACGTGGCTTCCATGGCCAATTCAACCGCCAGCCCTCGATTTCCCTCAACGTCTTCCGGATCGGCAAGCAGTCACCGCTCGAGATCGCCGATGCCGTCGAGCGCGTCATGGCCGATTTCGAGACGACCCTACCTCCGGGCGTGCAGTGGCGGCTCGACGGCAACGCAGCCGAGGACTACGAACAGCGCCTGTCTTTGCTGATCGAGAACGGCGCCATGGCCGTGATCATCGTGCTGGGCATCCTGGCCCTCTTCCTCGAAGTGCGCCTGGCTTTCTGGGTGATGATGGGCATGACCGTGTCTTTCGTCGGTGGGATCCTCTTCCTGCCGATCGTCGGTGTGAGCATCAACATGGTGTCGATGTTTGCCTTCCTGGTCGTGCTGGGCATCGTGGTCGACGATGCGATCGTCGTGGGCGAGAACGTCTACGAGTACCGGCGACGAGGAATGAGCCCCGTGCAGGCGGCGATCCGCGGCGCGCGCGACATCGCGCGACCCGTGGTCTTCAGCATCGTGACGACGGTGATCGCCTTCGTGCCGCTGCTGTTCATTCCCGGCACCACGGGCAAGTTCTGGTGGCCGCTGCCGGCCGTCGTCATCACGGTCCTGCTCGTGTCGTTGATCGAAGCGCTGTTCATCCTGCCATCGCACCTCGCGCACCTGAAGGAATCGCGGGGCGACGGCAACGTGCTCTCGCGTGGCCTCGGAAGGTGGCAGCGCACTTTTGCCAAAGCGGCGGACCACTGGGTCGACACCAGGTTCCGCGCGATCCTCGACACCTGCTTGCGTCACCGCTACGTGACCTTCGTGGCCGCGATCACATTGCTCGCCGTGGTCGGAGCCTTCGGCTACAGCGATCACATGGGGATCATCATGATGCCCGAGGTCGCCGCGGACGAGATCGAGGCCGGGGTGCGCTTGCCAGTCGGTACGACGATCGATCAAGCGGCCGTCGTCGCCGAGGACATCACTGCGTCCACGGTTCGTATGTTCGATGAACACGATCTCTACCGCGTGGCCGAAGGTGTGAAGACGAACGTGCGCGGACAGAACTTCATCGACGTCGAAATCGTCATGAAGCCGCCGGATCAGCACGACGCCACGGCGGCCGAGATCATCGCGCTGTGGCGCGACGAGATCGGGGACATTCCCGGTGTCGATCAGATCACCTTCGAGGCCGAACGCGGTCCCGGTGGGTGGGCCCAGGACATCAGCGTGGACCTCAGTCACACCGACGTCGAAGTGCTCGCGGCGGCCAGTGCGTCCTTCGTCGAGACCATGGAGCAGTTCAGCGCCACGCGCGACGTGAGCGACAACTACGACAAGGGCAAGTTGCAGTTCGACTTCGAGCTCCTGCCCGAGGGGCGCCGGCTGGGCCTGACCTCGGTCGAAGTGGGTCGTCAGGTGCGCGATGCCTTCTTCGGCGCGCTCGCCATGCGTCAGCTGCGCGAGACCAACGAGGTCGAGGTGCGCGTGAAGCTTCCCGAGAGTGAACGCAAGCAGATCGAACGCCTCGAGGACTTCGTGGTGCGTACCGCGGACGGGACCGAAGTGCCACTCATGGACGTGGTCAGCGTCCGGCGCACCGAGGCTTTCACCAGCATCGACCGGCGCGACGGGCGTCGCGTGGTCAGCGTGGGCATGGACGTCGAACCGAAGAGTGCGATCAGCCGGGTGATCGCGGCGATCGATGCCGAAGTCCTGCCGGCCCTGCGCGCCGATCATCCCGGCATCACCTGGACCTTCGAGGGCAGTCAGGCCGAGATGCGCGAGTCGACCCAGGCGCTCTGGGGCAGTTTCGGGCTGGCCATGTTGCTCGTGTACGCGCTGCTGGCCATTGCCTTCAGCAGCTACGTGCAACCGTTGATCGTGATGATCGCGATTCCCTTCGGCGTCGTGGGCGCCGTGGTCGGCCACATCCTGCTGGGCTTCGACCTGTCGCTGATCAGCCTGATGGGCATGATCGCGCTCGCCGGCGTGGTCGTGAACGATTCGCTCATCATGATCGACTACGCGAACAAGCAGCGGAAGGAGCACGGCACCTACCAGGCCATCCACTCCGCGGGCCTACGCCGCTTCCGACCGATCCTGTTGACGACCGTGACGACCTTCGGCGGTCTGACGCCGATCATCCTCGAGACCTCGCGGCAGGCGACGTACCTGATTCCGATGGCGATCTCGCTCGGCTTCGGGATCGTCTTCGCCACGGGGATCATCCTGGTCATCGTGCCGTGCCTGTACCTGATCCTCGAGGATGCGCAGAGGTTGCTGCGTGGACACGACGCCGTGGCGGCGCGTCAGGCGAAGCCGCTCCGCGATCTGGCCACGGGTGGAGTCCGAGAACGCTGAGTGCCGGAACGCACGAACCGGAGCGTTGCGTCTAGACCTCGAAGCCCAGCTCTCGGAGTTCGTCACGCAGCGACCCGACCGACGTGAAAAGGTGGGTCCGAATCCCGAGCGCCCTCGCCCCGTCGAGATTCTCCTGGAGATCGTCGGTGAACCACGCCTGCTCGGCGCGCACGCCGACGCCTTGGAGCGCATCTTCGAAGATCCTCGGTGCGGGCTTCATCACCCCGACCTCGTGACTGACGGTCACATGGTCGAAACGCGCGCGCAGCCGCATCTGACGGTCGAGATGCTCGAAGTGCAGGCGGTTCGTGTTGGACACCAGCGCGAGAGCCACCTGACCGCGCAGGCGGTCGATCAGGGCGAGCGCGTCCGGCCACGGCTCGAACATGTCGCACCACAGGTCGACCAGCCATGTGTCGTCGGTCCGTAGCTCGGGATCGAAGCGCTCGTGGATGGCGCGCAACAGGGCGTGGTCGTCGATCCGGCCCAGGCAGTAGGGGTCGTGTGGTCCGTCGGCGCCGAGCATCCAGTCGACGAGATCGTTCGTGGTGGCGGGACGGCCGTCCGCGGTGAGGCGGTCGGCCAGGCGCTGCAGCGATGCCGACCAGTCGTAGCCCACCAGCACGCGCCCCAGATCGAAGAGGAGTGCGTGCGGTCGGTCCGCGGCCATCGTCATCGGCTGTTCTTACGCAATTCCTCGGCGATCGCGTAGAACTCGTTCGCGGTGTCCTCGTCGCCGAGGTTCGTGTAGCAGATCGCCATGTTGACGTAGATCGCGCGGGTCTCGCGGATCTCGAGCGTTCGTTCGTACTGACCGATCGCGTCTTCCAGGCGGCCCCCGAGCTGCATCGAAAGCGCCAGGTTGTAGTTGATCGCGTAGTTGCCGGCCTCGAGCTCGTCGGCCTTGGTGTAGGCGTCGACGGCGCGGTCGTATTCCTCGATCTTCCGCAGAGCGTTGCCCAGACTGTAGAAGGCCCGCCAGTTGGTCGGCTGCAGCGCCGTGACGGTCGAGAAGTTGCGCGCGGCATCTCGGTGCCGATCGATCTTCGACTGGGCGAAGCCGAGCTGATAGAGATCCCGTGCGTCGGGGCCGAACGTGTCCACGATCTTCTGGTAGGTCTTGGCCGCCTCGCGGAACTGGTCGGTCTTGCGGTAGGCCGTGCCCAGCGCGCGGTAGGCGTCCTTGAGGCCCGGATCGAGTTCGACGGCCTTCTTCAGCTGAGGGATCGCCTCGCGGAAGCGGTTCTTCTGGCTGAGCACCACGCCCATGTTGAACGCTGCCGCCGCACCGCCTTCGCCACGCTCGACCGCTTCAGCCAGCGCGTCGGCTGCGCCCTGGGTGTCGCCGAGGTTCGCGAGGAGTTCACCGAGCGACCCGTAGACCCCGGGGAATTCGGGATCGAGTTCGAGGGTCTTGCGATAGGCCGTCACCGCCGCGCGGTCGTTGCCCTCGGCCTGTTTCACCAGGGCATCGAGGTAGTGGACGATCGCCGCGTCCGGACGGCGCGTGCGCGCTTCGTCGACGAGTTCCCGGGCACCCGCGGTATCGCCAGCGTCGAGGAGTTGGCGTGCGGGCTTGAGCCAGGCCACGTCGTTGTCGCTACCCATGTTCCGGACCTCGGCCCAGTTCTCGAGCGCGTCGTCGGGCCGATCGTCCTCCAGCGCGAGACGCGCGCGTTCCATGTAGGAGAACTCGATCGTCTCGCGCAGCGTGGCGCCCGCATCGCCGCCCAGAAGCGCCGGTTTGGACTCGAGGTTCTGCACGAGCATGCCGAGCTGCTCGTAGGTCGGTTCCTTGCCCTCGCCGACGAAGGACATCGCGTATTCGTTGAGCAGGATCACGGCGTCCTCGGTCGGAAGACCGGGCGCCTCCGTGCCCTCCAGCCAGGTCTTGCGCGCACTGTCGAGGTCACCGGTGTTGGCATAGGCGCGACCGAGCAGGGCGTGTCCGCGCACGTCATCGGGGGCCATCATCTCGAAGCTGGTGAACGGGACCTTGGCTTCTTCCCAGCGCTCCATGCGGACCAGGACCATACCCAGGTTCAGGTGTGAGAGCGGTTCCTGGGGAGCGGCCTGTAGGGCCGAGATGAAGGCGTCACGCGCTTCGTCGAGGAGGCCTTCTTCGGTGAGCAGAATCCCGAGCCGCGTCCACGAGTCCGCGTCGGTCGGATCGGTCGAGACCGCATCTTCCAGCGCCTGGATACGGACCGCCGAGTCCACCTCGGGCTGCAGGCTCCCGTCCGAGGCCGAATCGGGCGCGGCCGGAGCTTGGGCCATGGCGGTGGCCGATGCGACGAGAAACGCGAGGGACAGGACGAACGGCAGGGTCTGGGCGCGCAACATGGTTTCGGCTCGTTTCCGGGGACGGGTTCGCGTGATCGCTGCGGCCGCGCCCGTCCGGCGCGCCGTCCACGCAAGATGTCGTGGCCCCGGGTGTGACGCAACGCACGCGCCAGGGCGGGGGACGATGGAGACCTCGGACACTGAAACCCCGCAGGCCGGAGAAGGGTTCCTGGAACCATTCCAGACCCCGGGATCGGAAATCAGGCTGGCCGCCCCCTCAGGCCGACTGCCTCGCGGCATCGCGCGAGCGTCGCGTGGGCGACCTCGCGGGCCTTGCGGGCCCCCTCGCAAAGGATGTCATCGACCGTGTCGGGGTGAGCCAGAAGCTCTTCCCGCTTCTCACGGGCCGAAGCAAAGGTCTCGTCCACGAGGGCCAACAGCTTCTTCTTCGCATCGCCGTAGCCGATGGATCCGTCTCGATAGGCCTGCTCCATTTCCTTCACGTCCTCGTCGCTCGCGAAGAGGCGGTAAAGGGCCAGGACGTTGTCTCCTTCGACGGGCATGGGCTGGCCCAGGTCGATCGGCTGGGTCACGACGCCCATCACCGACTTCTTCAGCGGTTTGCCCGCGGCGAAGATCTCGATCGTGTTGCCGTAGCTCTTGGACATCTTCTCGCCGTCGGTGCCCGGGACCTTTGGCGTGGCCGACAGGCGCCACTCGGGGCGCCGCAGGGCCTCGCTGCCGAATGCGGCGTTGAAGGACTGGGCCATGTCCTGGGTCATTTCGACGTGCTGGACCTGGTCCTGACCGACCGGAACGACGTCGGCGTCGACCATCAGGATGTCCGCGGCCATGAGGGTCGGGTAGTAGAAGAGCCCGACGCGCGGAGTGATCCCGCGAGCGACCTTGTCCTTGTAGCTGTGCGCGCGCTCGAGCAGGCCCATGCCGGTGACGCTGGCGAGCATCCACGCGAGTTCCTGCACTTCGGGGACGTCGCTCTGCCGGTAGAAGACCGTCTTCTCGGGATCCAGTCCCAGCGAGAGGTAGGCGATCGCGACGTCACGGACGTTCTCGGCCAGCGCCTTCGCATCGTGCAACGTGGTGAGTGCATGGTAGTCGGCGATGAAGTAGTAGCACTCGTTGTCGGCGGGCTGCTGCAGCTCGACGTGCTGCTTGATGGCGCCGAAATAGTTGCCCAGATGAAGTTTTCCGGAGGGCTGGACGCCCGAGAGGATGCGCATGGCTCACGCTCTTCAGGGTGGAGGGTCGAGCTTCGCGATGGCTCGCGACGGTTCGCGAGGGTGCCGCGAAAACGAGCAGGCTAGCCGCAGCGCGCCATGCCGGTCAACCAGGGGAGGGAGCTTCCTGCCCACCCGGAAAGTTTTTCCTCAAGTCCGGCACACTTCTTCCGATACCAGTTCGTGAGCGCACGAGGGAACCTCTCCCCCTGTCCTGGGCGAGGGTGGGGGGAGAGGGCATCGTGACCAACTTCTCGAAACCCTGACGGGTTTGCCCGTGGGGAGCGATCGGAGGCGGGCAGCATGGACATCAATTCCATCGTTGCCAGTGGCATGCAGGCGTATCGGCTCAAGGCCGACACGCATGCCAACAACGTCGCCAATGCGCAGACCCCCGGCTACGAACGGCTGACCACAAGCACGACGGAGAGACCACAAGGCGGCGTTGATCTCTCTGTCGAGCGTGAGTCGAGCCCGGTAGCCACCCAGGGTCGTGGCGAGCTGCCGCCGGCCTCGGCGGACGATGGCTCATCCACGGGCAACGTATCGGACCCGGGCAGCGTGGGGACGCCCCCCTCGACGTCCGGTGACATGGTGGCCGGAGACGCGGCCGCAACAGAGGCAGGTGCGCAATCGAGGATTCAATCGACGGTCGACTCGGCGACTGGCGCGGACCTGGTGTCGGACATGGTTGGCATGAACGAGGCGGCACGAGGCATGGGAATGCTGGCCGCGGTTTATCAACGCCAAGATGACACGCTGGGGACGATGCTGGACGCCTTCGGTTGACCAGTTCGCCCATGCCGGCCTGAGGGTCGGCTGAGCCACGGAAAGACGGGGCCGCGTTCCTTCGGGGGCGCGGCCTTCGCTTTCGCGTTGGACTCGCCGACGATCGGGGCGCGCCTCGAATAGATGACGAGCGGCGTTCTCCGGTCGTCGCGCCGGCGGCTGGAGGCCCGCGGCGGAGGTCGAGTTTTCCCTACAGTCACGTGCCCCGCCGGACGATCTCTCGGAGTGACTGCGGGAACCTCGTTGCGTCCGAACCTTCGGAACAGGGGTGGCAGCGACATCCCCGTCGTGAGATCGGCTCCCACTCTCGACCAGGAGGGATCGACGCCATGTCGATTCGCAAGAAGATACTCGTCGGAACGATCGCTCCTCTTCTCGGAGGCATGCTGATTCTCGTCGGCATGATCACGTTCTCCGTACGCGAGCAGACCGACCAGCAAACCACAGCAGCCGTCGAGCGCTTCGAATCGGCCGTTCTGCAGCGCCTCGAGGCCCAAGTGCGCCAGGCCCATTCTCTCATCGAACATTCGAGGCACGAGGGAACGAGTGTGGACGAGATTCTCGAACACACCTCGGCCCTCAAGTTCGGCAACACATACGTGTGGATCCATTCCTACGATCCTTCGGACCTCGACCGCGCCACGATGGTGATGCACCCGGCGAGTCCCGGTCTGAACGGTTCGGACATGTCGGGTATCCAGGACCTCGATCGGGTCCAGAGGCTCCAGATCGACGGCGAGGTCGTGGCGAAGTCGAGTCGTGCCGCGGCGGGTGTTCCTTCGACGCAGGTCTTCAGTGCCATGAATCGTGCCGCGCACGAGGGAGGTCACGAGGGTGGAGTCGTCGAGTACTACTGGGCCAAGCCCGGCGTGCCCGAGAGCGAAAGTGACATCGGGTTCAAGAAGCTGTCCTTCGTGCTCGCCGTTCCGGAGCTCGGATGGGTGATCGGGAGTGGAGAGTACGCTGACTTCATCGACGAGGAAGTTGCCCAGATCGCCGCGCAGTCGTGGGCGACCGGCCGACGGCTCATCGCATCGGTCGTCGTCCTGGCCGCCTTGCTGACGGCCCTCCTGGTGGCGATCACTCTCTGGGTCACCTCCCGGATCGTGCGCCCGATCCAGAAGACGACCGACATGCTTCGAGACATCAGCGGGGGAGACGGCGACCTCACGGCACGCCTCGCGGAGTCCACCGACGGCGAAGTCGGTCAGATGGCCCGCTACTTCAACGAGTTCGTGGGCAAGATCCAGCAGATCATCAGCCAGATCGGTGACTCGACGAGTCAGGTCAGCGCGGCATCGACGGAGATGTCCCACACGGCGGTGCAACTCGCCGGATCCGCGGAAGAGACCTCGACGCAGACCAAGGTCGTGACCGATGCGACCGAGAAGATCAGTCAGAACATCTCGACGGTGGCCGCGGCCATCGAGGAAATGCACGCAAGTGTGTCCGAGATCGCGGACAACTCGAATTCGGCGGCTCGCGAAGCCGGCGAGGCGGTCAACCGCGTCAGCGAGGCCAACCGGACGGTCCTCAGCCTCACGGAGAGCAGCGAGAAGATCGGCAACGTCATCCAGATGATCGCGTCGATCGCCGAGCAGACGAATCTCCTTGCCCTCAACGCGACCATCGAGGCGGCGCGCGCTGGCGAGGCCGGACGCGGCTTCGCCGTCGTGGCCAACGAGGTCAAAGACCTGGCGAAGGGGACCGCGGACGCCACCGACGAGATCACGTCTCAGATCACGACCCTCCAGGACGAGATCCGCCTTTCGTCCGAGTCCTTCGAGACGATCACGACCGTCATCCAGCGGATCAACGACATGCAGCAGACGATCGCCAGTGCCGTCGAGGAGCAGAGCGCCACGATCGGTGAGATCGCCAAGAGCGTCGAGACCGTCTCCGAGGGTGGAACGGAGATCGCGGCGAACATCTCGAGCGTTTCCGAAGCGGCCGGTGGAACGGCGTCGAGTGCCACGCAGCTCCAGGCTTCGTCGGCGGAGCTGAGTCGTATGTCCGAGACGCTTCGTGCCATCGTTGGACAGTTCCGCGTGTAGCCGCGAGCGGCGCGCAGGGGAATGCGAACGTGAGCACTCCAGGGTCAGAATCGACGAGGGGTCCGCGAGCGGTACCGAAGCTACCCAGCCTGCGCGACTCCCTTCCGATCGCGGCCGCGTTGGCCGCGACGGGAATCGTCGTGTCCCTGGTGGCTGGCTACGCTCTGGAGACACGCGAAAACGAGGTCGCCTCCGCGGAGTTCGACCGCGTCGCCGACCAGGCCGTGCTCCAGATCGAGAAGCGTCTCGATTCGTCGGAGTTCGCGCTGCTCTCCATGCGTGCCCTCTTCGCCGCGAGCGAACACGTCGACGATGACGAGTTCGGCATCCACACTCGTATGCTCGCGCAGAACCCCGCGCTGTCGCAGTGTCGAGCCTTCGGATATCTGGAAGCGAAGCAGGTCCTGGCTGCTCCGGACTCCGCAGGTCGCGATCGCCTCGAGCCCGGGCTTTCGCTTCCCGGCGGTCACGCCGGAGAGTACGCCCTCAGGTTTCTGGTGGACGCGAATGGAGTGCCGGTCGATCGAGAGCAGGAAGGTCTGGTCGCGCGATTCGACGCGGCGTCGCTGAACGCCGCGATCGTCGGGGGAAGTCTGTTGACCTCGGTGCGATCCGAGTCCGGTCGAAGCGGGCCCGAGCGCGTGCTCCACTGCTTGCTTCCCATCTACCAGCAGAGGGGACTCGTGGGCGGCAAGCGACCACCTGGGTCGAGTGCCTTCTACGGTTTCGTCTATCTGAGTCGTGTGTTGGACGACAGCCTCCTCGTCGATGGCTTCATCGAGGAACTCGTCGACGCTAGAATCGATGCCATGCCCGATCGAAAATCTCCGGCCGGAGAGCCAACGGGCACGCGTATCGAAAGGGTGAGTGCGGCGACCGGCGACGGAGCACGCTACGAGAGGGTTTCGCGTTTCGAGTGGGGTGGCCACACGTGGCGGACCGTCGTCGCGAGCACTTCCGCCTTCGAGTCGGAGAACGCGAGTGCGACCGGGGCCGCCGTATCTGTCTTCGGATGCCTGCTCTCCGTCGTGTTCGGAGCCATGGTGGCGAGCATGCGGCAGGCGAAGGTGAGCGCGGAGATCCTCGCGGCTCGCATCGATGCGGAGCGGACCCATGAGGCAGCACGTCACCAGGCCTTCCGTAGTGCGCTGGACGGTACCATTTGCTACTCGAGAACCGACCTCCATGGCGTGATCCACGACGTCAACGACGCATTCTGCCACACGACTGGATACACGCAGGAAGAACTGATCGGAGAGACGCACAGGCTTCTCCGGTCGGGCGTGCACTCGCGCGAGTTCTTCCGTGACATGTGGAATACGATCGGACGAGGAGAAACCTGGCGAGGAACGATCTGCAACCGGGCCCGGGACGAGAGCTACCTATGGATGGACACCGTCATTGCTCCGCTCTTCGACGCCCGGGGCCGACCCGAAGGCTACGAGAGTGTGCGCATCGACGTCACCGAGCGCCAGCAAGCGCACGAACATCTTCGCAACGCCTATAGGATGCTCGAGGAGATGCGTCGTATCGCCCGTCTCGGAGGGTGGTTGAGTGACGACAGGATGGACACCATGTCCTGGTCCGATGGTGTCGACGAACTCTTCGGTCTCTGCCCAGACGACTCCGCGACATGGGATCTGCTCCGGGTGCAGTTCGGGGAGACCTCATGGAAAGCGATCCGGGGCGCTTGCTCACGTGCTCTCGAGTCCGATGCCGCCCAGGATGTGACCGTTGAACTCGCCGATTCCGGACCGCAGGCAAAGGTGGTTCGCATGCGCTGTCGGAGCACGACCTTGCTCCACGGCGGGCGGGGCCTGCAGGGCGTCTTCCAGGACGTGACCGCGGAACACCAGAAGATGCAGGAACTCGCCGCCGTGCTCGACGAGTCGAGGCGTGCGAACACGGTCAAGGACGAGTTCTTGTCCAAGCTCTCGCACGAACTCAGGACACCGTTGATCGGAATTATCGGCGCCACCGAACTTCTCTTGCTCGCCGACGACAACCAGGCTCATGAGGAAGAGCTTCGCATGATCTCCGGTTCAGGCGCCGAGCTCATGCGGGTGATCAATCGACTCCTGTTGTGGACCGAGATCCAAGCCGATGCGGTGGCGTTGATCGCCGAGGAGCACGCCGTGGAAGCGATCGTCGGCAAGGCGGTCCGGCAGTTTCAGGCTCTCGCGGGCGCGCGTGGCCTCGAGCTGCGATGCGAGATCGGTGAAGACGTGCCCGAGACCATCGTCGCGGACGGAGAGCGCATGCACACCGTCCTCGAGGAGCTGCTCGAGGCATTCCGCCAGGCAGACAACAGTTCGACACGCAGGGCAGGT